>Ga0126369_10000889_pt1 | contig 20174 bp, 17 predicted proteins | sample PanSoiMetaPlot_1_FD_109646 | JGI IMG/M metagenome (GOLD analysis project Ga0126369, IMG submission 109646) | Tropical forest soil microbial communities from Panama - MetaG Plot_1 | ecosystem: Environmental > Terrestrial > Soil > Tropical forest > Bulk soil | place: Panama | collected 2016-02-17 | reverse complement strand
GTCGATGCTGCCGGACCTGGCGCGCTGCGCGGGCGGACCGTACGGGCTCGTCAGCGACACGTGGGCGTCCGTCGGTCCGGACCACACCGCATACGTGAGCACGCTGGCGATCACCACCGGCAGGCCGCTCGGCTACTCGGTCGTGGTCAGCACGTCACGGGACGGCGGCCGGAGCTGGGCCGCCCCGGTCGTCCTGGCGACCGCGTCGCCGCCGCTGGCGCTGCTCGACAAGCCCTCGATTCTGGCCGACCCACGGAAGCCGGGCCGGGTGTACGCGGTCTGGGCGCGGTTCCCGGGCAGCACCGGCAACGCCGGCGACCAGGTCTTCTTCTCCCGCAGCGACGACCACGGCGCGTCGTGGTCAACGCCGGCCGCCCTCACCGCCGGCGGTGCGGTCGAGACGCAGAACAACGAGCTGGTGACGCCGGCCGACGGCGTCCTCCTGGACGTGTTCTCGCAGGGAGCGCCGCTGCAGTCGGGTCACCAGGGCCAGGTGGGCGTCCTCCGGTCCACGGACGGAGGGAGGACCTGGGCTGCGCCCGCCACGATCGCGTCCTTCGCGATCACACAGACCACCGACCCCGATACCGGCAGGACGATCCGCGCCTTCGGGCAGGACGTGGCCGCGGCCGCGGGAGGGGGTTGGGCGTACGCGGCGTGGTTCGAGAACCGGCGAGACGGGTCCTCGGCGATCTGGACGAGCGGCTCGAGCGACGGCGGCCGGACCTGGAGCGAGGCGTCGCCGGTGGTCGAAGAGGCCGCGCAGCCGTTCCTCCCGGCGCTGGCGGTGGCGGGCGACGGCCGCCTGGGCGTCACCTGGTACGACCTGCGCGACGCCGCGGCCGGTCCCGGCCTGGGCACGCAGGTCTGGGCCGGCACGTCGGCCGACCACGGACGCACGTGGCGCTCGCGCCAGCTCGACCGGCCGTTCGACCTGCATGCGGCCCCCGTCGCCACGGGCGAGGGCCCGTTCATCGGCGACTACGAGGGCCTGGTCGGGCTGGGGACCGTGTTCGCCGCGGCATACGTACGGACGACCGCGGCGGGCACGCCGAACCGGACCGAGATCGCGTTCGCGCGCTTCGCGTAGACGCGGCTCCGGTCGTCCGGCGGAGGAGAATGCGTGTAATGGCCATCGTGTCCGTCTGCCCGTCCACCGTCGTCGACGCGCCCGTGGAGCGCGTCTGGGAGATCGTGACGCAGCCCCAGGGCTTCGATCTCTGGGCCGACGCATCCCTGGTCACGGCCGAGCCGCCCGGGCCGGCGTCGGCCGGACAGGAGCTGCACCTGGTGACGCGGGCGCTGGGCTGGACGTTCGCGGTCAGGATCTCCGTCCGGGAGGTCGACGCGGAGCGTCATCGCCTGCACCTGGTGGTCGCGCTCCCGTTCGGCGTCGTCAACGACGAGGTGATGACGTTTGCGGAGGCGGGCGAAGGGCGGACGCTCGTGCGGTTCGGTTGAGACTTCTCCCTCCCGCCTGGATGGCGGGGCTGGCTGGTCCGGAGGCTGCTGGGGCGGGAGCTCGAGCGCGGCCCGGTGGACGCGCTGATGCGGCTGAAGCGCTTCGCCGAGGCGCCCGCTCACCCGGAGGGCGGCGGGCCGTAGTAGGGGGTCTGCGGCCACGCGACCGGCGGGGGCGCGTCGACCTCCATGCGGCGGAACGCCAGCGTCCAGTACGCGGAGAAGTACGAGTTCACGACGCCGCCGACGACCACGGTCACCGCGAGCAGGAGCAGCCCCAGCGGGATCCCGACGCCAACGCCCGCCCCGGCGCCGCCGGCCACAGCGGCCGCGACGACCGCGATGGTCAGGATCAGGTACACCGGGATGAGCGCGATGGCCAGGCCGAAGCCGGCCGCGAGCGCCAGACCGACCTGGAGCAGCCAGACCAGCAGGGCCCGGCCCAGGCGCGACCCGAGCAGCTGGAACCCGCGGCCGAGCCCCGACAGCGGGCCGCGCTGCTCGAGCACGATGGCCCGCGTGCCCAGGATGAACGCGATCCCGATCGGGATGGACGCCAGCAAAAGCGCCGCCAGCACCAGCAGGCCCAGGAAGATCACGAGGCCTCCCGTCGCGTTCTGGCCGCCTACGAAGGCGGCAACGGCCAGCGCGATCGTGCCGGCGAGCACGCCCAGGACCAGCACGCCCCACAGCAGGCCGATCAGCCGCAGGCCGAGGATGGCCCCGAACGTGCCGAGTCCCGTCCGCCAGGCGAGGCCCAGGTCGAACGGGCGATCGGCGTCGTGCTCCGCGGTCGCCCGCACCAGCGCGCCGGTGGTGACGCACGACAGCAGGAACCAGAGGATCCCGACGACCACCGCGAGCACGCCCAGGGACACGATCAGGCCCAGGTTGTTCAGCACGAACTGGCCGAACGCGTTGGACGCGTCCTGGAACGACGGCGGGCTGCCGGCGGTGGCCGTTCCGGACGGCGAACCGCCGTTGAAGACGTTCCCCAGGCCGTTGAAGTTGCCGCCGGGGAATTCGCCGGCGCCCACGTCGGCGCCGCCCAGGATCGCCAGCAGCCACAGGTACTTGTGGCGCCAGATGATCGAGAAGGATCGGGTGATCAGTTCTCCGTACTGCATCGTCGAAACAACGCACCAGCCAGGCCGGAGGATCGAGACATTATGGCGTCAGGCGACTCAGGTCGCGTGGGAACAGCGCCACCTCGCGGATGTTGGCCGCCCCGACCAGGCGCGAGACCCAGCGTTCGAGGCCCATGCCGAAGCCGCCGTGCGCCGGCATCCCGTGTCGGAACGCCTCCAGGTAGCCGGAGAACAGCTCCGGGTCCTGGCCGCGCGCCGCCAGCGCGGCGAGGTAGTCCTCGTGGCGGTGCAGCCGCTGGCCGCCCGTGACCAGTTCCTGACCGCGAAAGAGCAGGTCGAAGCTGTTCGTGAAGTCGGCGTCAGCCGGGTCCGGATGGGTGTAGAACGGCCGCTTCGCCATCGGGAAGCCGGTCACGTACAGGAACTCGCTGCCGTGCTCGCGCCGCGCCCACTCGCCGAGCCAGGCCTCGTGGGCCGGCGCCAGGTCGGGCTCGCCCTCCAGACGTTCGCCGGTCACCGCCGAGATCAGCCGCTGCGCATCGCGGAAGTCGACGGAAGGGATCGCGTCGGGGATTTCCGGCACCGTCAGGTCGAGGAGGGCCACCGCGCCGGCCGCCTCGATCCGGACCGCCTCCGCCATGCCGGCGATCGCGTCGCGCAGGACCGCCATCACGTCGCGGTGGTCGCGGATGAAGCCGATCTCCGCGTCCAGCGAGACGTACTCGTTCAGGTGGCGGGGGGTGTCGTGCGGCTCGGCGCGGAACACCGGCCCGACCTCGAACACCCGCTCGAACACCCCGACCATGATCTGCTTGTAGAACTGCGGGCTCTGGGCCAGGAACGCGCGCCGCCCGAAGTACTCGACCCCGAAAACGTTTGCCCCTCCCTCCGTCGCCGCCGCCACGAGCTTGGGGGTCTGGATCTCCACGAAGCCCCGTGCTCGCAGGCTGGCCCGGAAGCCCGCCATCGTGGCCGCGGTCACCTCGAAACGCGCGCGGCTGCGAGGATGGCGGAGGGTGACCGGGGCGTGGTCGAGCAGGGTCGGCAGCTGGGCCCGAAGGGTGGGCTGGAACAGGGGCACCGGGGGCGGCGCCGCCGCGGCAACCAGCACGCGAACCCGGGGCTGGCGGACCTCGACGCCGGCCGGCGCCTGGGCCGCCGGCGCCGCCACGCCCTCGACCTCCAGCACGGACTCCGAGTGGAGCCGGTCCAGCGCGGCCGCGAGGTCGGCGTCGTCGATCACCACCTGGGCGAGGCCGCGGGCGTCCCGCAGCACGAGGAAGCTCACGCCGCTCAGCCGCCGCAGGCGGTGGAGCCAGCCCTTCAGCAGCACGCGCTCGCCGCAGCGGCGCGGAAGCTCGCTCGTCCAGGTCCGTTCCACGATGCGATGCTCCTGGTAGGAAACGCGCCCTGGTGCGGACGGGGCGCGGCCCGTGGTGCCACCGCACTTCGCCGCGCCGGTGGCCGGCGCGGCCTCGTTCCAAGGACCACCGCTCGGGAGTGTCGTTCGGGAGGCCCGGGCACCGCCTTCGCAGCGGCCGGCGGCTCTCTGAGGCCCGCAGGAGCTCCCTACTCCTCTCCGTCGACGCGGCTCCCCACGAGGATACGCGTCAGCGCTCCGCCCCCGGTGGCCAGACCACCTCCACCGGGGTGCTCCGCGTCCGCGCGTAGGCCACGACGTCGCCCGTTCCGCCCGACCCGCGCGCCGGATGGCCGTCCCAGACTGCCAGCAGCACGTCGGAGCGCTCGACGACCCGGCGGCCGGCGTCCGAATATGCCTCGCAGGTGGACTCGTCGTACCCGAGCACGTCCACGGTCGACGCCTGCGCCACGAGCCGATCGAACCTGGGCCGCTGCTCGGGGGTCTGCTCCTCGCGGTATCGCGCGGCCGGGAGCACGACCTCGAGCGTCCCGCCGAGCCGGAGGACGGCCAGCGCGAACAGCTGGTCCGCCCCCTCGGCGAGGCAGGTGATCCCCACGAGCGACTCCCCGGGCAGGCGGACGAGCCGATCCACGAGCGCCTGCTCGACGAGGCGGCTCGTCCGGTCCGACAGGAACCGGTGGCCGGTCACGCCGATCCGCATCGATCGCATCGATTGAGGTATTCAACGCCCAGGTGCCGCATTCCGCTCGCTCCGAGGACGTCCGTCGGATCAATTTGATAACGTGTACGCAAATGCTTGCCCGCCTCCGCGCGTCCGCTGAGTGGCGGTTCCTCGGCGTCCTGCCGAGGGCGTCGCGCGGGCTGGCGGCCGCCTGGTGGGCGATGATCGTGGCCAGGGGCGTGCTCCCGGCCGGCTTCGCGGTCGCGATGGGCGCGACGGTCGGCGCCGTGCAGTCCGGCCGCTCGCTCGTGCTCCCGCTGGCCGCCACCGCGGTGACCTTCGTGGGCATGAGCGCGCTCGGCCCGGTGCACGAGGCGGTCGGCGCCAGCCTCGGGGCGCGCACTTCGGCGTGGCTGCACGAGCGCCTGCTCGACGCCTGCGTCACGCCGGCCGGCCTCGCCCACCTGGAGTCGCCCGACCTGGCCGACGACCTCTCGATCGCGCGCGACTTCGACCTCGGCATCGCCGGGCCACCGCTGACCAGATCGATGCCCACGATCGGCACCGGCTTCGCGGACGTGGCCGGCGGCCTCGCGCAGGCCCTGCTGCTCTCGGCCTACGCCTGGTGGGCCGGCCTGCTGGTCGGGGCGGGCTGGATCGCGACCCACGTGCTGCTCCGCGACGCCTCCGTCTGGCAGGCCTGGAGCGACCGCTCGGTGGTGGCCGCGCAGCGCCACGTGGACTACGCCTACCGCCTCGCCGTGTACGCGCCGGCGGCCAAGGAGGTGCGCCTCTTCGGCATGGTCGACTGGGTCGTCGAGCGCTTCACGTCGCGGCGCCTGCGCATGGTCGAGGCGCTCTTCGAGGCCCGGCGCCTCCGGCTCGGCCCGCTGCGCTGGGGCATCGTCGCGGTGGTCGTACCGAACGCGGTGCTGTTCGGGTTCCTGGCCCATGACGCGCTGACCGGCCACCTCGGGCTGGGCCCGCTGGTCGTGTTCGCGCAGGCCGCGGCCGGCGCCAGCGCGCTCGCGTTCGGCGAGGTCGACTGGTGGTTCCGGCAGAGCGCCCAGCCGGTGCCCGGCGTGCTGGACCTGGCCGGTCGGATGCGCACCGCCGGCGCGCTGCCCGCGGGCTCCCGCCCAGTGGCCGCCGCGATGCCCGCCCGCGCCATCGAGTTCCGCGACGTCCGGTTCACCTACCCGGGCTCCGAACGGCCGGTTCTCGACGGGCTCTCGCTGTCCATCCCGGCCGGTTCGTCGCTGGCCATCGTCGGGCAGAACGGCGCCGGCAAGACGACCCTCGCCAAGCTGCTCTGCCGGCTGTACGACCCGCAGCGGGGCGCGATCCTGGCCGACGGCGCCGACCTGTGCGAGCTCGACCTGGACGGCTGGCGGGCGCGCACGGCCGCGGTCTTCCAGGACTACGTGCGTTACGAACTGCCGCTGCGGGACAACGTGGCGCCCGGCGGCGCGCCGGACGCGGACGTGCTCGCCGCTCTCGACCAGGCCAGGGCGACCGGCCTGGCCGCCCTGCCCACGATCCTGTCCCGGGCGTACGACGGCGGCACCGACCTGTCCGGCGGACAGTGGCAGCGGGTGGCGCTGGCGCGGGCGCTGTGCGCGGTGCGGCTGGGAGCGGGCGTGGTGATCCTGGACGAGCCGACCGCTCAGCTCGACGTCCGGGGCGAGGCCGAGGTCTTCGACCGGATCCTCGAAGCCACCCGCGGCTGCACGACCATCCTCGTCTCGCACCGCTTCTCGACCGTGCGCCACGCCGACCGCATCTGTGTCCTGGAGGCGGGACGGGTCGTGGAGCTCGGATCGCACGACGAGCTGATGGCCAGGGGCGGCCGCTACCGGACGATGTTCGACCTGCAGGCGGCGAGGTTCACGGAGGACGACCGGGTCGATGCGCTCGAGGTCTGACCTCCCGCCCACCCGGGTGGCGCTGTGGCGCGCCATGCAGATCGCCTACCGCGCCGAGCCGGCGCTGCTCGTGCTCTCGTTCGCGCTGGTGGCCGGGTCCTGGGTGCCGGCTTCCCTCAGCGCCCTCTGGCTGAAGCTGTTCGCCGACGGCGCGCTTCAGCACCGTGCGGACCTGGTCGCATGGGGCGCGGGCGGCCTCTGCGCCTCGCTGATCGCCGGCTGGCTGCTGGCCACGCTCGGGGCGCGGCTCGAGATCCGGTTCCGCGAACGGGCCACGGTGGCCCTCGAGGCCCACGTGGCGCGGCTGCACGCCGCGGTGCCCGGCATCGAGCACCACGAGCGGCCCGAGTACCTTGATCGCCTGCAGCTGCTGCGCGACCACGTGTTTCTCCTGAACCACTTCTACCGAGCGTTCATGAACACCGCGGGCTCGATCGCCCGGCTCGCCTTCACCGTCGCGCTCCTGGCGTCGGTCAGCCCGGCGCTGATCCTGCTGACCGCGTTCGCGGTGCCCACCGTGCTCGTCGCGAACTGGCGAGCCGGCAGCGAGCGGGCGGCCGAGGAGCGCGCGGCGCCGCACCGCCGCCTGGCCCGCCACCTGTTCGAGGTGGGCACGACCGCCGGGCCAGGCAAGGAGGTGCGGGTCGGGCGGGCCGGCGCGGTGCTGGAGGCCCGCCACCGGACGGCGACGATCTCCTGGTACCGGGCGGTCGCCCGTGCGCGGTGGGCCAGCGCGGTGTGGCACGCGGCCGCGTGGACGCTCTTCGGCGCCGCGTACGTCGGCGCCGTGGTCCTGGTCGCCACCCGACTGCACGCGTCGGCCGGCAGTGTGCTGCTGGTGCTGGCGGCGGGCGCGAACCTGGCGCGCTTCTTCGGCCTCACCGTCTCGGAGGCGGACTTCCTGCGGTGGACGCTGGACGCGGCGCGCCGCCTCGTCTGGCTGGAGGACTACGCGCGCTCGGCGCACGCCGGCGGGGGGACGCCGGCCGTGGCGCCGGCGCTGCTGAGCCGCGGCATCCGGCTGGAGGGTGTCTCGTTCCGCTATCCGGGTACCGATGCCCTCGTGCTGCGCGACGTCGACCTCGAGCTTCCCGCCGGCTCTGTGGTGGCCGTCGTCGGGGAGAACGGCGCCGGCAAGAGCACGCTCGTGAAGCTGCTCTGCCGCTTCTACGAACCGACCGCGGGCAGGATCCTGGTGGACGGCGTGGACCTGGCCCGGATGCCTGCGGACGCCTGGCGGTCGCGGCTGGCCGGCGCGTTCCAGGATTTCTGCCGGTTCGAGCTGCGGGCGGCGCACACGGTCGGAGTGGGCGACCTGGCGCGGCTGGAGGACCGGCCGGCGCTGGAGACGGCCGTCGCCAGGGCCGGCGCGGGCGACGTGGTGGAGCGCATGCCGCGCGGCCTCGACACCCAGCTCGGCCCGACCTGGGAGGAGGGCGTCGACCTCTCGTTCGGGCAGTGGCAGCGCCTGGCGCTCGCGCGCGGCCTGATGCGCGACGCGCCCCTGCTCTGCGTGCTGGACGAGCCCACGGCGGCGCTGGACGCAGAGGCCGAGCACGCGCTGTTCGAGCGGTTCGCGGCAGCGGCCCGGGCCGACGGCGCCGAGGGTCGGGTCACGGTGCTGGTCTCGCACCGGTTCTCGACGGTGCGCATGGCCGACCTGATCGTGGTCCTGGACGGGTCGCGGGTGGTGGACGTGGGCGGCCACGAGGAGCTGATGGGCCGCGGCGGACTGTACGCGGAGCTGTACGGAATCCAGGCCCGAGCGTACCGGGGCTGAGGGCGAGCCCGGCCTCCGCAAGGTGACCGGGCCCATGTCGGTGGAGGTCCTCTTCAGCGCCACCAGCACGTTAGAGCCACGATGGCGGTGCGTCAATCGCCTTCCCGTCCCGCATGTCGCACGAGTGAACTTGACGTGCCGGGGTCCGCGCGCTTGAGTAACTCGCGATGAGCAGCCGCTGGGGGGTCGAACGAGGCGCCCTGTGGGCACTGGACCTGCCGGCCGGCAATGGCCGGGTCGACCTGCGCCCCGGCGTGCACATCGGCCCCGTGGGCGGCGCCGAGGCCGCGCTGCTGGCTGCCGCGATGGAGGTCCCCGAGTCAGAGGTCGTCGGTCGGATGGCCCGCGGCTGCCGGGTGGTGGCGGCCTGGCAGGGCGACGACGTCGCCAGCTACTGCTGGATCTCGGCCCACCGCGAGCGCGTCGGCGAGCTCGCCAGAGACCTGTCCATCCCGGCAGGGGAGTCGTATGTCTGGGACTGTGCGACCGTGCCGCGCTACCGCGGCCAGGGCCTGTATCGCAGCCTGCTGCGGCGCATCGCGGATACGCTGGCCGGCGAGGGCCAGCGGCGCGTCTGGATCGGCGCCACCTCGACCAACGAGGTGTCCAACCGGACGTTCGCAACGGTCGGCTTCCTCCCGGTAGCGTCCGTGGTGTCGGTGCGGCTGGCCGGCCACGGCGTCATCGTTTGGCTGCGCGGCGCCTCGGGGGCGGACCCCACGCTGGTGGCGGCCGCCCGGCGGGTCCTGAGCGGCCGGAACTGACTGTCTCCATCGCGGCTCGCCGTCCGGCCGAGTATGCTGCCGGCCAGCAAGCCACCGATGACCGACGAACGCACGCTCTACGTGGGGACCGACCACGCGCTGTATCGGGCGCGGCCCGGCGACGATGGTCGCTGGCGCGCCGAGGGCCTGGCCCTGGCCGGACTGGGTGGGGTCCGGGGCCTGCTGGTCGATCGCGCCGAACCGCGCCGCTGGTGGGCCTGCACCGCGGACAGCGGCGTCCTGGTCACCCGGGACGAGGGCGTCACCTGGCGCGAGTCCAACGAGGGGATCGACCGGCCGGCCGGCTGGTGCCTGACCCGTCACCCGCGCTCGGGCGACCTCTGGTACGGGGCCGAGCCGGCCGCGCTGTTCCGGAGCGGTGACGCCGGGGCGACGTGGAGCGCCTGCGCCACGGTCGCCGAGCCGGATCAGCCGGCGGAGCCGCCGGCCCGCCTGCGCCACGTCTCTCTCAGCGGCGACGTGGTGCTGGCCGCCGTCGAGGCGGCCGGGCTGCTCCGAAGCGAGGACCGCGGCGCCACCTGGACGGCCGTGCGGGACGGAATCCAGGGCGCGTGTCTTGCCACGACATTGCTGCCCGGGAAACCCGAGGTCGTGCTGGCGAGCTCCGGCACCGGCGTGTACCGCAGCGAAGACAGCGGCTGCACGTTCGCGCCCTCGTCCGAGGGCCTGCAGCATCGGTACGTGACCTGCGTGGTGCAGCATCCCGATCGCCCCGACGTGGCGTTCGCCGCAACGTCGGAATGCGGCCCGGCGGCCTCCGCGGGGCGGCCCGAGGGAGCCTGCGCGGCGTGCTACCGGAGTGACGACGGCGGTCGAACGTGGCGGCGGCTGTCCGGCGGCCTGCCGGACATCATGCGGCCGGCGCTCACGTGCGCCGCTGGTGATCCCGGCGCCCCGGACTCCTTCTACGTCGGCACGAACGACGGCAGCGTCTGGCTCACCGAGGACGGCGGCGACTCCTTCGGGATCGCCGTGGAGGGCATCCAGGGCTGGGTGAGGCACCTGCTGCTGGTGAGGAGGTAGGGAAACCGATGGCGCAAACGCTGGCCGCGCGTCCGCTGGGCGACTCCGGCATCCAGGTCACCGTCGCGGGCCTGGGCTGCAACAACTTCGGCATGCGGCTCGACGCGGCCGAGAGCGCGCGCGTGGTGCACGCCGGGCTGGACCTCGGGGTCAACCTGTTCGACTCGGCCGACGTGTACGGCATGGGCGAGAGCGAGCGGCATCTCGGCGCCGCGCTGAAGGGCCGGCGGAACGAGGCGGTGGTGCTGACCAAGTTCGGCTCGCCCGCCGACCCGGAGCACCCCGAGCATCGCGGCGCCTCGCCCGAGCACGTGGGACGCGCGGTCGAGGCCAGCCTCCGCCGCCTGGAGATGGACCACATCGACGTCTACATGCTCCATCGGCCGGACCCGAACACGCAGATCGAGGCGACGCTCGAGGCGCTCCAGCGGCTGATAGACGAGGGCAAGGTGCGGGCGATCGCGAGCTCCAATTTCGCCGGCTGGCAGATCGCGGACGCGGACTGGACGTCGCGAGACCGCGGGTTCGCCCGGTTCGTGGCCGCCGAGAACCACTACAGCCTCCTGGAGCGCGCCGTCGAGCGCGAGGTGCTGCCGGCGTGCCGGCGCTTCGAGAACGGCTTCCTGCCCTTCTTTCCGCTCGCCAGCGGGCTGCTGACCGGCAAGTACCGCCGCGGCGAGCCGGCGCCGGAGGGCACGCGCCTGGGCCGCAGCCCGCGGGGTGCGCAGATGCTGTCCGACCGCAACTTCGACGTGGTCGAGGAGCTCGAGCGCTTCGCGGCCAAGCGGGGCACGACGCTGCTCGCGGTGGCGCTCGGCTGGCTGGCCTCGCGGCGGGAGGTGACGTCGGTCATCGCCGGCGCCACGTCCCCGGAGCAGGTGGCCGCCAACGTCGCGGCGACGGGCTGGACGCCGAGCGAGGAGGACCAGGCCCGAGCTGGACCGCATCACCGCCAGCCGGCGCTGAGGGGCTGAGGGGCTGAACGCCCCACCCGGCATGAGAGCCGCCGGCCTCCGGGCCGGCGGCGTTCTCCCCCACCAGTTGATCCTCGAGGTCCGGACGGCTGCCGCCGTGCCGGCACACACTAGCATCTGTCCCAGCAGACGACCAGTTTCGAGTGCGATCAGCCCTGCCGTCCGCCGGCCGGGGATCGCAGCCGGGGCACCGTCGTGCCCAGCAGCTGGGCGACCACCTCGACCGCGCGGTCCACGTCCGGCTGGTTGTCGGCGATGACGTCCGCGTACAGGAAGCTCTCTCCGATGCGCACGATGACGTAGGCGAGCGTCGCCCGGTCCAGCGTGAGCCGCGCGTCAGCCTGCGCCTCCTCGTCCGCCAGGAGGCGCTCCACGGCCCTGATGACGCGCTGCTGCACGACGCCGCGCTTCGACGTCAGGATGCGCAGGGCCGCCTCAGGCTCGTCCTGGAGAAACCGCCGCAGCGCCGCCTGCGAGTGCACGTCGTGCAGGAAGTGGTGCACCACTGCGACCACCCTGGCCGGGCCGCGCAGGCCGCTCGACGCCTCGACCGCCCGCGCGATCGCTCGGCGCGTCAGGTACCACAGCACGGCGCCCAGCAGGTTGTCGCGGCTTCTGACCTTCCGGTACAGCGACGAGCGGCCCATGCCGAGCTCGGCGGCCAGCGCGCGCATGTCCAGCCGCCGCATCTCCAGGTACGTCTGCAGCGCCGCGACGAAGACGGCCGGCGGAATGTCCGCCGGCGGCTCGACCCCCTCCACCAGGACTCGCTGCGCGCCCTCGGACTCGGCGGTGCGCCGTCTCCCGGCAGACCTCGCCGTCACCCGGCCGCCCGGATCGCGAACGCGGTGCGACGCGCCAGCGCCATGATCGTGACCATCGGGTTGATCCCGGTCGCGTTGGGGAACGCGCTGCCGTCGCCGATCCAGACGCCCCGGCAGTCGTGCAGCTCGCCCCACGGGCCGGCCACGCTGGATGCCGGGTCCTCCCCCATGCGGCACGAGCCGGTCTGATGGGCGCTGAAGATCGGCATCGCGTCGGGCCGCGTCGGCAGCGCCTGCAGGTCGCGCACGAACCCGTCCAGGTCGCCGCCGCGGCGCCACGCGAGCGGCGCGCGGCTCAGCGCGTGGATCTCGCGCGCGCCGGCCGCCTCGTGCAGCCTCGCCAGCGCCGCCAGGCCACCCCGGAAGCTGCGCTGGTCGAGCTCGTCCTCGACGCGGTAGCTGTGCACCGCCTCACCGGACGCGTCGACCGTAACCCGGCCGTCCCCGCGGTCGCGGATGAGGAAGATGAACGTCGATGCGTGCCGGAGCTGCGTCATCGCCTCCTTGTGCTGCGCGCCCGAGCGCCAGGGCAGGCTGGACGCGATCAGGCCGGGCGCGTACTGCACGCACTCGACGAGGAAGCCGTGCCCGTCCTCCGCGTTCGCGAACTCGTCGCAGATGCCGGTCTGCGGCGCGCCCCACCAGCCACGCTGCCCGGCCTCGTACACGCCGTACATCGCGGCGACCGGGTGGACGCGCAGGCCGCGACCGACCGCGGGGCCGCCGATGCCCGAGCGGAGCAGCAGCGCCGGTGACTCCAGCGCGCCCGCCGCGACCACGACGCGCGGGCAGCGGACCGTCACCCGCGTGCCGTCCGCGCACGTCGCCTCGACGCCGGCCGCGCGGCCGTCCCGGCTGACGACGCGGTCCGCACGGCAGCGCACCACGAACTGCGACCCGTGCTCGAACGCGTCGGCCAGGTACGTCTTGAGCGTGCCCTGCTTGCTCCCGGTGGCGTCGCCGAACCCCAGGTACCCCGCGGACGTGGGGTCGTACGTGGCGGGGTCGGTGTTTCGCACGGCGCGCTTGAACGACCACCCGAGGGCCTCGCAGCCCTCGGCGAGCCGCGAATTCGGGTCGTTGAGGTCGCTGCAGCTGTCCGTGGCCGAGATGCGCGCCAGCACGGCCTCCAGGTGCTCGTCGAAGTCCGGTCCGTCCACGCCGTCCAGGCCCGCCGCGGCCCACTCCGCACGGACGCGCGCGTTGGGCCGGACGCAGTTCGTCCAGTTCACCGTGGTGCCGCCGCCGAGGCAGGAGCCGGCCAGCAGCGCGACGCCCTCGACGCTGGTGGCGAGGCCGCCGCGGTAGAACAGGTTGCGCATCGCGGTCAGCTCGAGCTGGTCGAAGTCCGCCTGGTCGAAGTACCCGCCGGCCTCCAGCACCACCACCCGCATCCCGGCCCCGGCCAGCGTTGCCGCCACCACCCCACCACCCGCGCCGGACCCGACCACGCAGGCGTCCGCCTCCAGTTCCAGCGCCGCGCCGGTGGTCGGGACCGGGCGGATCACCTTCGGTTCGTCGGGCGCCGGGGCGAGCGGCCCCGGATAGCCCAGCACGGTCCAGCTCGGGTTGCTCCCCGCCGCGTCGGCCAGGCCGTAGTGGAGCAGCAGCGTCAGCTGGCGATAGGCATCGACGCCGAGACCCGCGTCGGGCGAGAGCTCCGCCAGGCCCTCCAGCTGACGCTCGCGCTCCTCCAGCGAGGCGGCGGCGAATCCCTGCGCGGCCAGCACCTCGAGGAGGAAGAACAGGCCGACGGCCAGGTCCTCGGGGAGCCCCCCGATCAGCAGCTCGAGAGCCCGGTCCACCCCGACGTCGGACGCGGTCCGCGCCCAGAACCCCTGGGGATCGTCGCCGCGCTCGATCCGGGGCACGACCGTGTCGCACACCGCGCGCAGCGTCTCCCGCTGGGTCTCGTTCAGCTCGATCGGCTCGCTCATCGCCCGCCCTCCGTTCCCGCCGTCCGCCGGCCGAGACAATTTTGAGATATGTCCCGGGGCCGCGGCACGCGCCCCGCTGCCACGGAACCTGGGCTGGCGTACCATTCGCGCAGGTCGATGCGGCAGCGCGGTGACGAGCGCCGACAGGCCATGATCGCCGCGGCCCTGGAGCTGGTTGGCGAGCGTGGCCCCAACGCGGTGACCCTGGGGGACGTGGGCCAGCGAGTGGGCACGTCGCACGCGGCCGTCCTGTACCACTTCCGCACCCGGCGCGACCTGCTGCTCGCGGTGCTGGAGGAGCGCGACCGCAAGGCGCGCACGCTGCTCGACCGCTGCTTCTTGGACGGCGGGCTGGCCGCGCTGCGAAGGCTGGCCGACCTGGGACACGGCATTCAGCGCGAGCCGAACTTCACGAAGCTCGCCCACGTGCTGCAGGCCGAGAGCCTGGAGGACGACCGCGTCGGCCGCTACTTCCGCGCGCGGTACCAGTACATCCGCGGCGGCCTCGCGCGCGCCATCCGCACCGGGCAGCAGCGAGGCGAGATCCGGGAAGGCTTCGACGTGGACGCGCGGGCCGCCGAGATCACGGCGTTCATGTTCGGAATCGCGCAGCAGCACTTCATTGACCCCGACAGCCTGGACGTGGTCGCCGTCTACGCGGACTTCGTCGGCAACCTGGTCGCCGACATCGCGCTCGACGGCGCCGAAGTCGACCGGACCCCGGCCTCACCGTAGCTCAGGGCGACACCGAGCGCACGCAACCGCGCTCAGTGGTGGAGCGCCAGGTACTCCGACGTCGCTCGCAGGTACAGGTCGACCACACCGGGCTCGGCGGCGCGGCCCATGTGCCCGACACGGAACGACCGGCCGGCCAGCGGGCCCAGGCCGCCGCCCACCCGCATGCCCCGCTCGCGGCGCAGCCACTCCAGGTAGTCGTCGACGTCCATCGACGGCAGCGCCCACACCGCCGTCGTGACGGGCGACGCGCAGGCGTCCGGGATGACCATCTGGAACCCCATCTCGCCCAGTCCCTCGCGGACCCTGGAGGCGGCCCGGGCCAGACGCGCCTGGTGCGCCTCCAGGCCCCGCTCCAGCACCTCGCCGACCGCGGCCGCGAGCGCCACGCACGCGTTGCTGGGCATGGTGGTGGGGCTGGGGTGCCAGCCCGCCCACATGTTCCCGAAGCGCCGCCAGGTGGCCAGGTTCAGGTACCAGCCGGCGATCTTGCGGCGGCCGTCGTCCACCGCGGCCCAGCCGCGCGGCCCCACCGCGATGGGAGCCACCCCGACCGGGGCACCGAGACACTTGTTGCCGGAGGTGGCGCAGAGGTCGATGCCCCACGCGTCCATCTCCAGCGGGACGCCGCCGAGCGACGCGACCGCGTCGACGATCGTCAGCAGGCCCCGCTCCCTGGCCAGCTGGCAGAGGTCTCGGACCGGGTTGAGCAGCCCCAGGCTCGTCTCGTGGTGCACGACGGCGAAGGCCCGGGCAGCCGGGTGCTGCTCCAGCGCGTCGACCACGTCCGCGGGCCCGATCGGCTCGCGCTCGCCGGCGGTGACCGGATGGACCACCAGGCCGAGCGCCCGCGCCACCTCGGCGAGCCGGTCGCCGAACAGGCCATTGGTGCCGACCAGGAGCTCGTCGCCGCTCGCCAGCGCGCTGGCGAGACAGGTCTCCAGCGCTGCCGTGCCGGGACCGAACAGCAGCACGACGTCCCCGGCGGTCCGGAAGATGTCGGCGAGGTCGGCGGTCAGTCGTTGATAGAGCTCTACCCAGTCGTGGCCGTAGTGGGCGGGCACAGGTCGGGCCAGCGCCGTGAGCACCTCGTCGCTCACCGACACCGGACCAGGAATCAGCAGCGTCTCTGGCACCCTCATCGCAAGGCCGAGCCTACACTCCCTCCATGATTCAGCGGGTTCGTTTCGGCCTGTGCACAGACCAGAACCTCTCGTGGGAGAAGACGGTGGAGCGCTGGCGGCTGTTCGAGCGGCTCGGGTTCGACAGTGCGTGGGACTGCGATCACTACGTCCAGCCGAGCCGTCCCGACGGCCCGTACCTGGAGGGTTGGACGCTGCTGGCCGCGCTGGCCGCCCGCACGGAGCGGATCCGGGTCGGCGTGCTCGTCAGCAGCAACACGTTCCGCCATCCGGCGCTGCTGGCCAAGGAGGCGGTCACCGTCGACCACGTGTCAGCCGGTCGCCTCGAGCTGGGGCTGGGGGCGGGGTGGTACGAGCCGGAGCACGCGATGTACGGCATCGACTTCCCGCCGCCGCGCGAGCTGGTCGACCGCTTCCGAGAGGCGGTCCAGGTCGTGGACAGCCTGCTCCGGAACGAGTTCACGACGTACGAGGGCCGGTACTACCAGCTTCGTGACGCCGCGTTCCGGCCCGGCCCACTCCAGCGACCGCGACCGCCGCTGACGCTGGGCGCGCACGGGCCGCGCATGCTCCGGATCGTTGCCAGGTACGCCGACGCCTGGAACTCCTTCGGCACCGCCGAGCAGATCAGGTCGCGCGGCGCGATCCTGGACGAGGCCTGCGCGGCGATCGGCCGGGACCCGCGCGAGATCGTCCGCTCGCTCTACTACTGGGTGGCGCGCGCGGACGACGACCCCTGGTCCTCGACCGACGCGTTCGAGGACGTGGTCGGGCGCTACCGGGAGGCGGGCATCGAGGAGTTCATCCTGGACCACCCGCGGGACGACCAGCTGGACGTGCTGGAGCGCGTCGCGGCGGACGTGCTGCCCCGGCTGCGCGCGGAGGCGGCCGCGTAAGGGAGACGTGCTTCCGCTGGCTGAAGCACCGAATTCCGTCAAATGAGGCGTCCGCCGGCGGAAGCACGTCATCCGAGCCGACTCGTCCTGACCCGGACCGACCTGCCAACTTGACACCCGCGGCCGGGCGCCTCCAACATGGTCCTACCATTGAACAAGTCTGCGGGGTCGGCATCGTGACCGACATGCTCGGCGTGCGGCAGGTCAGGAAGACCAAGGTCTACCACGAGATCGTCGACCAGATCCGCGGGCTGATCGCGGCCGGCCGCATCAAGCCCGGGGACCGCCTCCCCCCGGAGCGGGAGCTCGCCGAGCTGTTCAAGGCCAGCCGCAACTCCGTGCGCGACGCGATCCGCGTGCTGGAGCAGATGGGCCTGATCGAGAGCCGCCAGGGCGACGGCACCTACGTGCGCAGCGTCAGCGCCGAGGAGCTCGCCGAGCCCCTCGCCCTCATGCTGCTGCAGAGCCGGACCCAGATGCGTGAGCTGTGGGAGGTCCGCCGGGTCCTGGAGCCGGCCCTGGCCGAGTTCGCGGCCGCGCGGATCACGGACGAGGAGCTCGACGAGCTGGACGCGATCCTCGAGCAGCAGCGGCGCAAGGTCGAGGCCGGGTTCATCGCGCTTGAGGAGGACGTCGCGTTCCACAACGGCATCGCCGAGGCGGCCCGGAACACCGTCATGCTCCGGGCGCTGGACACGCTGGTGGACCTGCTGCGACAGTCCCGAGAGCGATCGCTCCAGCAGCACGACCGGCCGGCATACTCGCTCGCCGGACACCGGCGCATCGTGGCCGCCCTGCGCCGCCACGACCCCGAGGGCGCCCGCAGCGAGATGCTCCGCCACCTGCGAGACATCGAGGAGCGAGTGTTCTCCACGGCGGAGGTCGGCTAGAGGTCCGATCAGACATCCATCCGACGGTGTTTCCCGGGGCGGCGGGCCCGCCGGTTCGCGAGAGGACCCGACGTGGGAGGGAGGCGAATGAGCAAGCAAACGGCCCGCCCGCCTCGGGGACACCATCGGCCGGGCCTCCGACACACAACAGGGGCGCCCTGAAGGCGCCCCTGCCCCCTCTCTTCTCCCGTCGTGTCGAATGACTTACCACGCTTGCGCGAAATGCGCCAGTGAGTCGTTCTGTGGCGGGTGACGCGTTCAGCGCCGGAAGCGGTCTCCCGCCCGCTCGGCGAGCTCCTCCGGCGTGCGGTCGACCATGGCCTGCCAGTGCATCCGCTCGAAGTACGCCACGTCCGAGCGGTACAGCGGCTGGACGTTCGACCGGCACACGAGACGCACGCTGAGCACGTGCCCCTCGACCGGGGCGCCCTGGATGGCCAGGTTGAAGCTCTGGTGCCCCAGCTCCGCGTACAGGCCGAGCGCCCGCGCGATGCCCTCCGCCAGCGCCCCTGCCCGCTCCTCGTCGAGCTGCTCCGGCGACCGCACGCCCGGCACCAGCGCCCGCAGCTCGTTGAAGCCGAACGGCGCGAAGCCGGCCAGCCATTCGACGCCGCCCAGGCTGCCCAGGTAGCGCTCGCCGAGCCGCCGCTCGGTCTCCAGGTAGTCGTGAAAGGTCTCGGCCGGCACACGCGAGAGCAGCTCCTGCACCGTGGTCGGGTGCGGGTCCACCGCGCCCTGGATGTGCGGGTGGAAGAGCGAGCTGCCTGACGGGAGCATGTGGTTGGCGTTGATCGACACCCACCTCGCGCGCGCGTCATGACGCGTCATGCGCGTCACGAAGTCGGCCTGGGCGAGCAGGTTGTCGCGGACGATCGGGCCGGTCACCCGGTCGAGCGGCAGGTAGTGGAGGTCGGGAGAGTAGACCGACACCGAGCTGTACAGCGCGTACGCCTGGATGTTCGGGAAGAGCACCGCCTCGCCGCGCGCGATCCGCCCCTCGGGGATCAGCTCCGGCGGGAACCGGGGGGTGACCGACTCCAGCCGGGGCCGGCAGAAGAAGCAGCCGGCCTGGGTCTCCCGGCCGAACGCCTCCAGGTCGAAGTCCGACGGCGGGAGCAGCTGCCCGCCGCCGCGGACCAGCCGCGCGCTGTAGCCGAGGAGCGGGTCCCAGCGCACCTCCACCTCGGTCGGCGTGGGCCGGTAGTCGTTCCTGGGATCGAGGATGTCCGAGGTCAGGACCTCGCGCTTCAGCTCCATCGGCGGCCCATTATCGCGCAGGGCGACGGGCCCTCAGACCGTCTCGGCCGTGCCCAGCACCAGCGTCCCGGCGCTCATGAACATGCCGCCGACGCCCTGCGCCACGCTGATCTTCGCGTCCGGGACCTGCGCGGGCGCCGTGCCGCGCAGCTGCCGCACCGACTCCTGGATCGCGAACATCCCGTACATGCCGGTGTGCGTGTACGACAGGCCGCCGCCGTTCGTGTTCATCGGCAGCCGGCCGCCGGGCTCCGTGTTGCCCTCGGCGACGAACGCGCCCGCCTCGCCCCGCTCCACGAAGCCGAGGTCCTCCAGCCCGTAGATCGGCAGGTGCGCGAAGGCGTCGTAGACCATCAGGTGGTCGACGTCGGAGTGGGTGATGCCCGCCTCCTCGAACGCCGACGCGGACGCCACGCGGAAGGCGCGCGATGTCGTGAAGTCCTCCATCATCGAGATCGTCTGGGATTCCGCCGACTCGCCGGTGCCCAGTACGTACACCGGCGGCCTGGGCAGGTCCATCGCGGCCGCGCGAGCCGCGGAGGTCAGGATCAGCGCGCCCCCGCCGTCCGTGACCAGGCAGCACTCGAGCAGGTGCATCGGGTACGCGATGATCGGCGAGGCCAGCACGTCGTCCACGGTCACCAGCTCGCGCTTGTACGCACGCGGGTTGCGGCTCGCCCACTTGCGCTGGGCCACCGCGACCGACGCGAGCTGCTCGTGGGTCAGACCGTACGTCTTCATGTAGCGCAGCACGCCGATCGGGAAGAGCGTGGGCGGGCCCATGATGCCGTACGGCGCCTCGAACTGGCCCTGCATCGACGAGACGTCCCGCGGCCAGGTGGGCGCGCCCACGCGCGAACGCCCCGACTCGCCGTGCGTGACGAGCACGACCTCGCACAGGCCGGCCGTGATGGCGGCTGCGGCGTGGCGCACGTGGACCAGGAACGAGCAGCCGCCGATCGCGGTGCCGTCCAGGTAGCGCGGGGTCAGGCCCAGGTAGTGGGCGACCGCGATCGGCGACTGGCCCGCGGCGGCGAAGCCGTCGATCTCGGAGCGGTCGATCCCGCAGTCGCGGATCGCGTTCAGCGCGGCCTCGGCGTGCAGCTGCAGCGCCGACCGGTCCGGGATCACGCCCAGCCGGTCGGTCTCGGCCGCGCCGACGATGGCCACCCGGCCGCGGAGGCTCACCGTCCCGACCCCGCCGGCCTGAAGACCGGGACGCACTGGTCGCCGCGCTCCTGGAACGCGACCTCCAGTTCCATATCCAGCACCAGCTCCTCCGGCGTGTTCTCGATGCCGACGATGTTCGTCATCAGCCGCGGCCCCTCCTCCAGGGCGACAACGGCGATCGCGTACGGGCCGTCGTCCTCGAAGCCGGGCGCCGGCCGGTGGTTGATCACGTAGGAGTGGAG
>Ga0126369_10000888_pt1 | contig 20185 bp, 15 predicted proteins | sample PanSoiMetaPlot_1_FD_109646 | JGI IMG/M metagenome (GOLD analysis project Ga0126369, IMG submission 109646) | Tropical forest soil microbial communities from Panama - MetaG Plot_1 | ecosystem: Environmental > Terrestrial > Soil > Tropical forest > Bulk soil | place: Panama | collected 2016-02-17 | reverse complement strand
GCCCTGCGGTTTACTCCGAACTACGATCCTCGCCAACCCAATGCGAGAATCTGAGAGAGCCTGGTGGACGGGGAAGGATTCGAACCTTCGTAGCCCGCAAGGAGCGGCAGATTTACAGTCTGCTGGTTTTAGCCACTCACCCACCCGTCCCGCGAAAAACCTTTTCGGACGCGAACCACGAGCTCCGAACCTTATCCTTCAACGCCTTCAACAAGTTCCGAACGTTCAGCGCAGAAACACAAATAGGACTCGTGTCAAGAGACACCAGCCCGTTGGCTTTTGCTGCCAGATTTCGTTCCGCCTAGCTCCCCCCAAAAAATCTCGGTGGAGCTGGCGGAGGGAATTGAACCCCCGACCCTCTGATTACAAATCAGATGCTCTACCAGCTGAGCTACGCCAGCACCGCTCAAACCGGGTAAGCATACCAGAAGAGGAATCAGAATTGCAAGGAGGCGTTGCACAATCGGAGCACGTCGGTGACCAGGGCTGTGGGAATCGCGGGCCGGCATGCCCAGGCAGACAAGAGCTAGCTCCATTATTTTCTATGAGTTAGGATAAGTTTCCACATCTTCCAACTGACCGGTCTCGCAAGCCGAGATTTTCACAGGTTGCCTAGGCTTTGCAAAGCGATTTTGATGCGGTTGAGGATGCCTCGTGGGAGAATTGTAGCATCGGGAATCGAAACTGGTGCCCAAGAAATGAACAAGCGCAAATGGGTTGCCGCCGCGGCTGGGTTGCTTCTGTTGTGTGCCGCCGGCTTGTACGTTTATCGGCACCGCAGCGTAAGAGGTTCCTTCGGACGCGACGATTTGCTCGGAAGCATGCCAGCCGATGCCAGCGCCGTCATTTTTACGGACCTTGCCGAATTGCGGAGTGCTCCCTTTGTAGCACAACTCTTCGCCTGGGCCCCCCAGCCGGAGCCGGACGAGGATTACGCAAGGTTTCTGAACCAGACCGGCTTCCACTACGAGCGCGATCTGGATCGCCTCGCAATCGCGTTTCAAAAAACCGGCCAGGACTCCACTTTTTTTGCAGTGGCGGACGGAAGATTCGATCGGCAAAAAATCTCGGCGTTGGCCAACAAGTCTGGGGCCGTCGAAAAGCGCGACGGCCGCGAGGTTCTTGTAATTCCGGAAAGCGGCGATGCGAGAAAGATTTATCTCACGTTTCTCGCTAATAACCGCATCGCCATCGCGGATCGTGCCGACCTTGTCCAGACTCTTGGCGGCAGAAAACGAAGTGACGACAGCATGGAATGGCGCGCGCGGTTCGAACGCTTTGGAGGATCGCCAATCTTCGCTGTCATTCGACAAGACGCGGCGCCGGGTGAGGAATTGACGGAGCGAGCTCCTGGGGGCTTTAGTTCTCCACAGCTCTCCACGGCATTGGACCAACTGCAATGGATTACGCTCGCCGGTAAGCCTGACAATGATCGTCTGCACGTGGTCGCGGAAGGAGAATGCGTCTCGGAAAATACGGCGCGCCAGCTTGCCGATTTGCTGAATGGTGTTCTCACTTTGGCGGATGCCGGACTGAATGACCCCAAGACGCGCCAGCAGTTGGACCCGGCCCTTCGTGAAGCTTATTTAGCGCTGCTGAAAAGTGCAGACGTCTCGAAAATCGACCGCGGAGGTACGAAGTCAGTGCGGATTGCGTTTGAGATCACCCCGGCCTTTTTGGAATCGGCTCGCCGTGCTTCGGTGCGTCAATCTGCTCCACCAGCCAAGTCTGTGCCGGCGAATCCCGCAGCCCGCTCCAAGAAGGGTCGCTCGTAACAAGGAACCAAAAGGGCGCTCAGAAATAAAAAAGCGGGCCACAGCCCGCATCCGCTACTCGCTGTTTTTGCTTAGTCGCCCGCTGGGCTTGACTTCATGTAGCGCCAAGGATTGATCGGCGCGTTGTTCATTCTAACTTCATAGTGCACGTGAGGCCCGGTGGATCGTCCGCTAATGCCAGTGTAGCCGACGACTTCACCGCGCTTAACTCGTGCACCGACCACCGTGGCGAATGAAGAAAGATGCGCGTACCAAGTGGTAATGCCAAACCCATGGTCGATCACCACCAAGCGACCGTATCCCGGGTGTTGCTCCCGAATCGTAACTACGCCGTCCGCAGTGGCATGAACCGGCGCGCCGTAGTCAGCAGCCACGTCTATGCCGGTGTGGAACGCGCCTTCTCCGCTGAACGGGTCGAGGCGCTCGCCAAAGCTATCCGAGATATGGCCTATTACCGGCCAGATGGAAGGCGTGTAGCTAGAGTCGGCGAAGTTTGCGGGGACTAAATGCAATCCGCTGCTGGCAATTACTGTGGCATTGCGCTTCAGGAAGCTGAATTGCTCCACGGAGCGGTCAAAAGCATCCTGCGAGTCAACCGGGCTATCGGCCTGATCAAACGCTGCTGGGTGGTAGCGCAACACGCCGTAGGTCATGGCCACTTCGGTCGCAAGAGACTGGAGAGAATCGAGGCGCTGGTTCGTATCGTTGACGGTGGCTTGCAACTGGCGGTATTGCTGAGTCCTGGTTTCCAATTCATGGCGAACGGCGTTGTAATTTCCGACTTTCCAGAGCATGCGGGAGTAGGAGGCCACGGCAGCGGTTACACTAATGGCCCCAATCAAGGCGAGAATCGCGACCCCGTGTATTAGGTAGGCTGGTACGACCACTTTCCGGAGCTTCCCCGGAGTGGATGCTATGAAAAATGTATAACTCTTACCTCGCATACTCGCCTGGAGGCCCGTTGGCCCCTGTACTCGCCATTTGCGGGTGACTCACCCTTGACCCGCACCAAATAGAAATCCGCACGGTCTGAACCGAGGGGGTGGTTCGCGACCTTGCCCATGCTAGTTCTTGAAAAAGTGTTCGTCAACCCTGATTTTAGTACCAGTCCGGTACAGGCGTTTCTAAGAGTTTCCTGTACCAAGGGACAGGTACGCTCTCTCAGAGTACTTTCTCCGGCGTACGCCGGTGGTTGGGTTGAAAGCCGCCGAATAGCCAGCCAGAGACGGCCAAAGTACGTTATAACGCTAGGCGGGACTGACATAAGTAAAGCCGGAAGCCGAAGGGGCCTGAGCACCTTTGTGTGCTTTGCCAAGAGAGTGCGCGAAAGCGACCTGATTGACAAAATCGACAAAGCGCTGGGGCGGTATGCCTACTCCGCGCGCGAAGTTGGCCTTGGTATCGGCGACGATGCCGCGCTGTTTCGGCCTCGAGCAGGGCACGAACTGATCCTGACCTGTGACTGGTTCCTGGAGGGCACCCATTTCCTTCGAGACAAGCATCCTCCGGATTCCGTGGGATGGAAATGCCTGGCCCGGGCCCTCAGCGATGTAGCTGCGATGGGTGGGGTTCCTCGCTGTTTCCTTTTGAGCCTGGCGATTCCGGACTCTCATATCGGGCGTTGGCTGAACCATTTCCTGACAGGCTTGCGGCGGGCATCGCGAAGGTTTGGCTGTGTTTTGGCCGGAGGAGACACCACCGCCCGCGAAAGTATTCTCATCAATATAACTGTCGTGGGGGAGGTCCGCACCGGTCACGCCATCCGTCGCTCGGGAGCGCAGGACGGCGACTCCATTTGCGTTAGCGGACGACTGGGCGAAGCAGCTCTGGGCCTACGTGTTCTTGAAGCCAGCAAGCACGCTATAAGCTCTCGCGATCTTCGCCTGCGCAAGCATCTCTATCCGGAACCTCGCTTAGCGTTGGGCCGATGGCTGGCCGAGAAGCGGCTGGCCACTTCCATGATCGACATTTCTGACGGGTTCTCCACAGACTTGCGGCACCTTTGCCCAGCTCCTCACCGCGGTGCTCTGCTGGCCCCGGATTGCTTCCCTGCCGTCGAGGTGCCAGCCCGCCTGCGGACTAGAATCGGCGAGCCTCTGGATCTGGCGCTCCATGGCGGGGACGATTACGAACTTCTCTTCACGGTAAGCCGCAGGAAGTTTCCTTCTCTTCCGTTGACATATCGCGGGCTGAAGATTTCCCCGATTGGGTATGTCACAACCGGTCCACATCTTGTGTGGGATTCAAATGACGCTAAACATCAAATCCTTCGCCCCGGCGGATGGGATCCATTTCGATGAGCGCGCTAGCCGCCGGAAGCAAAACTTTCTTCAGAGCGAGCTACTCATAACGCAGCGCGGTCAAAGGATCGACGCGCGAGGCGCGGCGTGCAGGGAGCCAGCACGCGACTAACCCGGTGAGCAGCAACACAGTCGCTACGCTCGTGAGTGTCCACGGGTCGTACGCCGAAACGCCCCACAACTGCGTCGAAATCACGCGGCCCAGGGCGACGCTGGCGATCAATCCAAGCGCGACGCCGATTCCGACAAGCCGCAGCCCCATTCGAATCACCATTCCCACTACGTCCGCGCCTTCCGCTCCCAGCGCCATGCGAATTCCGATTTCATGAGTTCTGCGCGTCGTGGTGTATGCCAGCACACTGTAGACGCCAATCGTGACAAGTACCAGGCCGATGGCCCCAAAAATCATCATCAGGAAAAATCCAAAGCGCGGCCCGGCGAAGGAAAACTGGCTGATGTAGCCTTCGAGCGTTCCGGTAAGCGTTAGCGCCACGTTGCGGTCGGTGGCCCAAATTTCTTTCTCCACCGCGTTCATCATAGTCATCGGTTCTCTTGCGGTGCGCACCAGGATTCCCCGGAACGCCGAGCCAGTCACTGTATAAGGCACCCAAATTTCCGGTTGGATCGGCTCCTGCAGGCCGCGGTTCTTGACGTCGGCGACGAGACCGATGATCTCAAACACCGGCTCTTTCACCGGATCTTCAAACTGCTCGAGTTGCGTGATGCGCACTTGTTGCCCGATAGGACGGTCATTTCCCAAAAACTTTTTCACAAAAGTTTCGTTTACGACGGCGAACTTGCGCGCTCCATTCACTTCGGCTTCTGTGAACGGCCTGCCGCTGACGAATTGAATCTTCAGCACCGGAAAATATCCTTCGCTGCAAAGCTGAAACATCGCGTTCCATTTTTCGGCGTGCGACTTGCCGGGAATTTCGATGTCGCTCGGAATTCCGCCATAAGGCGGCAGCGTGCTGGTTTCCGTCGCATCCACGACGCCCGGCAGGGCCTTCAGCCTTTGCAACAGTGGCCGGTAAAAACCAGCAACTTGCGCGGCCGTCCTATAGCGCTCCACGGGCAAGGGGAGCCGGGCCACCAAAACATGATCCGGCCGGAGCCCCAGTTTCACGTCGCGCAAGGCTACAAAGCTCCGCATCAACAATCCTGCCGCGACCAACAGCGTCAACGATAGCCCCACTTCCAACACCACCACTGCGTCGCGGAATCGCCCGTGGCGGAATCCGCCGCTCACTCCTTTGCCGCTGTCGCGGAGCGGCTCGTTCACATCTTTTCTTGCTGCTTTCAATGCCGGAACCAGGCCAAACACAAGCGCGGTCAGCACTGCCACGGCTAAGGTGAACAACAGCACCGGCGTGTTGAGGCGGATCACCGCTTCCGCTGGAATAATATTCTGCGGCATGAGTGCAACCAGGGACTTCAATCCACCCCAAGCAAGAAGCGTCCCCACGGCGGCCCCGCCCATCGCCAGGATCATGCTTTCTGCCAGCAACTGACGGATCAATCGCCAGCGGTTTGCTCCCAGCGCCGACCGTATCGCGAACTCTTTTTCGCGCGTGGTAGCCCGTGCGAGCAACAAGTTCGCCACGTTTCCGCAACCGATCAGCAGCAACAATCCAACCGCGGCCAATACAATAAAAAGTGTGGTTTTGAATTGACCCACAACCAGATTCGTCAACGACTCGATGTGCACGGTAAAGTGCTTTGGATAGTCCTTGGGATACACCTTCGACAGGCGGTTGGCTACGATGGTAAAGTCCGCCTCGGCTTCTTTGATCGAAACGCCCGGCTTCAGGTGTCCAAGCAAGAACCAATACTGCGGGAAGGCACCCGCCACAGCAGTTGTAGCGGACGCGCGTTCCGGTTTTTTCGGGATCCACATGTCCGCATTGCCCCAGCCAAACCGCGGCGGCATGATCCCGACCAGCGTTCTGGGAACATCATTCAGTATAAAACTCTTGTTAACGATGGATGGATCCGCGCCGAAGTCCTTGACCCACGTTTTGTAGCGCAGCACAAACACCGGAGGGGCGCCCGGCTCATAATCGGCGGGCTGCATCATCCGTCCGAGCAACGCGGGCATGCCAAGGAATTCGAAGGTTCCGGGCGTGACGTAATTGCCATCGAACCGCAGCGTGCCCTCTCCGGAACGATATAGGACATCCAAACCATCGTTGGCGATCACCCGGTCAAACACATGATTTTGTTCGACAAAATCCAGGAATTCCGGACCGCTAAAGCCACCCCGCCCGCCCGGTTCATTTCGTTCCGTGTCGTGAATTTGCACAGACATGAAGCGCTGCGCATCCGGGTACGGAAACGGCTCCATCATGACGTTGTCGATAACGCTGAAAATGGCGGTCGAGGCGCCAATCCCCAATGCGAGTGTGATCATTGCCACAGCGGCAAATCCGGGGGCCTTGGCGAGGTTCCTCAGCGCATAGCGAATGTCCTGCCCTAGCGTTTCCATGGCGACCTCTTCCCTTCGAGAAGACCTAAATCACTCAATGCCACTCGCCAATGGGAGTTACGCATCCCGCTGTATTAATGTTCGACGCCGCTTGGTCCGATAAGTTCCCAACCGAGTCAATCAATTGATCTAATCCGTCGGCAAAGCAAAAAAGCCTGGAAGGGCACATAACTTGTACGGGTATATGCATGAATGAAATCTAAAATCCAAACGCCGGCGAGCATTGACCGTCACTTCGAGGGTGCTTAGGCGCCGCGGTTGGGATTCGTCACCGTAGAGTTGACGTTGGGCCTGAAGCGGTGGCTGGAGGTTTATCTTTTGGCTTTTCAGCGGGTTCATCCTCGGTAGGCGCCGTGTCCGGGGTCGTCAGATTCAGTTGATGTTCGCCGGCCAACTGCTCGAGCGGCACAACGTTTGGAAAATCCGTGACCAGAGTTCCCACCGTTGCGCCTTGCATGAACTCAAGCCAGATGGGCAGGGCTGCCCGCGCGCCGGTTTCCTTCTTTCCCAGGGAAATCTGTTTGTCGTCGAAGCCCACCCAGACTCCAGCCGTAAGCTGCGGCGTGAATCCCACAAACCAGGCGTCCGTGTAGTCCTGTGTGGTTCCAGTTTTTCCGGCAGCGGGACGGCCCAACACTTTGGCTTGCACTCCGGTGCCGAACTGAATCACTTCTTCGAGCATGGCTACCATCGTGCGCGCCACATCGGGCGAAATCACGTCATGCACTTCCGGATGCGCTTCTTCGAGCAACGCGCCATCATAGCTGGTTACACGGCGGATCATATAAGGGTCGATGCGAATGCCGTCGTTCGGGAACACCGTGAAGGCGGAAACGTGCTCGATCAATTTCATGTCCGCCGCGCCGAGGGCCAGCGGCAAATACGGTGGCAGCAGCGTGGTGATGCCGAAGCGCCGCGCCATGTCTACAACGGTGTTGATGCCTTCCTTTTCCGCAAGCTTTACGGCCGGAACGTTACGGGAACCAGCCAGCGCGCGCCGCAAGGTAATCGTGCCTTCAAATTTTTCATCGTAGTTGTGCGGCGTGTAGGGCTGCCCTCCACTGATCGTGGTAAACGGCAGGTCGACGATGGTGTCAAAGGGCGTTGCACCTTTTTCCAGAGCATCGGCATAAACATAGACTTTGAAAGAGCTGCCGACCTGTCGCAGAGCTTGCGTCGCGCGATTGAATTTCGAATCCTCAAAGCTGTAGCCGCCGACCATGGCTTTGATTTCACCGGTGGCATTGTCGATGCAAAGCAAGGCGCCCTGCGGGCCGGGCTGCTGTTCGAGTTGCACACGCGCGGTGTTGCCGCGCAATTCCTGTACGGAGAATTGCGCCAGGTCGCCACCCTGTAGCAAATCACCGGGTCGTCTGCGGCCGGTCCAAGCAAAATCTGCAGGCGAAAGAATGGCGCGATACGGACCGATTTTGATGACGGCATCATGCTCGGTCACGCTCATCAGGAGTCCTGTGACGTAACTTCCCTTTTCAATCGCGTGGCGCCAATCTTCGTCTTCGTAGGTATCAAGCTTGCCTAGGTTGTCGCGCAGCACGTTGGGCAAGTTGCCCTTCCAGCCGTGGCGACGTTCGTAGGCATGCAGGCCGTCGCGAACCGCTTGATTGGCGATGCGCTGGAGGTTGGTATTCAGCGTGGTGTAAACGCGCAGGCCGCGTTCGTGAACGGCTTCGGTCCCGTAGGTCGCCTCAAGATACTTTCGAATTTCTTCGAAGAAATACGGCGCCAGGTCATTGCGCGGGTACTGCAGGTGCAAACCGAGCGGCGATTTAGTCGCAGCGGCTTCTTCGGTAGGCGAGACTCTTCCTTCTTCTTCCATGCGGTGCAGCACCAGATTGCGCCGCGACAGCGCCCCCTCGGGATTGAGCAGCGGCGAGTATTTCGGTCCATTGATCATTCCCGCGAGCAGCGCCGCTTCCGGAAGCGTCAGATCGCCAACCGGTTTGCCAAAATAAAACTGCGCGGCCGCGGCAAATCCGTAATTGCCGTGCGCCAGGTACACCTGGTTCGCGTACATGGTGAAAATCTGGGGCTTGCTGTAGCGGCGCTCGATTTGCAACGCGAGCAGCGTCTCTTCTGCCTTGCGCCGAAAACTGATGTCGCTCCGGTCAAGGAACAGATTGCCGGCAAGCTGCATGGTGATGGTGCTGGCGCCACCGGCGCGCCGGCCGCGCGTGAGGTGGCGCAAAGCGGCGGTGAACATGCGCGGAAAATCGATGCCCCAATGCTCTTCGAAGTGCTGGTCTTCGATGGCGGTGACGGCGTTATAGAGAACCTTAGGGCATTGTTCGTAGGTCATCAGGATGCGCCGCTGCAGCGCGAAGCTGCCAACAAGCTGGCCGTCGTCGCCGTAGATTTCCGTAACTATGTTGGGGCGGTAAGTTTCGAGCGCGCGAATTTCAGGCAAGTCGCTGGCGTAAACGAAGAGCAACCCGCATGCCGTGCCGAATAAAATCGAACAGAGCAAGAGAAATGCCAGCGCGACGCGGTCGATCAGCTTGAAGCTGCGGAGACGCAGCGTGATCGGCGGAAGGGTTAGCATGAAAGAACAATTCTAGCGCAGAACCAAAGGTTGCAAACGTTCGTGAAGGACATTATTTGCTCCTTGGTTCGATGGTTCTTTGGTAGCATTGTGTTTTGGTGACATCGCGGGATTTTTTCGGTTGGGGCGGCCGCCTTGTTTGCGCAACAATAACCTAACGCAAAACGAATTTCGGCCCAGGAGTTACCCCGATGTTTGTAGCGCTGTTTGCAGCTTCGTTCGTGCTGGCCCTGGCTTTGTCCGTTACCATCGCCTGGCTTTCCGGAGAAGTCATCGACACGGTTTTGCGCCGCTTTGTCGCCGACCAGGTGGTCCGCACCGGATTTGAAAAATACATTCGCTTCGCCATTGTCGTCGTAGGCGTCTCCGGGGGAACGCGGGTCAAGCCTCTCCAGGAATACATTGCAGCGGCCGACTACAATAAACCGGCCCTGCTGGCGGCACTAACACAAGAGTTTTGGACCTTGGAGTTGTATCGCACAGTCATGGGAGCACTCGAAGGTGTGGCCGGTCTTTTGCTCCTTTGCATTTTTCTGGCGCTTATTGCGCCCGCCGTACTCCGCATGCTCAAGATCGAGCCGGCAAAGCTCAGCAGCGAACCACAAAAGCCTCGCGAGCCCGAACGCCGCGTAGTCACCTTACGCTAAGCCTTACTTCGCCGCTTCGTAGTAGCTTTCGCCGGCGCAGGAGCGGCACAGCTGGCGGCCGCTCACCACGACTTCCCGTTTGAAATTGATGCCTTCTCCGCATTGTGCGCAGACGACGCGCGGGCCTTTGAATCCTGGCAAATCTTCGGGTGCAACATCCACTTTCACCCATTGCTTGTTGAACAGGATTTCATCGGGAAGTTGCGCGTAGGCTTTCTGCTGGCCGGCTTCTTTGTCGAGTTCGGGAAACATTTCACTTGCGGCTTGCTTGGAAGACTCTTTTGCCGCAACGCGGATGGCGCGGCCGGTTTTCAAATCCACAAACGTCGCCGCCACTTTGCCCCAGTCGCGGAATTTCAAGGCACGCTTGCCAAGCCGGCAGTTGGCGACGACGGAGACCGCGTCGGTCACGCAGCGGTCGATCTCGACATACGTGACGAGCCGCTTTTTCTCGGCGATGGGATCGTCGATACCGAGTTCGCGCAAGCCAAGCATGGCCAGGCGCACACCCAGAACCTGCCCCGCGCAAATGTGCCCATGCGCTTGGGCGGAAAGTTCGAGGTATTCGTGGAGCGACTTCATGACAGGTTTTGAGCAGACCGCGAGGGCTTCTCCGGGGAGGACCAGGGGTGCGGCTGGCGAGCCTCGACAAATGCAAAGACGGCCATGAGCAACGCGAGCGCTACAAACAGGCTGTCGCGAATGACCGTCATGCCGGTGAGCGGCTCGGGAGTAGCGAAGCACCCACAGTTGATGTTCATGTGCAGAAGATAGGCACGCGTCACTACCGTGAGAAAGCCCAGCATGAGCAGGGTCACCAGTGAACCCCAGATGCGCAGCCCCCAGCCAATCAGCAGTAGAAAGCCCAGCACGATTTCTGTGAACGGCAGCGTGTGCGCCACAAAATCTACTCCGGCGGGCGAGAGCAATTTATACGATTCCACTTGTTGCGCAAACGTCGCGAGATTTGTGGAGATGGAGAATTTCAGGACAAACATCGGCCACAAGTGTGTATTGGGGAAAAAGATCTTGGAGATGCCGGCGTAAACAAAAATCCCGCCGAGCACCAATCGGGCAATCAGAATCACGGCGCGGCGAAGATTGAATGGGCTGGATTGCAGCATGGACATTTGTCAATTCTCAACGATCAGTTTTCGATCCCCGCCCTACTTCTGCGAGAGCAGTTGCTCTAGGAATTGCTTCATCGTGTCGTAGGTCATCACGCCGGCGTAGGGATACGTCTGCCCTTTGCAATGAAAAACCGTGGTTGGTGTCTGGTTGACGCGGTACATCTGGCCCAGCGCGAAATCTTTGTCAATGAGCGGCTCGAGCGTGCCGCCTTTGACCAGCGTGCGGACTTTGTTCATCTCTGATGCAGAAAGCACAGCGGCCACCGTGCCATCCACATCGCCACTCTGTTCCCACTTTTCCTGGTTCTGGAAGAGGGTCTGCTCAACGGGCTCGATCTTGCCGAGGGTTGCAGCCGCGCGAGCGTAACGGGCTGCGATGCGTGAGTAAGCGTGCATCGCCAGAGGAAAATCGCGATGAATCAGATAAACCTTGCCGGTGCTGACGTAGTTGTCCATCAGCAGCCGGTTCGTGGTGGTGTAAAGCGTCTTGCAGGCAGGACACTGGTAGTCGCTGAACTCTTCCATGACTACGGGGGCATTCTTCGAGCCAAAGGCCTTGTGCGGATCGACATCCGATAGCGAATTGGCGGTCTGAGGCAGCGGCGGTGGCGCGGCTTCCGTCACCAGTGGCGCAGACGGAGGAACGCGAGGCTCCGCTGGGGGAGGCACATCGGTGAACGCGGTGGATGTCGCCAATGGGCCAGCGGGAGGAGCCGCCGCTCGAGGAGGGGGGGTCTTGTGCAGTGAGGGCAGGAACAGCGCTCCCAATATTAGCAGGGTTACGCTGCCAACTGCAGCCAGGATACGCCGACGATTCACACCGTCCTCCAGGATTTGCCCATACATTAAGATGTCACAGACGATTCTACCGCGAAATGGTGCGAATAGAGCGGGCAGCGCGTCCGCCAGAGGCGTAAAGAGAACCTTTGGGCGGAGACGGGGCGCCTTATTACTTGGTTGCTGGAGTGTAAGACTCGTGTTGCCAGAGGCCGGGTTGAACCAAGAAAGAAGTGCGGCACATCGCTGAGACAAGCGCCTAAGTAACAGAAAATAAGCACTTTACTGTTGTTATTAGAAAACTTGACAAGAACACACTCAACCTGTATACTCTGGCGGATGCTGGGCTTGGGGCGATCAGACTCAGCTCTTGCGTTGGCCTCTAATGGGGCCATGTGCTGTGGGAATCGGTTTGAGGAGGCAATGGGGTTATGAGCAAGATTATTGGAATTGACTTGGGGACAACCAACTCCGTGGTCGCCGTGATGCAAGGCGGCGAACCGGTGGTAATCCCCAATCAGGAAGGGGCGCGGACCACGCCTTCCGTGGTGGCCATTACCAAGACCGGCGAGCGGCTGGTTGGCCAGGTGGCAAAACGCCAGGCGGTCACAAATCCCGAGAATACCGTGTATTCGATCAAGCGGTTTATGGGTCGCCGCTATGATGAAGTCAGCGAGGAAATGCGCCGCGTTCCTTACAAAGTGGTCGCCGGGCCGCACCAGGATGCCCGCGTGGACATTTCCGGGAAGTTGTACAGCCCGCCGGAAATCTCGGCGATGATCCTGACGAAGTTAAAGACGGCCGCCGAGGATTTTCTCGGCGAGAAGGTAACCAAGGCGGTCATCACGGTACCAGCTTACTTCAACGACGCACAGCGGCAAGCCACCAAGCAGGCAGGCGAAATCGCGGGCCTCGAAGTTGTGCGCATCATCAACGAACCGACGGCGGCCGCGCTGGCCTACGGATTGGACAAAAAGAGCGACGAAACCATCGCGGTGTACGACCTCGGTGGCGGCACCTTCGATATTTCCGTTCTGGAAGTGGGCAGCGGCGTGGTGGAGGTGAAATCCACCAACGGCGACACGCACCTGGGCGGCGATGACGTCGATCAGCGCATCGTGGACTGGCTGATCGATGAGTTCAAGAAAGAGAACAACATTGACCTGAGCAAAGACCGCATGGCCCTGCAGCGGCTGAAGGAAGCCGCCGAGAAAGCCAAGATCGAGCTGTCGCAGATGATGGAGACAGAAATCAATCTGCCGTTCATCACCGCGGGCGCGAGCGGGCCGCTGCACATGCAACTGAAGCTGACACGCACACGCCTGGAGCAGATGATGAACGATTTGCTCGAGCGCTCAATGAAACCGGTCAAGCTGGCTCTCGAAGACGCGAAGCTTTCGCCAAACGACATCCAGGAAGTGGTGCTGGTCGGCGGCTCGACGCGTATCCCGAAAGTGCAAACGCTAGTGCGCAACTTCTTCAACGGGAAGGAACCACACAAGGGTGTGAACCCGGACGAAGTCGTGGCCGTAGGCGCGGCGATTCAGGGTGCGGTGCTGGCGGGCGAGGTGAAAGACATCCTTTTGCTCGACGTGACGCCGCTTTCCCTGGGTGTCGAGACGCTCGGCGGCGTGATGACCGTGCAGATCCCGCGCAACACCACGATTCCGACGCGCAAGGTGGAGACGTACTCGACGGCAGCGGACAACCAGCCTGGCGTGGAGATTCACGTCCTGCAGGGCGAGCGCAAGTTCGCGGCGGACAACCGTTCCCTGGGGAAATTCAAGTTGGACGGAATTCCACCGGCCCCGCGCGGCGTCCCGCAAATTGAAGTCACCTTCGACATTGACGCCAACGGCATCCTGAACGTGAGCGCGAAGGATAAAGCCACGAACAAGGAGCAGAAGATCACCATCACCGCATCGAGCGGCTTGACAAAGGAAGAAGCCGAGAAGATGCGCACGGAAGCGGAATCACACTCGGAAGAAGACCGCCGGAGGTTCGAGGAAGTCGAAGCCAGGAACCGCCTGGATGGCATGGTCTTCCACGCGGAAAAGACCATTCGTGAGAACAAGGACAAGCTAGCGGAGGCCGACGTCAAGAAAGTCGAAGAAGCTCTGGAAGACGCAAAGAAGGCGATGTCCGAAGGCGGAACGGCACGGCTGCGCTCGGCTACCGAAAATGTGGAAAGGGCGATGCACAAGATTGCCGAAGAGCTTTACAAGACAGCCCAGGCTGCAGGCGCAGCCGCCGGAGGCGCCCCGGGAGGTGCGTCGTCTTCAAGCTCGGGCAGCGGGCAAGAGCAGAAAAAGCCCGGCGATGTGATTGACGCCGAGTACGTGGACGTAGACGACAGCAAGAAGCCGAACTGAGGAAGTTGTAAGTAATAGCGGGAAAAAAGAGGAGACTCTTGTTTCTGAAAGTTTTGTTTCCTCTTTCCTGCTGATGCGAGGCTTGGGGAGAAGCAGCCATGGCTGGACCGCTTTCGCAAATGCCGATGAATGTTCACCCGGTCCCGAAATCCGACGACACCGTTGCCGAGCAATTCATTGAACAGATTGATGGTGAAACATCATTCGATCAGATTGCAAAGGCCCAGTCTTCCATGCCCCAGGTTGTCGAGCGCGTTACGGAGCTGGAAAACTGCTTGTGGGCGCTAGCCGAGCAATTGACTCGCGTTGATCCCCGCAACCCGCAAATTGCACGGGCCAAGCTGCTTTTAAAGAACAGGCTGGAAATTCTGGATTCCAGCGCAGCGCTCCAGGGTGAAGAAAAGAGAAGGATGAATTGGTCTGACCCTGTCTGTTCTCGGTGGCGCGAAGCAAATTCCATGGTCACAAATAAGGAACCGCAGAGCGGTCAGGCCGTACAGCATGGCGACGACGACGAAAACTGATTACTACGAACTGCTGGGCGTGCCTCGCAAGGCGAGCGTGAAGGATATTCGTACTGCCTTTCGCAAACTGGCGCGCAAATACCACCCCGACCTGAATCCAGGCGACAAAGCCGCGGAAGAAAAATTCAAACAGATTCAGGAAGCCTACGACGTGCTCTCCGACTCGAAAAAGCGGCAGATGTACGACCAGTACGGCTTCTACAGCGAGAATTTGCCGCCGGGCGGCTATCCGGGAGGCCACGAGGGCGCGAACGACCCGGGCGTGAATTTTGATTTTGGCGGATTTGATTTCGGCGGAGGCGCGGGCGGTGGGGGCGGCGCAAGCTTCCGTGATCTGTTTAGCCAGTTTTTTGGCGGGCGGAGCGGCGCGGCCGCGGAACCGGAGCACGAACCAGGCGGCGACCTGGAATACCAGTTGGAGATTGATTTTTGGGACGCGGTGCGCGGCGCCGTAAAAAAGCTTTCCATCGCGCGGATGGACGCTTGCGAAACTTGTCATGGAACAGGGGCCATCGGATCGCCGCAAACATGCCCGACGTGCCATGGAACGGGGTCCATCCAGCAAGCTGCGGGTAAGATGCGCTTCAACGTGCCCTGTAATCGCTGCGGCGGAAGCGGCAAGTTGCGGACCGCTTGCCGGACTTGCGGAGGTGAGGGACGCGTGCGGAGGACGGAAACGATTGAGGTGCGCATTCCAGCGGGCGTAGCCCATGGCGGACGTGTCCGTGTGCCGGGAAAAGGAAACGCCGGAACCATGGGCGCTCCCGCGGGCGATCTATATTTACGCGTGGTGGTACGCCCCCATCCGTTTTTTGAGCGCCGCGGGAACGATCTCTATACCAAGGTCCCGGTGACCGTGAGCGAGGCGACCTTGGGCGCAAAAATTGAAGTGCCGACGATGGACGGCCGTTCGCTGGTAAAGATTCCTCCGGGGACCAATAGCGGAAGCACGCTGCGCTTGCGGGACAAGGGCGTTCCCAGCGCGCGAAACGGCGCGCGCGGGGACCAGTATGTCGAGGTGCAAGTGATTGTGCCGAAGCGCACCGACGAGCGCGTTCGCAACCTGATGAAGGAACTGGATCGCATCGAGCCGGAAGATCCGCGGAAGGATTTGTTTACCAAAGCCGGAGTGTAAGAGATGTCAGCGCGAGCGAAAAAACGGGCCAAGGCGGGCTACATGATCAGCTCCGTGGCCGAGCTTTATAAGCTGCATCCACAGACGCTGCGGTTGTACGAGCGCGTCGGCCTGCTGAAACCGTCGCGTTCGCAGGGCAACACGCGGCTGTACACGGATTCGGATTTGGAGCGGCTCGAAGTGATTTTGACCCTGGCGCGCGACATGGGCGTGAACCTGGCGGGCATTGAAATTATCTTGAACATGCGCGAAAAGATGATTGAGATGGAGCAACAGATGGGCGAGTTTGCGCAAGTCGTCCAGCAGGAGTTGTCTCGCGTTGCCGCATCCTATGCTCGGGAGAGAACTCCGCGACATGCGATTGTGCGGGCCACGCCGCGGGTGACGCGTAGCTAGTCTTAGTTTCTTAGTCTTAAGTCGAGGCAGAAGAACAGAAAAGAATCAGCCGACGGCCTTGGAAGGCCGTCCCTACATCCGCCTGCCGCAAACGTTGGAAAAGCCTTCCACAGTTTTCCCAGAGCAGCCAGCTTGCCGAAGATGCGTTGCAACCGTATGCTGGCGACAGTGGAAGAGGGGTTCCTCGCTGCGCTTGCTTGCCGCAGGCAGACGGGATGACAGGTTTGGGATAAGCATCAATGGCGCTGGAAAATTGCACGCTGTGCAGAGGAACGGGGTGGAAGCTGGTGCCGCGGGGGGATGGGGCCGCCGGGAAAGTGGCCGTCCCATGCGATTGCGGCATGCAAGAGCGCGCCGGTCGCGTCATGGAGCGCGCGCGGATTCCAAAGCATTATGAACAATGCGACTTTGAGAGCTTTGAAACAGAATTAGCCGATGGTCGAGCCTACACTGCACAAAACACTTCAACGCTTAAGCAGGCCAAGCTAATCACGCAGAGATTTGTTAGCGAGTACCCGGGGGGAGACCAAGCCGGCTTGCTGTTGATGGGCCCTCCGGGAACGGGAAAGACGCACCTTGCAATCGCGGCTCTAAGGACGCTGATAACCCGCGGCCATAGCGGCTACTTCTGCGAATACGGAAAACTACTTCGCGAAATTCAGCAAAGCTACAGTTCAGAGAGCGAAATCACCGAGATGAAGATCCTAGAACCAGTGCTGTCGGTCGAAGTGCTGGTGATTGATGACCTAGGTTGTATCAAGCCGTCCGATTGGGTTCGTGACACCGTCGGATACATTTTAAACGAACGCTATGTTCAAAGATCCCGTGACCTCACACACCCACGCTGCACCATCATAACTACAAACTATTTTGATGACGTCGAGCAAAGGGAAGGCAAATTGCCAAGCGGAAGAGCGCTAGCAGTAACGGAAGATGCGCTGGGGAACCGCATTGGTGAACGAATGAGGTCCCGCCTGTATGAGATGTGCCGGACTGTCAAGATTGAGCGAGGCACTCCAGATTTCCGGCTCCAAGTGCGCCAGGCCGGCCGCGCACGGGCATAGCGCGCGGCTATCGGGAAAATCTCCTTTGGGTGCACCTCGGAATGTCCAGCCAACCAATTGCTGCCTTGCTGAAGGGCGGCGACCGCCGCTCGATCGGGCGCTCGAACGCTGTCGTGAAGCTCGTCTTGCGTGCGCCGAAGCGATTCGCCGAACTTATGCAATGTCTATGGAGCAATGACCCGATCGTCAGAATGAGGGCGGCGGACGCCGCGGAAAAGATCTCCGCCCTTCAACCAGAGCTGCTAAAGCCCTACAAGGCCGAAACGCTGGGCTTGTTAGCTGAAACACTGCAAATTGAGCTGCGATGGCACTTGGCGCAGATGATCCGGCGTTTGCCCCTCACGCAAGCCGAGAGAAGTCGCGCCGCAGAGGCATTGCAACTTTATTTGGAGGACCGCAGCTCCATCGTTCGGACATTTGCGCTTCAAGCCCTGACTGATTTGTCGCAGAGTGATGCCGCGCTGCGGCCCCGAGTAAGGGAAATCTTGGAGCAAAGTACGGTCACCGGGACCGCGGCCATGAAAGCCCGTGCGCGCAGGCTGCTGAAGGAGCTCAAACTGTGAGCGTTTGGACTAGAGAAACCGGCGAGATCGTGGATACTAATTTTCTGGTGTATTGCATGAACCAGACATTTGCAGCGACTTTGTGCACCCTTCCTATATCGCTTCCAGTTTTAGCGCGGTCACGCTCCTCCACAAAGCCGCGCCGCGGGATTGCGAAAGAAACAGTTCATTCCTGGAAACTTAAACCTGCAGCCAAAGACGCAAATCCGTCAAGGTGATGGTACAAATCGAAGTCAGTTTCAGAGATTCCGGCAAGGAATTTTTAAGCCCTCAGGCGGCCTCCTCGTTAGCCCTGTAGTTTCATTGACATAGGAGCAACGCGGCGAGTATCCTTTTCAGGTTGCAGCGTACCCCGTGACGTTCGCAGCATTTCCTGTTTGACCGTGTCCCGGTCAATCGCCTTGCACTAGACCCTAGTAGGGATTCCGCAAGGAATTTATGCGACAAAATGTGGAGCCGCCGAGCGGCTGACCACGTAGGAAGTATCTTCTGGAGGCCAACAACAATGTTTCCTGACCACGAGAACCCGTCGAACACCGCGGCCGCAGCCGCAACTGCACCAAGGTCCAACGAATCAAGCACTCCCGAACCAGCTGTTCCTCCGGCAAGCGAACCGATAACGCAACACTCCGAATCCGCAAACGGAGCGCCTTTAGCTCCCGAAGCCGCGCCTGCACTTGAAACGGCAAGTGCGTCCCCGGAGACGCCGGAAGCCGCCCCCTCTGCGGAGGCGCACGCGGCAGATGCCGAAGCCGCGGCTGCAGCCGAAGAGGCCGCTGGCTCCGAAGAGATGAGCAAGTTGATGCAGGAGTTCGATGAAAAGCAGGAAGCAGCTGCTTCGCACGAGGTGGTTGAAGTCAAAGTCGTCGCATACACGGAACATGGCGTGGTGGTGGACCTGGGAGGCAAAACGGAAGGGCTGATCCCGGCGGCGGAGTTCGCGGAGACGGAAATTCCTCGGCCCGATCCGAACGCCACCATCGAAGTGCAGCGTTCCGGCGAGCACAAAGACGGCTATGAGATTGTTTCCTACCAGAAAGTGCTGCGCCGCAGGACCTGGGAAAGAATCGACGCGGCATTCAAGGCAAAAGAAACCATCACCGGCAAAGTGGTGGACCGCATCAAGGGCGGGTTAGTCGTAGACATCGGCGTACGCGCCTTCCTGCCGGGCTCGCAGTATGACTTGCGGCCCACGCAAAATCTCGACGAGCTGATGGGCACGGAAGTGCAGGTGCGCGTCACCAAGCTCAACCGCCGGCGCGGTAACGTTGTGGTGAGCCGTCGCGCGTTGCTTGAGGAAGAGCTGCACGCCAAGCGCGCGGCGCTGATGGACACACTGAGCGAAGGCCAGATCGTGCACGGGCACGTGAAGAACGTAACCGACTACGGCGCCTTCGTGGACCTGGGCGGGATTGATGGCTTGCTGCACTTGAAGGGCTTGACTTGGGGGCGCGTGAAACATCCCTCAGACGTCGTCAAGCCCGAACAAGAGCTCGACGTCATCATCCTGAAGTTCGACAAGGAAAAACAACGCATTTCGCTGGGACTGAAGCAGTTGGCTCCGGATCCCTGGGCGGGCGCGGCGGAAAAGTATCCAGCGGGCGGTAGAGTTCAGGGAACCATCGTCGGTATTGTGGACTACGGCGTGTTCGTCGAACTGGAACGGGGCATCGAGGGCCTGGTGCACGTTTCAGAGATGAGCTGGAACAAGAAGGTTTCGCACCCCTCGAAACTCGCTAAGGTCGGCGACCTAGTGGGCGTGGTCGTCCTTGACATCAAGCCCAGCGACCGCCGCGTGTCGCTGGGAATGAAGCAAGCGCAGCCCGATCCCTGGCTGCTGACCGCGGAGAAGTATCCGGTGGGAACGGTTATCACCGGCAAAGTCCGCAACATCGCGGAATTTGGCGCGTTCGTGGAAATCGAAGACGGGTTCGACGGGCTGGTCCATGTCGGTGATGTGAGCTGGACCGGCCGAGTCAAGAATCCGCACGAGGTGTTCAAGAAGGGCGAACCAGTCACCGCAAAAGTTTTGAAAATTGATGCGGAGAACCGCCGCGTATCGCTGGGCATGAAGCAGGTCAACGACATTTGGGGCGATTGGTTCAAGCAGCACAAGGTGGGACAAATCGTGAAGGGCAAAGTTTCGCGCATCGCCACGTTTGGAGCGTTCGTTGAATTAGGCGAAAACATCGAAGCGCTTTGTCACAACACGGAAATCGAAGACCGGCGCCGCCGCGACGAAGGCATGGGCGGCTACCGCCCGACCAGCGGCCCGCTAAAGAGCGCGGGCCCGCTCGAACCAGGCAAGGAGTACGATTTCAAAATCATCAAGATCAGCCCGGAGACGCGGCGAATCGGCTTGAGCTATCGCGCGGCGGTGAAACAGCTCGAGCGCAAGGAAATCGAACAGTATCGGTCGGCCTCGAAGTCCTCGTCGACGGCGACGATTGGAGATGC
>Ga0126369_10000887_pt1 | contig 20199 bp, 13 predicted proteins | sample PanSoiMetaPlot_1_FD_109646 | JGI IMG/M metagenome (GOLD analysis project Ga0126369, IMG submission 109646) | Tropical forest soil microbial communities from Panama - MetaG Plot_1 | ecosystem: Environmental > Terrestrial > Soil > Tropical forest > Bulk soil | place: Panama | collected 2016-02-17 | reverse complement strand
GGGAAGCTCACGGATCTCAAGCCGGGAGAGTTCGGCATCGTGCTCGGCTCCGAGCTCGCTCATGCGCTGGGTGTGCGGCCTGGAGACAGCGTGGTCGTCATCACTCCGCAGGGAACCGTCACGCCCGCAGGGATGCTGCCGCGGCTGAAGAGTTTTCGCGTGGTGGGCGTGTTCGAAGTCGGCATGTTCGAGTTCGACAGCGGGCTCGCGCTCATCGATCTCGCCGATGCGCAGAAGCTCTACCGCCTCGACGACGCCGTCACCGGCGTGCGCCTCAAGCTCGACGATCTGTTCGCCGCACCGCGAGTCGCGCGGCAACTCGCAGCCGAGCTTCCGATCAACGCCGAGGTGCGGGATTGGACGCTCAGCCACGCGAACTTCTTCCGCGCCGTGGCCATCGAGAAGCGGATGATGTTCCTCATCCTGACGCTGATCGTGGCGGTCGCCGCGTTCAACATCGTCTCGGCACAGGTCATGGTGGTCACCGACAAGCAGGCCGACATCGCGATCCTGCGCACGCAGGGCGCATCGAGGGCGAGCATCCTGGCGATCTTCATCATCCAGGGAGCGCTGGTGGGAACGCTGGGGACGCTGCTCGGCGTCGCTGGCGGCCTGCTGCTCGCCTATAACGTCGAGACGGTCGTTCCGTTCGTCGAGCGCATGCTCGGAGTGCAGTTCCTCGACAAGACGGTGTATTACATCAGCGAGCTGCCGTCGCAGGTGCAGCGGGGCGATGTAGTGCTGGTGGCAGCGATCGCCTTTGTCCTTACCTTGCTAGCCACGATCTATCCCAGCTTTCGCGCGGCGAGGATCAATCCCGCGGAGGCGCTCAGGTATGAGTGAGAGTGTTCCCGTGCTCGAGTGCGCGGGCTTGAGAAAGACCTATCGCACGGGTCCGCTCGAAGTGCCGGTGTTGCTCGGAGTCGACCTCAGGGTCGCTCGCGGCGAGCGCGTCGCCGTCGTCGGTGCATCGGGCTCGGGAAAGAGCACCCTGCTGCATCTCCTTGGCGGACTCGATGCGCCGACGGCGGGCGAAGTGCGCGTGCAGGGGACTCCGTTCGCTCAGCTTTCGGAAGCCGCGCGCGGGCAGGTTCGCAATCGAGCGCTCGGATTCATCTACCAATTCCACCACCTGCTGCCGGAATTCACCGCGCTGGAAAACGTCGCCATGCCTCTGTATATCCGACGCGAGTCGGACCACGTCGCGCGCGAGCGCGCCGCGGCAATGCTCGAGCGAGTGGGGCTCGCGCCGCGTGTGGAGCACCGCCCCGGAGAGCTTTCCGGTGGCGAGCGGCAGCGCGTCGCCTTGGCGAGAGCGCTCGTAACAGCGCCGGCGTGCGTCCTCGCCGACGAGCCCACCGGAAACCTCGATCGACGCACCGCGCAACAGGTCTTCGACCTCATGCTCGAGCTGAACCGCGGCATCGGCACGAGCCTCGTCGTCGTTACGCACGACCCCGACATTGCGGCTCGCCTCGATCGTACCTTGCATCTGGTCGACGGCGTTTTGCGCTAGCGGCATGGAAGCCGCAACTCTTTGAGCACGCCGCTGGGCAATGGAACGCGGCTCTACGCTTCCAGCGGAGCTTCATCCATCAGCGCGATCTGCTCGCGAAGCTCCAGGATGCGGTCCTGCCAGTAGCGCTGCGTGTTGAACCACGGGAAGGCCGCCGGAAATGCGGGGTCGTTCCACCGTCGCGCAATCCACGCCGAATAGTGGATGAGTCGGAGGGTGCGCAGCGCCTCGACCAGATGCAACTCGCGCCGGTCGAAGGTCATGAAGTCTTCGTATCCCTCGAGAATCTCTGCCAGTTGACGCGACATCTCTCGGCGTTCGCCGGAGAGGAGCATCCATAGATCCTGCACCGCGGGCCCGGTGCGGCTGTCGTCGAAGTCGACGAAATGAGGGCCGGCGAGCGCTCCGTCCGGAATCCAGAGGACATTGCCTGCGTGGCAGTCGCCGTGCAAGCGAAGCATCGCAACATCGCCCGCACGCGCGAAGCATGCAGTGACACCGGCCAAGGCTTGAGCCGCGACGCTGCGGTAGGCATCGAGAAGGTCGGCGGGGATGAAACCGTTCGCGAGCAGCCAGTCGCGCGGCTCTTCGCCGAAGGTTGCGATGTCGAGGCACGGCCGTGTGTCGAAACGCTCGACGGAGCCGACAGCGTGGATCCTGCCGATGTAGCGGCCAAGCCACTCGCGCGTGTCGCCCTGGTCGAGCTCGGGCGCCCGGCCACCACACAACGGATACACCGCGAATCGATAGTCTGCGAAGCGCTGCACGGTTGCACCACCCGTAAACGCCAGCGGCGCGACGACAGGAATCTCGCGCTTCGCGAGCTCGCCCACGAAGGCGTGCTCTTCGAGAATCTGAGCATCCGACCATCGGCCCGGCCAGTAGAACTTGGCCACGCAAGCTGGCCCGTTTTCGATGCTCAGGCGGTAGACCCGATTTTCATAACTGTTCAACGCAAGCATCCGCCCGTCGCCTTGGAGGCCGATGCTCTCCAGCGCTCCGAGGACGACCTCGGGCGTAAGCCCCGTGTATGGCGCGGCGGAGCTCGTCAGTACTCGACCGGAATCGGATCCAGGCTGCGCCACAAGTACCAGGTCGCCACCGAACGCCACGGCCGCCAGGCTTCCGCGTGCGCGATCATGGCGCGCGGTTTGAACGCGCGGCCGCTGCGGTAGTGCATCGACATCGCGCGCTGCAGGCCGAGGTCGGCAACGGGAAATACGTCCGGCCGCAGCTCGTGGAAAATGAGGAACATCTCCGCCGTCCAGCGTCCAATGCCCTTGACGTCGACGAGCGCCGCGATGAGCGCCTCGTCGTCGAGCTTCTTCCAGCTTTTCGGATCCAGACGGCCGGACGCGAAGTGCGCCGCCAGGTCGGTCAGGTACTCCGCCTTGCGCTGCGACAAGCCGCATTCGCGCAAAGCGGTCAATGCCAGGACGGCGACATTTGCTGCGACAAGCCGAGGAAATCCTTGCCGGGGGACGGCGCCCGCCGCCACGACGAAGCGTTTCCAGATCGCCTCGGCCGCGGCAACGGAGATCTGCTGGCTCACGATTGCTCGCGCCAAGGTCGTAAACGGATCGGCGCGGCGCTTGAGGTGAATGCCGGGGTACTGACGCATCAGGCGCTTGAGCACCCGATCGCGGCGGCTGAGCTCGCGGGTTGCTTCGTCCCAATAAGGGGGCTTCATCGTTTCAGGGTCCGCTTGCGAAGGCGAGGAGCATCCAGTCGGGCCGGGTGGCATCCTGGCGCCATCTTTGCGTGCTGCGAGGCGGGAAATGGTACATTACGCGCCGTTTCTTTTAGGGCTTCCATCGCCATGCCCGGTCTTGGAAGGGTCACCGCCGTTGGCGTGGCGGGCCTTTGCTGTTTCGCCCTCTTTGCGTCCGCGCCGGTCGTGCGCGCGGCCGATCCCAACAAGGTGCTCCGTGTCGCATTTGAGGCAGAGGAGACCGGATTCGATCCGATCAAGAGCACCGACGTCTATTCGAACGACGTCATCTACGAGACGATGGAGGCGCTTCTCACCTATGACTATCTCGCCCGACCAGCCAAACTCGCCCCGCTGACCGCAGAGTCGCTGCCGGAGATCACCGACAACGGGAAAACTTACCTCTTTCGCATTCGCCACGGGATCTACTTCCATCCCGATCCCGCATTCAAGGGCAAGCGCCGCGAGCTGACCGCAGCCGACTACGCGTATTCGCTCAAGCGCCTGATGGACCCGGCGAACCGCTCACCGTGGCGCTTCATCGTCGAAGGCAAGATCATCGGACTCGACGATCTTTTCAACATCGCGACGAAGGGCGCGCGCTTCGACTACGACGCGAAGGTGCCCGGCCTCGAGGTTGTGGATCGCTACACGCTGCGGATCCGGCTCAAGGAAACCGATTACAACTTCGCCTACATCATGGCAATGCCGGCGACGTCCGCGTTTGCGCGAGAAGTCATCGAGGCTTACCCGGACGACACCAACGCGCACCCGATCGGCACGGGGCCTTACATCCTCAAGAGCTGGCTGCGCAAGGCAAAGATCGTGCTGGAGGCAAACCCGGACTATCGCGAGGTCGTCTGGGATTTCAAGGGATCGGATGATCCACGCGATCGCGCGGCCGTCCAAGCGATGAAGGGAAAGCGCATCCCGCAGATTGGCCGAATCGAGATCAGCATCATTGAAGAAGACCAATCGCGCTGGCTCGCCTTTCAGAACCGGCAGATCGACTACATCGAGCGCTTCGGCACTTTCTCGCCGGTAGCCATTCCCGACAACAAGCTCGCGCCCAACCTGGCCAAGCAGGGCATCGAATGGGACCGCAGCGCCGAGACCGAGATCACCTATTACGCCTTCAACATGCAGGACCCGATGCTCGGCGGGATGAGCCTGCCCAAGCTCGCCCTGCGCCGAGCGCTGCTTCTCGCCTATGACGTCGACGAAGAGATCCGGGTGATTCGCAAGAACCAGGCGCTCGCCGACCTGAGCCCGATTCCGCCCGGCGTGGTCGGGCACGATCCAAAGTACCGCAGCATCATTCGCTACGATCCGGGGCTCGCTAACAAGCTCCTCGATTATTTCGGCTACAAGAAGGGCGCGGACGGCTATCGGAACAATCCTGACGGCTCGCGACTCGTGGTCACGCTCACGTCGGAACCGCAGGCGATCAGCCGCGAGTACGACGAGTTGTGGAAGAAGAATCTCGACGCGATTGGGGTTCGCTTCGAATCGCACAAGAGCCCGTTCTCGGACAACGTCAAGGCGGCCGAGGCCTGTCAGCTCGCCATGTGGGGCGCCGCCTGGCACTCGGATTACCCGGATGGCGAGAACTTCATGCAGTTGCTCTACGGGCCGAATACCCACCAGGACAACAACGCGTGCTACCAGTCGGCAGCGTTCGACAAGATGTACGACCAGATCAAGGTCATGCCTGATTCGCCCGAGCGCACCAGGCTCTTCGCGATGATGAGCCGGCAGATGGAGGTCGACGGCGTCTGGCGATTGGGGGTTACGCGCTACCGCAACGTGCTCGTGTACCCATGGGTGAAGGGATATCGCTACCACCCCATCCTGAATTCCGCCGTGTATCAGTACCTCGATATCGATACCGCAGCGCGGCCGTGACCGTTGGTCGCCCGGTGAGTCACTCTGTCGTGCTCCTGGTACGGACCACGCTCGCCGTGTGCGCTGCGGTCCTTTTCGCCAACCCTGCCTGGTGCGCCGATCCGAACAAGGTGCTGCACATCGAGTTCTACGTCGCCGAGACTGGTTTCGACCCAGCCAAGGTGCAGGATTACTACTCCTTCGTAGTCATCGAAGGGATCTGCGACTCGCTGCTGACTTACGATTACCTTGCTCGACCAGCCAAGCTCGTACCGCGCGCGGCGGAAGGACTCCCGGAGGTGCGCGATGAGGCGCGCACCTACGTTTTTAAAGTCAAGAAGGGCATCTACTTCGCGCCGGACCCTGCGTTCAAGGGGAAAAGGCGCGAGCTGACGGCCGAGGACTTCGTTTATTCGATCAAGCGCTTCAAGGACCCTGTCAATCACGCGCCTTACGAAAGCTTCATCGACGGCATCGTCGGTCTCGAAGAATTGAAGAAGGAAGCCGAAAAGACCGGCAAGTTCGACTACGACCGGAAGGTGGCCGGGCTGCAGGCGCTCGATCGCTACACGCTGCAGATCAAGCTCAAGGAGACCGACTACACCTTCCCCTACATCATGGGGCTGCCGAACTTCGCTGCCGTCGCGCGCGAGGTGATTGAAGCCTACGGGGACGACAGCAACGCGCACCCCGTCGGCAGCGGACCGTATCGCCTCAAGGAGTGGGTGCGATCGAACAAGATCGTCCTGGAGGCCAATCCCGATTTCCGAGGCTTCGTCTGGAACTTCGAAGCGGGTTCCGATCCCCTCGACAAGGAGATCGTCGCGGCGATGAAGGGCAAGACGATGCCGCAGATCGGCCGGGTCGAGATCAGCGTCATCGAGGAGCAGCAGGCGGCGTGGCTCGCATTCCAGAACGACGAACTCGACGTTTTGCACCTTCGCGAGCAGTTCGCGCCCGTGGCCGTCCCGGGTGGAAAAGTGAATGCGCAGTTGGCCGCAGCCGGCGTCACGCTCAACCGCATCACCGATCCGGACCTCAACTACACCTACTTCAATACCACCGACCCGGACTTCGGCGGGTTTGCCAAGGAAAAGATCGCGCTGCGCCGCGCCATCTTCATGTCCTTCGACAACGCCGAATACCTTCGCGTCATTCGCAAGGGCCAGGCCATGGAGGCGCAGTACCCGATCCCGCCGGGGGTGGTGGGGTACGACGCACGCTACCGGACCGTTGTTCCTTACGACCCGATCCTCGCCAACAAGCTCCTGGACTACTTCGGCTATAAGCGAGACGGCGATGGCTACCGCAGCTGGCCGGATGGAAGGCCGCTCGTGATGCGCTATTCGTCGACGCCCTCGTCGCGCGACCGTGAACTCGACGAACTCTGGCAAAAATCGCTCGAGCGCATCGGGGTTCGGATCCAGATCGACAAGAACAAGTTCCCCGAGGAGCTCAAGCAGGAGCGGGCGTGCCACCTGCTTTCCCGCACTGCATCGTGGATAGCGGACTACCCTGACGGCGACGACTTCATGCAGCTCCTCTACGGACCGAACAGCGGCCAGAACAATAACGCCTGCTTTCAGCTTCCTGAATGGGACCGTATCTACGAAAAGACGCGCTCACTGCCGCCGGATTCACAGGAACGCAGCCGGCTGTACCGCCAGCTCTGGCGGATGGCCGAGTTTCAGGGGGTGTGGAAGCTGCACGACACCCGCTACCGCAACATGCTTGTCCAGCCGCAGGTGATCGGTTACAAGAAGCACCCGATTCTCCTGGCGGAGTACATGTACTACGATCTCGATAACAGCCGGCGGCGAAAATGACTGCGGGCGAGGAGGGGCGATGACCGCCTATATCATCCGACGTATCTGGCAGATGATCCCGACCATGCTCGGGGTGATCGTGCTGGTTTTCATCCTGTTCAACTGGGTCGGGGGCGATCCCGCTTACGTGTTGGCGGGGAAGATCTCCAGCGCCGAGCAGATCGCCAATATCCGCCGGCAGCTCGGCGTCGACCAGCCGTACTGGGTGCAGCTGTGGATCTTCGTCAAGCAGGTGCTCACCGCCAACTTCGGCGCGAGCTGGAGCACCAACGAACCGGTGTCGCACATCCTGGCTACGAGGCTGGGACCGTCGCTCACTGTGCTCGTCCCGTTGTTGATAATCTCGACCCTGATCTCGATCGGCCTGGCGCTCGCGGTTGCCTACGTGCGCGCTTCGCTGACCGATCGCCTGGTGATGATCAGCTGCACGATCGGGCTGTCGATCTCGATCCTGGTCTACATCATCGTTTTCCAGTACGTCTTTGCCTACAAGCTCGGCTGGTTTCCCGTCCAGGGCTGGGGTGACAGCTTCTGGCAGAACCTGATCGTGTACGCATCGCTGCCGATCATCATCCTGCTGGTGGTAAGCATCGCACCCGACCTGCGCCTGTTCCGCACCTTCGTGCTCGACGAGATCAACCAGGATTACGTCCGCACGGGACGCGCAAAAGGCCTGTCGGAGAACCGGATCATGTGGGTGCACGTGCTGCGCAATGCATCGATACCGATCATCACCCACGTCATGGCGCAAATACCCGGCTTGCTGATCGGTGCTTTCCTGGTCGAGCGCTTTTTCTCGATTCCGGGAATCGGACGCGAAGTCATTCTCGCGGTCGAGCGCAGCGACTTCCCCGTGATCAAGGCGATCACGGTTTACGTCGCGGCGGCCACGATGATCTTCAACCTGCTCGCCGACCTGATGTACAAGGCCGTCGATCCGCGGGTTCAACTCAAATAGGAGACGGCCATGCCTTTCGACAGACCGCATACCGTCTCACCGAGCCTATGGGCGCTGGCGTGGAAGCGCCTCCGGGGCGACCGTGTGGCAATGGTTTCGCTCGCGATCGTCGCGCTGTTCATCCTGATGATGATTCTCTCCGGGATCGGGTTGGTCGCGAAGGATTGGGCGAAGGAGGTCGGCGTCAACTACGCGCCACCGACTCTCCAGGGTCCAGACACGGAGACCAGCGCTCCCGCCGCGTCGGCGGGCGGCCCGTCCGCCGGCCAGGCGGCAGCCGACGAGCCAACCGAGGTCCCCGTTCAGGATCCGCTCGCCGACGCACTAGCGGCCATTCGCGGCGAAACCAAGAAGCCGGCGGCGGCCGAGGCGCCGGGCGCGGAATCGCAGAGCGTCGACCCGCTTGCCGACGTCATGGCGGACATACGCGCCAAGGGAACCAAGGCGGACGTCAGCGAAGCTCGTGCCGCAACCTTGCCGCTCGGCGGCGACAAGTGGGGTCGCGACGTCTTGAAGAAGACGATCAAGGGTTCGGAAACGTCGATCTTCGTCGGGCTCGCCGCTGCCGTGGTGGCTACCTTCCTCGGCACCGTATTTGGTGCGGCGGCCGGCTACTACGGGCGCTGGCTGGACGATTTCTTCAACTGGTTCTACAGCGTGTTCACCGCGATCCCGTATCTGCTGCTCATCCTCGCGGTCGCTGCCGTGCTGCAGCAGAAGGGCCTGCTCACGATCGTGCTAATCCTAGGGCTCACCGGCTGGACCGGCGTGTTCCGATTGATCCGTGGCGAGTACCTCAAGCACAAGGGACGGGAATACGTTCAGGCGGCGGACGCTATCGGCGCATCGAACGCGCGCCGCATGTTCGTGCACATCCTGCCCAACGTGAGCCACGTCGTGCTGGTCCAGCTCTCTATCCTGACGGTCGGCTTCATCAAGGCGGAGGTAATCCTGTCGTTCCTCGGATTCGGCGTGCCGGTCGACGTCGTTTCTTGGGGCTCGATGCTCAACGAAGCGCAGAACGAGCTGATCTTGGGCAAGTGGTGGCAGCTCGCGGCCGCGGGAACGGCGATGGCGGTTCTGGTGACGGCTTTCAGCCTGTTTACCGACGCGTTGCGCGACGCGCTCGATCCCAAACTCAAATGAGCGGCGGACGATGACCATGGATACCCTGCTCTCAGTCCGCAATCTCCGGGTGAACTTTCGTCTGGACGAGAAGACGATCTTCGAGGCCGTCAAAGGCATCAGCTTCGACATTCCCAAGAACAGCACGGTAGCGCTCGTCGGCGAATCCGGAAGCGGAAAGTCGGTAACCTCGCTGTCGATCCTCGGGCTGCTGCCCAAGGAAAACTCTCACGTGCTCCCCGGCAGCGAGATCGTCTATGAAGGGCACAACCTGGTCGGCCTTGACCAGGCCGAGCTGCGCAGGCTCCGTGGCGCCGACATCTCGATGATCTTCCAGGAGCCGATGACCTCGCTCAACCCGGTGTTCACCGTCGGCTTCCAGCTCTCCGAGGTCTTGCGGCTGCACCGGGACTTGTCGCCGGCCGCCGCGCACAAGCGCGCGGTCGAGCTGCTCGAGGAGGTGGGCATTCCGGATCCTGGGTTCAAGGTCAACGCCTACCCGTCGCAGATGTCGGGCGGCCAGCAGCAGCGGGTGATGATCGCGATGGCGATCGCCTGCGAGCCGAAGCTACTGATCGCGGACGAGCCCACCACCGCGCTCGACGTGACGATCCAGAAGCAGATCCTGGACCTCATCGCCGAGTTGCAGCGGCGCCACCAGATGTCGGTGTTGTTTATCACGCACGACCTGGCAGTGGTCGGCGAGATTGCCAACTACGTCGTCGTGATGCGCAACGGCGAGATTCGGGAGCAGGGGCCCGCCAAAACAGTCTTCGAGAAACCGCAGGACGCGTATACCAAAGCGCTATTGCAGTGTCGCCCTCGGCTCGACCGCCGGCCGGTTCGCTTGCCGGTGATCGAGGACTTCATGAACGGTGGCGGCCACGCGATGAACTTGAAGGAGCGCAAGCGCGGCATAGCGCTCTCGGACCCGATCATCTTGGACGTGCGCAAGCTTGGCAAGGACTTCTACTCGCGAGAGGGGTTGTTCGGCCGTCGGAAATTCGAAGCCGTCAAGAACGTTTCCTTCAAGTTGCCCAAAGGCAAGACCCTTGGGCTTGTCGGAGAATCGGGCTCCGGCAAGACGACGGTCGGGCTCACCCTAATGCGGTTGCACGAGGCTTCGTCCGGCGAGGCGCTGTTCGAGGGGCGCGACATCCTGTCGATGAGCCCGCGCGAGTTCATGGACTACAAGCGCCGTATCCAGATCATCTTCCAGAATCCGTACGCCTCGCTGAACCCGCGCATGATCGTAGGCCAGATCCTGACCGAGCCCATGCAGATCCACGGCATCGGAGCCTCCGCGCAGGGGCGCGCGGACCTCGCCTTCGAGATGCTGCAGAAGGTCGGGCTGCCGGAAGTTTCTTTCTACAAGTATCCGCACGAGTTCTCGGGCGGGCAGCGTCAGCGGATCGCCATCGCACGCTGCCTGACGCTCAAGCCCGACATCCTGATCTGCGACGAGTCGGTCTCGGCGCTCGACGTTTCCGTGCAGGCGCAGGTGTTGAATCTGCTGCAGGACCTGCAGGACGAGTTCCATCTCTCGTACATCTTCATCTCGCACGACCTTGCCGTGGTCAAATACATCTCTGACCAGGTCATGGTGATGAACCAGGGCGAGATCGTCGAGATCGCGGATTCCGACGCGATCTATCGTCATCCGCAGCAGCCGTACACGCAAAAGCTGTTGTCGGCGATCCCGAAGGGATGGCATCACGGGGCGGAATGAGGTCATCGCGACGAGAGCGTCATCACGCCGTCCGATAGAACCAGCCCGATCGCGAGCTCGCCCTCGAGCGCTATCGCAGTCACGCGGCAGGCTACGTCAGCCACGTGCCCGACCTGCGGGTCCGCGCGGCGCTGTGGGGCCGGGTACGCTGCGTGCGGGCGCTACCGGCCGCCGAAGTTCGAGAAACCTACAGCGTGAACGCCATGTCCCGGACGACCGCGCCGGGAAGGCGCATGCTGCTCACGCTGCGAGAGCGATAGGTATCGGTGCTCGCGACCAGCTCTCGCTCCGCGGTCAACCCGACCAACTGTTCGCCGAACATGCGGAACACGCTGTCGTCGAAGCGCATCACGTCGACCGGCGCGACGATGTTGCCGTTCTCGACCCAGAACGAGGCAAAGCGCGTCATGCCCGTGACGCGGCATGCCGGGCGATCGGAGAAGTTCAAGTACCAGAGGTTGCCAATGTAGAGCCCGGTGTCGAGCGCCGCGAGCGCGTCGTCCGCACGCAGCTCGCCAGGCGCCATGTCCAGAGACTCGGGCGATTCCGACGCATTCGCGCCGTTCGCTGTCAACTCGAACTCGCGGGCGGTACGAGGGCTGATCAGCGAACCAACCATTCGGCCCCGCTCGACCAGCGGCACGCCGCGGGGGCGCGTGAAACCTTCATCCTGAAATGCTGGCGCGATGCCGTCCGCCGTGTTCTCGATGAAGCTCACGGCGGGATTGAGCGCTACTGCGCCCTCGCGCAATCGGAATAGGCAGCTCTGCCGCGTTTCGAGCGCGCGCCCGGAGAACCCGCCCCAGCAAAGCATCTCGGCGACCTCCTCCATGGCGGAAGGCGTCAGGTACGCGCGATAGCGCCCCGGGGTGAGTGATCGCGCCGGGCGACCGAGGAGCGCCAGCCGCGCGCGCGCACCCGCCATCTTCGCGGCGAACTCCGACTCGACCCACTCGAGACCACTGTAGGCGGTCTTCACTGCCTTGTCGGCGCGGTGGTAGAGACTCCACTGCAGGCTGAAGCTCGTGACCTCGTGCCAGTTTCGCTGACCGAGCGAGTTCGCAAAGCCGCGATACACGGGACCCGCAGCGTAGATTCCGACCAGGTCGAGCCCATCCGCCGCTTCGAGCGCCGCGGCGATGACCGCTTCAGCGGGTGGCAGCGAGCTGCCCCGAACTTCGCGCGAGGAATGGACGTCGTTCGCGTACAGCAGATGCGGATCGTCGGCGAGATCGGGAAGTGTGGCGCGCAACGATGCTACGCTCGACGCGAGCGCTGTGCGATCCGCATCGGGACGACCGGTCAGGGACAGTCGATGCGTTGCATGCCGTGCGCCTCGGACGAGCTCGATATCGATATAACGCTGCGTAACGCTGCCGGGCTGGCGTACGCGCCCGCGATTCATCCGGACGAAATCCGATGCCTCGGCGGAGAACGAGGCGAGGTAGGTTTCGCCTGCGACGACCAGCCCATCGAGCGCCCCTGCGAGCTCGTAGAAATAAGTTTCCATCGTACCGGCGGTCGATTCGCGCGGAGCCATCATGCATCGCCCCCGAACACGTCCACGCCAGTAAAGACGCACGCCGGCGCAGCATGGCCGACGCGGATGACCTGCGACGGCTCGCCCTTGCCGCAGTAGGGCGTCCCGAGCACCTGCAGGGTATCTTCGTTACCTACCTGTGCCAGGCTGCGCCAGAAACGCGCGCTGATGCCACGGTAGCTCGGATTCTTTACGACGGCACCGAGCTTGCCGTTTTCGATCAGCCGCCCGCGTTCGCAGCCGAATTGGAACTTGTTGCGGGAATCATCGATCGACCACGAAGAGTTCGTTTCCATGAGAACACCGCGCTCGATGCTGGCGACCATCTGTTCGAGCGTGGCATCGCCAGGCTCTAGATTGAGGTTCGCCATGCGGTCGATGGGCGGCCGGTTCCAGTTATCGGCCCGTGAATTCGACGTGCCGGACATTCCGGCGCGCGCCTGCGAGATCGCACCCCCCAGCGGGCGCTCGAGGATTCCCTTGCGGATCAGGTGCACCTTCTCCGCGCGCGAGCCGTCGTCGTCCCAGCCGTAGCTCGCGAGCTCTTCCCCACGCGTCGGATCGAACGTGATGTTGAGCAGCTCCGAACCATAGCGGTAGGTACCGAACATGTCCGGCGTCACGAAGCTCGTCCCGGCGAAATTGCGCTCGTCGCCGAGGATGCGGTCGAGCTCGAGCGGGTGCCCGATCGATTCGTGGATCTGCAGGATCATCTGGTCCGGCATGAGCAGCACGTCCATCTTTCCGCTCGGGCAGTTGGGCGCGACCACGATTTCGAGCGCCTGCTCCGCGATGCGCTTTCCTGCGCCGGCGAATTCGAAGCGCGCAAGGATTTCCTCGCCGCCCTGCTGGCAGGGCCCGCGGTAGCCGTTGAGCGTTCGCGTCTGCGTGTCACCCTCGGCGTGCGCCGTGACGGAGAGCCCCGGATAGAGGAAGCGGTACCGCTGCACCACCTCGCCGCCGGTGCTCGTCACCAGCTGATGGGTGGCACGGATGGTCTCCATGCTCGTTTCCCAGTCGACGATTCGCGAGTCGATCTCCGCCTCGCGCGACTCCTCCATCAGCAACTCGAACCATTCGCGCCGCGAGCGCATGGGCGCGTCGAGGGACGGCGATGCGTACTCGCCTCGCGGTCCCGGCCGCGGCAGCGTGCGCGCGTCGATGAGCGCCAGTTTCGCCGTCGCCCGGGCCCACGCGGTGGCGCGGGCGAGCGCCGCGGCGAGGCCCGCAGGCGAGGTATCGCCGGTCGCGGCGTAGCCGTAGCCGCCATCGGCGTATACGGTCGCCATCGCGCCGCGGTCGCTGCGCATGTAAGGCGGCAGAGCCACATTCTTGCGCACGGTAAGGCACTCGCTGGTCTCCTCGACGATCCGCAGCGACCAGAAGTCGGTGTTGCGGGCGAGCGACGAAATATCGGGGAGGGTCAAGCGGTCAGCGTCGGGCATTCGGATCTCGAGCTCGAGTCAGGTACGCCGGCCCGGGATCGCCGGCGCCGCGCGCAAAGCCGCGCATTATAGCCGGGTTGGATCGCTGCGCGTAGCACGGCGCAGCAACTTGACCGTTACTGAAGTTGCAAAGATCGGATCCGATCCAGCTTTGCGCTGTACAGATCGCGCTCGTCGCGCGTCGTCGCGTATTCCTTCGCGAGCTTCAGTTCCCGCAGCGCCTTGTCGCTATCTCCGAGGTGGGCGTAGGCGGAAGCGAGCCAGAAGTGGAACTCGTGGTAATACGGGGCGCGATTGACCTCTCTCGCAAAGAGATCTCGGGCCGTCGCGTAATCTCCGTCGCGCATTGCCTTGAGCCCGCGGTTGAAGTAGGCGAAGGCGGGATCGGGATCCAGCTGCTCGACCTTGCGCGCCAGGGCTTGCGACTCCGCGGTCCGGCCCTGGGCGTTGAGAACGGCAGCGAGGTTGGACATCGCATGGGTGTTGTTTGGCTCGCGTTGCAGGGCGATGCCGAGGACCTTCTCGGATTCCGCGAGATTGCCATGACGCTGATAGACGACGCCAAGCGTGTTGTACGAGCTCATGAACCCAGGGTCCTGCTCGATGGCGGCGCGGGCCCATGCATAGGCGTCGTCGAGCCGCCCCTTGGCCAGAGCTTCGGCAGCACGGTTGTTCATGTACATCGCGACGATCGTTTGCTCCTGGATTTCGACCGTGCGCAGAGCCCGCATCTCCATGGGCGGGATGAAGTCGATCGTCATCTGGTCAGCCTGGTTGAGGGGTCCCACTTCGTGCAGGCGCCTGCCCAGAACCACGTTGACGTGGCCGATGAAGAAGTACGTGTCGTTGTCGCGACTCCAGGTCTCGTCAGAATAGGCGCTCTGATAACGCACCGGGAGGGCAAGTTCCTTGGCGAAGGCGGCGGTCATGATCACGAGCGAAAGACAGTTACCGGACCGGGCGGCGAAGGCCTGCGAAGCGTTACGAGTTGTGGCCGCGTCGTAGTCGAGCTGCAGTTGATGTTTGCTGTAAAGCGCGTCAAACAGACCCTGTTGCGTACCCTTGGCGCGAGCCTGCTGGGCGATCTCCGTTTTCAGGTACTGCTTCATCTCCGGACTGACCGCGAAGACGTCCTGTGCGCTGATGCGCTCGGAGGCAGGTTGGAAGAGCTGATCGTTGAACAGGCCCTCGGGCGGCGTGGTCATGCGCGGCGTGGCGCAGGCCGCCAGCAGGAACGAAAGCAGCGAAACTACCAAGAGCTTCATGCGTGCCCCCTGAACCCCTCGCGCGGGGTCGCGCAAGAGGCCCATTCATAAGCCATTCTAGGGGGTCCTCGCGATGGCCGCCAGAGCCGGTCCGACGACCCGGACGATGCGCCAGTCGGGAAGGACGCTCGCGCCCAGCGAGCGATAGAAGTCGATCGCCCGCACGTTCCAATCCAGGACCGCCCATTCGAACCGTCCGCAGCGGCGCTCGACCGCGATGGCAGCCAACGCCTGAAGCAGGGCTTTGGCGCAGCCCTGCCGGCGATATTCGGGGCGCACGAAAAGGTCCTCCAGCCACAGCCCGCGGCGCCCAAGGAAGGTCGAAAAATTGTGAAAAAACAGGGCGAATCCCGCCGCTTGGGCTCCTTTCCTCGCGATCAGAGCTTCTGCGGCTGGCCGCGGGCCAAAGAGCGCCTCGGAGAGATCGGTTTCCGTGGCAACGCAGATTTCGGACAGTTTCTCGTACTCTGCGAGGCCCTGGATCATCGCATGGAGCTCCGGGACGTCACCCGGCACTGTAGCCTTCACGGCAAAGCGAGTTGTGGGCACACACCCTCCTGCTGAAATCGACTCAATTTACCCTATGGCGCCATCCCGCGGCCTTAGCGTACGCCCCGGCGGCGACCTGGCACTCGCGGTACGGGGACGCCACGCCACTGCGACCCCCCTGCGCGGACCAGATGTTTCCGAGTGATTGCGGTGGCGAAATTGCAACACACTTGCCACAAATGTTGTAGCAATGCTGCATTTCCGTTGCTTCAGAAATCAGCAAGGTAGTAATGTCACAACTGCTTGCCGCCAAGGCAACCCACTTTCCCGTAGTCGTTTCACTTTCCTTAGGGGGTCATGATGAAGAAGATGAAGAGGAGGCAGCTGTCGCTCGCCGTAGCCAAGGCGTTGGGCGCTGGGGCCGTCGTCGGCCTGGCCGCGCCACTGGCTTACGCGCAGCAGCAGCCGCAGCCTGCTGCGTCGACCGCGCCTGCTCAAATAGCACAGGCGACGCAGCAGCTAACCGCAGCGCCGGACGCGCCAGTCCAGGTGGCGCAGGCGACGCCGCCGCCGGCAGCAGCGCCAGCAGCTCCTGTCGAGAGAATTCAGAAGATCGAGGTCACGGGCTCGCGTATTCCGTTGCAGACCCTCGAAAGCGAAAGCCCGGTCCAGATCATCACCCAGCAGGACATCAAGTACACCGGTCTCACCAACATCGCCGACGTCATCAGCCAGTTGCCGCAGGCGTTCGCCGATTTTGGCCAGAACCTCTCCAACGGCGGGACGGGCACGGCTACGGTGAACCTGCGCGGCCTTGGCGCGCAGCGCACTCTCGTGCTGATTGACGGCCGGCGGTTACCGGCCGGTGACCCGAGGCTCTACCCGACCGACCTCAATGCGATCCCGGCGCCGCTGGTTCAGCGCGTCGACGTGTTGACGGGCGGAGCGTCATCGATCTACGGATCGGATGCCGTCGCGGGTGTGGTGAACTTCATCATGAACGACCACTTCGAGGGCGTTCAGTTCGACTACAACGTCAACGGCTTCAACCACCAGCAGCACAGCTTCGTTGGCGACATCGTGGCTGCGCGTGCGGTGACCAACCCGTCGCAGTTCCAGGTCCCGGGCGACGTCGGCTACGACGGCGTGACCCAGGACATCAGCATGACGATGGGCGGCAATTTCGCCAACGGCAGGGGCAACGCGACGGTGTACTTCGAGTACCGTCACAGCGACCCGGTCACCCAGGCCACCCGCGACTACAGCGCTTGCGCTATAAGCGCAACGGCCACCGGCTTCGTCTGCGGCGGCTCGTCGACCAGCTTCCCGGGACGTTTCTTCGACGCGAACACCGGCAACAGCTTCACGATTGCCAACGCGGCGGGAGGCGTGCGCCCGTACGTCGGCAGCCAGGACCAGTTCAACTTCGGGCCGTACAACTACTACCAGGTGCCCGACGTGCGTTATCTGGCGAACTTCTTCGCCCACTACGACGCGTTCCCGAACGTCCGGGTCTACACCGAGTTCGACTTCATGGACGAGAAGACGACGCTGCAGATCGCGCCAAGCGGTATCTTCTTCGGCCCGATCTTCACGCTGCTCGACAGCAATCCGCTGCTCTCGCAGGATTTCAAGAACGCCTTCGGTATCACCCCGGGCACCCCCGGCAGCGTCATCATCGGCCGCCGCAACCAGGAAGGCGGCGGACGCCAGGACATCCCGCGTCACACCGACTACCGAATCGTGATCGGCGCCAAGGGCGACGTGCTGGACGGGAAGTGGGATTACGACGTGTGGTGGCAGAGCGGCAAAGTCGTGTATCAGGATACCTACCTGAACGACTTCTCGAGCCCACGGATTCAAAAAGCACTGAATGTCGTCAAGGACCCGAACACCGGTCAGCCCGTCTGCGCATCGGTGCTCGACGGCACCGACCCGAGCTGCGTGCCGTACGACATCTTCCACACCAACGGCGTAACACCGGCGGCCCTGAACTACCTGCAAACGCCCGGATTCCAGAACGGCGAGACCGACCAGAGCGTGATCGGGATACACGTCAACTCCGACCTTGGCACCGCATACGGGTGGAAGCTGCCCTGGGCCAAGACCGGAATCGGTGTGGCCCTTGGTTACGAGCGCCGCGTCGAGAAAGTCGTGCTGAACACCGACGAGTTCTTCTCGAACTTCGAAGGCGCGGGGCAGGGCGGTCCGGTGATTCCGCTGAATGGTCAATACACCGTCAACGAAGGTTTCGGCGAAATCCGCGTGCCGATCATGGAGAACCAGCCGTGGGCGCAGGTCCTCAGCGTCAACGGCAGCTACCGGTACTCGAGCTACAGCACCAACCAGACGACCAACACCTACGGGCTGGGAGCGGAATGGGCACCGGTGAAGGCGGCCCGGCTGCGCGGCACGTACCAACGGGCCGTGCGGGCGGCAAACGTGATCGAACTGTTTACCGCGCAGGGAACGAACCTGTTCAGCTTCACCGCTGACCCGTGCGGACCCTCGAAGACGGCCACCGTGGCGCAGTGCCAGCTGTCGGGCCTGAACCCCGCCCAGTATGGCGCGGCGATTCTCGACAACCCGGCGGGTCAGGGCAATTACCTGCAGGGCGGCAACCCGAACCTCTCGCCTGAGAAGTCGGACAGCTACACGCTGGGTATCGTGCTCCAACCGCTGCCGAACTTGAGCGCCACGGTCGACTACTGGAACATCGACGTCAAGAACAACGTCGGCGTGATCCCGCCGACGTTGGCGCTTAGCCAGTGTCTGTCCACGGGCACGTTCTGTAACCTGATTCACCGCGACCAGTTGGGTACCCTCTGGCTGTCGGGTGGCGGCTTCATCACCGGCACCAACCTCAACCTGGGGTCGACCAAGACCGACGGTATCGACGTGACCGTGAACTACACGTATCCGATGGAGAAGTACGGCAGCCTGGCGTTCAACTTCACCGGCACGTGGATCAACCAGTTCATCGTCGAGCCGGTTCCTGGACTTGGGTCGTACGACTGCGTGGGCTTCTACGGGACCACCTGCGGAACGCCGACGCCCGAATGGAGACACAAGCTCCAGGGCATCTGGAACACGCCTTGGAACTGGAGCCTCTCGGCTGCGTGGCGCTACATCCAGGGGGTGAACATCGACACGAGCTCGTCGAACCCGCTGCTTGCCGGGAGCCCGCTGCCGCCGACGCTTCATATCGGAACGCAGCAGTACCTCGACATCGCGGCACAGTGGGCCATCAACAAGAACTTCACGGTGCGTGCTGGCGTGAACAACGTCTTCGACCACGACCCGCCGGTCCTCGATTCCACCATCGCGGGCCCGCCGTTCGGCAACGGGAACACCTATCCCCAGGTCTACGATGCCATGGGCCGGAACATCTTCCTAAACGTGACGGCGAAGTTCTGATTTCGGTTTCTTGCGACACCGACGGCGAGCTTCGGCTCGCCGTTTTTTTCGCCTAGATCTCGGGTACGACGGGTCCGCCGGTAAAGGAATTCATGCCGGCCGCGAGCGCGCTGATCATCGCCCGCTCCGGCGGGGTCAGGTGAGGATGCCAAATGTCGAAGATGAGGACGACGCGCAGCTTGTCGCTGTCGTTCCAGGCCTCGTGCTCGATCGTGTCGTCGAAAACCCAGGCCTTGCCGGGAATCCACTGCCGCGTGTCGTTGCCGACCCGGAAACCGCAGCCTTCGGGCACGATCAGGGGCAGGTGAGTGACGAGGCGGGCGTTGGTCACGCCGGTGTGCGGCGGGATGCGCGTTTTCGGTTTGAGCAGCGAGAACATGGCCGAGGGCGTGCGGCCGGCCTGATCGGGCTGCGGCGCGCCCGCGAGCAGTTTCATCGTGTTGGGCGCCTTCACCGCGTTCTCTTCGACCAACTTCCCCATCTTGTACAGATGAAACGCGCTCCAGCGCGGCGAGTTGTTCAGCTCTTCCCACTGGTTGTGCGGGACATCGGGGGGGTAGGCGATGTAGGGCGAGAAGCCTTCCTCCGCGGAGAGAATGGCGAGGAACTCGTTGCGGATCTCGTCAGTTCCCGCCTCGATCGCATCGAGCCACGGAAATTCGCTACGCTCGAAGAACTCGATCGGCGCCAGGTTGGGATAGTGGTACACGACCGGCTGCGAATCGAAACGCTTCTTCCGCCCAACCATGATGTCGACCGAATCGCGGAACCTCTTCAGGTTTTCACCGGAGAACTCCCGCAGGTACGGGTCCAGATACTGGTCGAGGAACGATCCGTATTCCTTCCTGTACTTCTCGCCGAAGGCGAGCGCGCGCGCGACTCCGGGCCGGAGCTCTGGGCGCAAGCGCTCGAGCGGGGGCGACACGGACGCGACCCGCCCGTGGGCGATCGCAGCTTCGTGGGTTTTCCCCTTCCGCTCTAGCAGATCGGCGCGAAGGATCAAAGCCACGAGGTCTGTCGGATCGAGACTTAGCGCACGCTGAATCGCGCTTTCCTCGGCCTCCTGATCACTCAGATTGCGATAGGCGAGGGCAAGGTGAATCCAGCGCTGAGCGTCCGCTCCGTCGATGTCGCACAAGCGCTGGAATGCCGCTCGGGCGCCCTGCATGTCGCCTCTGCGAAAGGCCAATTGACCCAGTGCCGTCAGGGTTCGCCCGTGATTCGGGTCTATGGCAAGCACTTGGGTCCAGAGGCGGACAGCCTCTTCCTCCCGTCCTGCCTGGGCTGCGCGCAT
>Ga0126369_10000886_pt1 | contig 20214 bp, 15 predicted proteins | sample PanSoiMetaPlot_1_FD_109646 | JGI IMG/M metagenome (GOLD analysis project Ga0126369, IMG submission 109646) | Tropical forest soil microbial communities from Panama - MetaG Plot_1 | ecosystem: Environmental > Terrestrial > Soil > Tropical forest > Bulk soil | place: Panama | collected 2016-02-17 | reverse complement strand
GTCCGCGCCACGGTCAAGAAGACCCTCACGGGCCAGCTGGCGGAGATCGGCTACAAGCCGGCCGACATCACCTATCTCGCGTTGTCGCACTATCACTACGACCATTCGGCCAATGCCAACGCTTTCGCCGGCTCGACCTGGCTGGTGCAGCGGCCCGAGCGTGCTGCGATGTTTCCGGACACGCCTCCAGCCAATCCGATCGATCCGAACGTCAGCGCAAAATTCAGCGCGCTCAAGACCAGCAAGACCATGCTGCTTGACGGCGACCATGACGTGTTCGGCGACGGCTCGGTGGTGATTCTGTCGACGCCGGGACACACGCCCGGGCACCAGTCGCTATTCGTGAGGCTCGCAAAATTCGGGCCGCTGATTCTCTCGGGCGACCTCTATCACTATCCGTCCGAACGCACGCTCAAGGATTTCCTCCCCTTCGGCGGTCGCGGGAACGATGCCCAGGAGGCGGTCTCGAAGGCAAAGGTCGAGGCGCTTTTAAAGGACAAGGGTGCGACGCTGTGGATCCAGCACGACATCGTGGCCGATGCGAACTTGAAGAAATCACCGGCGTTTTACGATTAGTTGCTTGCTTCAGCCAAAACTGGAGGGGATCGGAACATCGTGAACAGCGATAACAGTGGATTTTGTGCCGACCTAAGGACGATGTGGGGGCGACCCCTGAGCCCGTCGAAGGGTGTGGTCGCCCTGTGCCTGATACGACGAGTGGGGTGACCCACCCTTCGACGGGCTCGGGGGTCGCCCCTACGGCGGGCAATGTTGGAGGACGCGGCGCCATCGAGCGCTACCTGATCCGTTCCAATATGCTCACATAATTCGCGACCACAGCACCGCCCATGTTGTAAATTCCGCCGAGCCTGGCATCCGACACCTGCATGTCGCCGGCCTTACTGCAAAGCTGCATTGCTGCGAGCACGTGCATCGACACGCCGGTGGCCCCGATCGGGTGGCCTTTAGCCTTCAATCCGCCCGAAGCATTAACCGGGAGGGAGCCGTCCTTCTGGGTCAGGCCATCCCGGATCGCACGTGCACCTTGGCCTTCGGGTACGAGCCCCATGGCCTCATATTCGATGAGTTCCGCGATGGTAAAACAGTCGTGGGTTTCCACGAATGACAAGTCGGAGAGCTTGATGCCGGCTGCCGCGAGCGCCCGCGACCAGGCCTCGCCGCAGCCCTCGAATTTAAGAATGTCGCGCTTCGACATCGGCAGGAAATCCTGCACATGGCTGGTGGCGCGGAAGATCACGGCCTTTTTCATGGCCAGCGCGGTTTCGACACTGGCGAGCACCACTGCGGCCGCGCCGTCGGACACAAGCGCGCAATCGGTGCGTTTCAATGGCCCGGCCACATACGGATTTTTTTCACTTTCGCGGCGGCAGAACTCGAATCCGAGGTCCTTGCGCATTTGCGCATAAGGATTTGCGACCCCATTCTTGTGGTTCTTGGCGGCAATCAAGGCGAGCGCGTCCGATTGGTCACCATATTTCTGAAAATAAAGCCCTGCGATCTGACCGAAAATCCCCGCGAAGCCGCCCGCGATATCGGCTTCCTCGCGCACATAAGATGCCTTGAGGAGATTGCGGCCGATCTCGGCTGCAGGCGTCGTCGTCATTTGCTCGGCCCCGACCACGAGTACAATACGGGCCGGGCCGGCCTCGATGGCCCGAATGCCGTAATGCACGGCGGCGGACCCGGTCGCGCATGCGTTCTCTACGCGGGTAGCGGGCTTGAAGCGCAAGTCAGGCGAGGCCTGGAGCACCAGGGAGGCCGTAAAGTCCTGCGTCGAAAAGCCGGCATTGAAGTGGCCGAGCAGGATTTCATCCACATCGCCAGCCGCAATGCCGGCGTCGTCGAGCGCGGCTTTTGCGGCGCCTGCAATCAGGCTTTCCACCGACTCGGTATCAAGCCGGCCAAACGGGGTATGGGCCCAGCCGATGATGCACGCGGTCATGAAACTCTCCTATTCACTTCCCCAATTCCGGTATTTTGGATTAGAATACGATATTCAACCTTAACCCGAGGAGCAGCTGTGTCGTTCCTGGAGCAACCGGTCGAACCGCCGCCGCTGACCCGGTTGGTTGTCTTCCTTTCCGCGGTCGCTTTGGCGATTGTGACCTTGCTTGGCACGGTAGTCAGCTGGGTGGCAGCGCGGTGGCGCGGCATTTTACTGACGCATATTTTCTTTTTGACCCTCTGGCTCGCCATACAAGTGTTTTTGTACGCCAAGGAGGCTTTTGCGTATCTCAGTGACAAGGTTCCGAGCCTGGTCGGTCCGATGCCGCAGCTCCAGCTTCCGTCCGGCTCAAACCTATTACCAAAGCCTCCTTCCAAGTCGACCGCGACCTGCTGGCGCGATCGTTCCCTTGGCAGCGATTGTTTCACGCGACCTGAATCGCGTCGAGCGGAACCCCATCACAAACCCCCTCCGCCCCGCTTGCGCAGCCCTGAACCGCCGTTCTTCCCGTGCCGTCGTTTTTACAGTTGCAGAGCGGTTGACATTTGATCTCATGGCCTGATCAGCTGAAGGATCGGTCGCGCACGACAAGCGTAGCCGTGATTGAACAAAGTGAAATCCGAGAGCATGCGGCCTGTAGCACTGGTTCGGATTTCGTTCCGCTCAAGCCCAGGCCATTTGCTTAAGACTACAGCCAACGAACCCTGGCTTCATAGGCATTCTCGAACTCCGCGATGTGCTCGCGATGGCGAAGCGTGAACGAAATATCGTCCGTGCCGGCCAACAGGCATTGTTTCCGGAATAGGTCGATTTCAAACCGGTCGATCGCGCCGTCCGGTCCTGTCACGGTCTGCGTTTCAAGATCGATGACGACACGCCCTCCGGGCGATTGCTCCAATATAGCTTTTAGCGCAGTAATCCGCTCGGCCGGCAGCAACACCGGCAGCAGGCCGTTCTGGAAACTGTTGTTGAAGAATATATCGCCGAAGCTCGGCGCCACCACGGTCCGGAAGCCGTAATCGTAGAGTGCCCACACGGCATGCTCGCGTGACGATCCGCAGCCGAAATTGCGTTCCGCCACCACGATGCGGGCATCCCTATATGCCGGCCAGTTAAGAGCGAAATCCGGCTTGGGCGCGCCGGTGTCATCGAACCGCAAATCATGAAACAATAAATGCCCCCAGCCGTCATCGCGCTTGCGCCACAGGAAACGTGCCGGGATGATCTGGTCGGTGTCGATGTTCGGCGTGCCGAACGGTACGGCCACGGCATCGAGACGAGCGAAAGGTTCCATCACGGCCTCGTCAAGAATTGGCGGACATCGGTGAGCCTGCCGGCGATCGCGGCGGCCGCCGCCATGGCGGGACTCATCAGATAGGTGCGGGCCCCTTTGCCCTGGCGGCCTACGAAGTTGCGGTTGGACGTCGAAGCGCAGCGTTCGCCGGGCGCCACCAGGTCGCCGTTCATGCCGACGCACATCGAACATCCGGCTTCCCGCCATTCGAAGCCGGCATGCTTGAAGATCACATCGAGCCCTTCCGCCTCCGCCTGCGCCTTCACAAGGCCGGAGCCAGGCACTGCCATGGCGGGAATGATCGCACGGCGGCCATTAAGTACCTTCGCGGCAATGCGGAGGTCCTCGATGCGGCTGTTGGTGCAGGAGCCGATGAAAACCCGATCGACTGCAACTTCCGTCAGCGGCATCCCAGGACGGAGGTCCATATAAGCCAACGTGCGTTGCATACTGTCGCGCCGCGCCGCGTCGGGCACGTCTGCCGGATCGGGAACGCGCGCGGTGATCGGCGCTGCCGCCTCGGGACTCGTCCCCCAGGTCACCATCGGGGCAATCTCCGCGGCGTCGAGATGAATCTCACGATCGAAATGTGCATCGGCATCGGATGGAAGCGCGCGCCAATGGGCCAACGCCGCGTCCCAATCGGCGCCCTTGGGCGCATAGGGCCGGCCATGCAGATACGCGAAGGTGGTGTCGTCAGGCGCCACCAAACCGGCGCGGGCGCCGGCTTCGATCGACATGTTGCAGATCGTCAGCCGGCCTTCGATGCCGAGCGCCCGGATGGTCGAGCCGGCATATTCGATCACATGGCCCACACCTGCGGCAGTGCCTATCTCTACGATGATGGCGAGGATCACGTCCTTGGCATGGACCCCGCTGGCCAGCGGGCCGTCGACCACGATCCGCATGTTCTTCGCCTTGCGCTGCCACAGGGTCTGGGTCGCTAGCACATGAGCGACCTCCGAAGCGCCGATGCCGAACGCGAGCGCGCCGAGCGCACCATGGGTCGCGGTGTGGCTGTCGCCACACACCATGATCATGCCGGGCTGACTGAGCCCCTGCTCCGGCCCGACAACATGCACGATCCCTTGTCGCCGGTCGGCGAGCCCGAACAACGTCAGCCCCGCAGCCTCTGCGTTCGCTTCCAAATCTTCGACAACACCCCGGCGGTGCGGCTCATTGATCGAAGCAAGATCGTGGCTAACCGTCGAGACGTAATGGTCCGGCGTTGCGAAGGTGCGGTCTGGCCGCCGCACCGCCAACCCCTTCTCCTTCAGCATGCGGAAGGCGTTGCCCGACCCATCGTGGACGAAGTGACGATCGATATGCAGAAGGGTGGCCCCGTCCGGACGGACCAGGATGGCATGAGACGCCCAGATTTTGTCGAACAACGTCGCCGGTGCCGCCACTTCTCTGCTCCTACTCTGCATGGCCTCTTCTCGCTCCCCGTTGTGGGGGAGGGGAGAAAGAGCGCCGCGCGATATGCGGTCGCCGCCTCGCCCCTACTCCGCAGCCTCGACCGGCGGCGGCTTGGCGACGGAAAAGCGATCGCTGATAGCATCCCAATCGTCAGCGCCGACGCGCCGGAATGCTTCCCGGACCGTCATGCTCTGCATCAGGACTGGATGGCGATCGGTGCGACGCAGCTCCGACAGCATGGCATCGCAGACTCCGATGACGGCCTTGAACAGCATGCCGGGCACGATCGCGAGCCGATAGCCCATGCGCTCGGCGTCGCCGAACGCAACCTCAGGAGTCTTGCCGCGCCACACCACGTTGAGAAGACACGGTCCTTTGACGAGGCGCGGCACCGCGGCGGCCTCTTCGAGGGTCTGCGGAGCCTCCACAAACGCCATGTCGGCGCCGGCCGCCAGCGCCGCATTGGCACGGCGAATCGCCTCCTCCAAGCCGAGCGCCGCGCGACTGTCGGTCCGCGCAATGATGAAAAAATCCGGATCGCGTTTCGCCGCGACTGCCGCCCGGATTTTCGCCAGGTACTCGTCAAGGGGAACAACTGCCTTGTTATCGAGGTGGCCGCACTTTTTTGGGAAGCCCTGGTCTTCGATATGCAGGCCGGCGACGCCGCGCCGCTCATATTCCCGCACGGTGCGAGTCGCATTAAGCGCGTTGCCGTAGCCCGTATCTGCATCGGCAATGACCGGCACATCGACCGCGGCTGCGATGCGACCGGCATTGTCGGCCATCTCGGACATGGTCAGAAGCCCGTAATCCGGATAACCCAGCGTCGCCGCGGTCCCGGCGCCGGTCATATAGACGGCGCCGAAACCGGCATGGACAATCGATCGCGCAGTTATGCAATCGTAGGCGCCGGGCGCGATCGTCAGGCCACCGCGCTGCAATAGCTCCCGGAATTGCCGTGCTCGACTCATGATTTGCTCCGCATTGCCGCCCGGCTGCACAGGATACCGAAATGCCGTCGAAGGCTCAAATTGGCTGGCATCCGCGTCACGACGCCGGCATTATTGGGAAAACGCATTTTGGAGTCAGAGGCAGTGAAACATCTGCAACCTCATACTGAGGTCTCGAAGGAAGGCGGCAGGCACGGCCGAGCAAACGGCCATCCTTCGAGACGCCATGCTAAAGCACGGCTCCTCGGAATGAGGGCTGAGTGTTACATGCTGCCAGCCGTCGCCGTGCTGCTCGCCGCGGCGCCGCCGGGCCGCATCGCCCTGGCGCAGAACGGGTCCGGCCTTGCACCGGCAGCCCATCAGCCCACTCCTGCAGCAAGCGCGGGCGCGTACCGGCACTTGCAGGCACTGCAGGAAATCGCCTCCGCAAATGGCGGCAACCGTGCCGCCGGCACACCCGGCTACGACCGCTCTGCTGAATACGTGGCGGAGCGATTGAAGGAGGCAGGCTACAGGGTTCGCTTCGAAGAATTCGAGTTCCCATTCTTCGAGGAGCGCACGCCTCGCGTCCTCGTCTTGAGCAGACCCGGTGGATCGCCGGAGCCCGCATCCGCCGATGCGGTCCGTACCTTGGTCGACTCCGGTTCAGGTGATGTCATGGCACCGCTGCGCGCGGTGAACCTCCAACTCGGGGCGACGCCGCCACCGGCGTCGACCAGCGGATGCCAAGCAGAAGATTTCCGCGATTTCGAGCGCGGTGCCGTAGCCCTCGTGCGGCGCGGCACCTGCCAATTCCAGGTCAAGGTTGAGCACGCGGCCGCGGCTGGCGCCGTCGGTGTCATTATCATGAACGAGGGCACCGACGGCCGGACGGACGCTTTTTCGGGTCGGCTGAGTAAGCCGGTCGCCATTCCGGTCGTCGGCGTCTCTTATGCGTTCGGCATCACCCTCAGCGCCGCGGCGCAGGCCGATGGTGGCGCCACCGTGCACCTTGCGGTCAACGCCGTGTCCGGAACGCGCCCGTCCCGAAATGTCGTGGCTGAAACCTCCGTCGGCGGCGATGAACCCTGGATCGTCGTCGGGGCGCATCTCGACGGCGTGCCGGACGGGCCCGGCATCAACGACAATGGCAGCGGTTCAGCCGCCGTGCTCGAAGCCGCGCTGCGATTGGCCCAAGAGCAACCGGCCCAAGAGCAGCCTCAAACCCGCAAGCGCCTGCGCTTCGCTTTTTGGGGCGCCGAGGAGCGTGGCCTCGTCGGCTCGCGTCACCATGTCAACGCCCTGTCCGAGGAGGAACGGCGGCGCATCGCGCTTTACATCAATCTCGACATGGTCGCATCCCCCAACTTTATACGCTTCGTTCAAGGCCCGTCCGCGGCCGATGATGGGCCGGCTGCCGTCGCGCGACGCGAATTCATCGCTGAGTTCCGCGCGCACGACTTGAACGCCGAGGAACGCACCGGCAGCCGATTTGGAAGCGACGACTCCTCGTTTTCACAGAAGGACATCCCGACTGTAGGGCTTTACACAGGCGCAGGCGGCTCAAAATCCGAGGCGCAGGCCAAATTGTTCGGCGGCACGGAAGGCCAGCCTTTTGATCCCTGCTATCATAAGGCTTGCGACACGATCGAGAACATCGATCGCAACGTGCTGGAGCAGAACACGCGCGCGCTTGTGCGTGTGCTCAATGCTGTCGCAACTGTCGGAGGAGGGCCCGGTTCGCCGGATCAAAGCAAATGATCCGCACGATCTCAACAGGGCAGAGGTATGGGGTAGCTTATTCGTCCCCAATCCCTTAAATGTCGCCGTCCTCATCCGCTATCGTCATCTCCATCTGCTGTCGCATCTGCACCTCGCCTATGCTGTTCCAATCACAGTTTTACGTGCTTGTCTTCTTGCCCGCCGTGGCGGCGGTCTATTATGTGGTCGCGCGCTCGTTGGTGGCGCGGCAGTGGGTGTTGATCGCTGCTTCGCTGATGTTTTATGCTTGGTGGGATGCGCGTTTGGTCATGCTCCCGGTCGCGCAGATAACTGCGACGTGGTTGCTTGCGTATGCCCACGGGCGCACTGGCCGCACGCCATTGCTCGTCGCCGGCATTGTTCTCAATCTTGCCTCGCTTGGGACTTTCAAGTACCTCGACTTTGCGCTTGGAACGATCGAAGCGGTCAGCGGCTTTGCACTGCCGCGGGCGCATATCGTTCTGCCGATCGGCATCAGCTTCTTCTCGTTTCAGCTCATTTCATATCTTGTCGATCGCATGCGTAATGACGCCCCGATCTATGCGTTTCGCCCGTTCGCGCTGTTTGTCCTGTTGTTTCCGCATCTGATTGCCGGGCCAATCGTTCGCCACAATGAGCTGGTGCCGCAATTTGATCGCGACCCGCTGCGCGACGGACTCTGGGCACGCGTGGGCATCGGCCTCATTATATTTACGGTCGGTTTCGCGAAGAAAGTTTTGCTGGCAGATAAGCTTGCCACTGTCGTCGATCCGTTGTTCGCGCAGGCGGCCTCCCGGGCGCTGGATTTCAGTGAAGCCTGGACGGCCGTGCTGGATTTTTCTTTGCAGCTTTTTCTTGATTTCTCCGCCTATACCGAGATGGCAATCGGCACGGCGCTGGTGTTCGGCCTCATACTGCCGGAAAATTTCAGAAGGCCTTACCTTTCGACCGACATTCGCGAATTCTGGCGGCGTTGGCACATCACGTTGTCGAACTTCCTGCGTGATTATCTCTACATTCCCCTCGGCGGCAGCCGGCACGGGCCGCTGCGTTATGTCGTGGCTACCCTGACGACCATGGGGCTGTGCGGACTTTGGCACGGCGCAGGGTGGACATATTTTGTCTGGGGGCTGTGGCACGGCATTGGGCTCGTCGGCTGCCGGGCCTGGCAGCAGCTCCGGCGTCCGCTGCCGGCCCCCATCGGGTGGGCGATAACCATGCTGTTCGTTCTGGTCGGCTGGGTCATCTTCCGCGCCAGCACCTTCGGCACAGCGGGTTCAATTCTGCTGTCGCTTGTGGGCGCGCGAGGTATCGGAGGCCCGATTCAGGAGGTCAAACTGGTGGCGGCTGCTGCGATCGCCGCTGTGCTGATCCCCTCAGCGCACGAACTCAGACATCAACTGGACAAACCCCGGACAGTGGTCGCCGTCGGGGCGGCTGTTCTGGCCGTGTTTTGTGTTCTCGCGGTCGGTAACGGAGCCCCTGTCAGTTTCATCTATTTCCGATTCTGAGGTCACGCCATGTCGCAGCAAATTTGGGACTTCATGCGGCGGGAAAGAACAACAACGTGGCGGCACTTTGTGCTGTCATTCCTAGCAACCTTTGTGGGTGGCCTTGGGGTGGTCCAGCTTTTTGTACTCCTGGTCGATCCCTACAATGTCATACCGTTCTCCCTGCCGATTGAACGGCGAATCGTCAGCATCAGCCAGCGCCATATGTACCCGCAAATCGTGCGCAGCAGGCGTTTTGATTCGTTCATTGTCGGAACCTCCACCTCTCGCCTCCTCGATCCGGAGCTTCTCAACGGGCCGTTTCACGCCCATTTTGCTAATCTGGCGATGGATTCGATGACGGCGTGGGAGCAATGGGCAGTGATCGACCTTTTCCTGCGGGAGGTTGGCGCACCAAACGCGGCCATTATCGGCATCGATGGCGTGTGGTGCGACCAGGAGGCAGATCGCCATCGGATTACTTTTCGCGGTTTTCCGGATTGGCTCTACGATAACAATCGCTGGAACGATTACCTTTACCAATTGAACAGCGGAACGGTTGAGATCGCTGGTCGCCTCGTCGGTTACCAATTCGGCCTTTACCCTGAGCGTGTGCGCGGCGACGGCTTCGAAGTCTTTACGCCTCCTGAAAAGGAATACGAACTCGCGCGCGCCAGCTCCAACATCTGGGGCGGGGCGGATCGTTCCCCGCCGTCGGACCTGCCACCGCCGTCGCTGTCCGATGCGGAGCGCCAGAGGTTGCAGTTTCCGGCACTGCAATGGCTCGACGACGCTATAACCCGATTACCTGAAACAGCCATTAAGATTTTGGCCTATATGCCCGTTCACGTTGCGGCTCAGCCGATGCCAGGAACCGTCGGCGCGGCGATTGAGGCAGAATGCAAAGCCAGAATTGCTGCGATTGCACGTTCCCACGGCGCCAAGGTCGTCGATTGGCGCATACCGTCACAGATCACCACTGCGGATATCAACTATTGGGATCGTGTCCATTTCCGTCTGCCGATCGCACAGCGCATCGCGCGCGATCTGGCTCCAGCCATTCTCGGCGGCCGCGATTCGATCGATGCGACTTACCAGTTGGTCGTGCGGTAACTGGTTGTGCGGCAAGGCTGCTTGAGTGCGTAGGCTTGGCCGGATGGACCCCTTGTCACTTCGCGCCCCCATCCAGAAAATCCCGATAAGCCGCCGCGATGCCGGCGCGTAGCTCGGTGCGCGCCGTCCAGCCCAACTTCGTCAATCGGCTCACATCGAGCAATTTTTGCGGCGTGCCGTCCGGTCGGGAGGCATCGAAGATGATGTCGCCCATATATCCGACCACCTCGGCCACCATCGTGGCGAAATCCGCAATCGTCATGTCGCGGCCGGTGCCGACATTGAGGAACTGGTCGTCGGAGTAGTTCTTCAACACAAATACACAGGCATCGGCAAGATCGTCGACCGCCATAAATTCGCGCCGCGGCCGGCCGGTGCCCCAGACCGAGACCGATGCAGCCCTCGCAAATTTCGCCTCGTGGAAGCGGCGAATAAGTGCCGCCGGGACGTGGCTGTGCTCCGGGTGGTAGTTGTCGCCGGGGCCATAGAGGTTCGTCGGCATCAAAGAAATAAAATCTGCGCCGTATTGTCGGCGATAGGCTTCAACCAGTTTGATGCCGGCGATCTTGGCCACCGCATACCATTGGTTGGTCGGCTCCAGCGTGCCGGTGAGCAGCATATCTTCGCTCATCGGCTGGGGCGCGAGCTTCGGGTAAATGCAGGATGATCCAAGAAACAGCAGCTTGCGAACTCCGATCGCAAAGGCCCCTCCGATCAGATTGATCTCGATGGCCAGGTTGTCGGCAAGAAGATCGACCGGAAAGGCGTTGTTGTAGGCAATGCCCCCGACCCGGGCTGCCGCGACGATAACCACGTCCGGCCGGTTTTCGCGAAGCCAGTCATGGGTATCGGTCTGTCGGGCCAGGTCGAGCACGTCTCGATCGGCCGTCAGCACCTCGCAGTGCTCCGGAGCCAGCCGCCGCATCAGCGCAGCACCGACCATGCCGCGGTGGCCGGCGACGAAAACGCGCCTTCCCGCCAAGTCGAACGGCAGCGTTCTTGCGGCGGCGCTTAACATTGAGCCGCTTTCCGACGCGGCGGGGACGTGTCCTTCAGTCATGCCGGTTTATGCGCTCCCTTTCCAGCCGCACCTGCGTGCGATCGCTATCGACCATTTCCGCAACGAGATCCGCAAAGCTCGTCTTGTGGCGCCAACCGAGCCGTTGGTGCGCCTTGCCCGGATCGCCGAGCAGAACATCGACCTCGGTCGGACGGAAGTAGCGCGGATCGACTTCGACCAGGGTTTGTCCGGATTTGGCGTCGATCCCGATCTCATCGACGCCGGCGCCATGCCAGGCGATCCGACGGCCGACGTGGCCGAACGCGCGCTCGACAAATTCGCGCACCGAATGTTTCTCGCCGGTGGCTAGCACATAGTCGTCGGGTTCGTGCTGCTGGAGCATCATCCACATGCCTTCCACATAGTCGCGGGCGTGGCCCCAATCGCGCTCGGAGTCCAGATTGCCGAGATAAACCCGATCCTGCAGGCCGAGTTCGATGGCGGCAACCGCGCGGGTGATCTTGCGGGTGACGAAGGTCTCGCCGCGGGTCGGGCCTTCGTGATTGAACAGAATGCCGTTGGAAGCGTGCATCCCGTAGGCTTCGCGATAGTTCACCGTGATCCAATAGGCATAGAGCTTGGCGGCGGCGTAGGGCGAGCGCGGATAGAAGGGCGTGGTTTCACGCTGAGGCACTTCCCGGACCATGCCGTAAAGCTCAGAAGAAGATGCCTGGTAGAATCGGACCTGCCGTTCCATGCCGAGGATGCGGATGGCTTCAAGCAGCCGCAAGGCGCCGATTGCGTCGGCGTTCGCAGTATATTCCGGCGTTTCGAAACTCACCTGCACATGAGATTGGGCGGCAAGATTGTAGATTTCCGTCGGCCGGGTCTCCTGGACGATGCGGATGAGGTTGGTGGCATCGGTCAGATCGCCATGATGCATGAAAAACCGCGCGCCCTCCTGGTGCGGGTCAACATACAGGTGATCCACCCGCCCGGTGTTGAACGAGGACGAGCGCCGCTTGATGCCGTGGACCGTATACCCCTTTTTCAGCAGTAGCTCCGCCAGGAGCGCGCCGTCCTGACCGGTTATGCCGGTGATCAGCGCGATCTTGGGGCCGCGGTCCAATCCATCGCTTTGCGTCATATTCCAAAAATTCCTTATCACGGATGCGACGAGTCGCTATCGAACGCGCTACGTATCTGACCCACCCCGGAGGTGGCAAGGTGTGTATGGCATCCGGCGCGGAGCGTCATCCTTCGCGCCACAAACAGCTCTTGCCCCAGGGTTGCGCGCCGGCGGATGTTTTGGCACTTATGCCGCCGTGAGCGCGGGTAGTCCTATCCTCATCGTGCCGTATATGTGGATCGGCGATTTCGTCCGGTGCCACACGGTCATTCGCCTGCTGCGCGTGCGTTGTCCCGACCGGCCGATCGACATGTTGACCACCACGATGGTGGCTCCGCTCATCGACTACATGCCGGGGGTCCGCAAGGGCATCGTGTTCGACCTGCCGCGCAAGCGCATCGCGCTGTCCCAGCACCGCGCCCTCGCCGACCTCTTGCGCCGTGAAAACTACGGCGACGCCCTGATCATGCCGCGAACCTGGAAGTCCGCACTGGCGCCTTTTTTCGCCGGCATCCCGCGCCGCACCGGCTTTGTCGGCGAAATGCGGTTCGGCCTCGTCAATGACCTACGCGACGGCGAAAAAGCGCTGCCCCGAATGGTCGATCGCTGCGCTGCCCTGGCGCTGCCCAAGGACGGCGCCTCGCCGCAGAATTTGCCGCTGCCGCAACTTGCCGTGCCGCCCGATGCGGTGCTGAAATGGCGCACGCACATGAGCCTTCCTGAGAATGGGCAGCCCACCGCGGTGCTGGCTCCCGGCGCCGTCGGGCCGTCGAAGCGATGGCCTGTCTATGGCGCGCTTGCGGCGCGTCTTGCCGAACTGGGATTCGCTGTCTGGGTCGTGGGGGGCCCCGACGAAAAGGTGCTTGCCACCGAAATCTCGCGCCACGCGCCGCAGACTCGCGATCTCACCGGCACGGACCTGCGCAACGCCATCCTGGCGCTAGCGGCGGCGACGGTCGCCGTCTCGAACGATTCCGGTCTGCTGCACGTGGCCGCGGCCATAGGTACACCGTCGATCGGAATATTCGGGCCGACCAGCCCATGGCACTGGGCGCCCCTCAACCCACTCGCGGCTGTTATCGAGAGCAGGACCGAGGTGCCCTGCCGGCCGTGCCACAAACCGACTTGCAGGCTTCAGCATCACCGCTGCATGCGTGACATTCCGATGGAGGAAGTCGCCGCGGCCGTGCGGACGGCGTTCGACCCTCTCGCTTATAAAGATTAAAGATCATTCCAGGACGGCCAGCTTTGCGACAGCACCTCAGGTGCGCAGGCCGCCAGGTGGCTTTCACGGCATCGGGGAGTACGTAAACACCGTTTTAAGGCAACGGCAACAAAATCTGACGATAAAGTCACATTTTACAACAAAAATTGCGATCTGTACTTAACCGTTATCTCCGTGTAAACTAAAATAAAACATTTGTGTCATGCGACCTGTTGGCGCGCGTGGGAGGAAATTATGACGATGCGGACCCAAGCACTGGCAGCCGGCATAGCCCTTGCCGGGATGGCACTTGCGGGCGTGGCTTTTTTGGGCGCAGCAGCAGTGCCGGCGGAAAATTCCGCCTCTTCGGCCGCGACTGCCCAGCCCCCGACATTTGATCAACATGCCGTTTGGGGGACGTGGAAGATATATTGCGACACCTGCCATTTGGGTCCCAAGGCACGTGCTGGCGTGAATCTGGAGACCTTGGATCTCGCCAATCTTAGCAGCAACGGCGCGCTTTGGGAGAAGGTGCTGCGCAAGCTGCGCGGCCGCGAAATGCCGCCTCCGGGCGCGCCGCGGCCCGATGCGGCCACCTACGAGACGCTCGTCAACGCGATAGAGAGCGAACGCGACCGCCTGATTGACGCCAGACCCACTCCCGGACGCCCGACGCTCCATCGTCTCAACCGGGCAGAATACGCCAATGCGATTCGCGATTTGCTGGCGCTTGAGGTAGATGTTTCGGAGCTGTTGCCATCCGACGACGCCGGTTACGGCTTCGACAACATCGGCGACGTGCTGACGGTATCGCCGGCGTTGCTGGAAAAATATCTGCTGGCGGCAGGCAAGATCAGCCGTGCGGCTGTGGGCGATACCACGATGCCCCCGGCTTATCAGACCTATGACGTTCCTCACGCGCTCAAGCAGGATGATCGCATGGGCGAGGACATGCCGATCGGCTCGCGCGGTGGCACCTTGGTCAACCACTACTTTCCGGTGGACGGCGAATACGAGATTTCGGTGGGCCTCCAACGGGGCCGGGCCGATGAGATTTTGGGTACAGGGCGGGAGCGCAAGCTCGATCTGCGGTTCGACGATGAAAGGCTGGAGCTGTTCACCATCGCGGCACGCCCTCGTAGGGCGGACATAAATACGCCGACGGGGGGGCCTGCCCCTGAGGCGGCTCTCCACGTCCGCTTGCCGGTGAAGGCAGGCACGCACACCATTGTTGCGACATTCATGAAAGATACCGTGCTGCGGGAAGGCATCATCATTAAACCACGCGCTGACGCCATACAGGCCCATTTCGAAGGCGTGGGCAGCATTTCGGTTGCCGGCCCCTACAATGTGCAAGGCCCCGGCGCAACGCCGAGCCGCGACAAGATTTTCGTCTGCCAACCGTCAGCGCCAACCGAGGAACAGGCCTGCGCGGAAAAGATTCTCACCAATCTCGCGCACCGCGCCTATCGGCGGCAGATTGCTGCCGACGATCTGCCGCAACTCATCACTCTCTACACGCAGGGCGCAAAGACCGGCGGATTCGAGTCGGGTATTAGACTGGCACTGCAGAAGGTCTTGGTGTCGCCCGAGTTCATTTTCCGCGCGGAACTCGATTCGGCGAATGCGCCTCCCGGAAGCGTCCACAGGCTCACCGACATCGAACTGGCGTCGCGCCTGTCCTTCTTCCTGTGGAGCAGCATTCCCGACGACGAACTGCTTGCCGTTGCCGAGCGCGGAGAACTCAGTGATCCGTCGATGCTGGAGCGCCAGGTCCAACGCATGCTGGCTGATCCGCGTTCGCACGCTCTGGTGCAGAACTTCGTCGGCCAGTGGCTGTTCCTGCGCAACATCCCCAAGATGCAGCCGGACATAACGGCCTTTACGTACTTCGACGACAATTTGCGCCGGGCGCTTGAAAAGGAAACGGAGCTCCTTGTGGAGAGCACGCTGCACGAGGATCGCAGCGTCGTCGATCTGTTGACGACGGATTACACCTTCGTCAATGAGCGCTTGGCCGAGCACTACGGGATCGAGGGCATTTACGGCAACGAGTTTCGCCGCGTCGCGGTGACCGATCCTAATCGATACGGGCTGCTCGGACACGCCAGTATCATGGCGGTGACCGCCTATCCCAACCGGACAGCGCCGACGATACGTGGCAAGTGGGTGCTGGAGCAACTCCTTGGCACGCCGCCGCCGCCCCCGCCCCCCAATGTTCCGGCGTTGAAGATCGACGAGAACCAAAAAGTGTTGACCATGCGCCAGCGCATGGAAGAGCACAGGGTCAGTCCCCAGTGCGCCGTTTGCCACCGGATCATGGATCCGATCGGCTTTGCGCTGGACAACTTTGACGGTCTTGGCAAGTGGCGCGTCACCGAAGGGGAAGAACTGATCGATCCCTCCGGTGTTCTGCCCGATGGCACGCCTTTCGACGGGCCGGTGGGTTTGCGCGATATCTTGGTGAGCAAGAAGCGCGACGTGTTCGTGGAGAACTTTACCGAGCGGCTCCTGACCTATGCTCTTGGCCGTGGCACGGAAGAGTACGACCAGCCTGTCGTTCGCAAGATTGCGCGCGAAGCCGCCGCCAACAACCATCGATGGTCAGCCATCATTCTCGGTATCGTGAAGAGTAAACCGTTCCAACTGATTCAAGCGAGAGGAGCATAAGCAATGGTTATTACTGGGATGTCCGTAGACCGGCGTACGTTCCTGCGCGGCACAGGCGCCGTCCTTGCCCTGCCGCTGCTGGACGCCATGACACCCGCCCTTGCCGTCCCCGGCGCGCGGCCGATCCGCATGGGGTTCGTCCAGGTCCCGAATGGGATCATGAACTTAGGCAACGAGTTCGCGCCCAAAGGCACAGGGGGGGCGCTTCAGGAGTTGCCGCGGATTCTCCAGCCGCTCGCGGACTTCAAAGACCGCATGCTGGTGTTCTCGGGGCTCGATAATCAGCAAGCCGCAGGGCTCGGGTTTGAAGTGGCCGGCGATCATCCGCGAGCCTGCACCGCTTGGCTAACGGGATCACACGCCAAGATGACCGCGGGTGCCGACCTGCATGCCGGCGTCTCCGTCGACCAGATCGCGGCGAAGGAATTCGGCAAAGAGACCCAGCTCGCCTCGCTTGAGGTCAGCCTGGAGTCGGCGGATGTGCTGGGCTCGTGCGAGGCCGCCTATAGCTGCGCTTACTACAATACGATCTCATGGCGCGACGACACCACGCCGATGCCGATGGAGAGCCGCCCCCGCGCGCTGTTCGAGCGTCTGTTCGGCACCACGACCGATCCGAAGGCACGTGCGATCCTGCGGCAGGAAGACCGCAGCATCCTTGATGCCATCAACGAGGACGCCAGGCGGCTGCGCATAAAACTTGGCGCGCCGGACCGTGGCAAGATCGACCAGTACCTGGAGGCCGTGCGTGACGTCGAGCGGCGCATCCAGCGGGCGGAGGCGCAGAGCAAGGACCACGAGCTGCCGGAGCTGGCCGGTCCCGCGGGTACCCCGTCGTCTTGGTCGGAGTACTATAAATTGATGACAGATCTCATGGTTCTTGCCTGGCAGACCGACATGACGCGCGTTTGCACATTCCAGGTCGGCCACGAGATGAGCCTGCGCGCTTATCCCGAGCTCGGATTTGGCGACTCCCACCATTCTGTGACGCATCACCACGGCGAGCAGGACAAGATTGCGAAGGTCATCCAGATCAACACCTTCCACATCAAGATGCTGTCCTACTATCTTGATAAGCTGCGCTCGACGCCGGATGGCGACGGCTCGCTGCTCGATCACTCGATGATCCTCTATGGGGCAGCGCTCAGCGACGCCAACCTGCACCTATATACGGACCTCCCGCTCATGCTGGTCGCCGGCGGCGTTAACGGCATCAAGGGCGGACAGCATATCCGCTATTCCAACCGTACGCCGATGTCCAACCTGCTCCTCACGATGCTGGACAAGGCAGGCGTGCCCAACGTGACCAGGCTGGGCGACAGCACCGGGAAGCTCGATTTGGTGGCGTCCGTTCCTAAGTCGGCGGATGCGCAGTCACAGCGAACGACGCTCTAGGGCATGTCCCTTCGCCCATCCACTATTGCTGTCGCCGGGCTTGACCCGGCGACAGACAATTGAAGGACGGCGCTCCAAAAAGCAAGGCGGCCGGCACTGGTCCGGCCATGACGGGTTCGACCACCAACGGAAAACCTCTCCAAGTCGGAGAACGACGATGACTATTAAGGCAACGATTCTGGCGGGTGCGCTGAGCGTGCCGCTTGTTGCGGGCGCCGCCCTTGCCGCCGATACTGGCAATCGATCACTGGTAAATGCGGCGAATCAAGGGGACCGCGACGCCGTGCAGTCCCTGTTGAACGGTCCCGCGAAGGAAGAAGTCGCCGGCGCCCAAGGCGTAGCCGCGCTGATCGCGGCGGCTGCCCGCGGCGACGGGGAGATGACCGATCTTCTCTTGCGTGCAGGCGCGGACCCGAAGGCTGCCAACGAATACGGCGCAACGGCGCTTTATGCGGCGGCCTCGAGGAATGCGGACGCCGCCATCACCAAGAAGCTGTTGGCAGCCGGGGCCGATCCAAATGCCGCACTGGGGTCGGGCGAGACGCCGCTGATGCAAGCGGCCCGCCTGGGCAACGTGGAGACAATACGTGCACTGCTGGCAGGCGGCGCCGATCCCAACGCGAAGGAAAAAAATGGCGAACAAACTGCCCTGATGTGGGCTGTTGCAGAACGCCACTCCAAGGTCACCGAGGAATTGGTGCGTAACAAGGTCGACGTCAACGCCCGTTCGAAAAACGGGGCGACCGCGTTGATGTTTGCTGCGCGGGGCGATGCGGAGTCCGCCCGCATACTGCTCGCTGCTGGCGCCGACCCGAACCTCCAGATTCCGGACTGGGGGGGAACGGCCCTGATTATCGCCAGCACCATGGGCAAGCTCCCTGTTGTCGAGGTGCTGCTCGACAAGGGCACTGATCCCAACATCAGGGATAACAACGGCTTCACGGCTCTGCATGCAGCAGTACGGGATTCGGATTACGGCCAGGACCAAGCACAAAGAGCCTCCGCCATACCAATCGTCAAAGCGCTCCTTAAGCACGGCGCCGATCCGAACGCCCGCATCCATCAGGAAAAGCAGACCGTTCGTGCCCTTAACGAAGTCTCGTTTGAAGGCGCAACCCCGCTCGCGCTTGCCGCGGAGGTTAACAATCTTGAAGCGATCAAGGTGTTGGTGGCAAGCGGGGCGGATCCGACGATTCCGACCGCGCAGGGCACGACACCGCTGATTCTGGCGGCCGGAGGCGCTACGGATGAGCAAAGGCCAAGATCGGCAGAAGAACGGGCAATCGCGGTCCACACGGCAAGGTTCCTGGTGGAACATGGCACCGACGTGAATGCGGCAGGACAGTTTGGCTGGACTGCGATACACACGGCCTCCTATCAGGGATTGAATGACGTCATTGAATACCTGACCAGCAAGGGCGGAAAGCTCGATACCTTTGACGAGCTTGGGCAGACGCCCTTGAGCATTTCCCTTTCCGTCCTCACCAAGGAGGCAGGAGCTCGCCGCCTTCAGATCCCGCGCAGATACCATAAGGATACAGCCGAGCTTCTGCTCAGGCTGGGCGCCACCCCCCTCTATAAATCGGGGGTTAATGTTGTCCTTCAGCGCAATGGCGACGTCGCTACGGAGGAATAGTTCCGCCGGACCGCAGGTCATCGCGGCGCGAACAACGAAAGCGACGCGCCGTTTGTGCCAGGGGCACGAGCGGCGCGTTTACTTTGGCAGACTACAGCGGATTGCGATCGTTTCGAATCACATCCCGCTGTCGTCGCCTGGCTTGTCCCGGCGACCCCGAGCGTTAAAGCATGGAGCGAGCAAATCGAGGTGGCCGGGAAAAGCCCGGCCACGACCCGGCAGAAATCGCGGGCGGTTCAATATGACCGGGAACCGCTGTAGCAGATGGGTAAATCGCCCCCCACCCTACCCGATTCAACCGGCGTAAAGGGCTCCGAGGTAGGCGGTCAGCCGTCCCGCGATAACAACGACGCACCACACCAGGAGTGAGGGGGCGACGAATTTCATCGCGCGCGAAGAGACGGTACCGGCCGCATCCCATGAGGTGGCCTCTCGCTTGATTATGCCATAAAGGTACAGCGTCAGAATGAAGCCGATAATAACAAATAAGAACTTCAGCAGGAACGCGGCGTCGGCCACATATCGTGTCGGCTTCGTCATCCAAAGAGCGAAACCGCTGAGGAGCTGCACCGCGAGCGCAGCCCAGACGACCGGAAACAACCGTTTGAGCGAGGTATAGGGAATGGTTTCAAACAAACCGATCAGCCGCAGGCAAATGATGAAGACCAATCCAATCACAATCGCAGTACCGAGCGCATGGATAGTCAACGCCAGCGGCCAACCCCACAACTCGCCTCGGACCCAAGCGGAGAACTGCGAACTTTCCAGCGATGCAAGCACTGCTCGATCCTCCCTTACCGATTGTTGATTCAAGCGCCAATCGAGTCACCGCCCACACCCGCGAACGGCCTTGTTGAACTGGTATAATGCGAAGAAGGCAACGCCGAGCACGCTTGCATTGACCGCGATGATCGCCAAAAGCATTTGAACCCCCTGCATAGGCCGTCCCTCCCGATCAAAGATAGTTCAGCATCCGGCCACAAACGATCACTCCCGCCCAGGCCAGAAGCACTACGGCCGTAATCCACTTCGCAGCCGTCGGCGCATCCTCTCCCGCCTTGAGGTTCCACAGCCGGTTGGACACCGAGAAATACAGCACTGCTGTTGCGCCGAGCGGAATGAGAGCCATCTTTGGTGCGAAAGTGTAGTTGTTCACCACGTAGCGATAGCTGTCGGCAAGCATCATCAGCATGCCGGAAAACACGTTCATCAGCACGCCCAGAACTCCG
>Ga0126369_10000885_pt1 | contig 20233 bp, 15 predicted proteins | sample PanSoiMetaPlot_1_FD_109646 | JGI IMG/M metagenome (GOLD analysis project Ga0126369, IMG submission 109646) | Tropical forest soil microbial communities from Panama - MetaG Plot_1 | ecosystem: Environmental > Terrestrial > Soil > Tropical forest > Bulk soil | place: Panama | collected 2016-02-17 | reverse complement strand
TTCTCGCGCCGCTGCTCACCAAGGGGCCGGGACGCGGCATGATGATCAACGTGTCCGTTGATATCTGTTCGGTCGATCTGATCGAGCTTTGCAAGGAGCTGGACGCCTTTTACATCGACACGGTGGTCGAGCCCTGGCCGGGCCTCTACACCAATCGCGAGCGCTCGATCTCGGAGCGATCGAACTACGCGCTGCGGGAGGGGGTGCTCGATCTGCGGCGGCGGCGCCCCGGCGGCGTCACCGCCGTGGGCTGCTGCGGCGCCAATCCCGGCATGGTTTCGTGGATGGTAAAGCAGGCGCTGATCGACATTTGCGGCGAGCTCAAGCTCGACTTCGTCGAGCCGGCGACGCGCGAGGACTGGGCGCGGCTGATGCAGCGCGCCGGTGTCAAGGGCATCCACATCGCGGAGCGCGACACGCAGCGCGCGCGCGATCCCAAGCCGCGGGCAAAATTCGTGAATACCTGGTCGGTCGAGGGCTTCCTCGCCGAAGGCCTCCAGCCCTCCGAGCTCGGCTGGGGCACGCACGAAAAAACAATGCCGGCAGGCGCATTTCGACACACTTTCGGCTGCGATGCCGCGATCTACCTCACGCGCCCGGGCGCCGCCACGCGCGTGCGCTCGTGGACGCCCACGGCGCAAGCCCAGCACGGCTTCTTGGTCACCCACAACGAGTCTATCTCGATCGCCGACTACTTCACGCTGAGAGAAGGCCGCAAGGTGATCTATCGCCCGACCTGCCACTATGCCTATCACCCGTGCGACGACGCGGTCTTATCGCTGCACGAGCTCGCGGGCGCGCAGTGGAAGCCGCAGCAGACCTGGCACATCCTCTCCGAGGACGACATCGTCGATGGCATCGACGAACTCGGCGTGTTGCTCTATGGGCATGCCAAGAACGCCTACTGGTACGGATCGCAGCTCTCGATCGAGGAGACGCGGCGGCTTGCCCCCTACCAGAACGCAACCGGCCTGCAGGTGACGTCGGCGGTCCTCGCCGGCATCGTCTGGATGCTGGAGAACCCTGAGCGCGGCCTCGTCGAGGTCGATGAAATGGATTTCCGCCGCTGCCTCGACTTGCAGCGGCCTTATCTCGGTCCAGTGATCGGCTGCTATACCGATTGGACACCACTCGTCGGCCGCAACGAACTGTTTCCGGAGCCGCTCGACACCAGCGACGCCTGGCAGTTCAGCAACGTCCTGGTGAATTAGGTCACCCGCGATCCGGCTGCCAATAACAGCGCTTGCGGCCCCAAATCGCGGGGTTCGCCCCGCGTGCAATTTGTTCGTGAAATGACCACAGTCTCGCCCAATCGAGGAGCAATCCAGATGGGATCATGAGGCAGACGAAGCACGAACGGAGCGCAGGTGTTGTGATGGGAGCGTCAAGACCAATCCTCGTGGGTGCTATTCTCATCGTCGCCGCCGCGGCATTCCCCGTTTGCGCCGCCGACCCGACGGCTACGGGCTTATGGGAACAAGTGGACGAGAACAGCGGTCAGCCCGAGAGCTGGTTCAGGATCGAGGAGCGCAACGGAGTCTACGAGGGCAAGATCGTCAAGATCTTCTTTAAGCCGGGCGAGGACCCAAACTGGGTCTGCGACCAGTGCCAAGGTGCGGACAAGGGCCGTCCGGTGCAGGGTCTGACGCTGATCAGGGGAATGCAACGCAACGGCCCTTCCTATGAGAACGGGACGATCATGGATCCGCGCGATGGCAAGGTTTATCGCGCGCTCATGCGCCTCAGTCCCGATGGTCAGAAGCTCGAGGTGCGCGGCTATCTCGGCATTTCACTGTTCGGCCGTAGCCAAGTCTGGAACCGGCTGCCCGATAACGCGCTCAGCTCACCCTCGCGTGCGGCGCCGCGCGCCGGCAGCGCGCCGCAGAAGAAGTAGCCCAACGTTGCTCGTCATTGCCGGGCTTGACACGGCAATCCATCGCTTTGCAAAAATTTTGCGAAGAAGGATGGACCGCCAGGGTCAAGCCCGCGGGTGACGCAGCGAGAGATATGTGACGGCTGAATCAATTCAAACGCGATCTAGCGTCACCCAAGATCGATCACGCCAGCCTCGCCGTCCTCGGCGCCGAAGGCGAGCGCCGTGCCGCTCGCGCTCCAGGCGAGCGCAGCGATCGGCGCGCCCGTTCCCTTGCGCGCCAGAATCTCGGCACCATCCTCGATCCGCACCAAGAGCACGAGGCCATCGGCATAGCCGACAGCGACCACGTCCTGCTTCGGGTGGCTAGCGACGACCTCGGCTTGGACCTCCGCCGGCGCGAGCACGCGCGGCGTCTTGCCCATGGGACCGTCCTTGCCTTGGAACGGCCACAGGATGAGCTCGCGCGATCCCGAGGTCGCGAGCCATTTGCCGCCGACGGAAAAATCGAGCGAGCGCACGCGCGCGCTGTAACCCGACATGCGCATGTCCTTGCGATCGGCGAGTCGCCAGCCGTGCAACGCCGGCTCCTGCATGGAGGTGATCACGAAGCGGCCGTCTGGGCTCACCAGCGCACCGAGATGGGAGCCCTTCCAAGCCAGTCGTTCCGGCTCGGTCAGCGCGTTGGGGAACCAGAGCGTGAGCCCGTTGTAATGGGCAATAGCAAGGCGCAGGCCCTTCGGCGCGAAGGCCAAACCGCCGACCGTCGAGGGCAGCGCGAGCGTGCGCGCAGCGCCTGTGCTGGCGCGCACGAACGCATCTTTCCCCGCTGACCAGGCGAGGGCACCGGAGGGGCCGACCGCCACGTGGTCGATCCACCGGCGCCCGGTATCGGTGGCAACCGTGGTGCTCTTTCCCTCCGCGTCAGTCGCCACCACCTTGCCGTCATCGCCCCCGGTGACGACGCGTGTAGCGTTGGCGGCCGAGGAGAGCACCGCGCCGGCGTGGACCGTGGGACGACGCGCCTCATCAGCGCGCGGCAGCAAGAGGAGCGCCTCCTCGCCGAGCACGAACACCGCCGTCTCCTGCAAAAAATGCGCGGCCACAACCGGCGCGCCGGCCGCGAGCGGCCGCGTGCGCGCGACCACGGACGGGATATCGGCGCGAGTGTCGGTCATTGCGGCAACATCTCACTCGCGCCCCGGCGCCGGCCGGGACACGACAGGCGCGCTCACGCCACGCAGGCGGCAAAACCTTCCCTGATCTTTGCTTCGGGCAGGTTGCGGCCAATGAAGATGATGCGGCTTTCGCGCTTCTCGCCCGGCTGCCAGGGACGTTGATGGTCGCCGTCGAGAATCATGTGCACGCCCTGGAACACGAAGCGCTCGTCGTCGTCCTTGAAGGACAAGATGCCCTTGCAGCGCAGAATGTTCGGCCCCTCCTTTTGGACAAGGTCCTGCACCCAGGGAAAAAACTTGTCCGGGTCGATCGGGTCGACGGTTTTTAGCGAGACCGATTGCATCTCCTCGTCGTGATAATGCTTCAAGCCGCCGCCATGGTGGTGATGATGACCGTCTTCATGCTCATGATGATGATCATGATCCTGATGATGGTGAGTGGCGTCGGCGAGAAATTCCGGTTCAATGTCCAGAATGCGGTCGAGATCGAATGCATTGCGACCTAGCACCTCCAGCAGCGCAATGTTGCAACGCTGCGTCTTGTGCAGCTTGGCATAGGGATTGATGCCGCGGATACGCGCTTCCAACTCGCCGAGCTCGTCGGACGCGACCAAATCCGTCTTGTTGAGCAGGATGACGTCGGCGAACGCAATCTGGTTCTTCGCCTCAGGTGCGTCTTTGAGCCGGTCCTTGAGCCATTTGGCGTCGGCTACCGCCACTACCGCGTCGAGCTTGGCTTTGCGGCCGATATTGTCGTCGATGAAGAAGGTCTGTGCCACTGGCGCGGGGTCGGCAAGCCCCGTGGTCTCGAGGATGATGGCGTCGAATTTACCCTTCCTGCGCATCAGCCCGTCGATGATGCGCACGAGATCACCGCGCACCGTGCAGCAGACGCAACCGTTGTTCATCTCGAAGATTTCTTCGTCAGCGCCGACGATGAGGTCGTTGTCGATGCCCACCTCACCGAATTCGTTGACGATGACAGCGTATTTGTGCCCGTGCGGCTCAGAGAGGATACGGTTGAGCAACGTGGTCTTGCCGGCGCCGAGATAGCCGGTGAGCACTGTGACGGGGAGCTTATCGGGCATCCGCGCGAACTCCGTTTGGCCACCGTATATATGCATCCGCTGGCGGATGCCATCGTGCCGCTCGATGCTTGACCTGAGCTGGCCAATGCAGCTTTTCATAAGGACCTTTGCAAAAAAGGTCATGCGCGGTGCGACCCGCGCCTGACCAGCACGTAGGGTGGGCGAAGGCGCAGACCTTTATTCGCCGAAATGCATTCGCGTGCGCGCCTTTGCCCACGCGATGGACCTGGCAGGCAAAGTCCGCTTTGCGTTGCCCGACGACCGCGTGGGCAACGGCAAAGCGCCGTTGCCCACCCTACGCCGCCTGCGCGGGCTCAGCTCCCCAACGCCGAGGCGAGCTGCCGCAAGTTGTGCCGGATCAGGTCGATATAGGTGGGAGCGTCGCCATTGGCGTCGGTCAGTGCATCGGAATAGAGCATGCCGCCGATCTTGGCCCCGGTTTCGTGCGCAATCTGTTGCATTTGACGCGGGTCGGTGACGTTTTCCAAAAACACTGCGGCGACCTTCTGCTTCTTAATCTGGCTGATGATGGCGGCGATGTCCTTGGCGGATGCCTCGGCCTCGGTGGATACGCCCTGTGGCGCGGTGAAATTCACGCCATAGGCATCCTGGAAATAGCCGAAGGCGTTGTGGCTGGTGATGACGCGGCGGCGATCGGCGCGGATTTTCGCGATCACCTCGCGCACCTCGCGCTTGAGCGCGTCGAGCTTGGCGAGGTAGGCTGCCGCATTGGCGGCGTAAGCCTCCTTGCCGGCGGGGTCGACGGCGATCAGCGCGTCGCGGATGTTGGCCACGTACACCTTCGCGTTGGCGACCGACTGCCAGGCGTGCGGATCCGCCCGTTCATGGTCGTGATCATGGCCGCCGGAGCGCTCAAGCGGCTTGATGCCGTTGGTCGCGACCACGACCGGCGCTTTGGTGCCGGACGCCTTGACCAGCCGTTCGAGCCAACCCTCGAACCCGAGCCCGTTCACGAACACGAGCTTGGCATCGGCAACCTTCTTGGCGTCGCTTGGCGAGGGCGCATAGACATGGGCATTGCCGTTGGGGCCGACCAAACTCTCGACCGCGACGCGGTCGCCGCCGACGTTCTTCACGAAATCGCCGAGGATCGAGAAACTCGCAACCACGCGAAGGCGGTCCTGTGCGTGCGCGGGAACGGCAAGCATGAGGGCGGCAACGGCGGTAAGCACGTATCGTCGAGTGAACACCACGTCCCTCCTTTCATGCTTCGAGGTGCCGGCCCGGGAAAGCCTGGCGCACCAAACCGCCGACGCGACCGAACAGCAGAGAGGTCAGATAGAGTACGCCGGCGACCAAGATGATGGCGGGACCGGAGGCGACGCCGACATGGAACGAGATCAGCAAGCCGGCATAGCCGGAAACGGCGCCGCTCGCCGTTGCGATGACGATCATGAGCGTGATGTCGCGTGCCCAGAAGCGGCCGATCGCCGCCGGCAGCATCATGATGCCGACGGCGAGCAGGGTGCCGAGCGCATAAAATCCGCTCACCAGATTGAGCACCACGAGCACCAGGAAAGCGAGGTGCGCAGGACCGCCGGCCACGCTGACCGCGCGCATGAAGCCGGGATCGACGCATTCGATGACCAGCGGCCGGTAGATCAAGGCGAGCACGATCAAGGTGACGGTGGCGTTGCCGGCGATCATCAAAAGGGTCTGATCGTCGAGCGCGAGCACGTTGCCGAACAGCACGTGCAAGAGGTCGATGTTGGTCCCCTTCAGCGAGATGATGGTGACGCCGACGGCGAGCGACAGCAGATAGAAGGTCGCGAGAGCGGCGTCCTCCTTGAGTTCGGTCGTGCGCGCAACCAAGCCCGTCAACAAGGCGACCACGAAGCCGGCGATGAGACCGCCCGCAGTCATGGCGAAGAGGTTGAGGCCGGAAAGCAGAAAGCCGACCGCGGCGCCGGGCAGGATAGCGTGCGCCATCGCGTCGCCGACGAGGGACATGCGGCGCAGCATCAGGAAGACGCCGATCGGGCAGGCGCCGAGCGCCAGCGCCAGCGCGCCGGCCAACGCCCGGCGCATGAACTCGAATTCGGAGAAGGGCGCGATAAAGATTTGGTTGAGCGTCGACACCTGCGCCTCTCTCCTTCCGAGTACTGCTTCGCTCGAGATCTATGTCGTGAGCGCTCACGGACGATTGCCGGCGCCTACGACGTCGCTGCTCGGGGGTAATGTCGGGACTTGCTCGTCGGGGCAGAGCTCGGCTTGTTGATCGAAGGCCTCGCACATGCGGCGCGCGGCGAGCAGGTTTTCCGGCGTGAGCACGCTCGCGGTGCGGCCCCAAGCGACGGGCTCGCGCGCCAAGAGCAGCGTCTCCGGAAAGTTTGCCCGCACAAAATCGATATCGTGCATGGCGGTGAGCACGGTACGCCGTTCGCCATGCCAGCGCCGCACGAGATCGAACAGGTCGGCCGAGGTCTTGGCATCGACTGCGTTGAACGGCTCGTCGAGCACGATGACGCGCGCGTCCTGCAGCAACAGGCGCGCGAACAGCATCCGCTGCATCTGGCCGCCAGAGAGGGTGGCGATGGCGCGAGCCTCGAAACCGGAGAGCCCCACGGCGTCGATTGCCTGCTCGATCGAGGCACGCGCCGCGCGATCGATGCCACCGAAGGATCCGGCGCGCCGCCAGAGCCCCATCGCCACCATGTCGTAGACGTTGATCGGGAAAGTGCGGTCGATCTCGGCCGCCTGCGGAAGGTAAGCGATGTTCTGCGGATTGGGATCGCCGCGCTCGATGCGGCCCGCGAGCGGTTTGATGACGCCGACGATTCCCTTGAACAGCGTCGATTTGCCGGCTCCGTTGGGACCAACGACCGCGACCAGCGCGCCCGCCGCGATCGCCCCATCGAGGTGATGCACGGCCGGATGGCGGTCGTAGCCGAGCGTGAGATTGCGGAATCGCAGCGCGGCGGTCATCGCTCACACCTTCATGGCCCAGACGACCGCGCCCCATACGAGCGCGATCAGCGCGGCGGCAATCGCCAGCCGCTCGAGAACCGACATCCGCAGGATTGACGGCGAAATCGCGGCCGGCGGATGGCCCTCGCCGGGGCGGTGGTCGTGGTGCGGGTGTGGAACGCGCGTCGGCATCGTCGGGCAAGTCGATTTGACACAAATGTTACAATGTAACATCCGCGGCCGTCCAGTCCATGCTGGCTGGGCAGCGTCGCGCGGAGCGCGTGGCTGCCGGGCGGAGCGCATTCCTTCCTGCGGATTTCGCTTGCACTCCGGGACAGCTATGCTGCGGCGGCCATGAGCGAGCAGAGAGACCGCGTCGTCGCGGTCGGGGAGGCAATCGTCGAACTCGTGCGCGGCGGCGACGGCCGCTTCGGCATCGGCTGCGCGGGCGACACTTTCAACGTGGCGGTCTATCTCGCCCGCGACGGCATCGATGCCGCCTTTGCGACGGCGCTCGGCGAGGATCCGTATTCTGAAGCGATCCTCGCGCTCGCGGCTGCCGAGGGCATCGCCTGCGATCTCGTGCTGCGCGTGCGAGGCCGCCTGCCTGGCCTCGCGTTGGTGGACAGCGATACCGCCGGTACGCGCCACCGCCACGATTGGCGGCTAGAAGCGCCTGTGCGGGAGTTGTTCGAGCTGCCGGACTGGGGCCGCGTTGCCGAAGGCGTGAGCAAAGCAAAGCTCGTCTATTTTTCCGGCATCACGCTCTCGCTCTACTCCAACATCGGGATCGGCCGCTTCCTCGCGCTGATCGAGATGGTGCGGCAGCAGGGCGTGAAGGTCGCCTTCGACGGAAACTTTCGCCCGCGCGGCTGGCGCGGAGACTTATCGCGCGCGCGCACGGTTTTCATGGAGGCGCTGAAGCGAATCGACATCGCGCTGCCCGCCTATGACGACGAAGCAGTGTTGTGGGGCGACCCGAGCCCGGAGGCGACGGTCGCGCGGCTGCAAGCCTTCGGCGTCGGCGAGATCGTGGTCAAGAACGGGCCGAACAGCGCGCTTGTGGCGAGCGGCGGGAAGAGCGAATTCATCCCCGTCCCGGAGGTGGTGGTGCCGGTCGACGCCACCGCGGCGGGCGACAGCTTCAATGCGTCCTATATCGCCGCGCGCCTGTCCGGCAAGGCACCCGCGGACGCCGCCGCCGCTGCGCATCGCCTGGCAGCCCAGGTCATTCGTCATCGCGGCGCGCTGATGCCGCGCGCCGCGGCGGCACTGCATTGACGGCCGAGTGACCTCCCGTTAGCGTCGGCAGCGATGGGGGTGGAGTCCCCCGAAACCGCCTGCAATGGCCGATGACTCCTACCGCTGAAAGAAGCGGTGGGAGTCCGTAACCCGCCGCAGGCGGGTTTTTTTATTGCCTCCTGGTTCACTGACCAGGAGGCGAAAAAGCAAGGGAAGAGCATGACTAGCGTGTGGGCACTTGCGACGTTGTGGCTGAGTCTCGCCTTGATCGCGGGCCTGTTCTCGATCTGGCTGCGCGTATCAACGGCGCTGTGCGAGATCGTGGTCGGGATCGTCGCGCAATTGATCTTAAGCGCCTTCGTCGGGTCCGCAGTACTTGGGACTGATGAGGGCTGGGTCAAGTTCCTCGCCGGCATCGGCGCGATCGTGCTCACCTTCCTGGCCGGCGCCGAGCTCGATCCGGTCGTGTTCAGGCTCAAGTGGAAGGAAGCAGCCGCCGTCGGCCTCGCGAGCTTTCTGTTTCCGTTTCTCGGCTGCGCGGCGGGCGCGCACTACCTCCTCGGCTGGGAGGTGATGCCAAGCTGGCTTGCCGGTGTGGCGATGTCCACGACCTCGGTCGCGGTTGTCTATGCCGTCATGCTCGAGTTCGGCTTCAACGTCACGGATTACGGCAAGACGGTGCTCGCCGCCTGCTTCGTCACCGACCTCGGCACCGTCGTTGCGCTCGGCCTCATTTTCGCGCCGTTCACAATCAAGACAGCGGTTTTCCTGGCGGCCGGCATCGCCGCGTTCGCCCTACTGCCTTGGCTCACGGCTCACTTCTTCCGCCGCTACGGCAATCGGCCCTCGGAGCTCGAGACGAAATACCTCCTGCTATGCCTGCTCGGATTGGGGGCGCTGGCGACCTGGGCGGACAGCGAGGCGGTGCTTCCCGCCTATATCATCGGCATGGTGCTCGCGGGGACCGTGGGTAAGGATCACGCCTTGATCCGCCGCCTGCGGACGCTGACCTTCGGGCTACTCACGCCATTCTACTTCATCCGCGCCGGCTCTTTCGTCTCCGTCCCCGAGCTCGTGGCGGCGCCCGCTGCCTTCATTGTCATGCTCGTGCTCAAGGTCTTCAGCAAGATCGTCGGGGTTTATCCGGTCACCAAGATCTACAAGGCGCCCAACAAGGAGGCGATGTACACCACGCTGCTGATGTCGACCGGGCTCACATTTGGTACGATCTCGGCCCTGTTCGGGTTGTCGCGCGGCATCATCGACCAGGGCCAATACTCGGCGCTGGTTGCCGCCGTCATTGCGAGCGCGGTCATTCCGACGGTCATTGCCAACGCCTTCTATCTGCCGCGCCACTTGTTGCCCGCGCCGCGACCGGAGCAGGAAGCACAGCCGATGCGGCTGCGCACCATGTCGGAGAAAGGCTGAGCGACTGCGGGAGGGCGCGCATGTTCGACAAAATCCTGCATGCCAACGACGGCTCGGAGCACGCCTTCCACGCGCTGGCGCTCGCGCTCGCGGTAGCGCAGCAGAACAATTCCGAGCTGCACATGATTTCAGTCGAAGAGATCGACTACATGCCGGCCTTTATCGAAGAGGTCAGGGAGGAGACGGGCACGGCCGCGCGGCGCTTTCACTCCGTCCTGCAGCGCGCCCGCGCCATGGCGCAGGAGCATGGGGTCAAGCTGCATACGCATGTGGTCGCCGGGCATCCCGTGCGCGACATTGTGGGGCTCGCGGCCGAACTCAAAGTCGATTTGCTCGTCATCGGCGCGACGGGCCACTCGGCATTGTACGAGCGCATGATCGGCAGCCGGGCCGATCGGATCATGCAGATCGCACCCTGCCCGGTGCTCGTGGTGAAGTAGCGGCGATAACCGACGCCGCAACTAGAGGGGCTTGGCGGTGCGCGCGAGCCCTCCCTGCCGCATCGGCACGAGACCGAGCTTGTCCAGCAGTTGCAAGTCTCGGTCACGTTCGGGATTGGGCGTTGTGAGAAGCGTCGGCCCATAAAAAATCGAATTGGCGCCGGCGAGAAAGCACAGAGCCTGCGTCTCCACGCTCATGTCCTCGCGCCCGGCCGAGAGGCGCACCACCGATTTGGGCATGGTGATGCGGGCCGCCGCAATCGTGCGCGCGAAATCGATGGGATCGATCGCTTCGCCGCGCGCCAGCGGTGTTCCCTCAACCTTGACCAGCATGTTGATCGGCACGCTTTCGGGATGCACGGGCAGGCCCGCGAGCGTCGCGATCATGCCGATGCGATCCTCGGCGCTCTCGCCCATGCCGACGATGCCGCCGCAGCAGACGCGAATGCCGGCCTCGCGTACGTGAGCCAGCGTGCCGAGGCGGTCCTGATAGGTGCGCGTGGTGATGATCGCGCCGTAATATTCCGGCGAGGTGTCGAGGTTGTGATTGTAGTAATCGAGGCCGGCCGCCTTGAGCCGCCGCGCCTGCGGCTGCGTGAGCATGCCCAGCGTGGCGCAGGTCTCGAGCCCGACCGCTTTGACGCCTTGCACCATGTCGCAGACCTGATCGAGATCGCGGTCTTTGGGCTCGCGCCACGCCGCACCCATGCAGAAGCGGCTCGCGCCCGCGCTTTTGGCCGACCGCGCCTCGGCAATAACGGCATCGACACGCATCAGTTTTTCCGCCTTGACGCCGGTCTCGTAGTGCGCGCTCTGCGGACAATAGGCGCAGTCTTCCGGACAGCCGCCCGTCTTGATCGAGATGAGCGTCGACATTTGCACCTCGGTCGCGTCGAAGTGCAGCCGATGGATGCGCTGCGCGTGAAAGATCAATTCGGGAAACGGAAGCGCAAAGAGCGCGCGCACCTCTTCCCGCGTCCAGTCGTGGCGAACGACGCCCACCTCGTGCGGGTCGCCTTCGCCCGAAGCGATGCGATCATGCATGGGCGCACCATGACGAGGGCTGTTTGCAAAAGCAAGCGGGGGATCGCGCAGACGACTCAAGCCAGGAGAGCGGCGAGTTCGGCAAAATCGGCCACAACAAGATCGGGCTGATGCGGCGTATGGCCGAACGGCCGCTTGCGCCGATTCACGAAGGCCGTCCGCATGCCGTACGATTTGGCGCCAATGCAATCGAAGGCGTGATTGGCGACGAACAGGAACCTCGTTGGGTCTTCGCCGATAATTTCTGCCGCCGTCGCATAAGTCTTCCAGTGCGGCTTGAAGTAGCCAGCCTCCTCCACCGAGATGACGTGATCGAAGCGAAAGCCGATGTGCGGTCCGGCCGCCTCGAGCATGTCGGGGTCGCCGTTCGAGAGAATCGCCAGCTTGTATCCCTTCGAGCGAAGCGCTTCGAGCGCCGCCACCACATCCGGGAAGGGCTTGAGCCTTTCGATCTCGCTCACGAGCCAACGCACCTCATCCGGCGTGTAGGGAATCGCGCAGCGATCCATCACGTAAGCAACGGAGCCCTCTCCAATGTGTCGATAGGGCGTGTGCCCGCGATCGCACAGCGCATCGATCATCGAGTTCTCGAAATGCGTGCGGCGCCACCAGGTGACGAAGCTGTTCGGGTTGCCCGCCCAGCCCTTCCGCTTGAGAAAGGGCGTGACCGCCTCAGTCAGGCCCTTCTGCATGTCAACGACAGTGCCGTACTGATCGAACACCAAGGCTTTGATTTCGCGTCTGAGGACCTCGGGCGTTTCCATGATGTGTAAAGCTGCCGAAGTCGGCTACCCCGACTTCGGCCCATGGATCACGCCGCACCCTTCATCGCCGCCATGACCTTATCGGGCGTATAGGGAACGGAACGCAGCCGCACGCCAATTGCGTCGAACACCGCGTTCGAGATCGCCGGAGGCACGATCGTAGCGGCGGGCTCGCCGGCGCCCCACGGGCGCTCATTCGGCCGGTCGATCAGGTCGTAGACGAGCTCCGGGATCTGCGGGAACCGCAGGATGGGATAGCTTGCCCAGTCGAGACTGGTCACCGCGGAGCGGTCGTATTTGAGCTCCTCGATCAAGGTGCGGCTTATGGTCTGGATCACGTTGCCATCGAGCTGGTTCTTGACCCCATCCGGATTGATGATCTGGCCGCAGTCATGCGCGAGGTAAAATTTCGTCACACGTATCTCGCCGGTTGAGCGCTTCACTTCGACCTCGGCGACCCCTGCGATATAGGTGCGCGACAGTTCGTATTTGCAATAAGCGATGCCGCGGCCCGTGGCCACGTCGCCGCGCTGGTTACGGCTCGGGGAGGATCGCTTGTCCCATTTCGCCAAGGCGGCGACGCGGTTGAGCACCTCGATGCCGCGCTTGTCGTTGGGGTCGAGATATTTCAACCGGAACTCGACGGGATCGGCGTTAGCCCCCGCCGCGAGCTCGTCAATGAAGCACTCGTTGGCATAGGTGTTCTGCATCCGTCCCGGCGTGCGGATCCAGGAGGGACGGAACGGCGTGCTAGCGAGCCGCCGGCAAACCGTTTTGATGTTGGCGAATTTGTACGGGATCGCCGAGTTCTGGAAAATGTTGCCGGGTGCGATGTCATCGGCGGCCGGCATGCTCGCCAGCGTCGCGGCGACAAGCGGCACGAGGAAGCTGCCGGCGGTCTGCTGCGGAATATAGAACTCCGACTCCCAGGCAGTAACGGCGCCCGCGCCATTAACCGATGCGCGCAAATCGACGAGCGTTGGCGGACCCTTCGGATCCCAGCCATGCTCGTCGGCGCGCGACCATTGTACCCGCACCGGCCGCCCGACCGCTTTCGCCAGCAGTGCTGCATCTGCCGCGGCATCCTCGTGTCCGTTGCGACCGTAGCAGCCGGAGCCTTCGATGTAGATGCAGCGTACGCTGTCGACATTCATGCCAAACATCATGGCGAGCTGTTTGCGCAGATCATGGGTCGCTTGCGAGGCCGACCAGGAGGTCAGTTTCCCATCCTTGAACTGCGCCACCGCGCAGGACGGCCCAATCGAGCCGTGGGTGTGGATGGCGAAATCGTACGTGGCCTTGATCGTCTTGGCGCCCGCGCGGTCCAGGGCCTCGGCGGTATCGCCCACATTCATCGTCACTTCGTCCTTGGCAATCTCGCTTCCGCGCACCTCGTCCCACAGCTTCGCCGCCTCCGGCAGCGTCTGCGATTTCGACCAGGACGCCTTGAGCTTCTGCGCCGCCTTGATGGCGCCCCATTCGCTCTCGGCAACAACGCCAAGGAAATTGCCCTGACGCACGACCTTGACCACTCCGGGAATATCCTTGATCGACGTCTCATCGACGCTCTCGAGCGTGGCGCCGATTGCCGACGGGCGAATGACGCGGCCGTGCAACATGCCGGGCACGCGGAAGTCGTGCATGTAGGTGAAACGGCCCGTCACTTTGTCCGGAATGTCGACGCGGGGCACCACCTTCCCCACGAATTTATAGTCCTTGGGATCCTTGCCCGCGGTTGGCTTGGCATGATCGAGCTTGAGCGCAAAGGATTTGCCGCCGATCAATTCGCCGTAGCTGACCCGCTTGTTGCCGGCGCTGACCACGCCGTCGACAACCTTCAGGTCCTCCGTCTTAGCCCCGAGGCGGTTGGCGGCCTGCTCGAGCAGCGCGGCCCTAGCGGTCGCTGCCGCGTTGCGCAGCTGCATGCCTCCGACCTGGATCGACAGGCTGCCCCAGGTCTTGCCCTGGTCGGGCGTGAGCCCGGTGTCGCCTTCAACGAGCTTGGTCGCGTTGAGCGGCACGTCGAGCTCATCGGCAACGATCTGCAGCAGCGCGGTTGCAATGCCGGTCCCGACGTCGACCTTTCCGGTATAGATGGTCACCACTCCGCTACGATCGATTGCCAGAAACGAATCGACCTCAGTGAGGGCGACGGGCTTGGTTCCTTGGGCAAGCGTTTCACCGATGACGCCGACAAACGAAAAGCTGACGACGAGCGCGCCGCTGCCCTTGAGCACGTCGCGCCGAGAAGCGTGGATTGTCATGGCTGCCTCCCTCACACACTGGCCGCGCGCATGACCGCCTTGACGATGCGGGCATGAGCGCCGCAGCGGCACAGGTTGTTGGCAAGCGCGTCCTTGACTTGCGCCTCGGTCGGTTTCTTGGTCTTGGCCAGAAACGCGGCGGACTCCATGATCACGCCGTTGATACAGTAGCCGCACTGCGTTGCTTGCTCTTCGATGAAGGCGCGCTGCACCGGGTGCAGTCGCTCCGGCGTGCCGAGGCCCTCGAGCGTTACCACCTTCTGTCGCACGGAGAGCGACGACAGCAGCGTGACGCACGAGCGCACCGCCTTGCCGTCGATGTGGACGGTGCAGGCGCCGCATTGCGCGAGCCCGCAGCCGAAGCAGGGGCCGTGCAGCGCCAAGTTATCACGCAGTGCATAAAGCAGCGGCATGTCGGGATCGTCGATCATGATCCGAACCGCCTTGCCGTTCACATTCAATGATTTTGATTGAGCCATGGAGTCCTCCCGCGATGTGGCGTCTTGCTCGCCGGCCTTTTTGGATGAGTGGAGCCTACCAGCGTAGGCAGCCTTGCGCCATATCGGCAGCAGCGCGCGGGCGGTTTTGCCCACGCGCTGATATCGATTAGCGCGCCATTGCCCGCCCTACCTTCGTACTTATTCCGCCGCGAGGCGCGTGGCTTCGGTCACGGGCTCGACTTTGGCGGCGCAGTACTTGAATTCGGGAATTTTCCCGAACGGGTCGAGCGCCGGATTGGTGAGCAGGTTCGCGGCCGCTTCCACAAAGGCAAACGGAATGAACACCACACCGTCCGGAATGGTGTCGTCCTGCCGTGCGACAAGCTCGATGGCGCCGCGCCGCGTCGTCACGCGTATCATGTCACCCGGCTTGATGCCGAGGCTGTCGATGGTGCCGCGCGAAACATTGGCGACCGCGCCCGGCTCGAGTGCGTCCAAGGTCAAGGCGCGGCGGGTCATCGCGCCGGTGTGCCAGTGCTCGAGCTGGCGGCCGGTCGAAAGCACGAACGGGAACTCGGCGTCTGGCTGCTCGTCCGGCGGGATGATTTTTGCCGGCACGAGCTTGCCGCGGCCGTCTTGGGTGGGGAAGCGATCACCGAACACGACATCGTGGCCGGGCTTATCGGGCGCATCGGAAGGGTAGGTGACCGCGCTCTCCCGCTCGATACGGTCCCAGGAAATATTATCGAGCGCGGGCATCAGCGAGGCCATCTCGGTGTAGATCTCGCTCGGATGCCGGTAATTCCAATTCAGTCCGATGCGCCGCGCGATTTCTTGGGTGATCCACCAATCGAGCTTGGCCTCGCCCGGCAGCGGCAACGCACGGCGCCCCATCTGTACCTGGCGGTTGGTGTTGGTGACCGTGCCGTCCTTCTCGGGCCAGGCCGAGGCCGGCAGGATGACGTCGGCATAGGCTGCGGTTTCAGTGAGGAAGAGGTCCTGCACCACGAGATGCTCGAGCGCGGCAAGCGCCTCGCGCGCGTGGTTGAGGTCGGGATCCGACATCGCCGGATTCTCGCCCAGGATGTACATGCCTTTGATCGTGCCCGCATGCACGGCCTTCATGATCTCGACCACGGTGAGACCGCGCTTGGGATCGAGGCTCGTGTCCCACGCTTTTTCGACGCTGGCGCGGACCTGCGGGTCATCGACGGAGCGGTAGTCCGGATAGAACATCGGGATTAGGCCGGCGTCGGAGGCACCCTGTACGTTGTTCTGCCCGCGCAGCGGATGCAGCCCCGTGCCGGGACGGCCGATCTGTCCGCAGATCAAGGCGAGCGCGATCAAGCAGCGCGCGTTGTCGGTGCCGTGCACGTGCTGCGATACGCCCATGCCCCAGAAGATGATCGCCGACTCCGCCCGCGCGTAGGTGCGCGCCACCGTGCGCAGCGTATGGGCTGGGATGCCGCAAATCGGCGCCATCTCCTCCGGCGTGAAATCCTTGACGTGCTCGGCGAAGGCTTTGAAATTCGCAGTCTGCGCCTCGACGTATTGCCGGTCGTACAGGCCTTCCGTGACGATCGTATTGAGGATGCCGTTGAGCATGGCAACGTCGGTACCGGGCTTGAACTGCAGCATATGCTTGGCGTGGCGCTTGAGCGCCTGGCCGCGCGGATCCATGACGATGAGCTGCGCGCCGCGCTTGGCCGCCTGCTTGAAGAAGGTGGCGGCGACTGGATGGTTCTCGGTCGGATTGGCGCCGATCACGATAATGACATCGGAATTCTTGCACTCGTTGAACGTGGCCGTGACCGCCGCCGAGCCGATCGTCTCCAGCAGCGCGGCGACCGAGGACGCGTGGCACAGCCGCGTGCAGTGATCGACGTTGTTGGTGCCGAAACCGGCGCGCACCAACTTCTGGAAGAGATAAGCCTCCTCGTTTGAGGCCTTGGCCGAGCCGAAGCCGGCGAGCGCCTGGGATCCGTCGCGGTCACGGATTGTTTTGAGCCCCGCGGCGGCGCGGTCGAGCGCTTCTTCCCAGCTGGCGGTGCGGAAATGCGTCCAAGGGTTGGCGGGATCGACCATGTCGTTGGCGTGCTTGGGCACCCCGTCCTCGCGCACGAGCGGCTGCATGAGGCGGTGTGGATGGCTGACATAATCGAAACCGAAGCGGCCCTTAACGCAGAGCCGGTTCTCGTTCGCAGGCCCGTTGCGGCCACTGACATGGAGAAGCTTGTCGTTCTTGATGTGGTAGGTGAGCTGGCAGCCCACCCCGCAGTAGGGGCACACGCTGTGCACCTCCCGATCCGGGAACTGGGTTCGCACATTCGCTTCGTCGAGCAGCGTCGCCGGCATCAGCGCGCCGGTGGGACAGGCCTGCACACACTCGCCACAGGCGACACAGGTCGATTCCCCCATCGGGTCGTCGAAATCGAACACGATCTTTTCGCCATAGCCGCGGCCGGCCATGCCGATGACGTCGTTGACCTGCACCTCCCGGCATGCACGGACGCAGAGATTGCACTGGATGCAGGCGTCGAGATTGACCGCCATCGCCGGGTGGCTGCGGTCGGGTACGGGCGCGGTATGGCGCGGAAACCGGCTCGCCACGACATTTTGCCGCTCCGCGGTCTGCCAGAATTCCGATTGCGAATCGCGCGCCACGTCCTTGGGCGGCTGGTCGGCCACCAACAGCTCGAGCACCATGCGGCGGGCCGCTTTGGCGCGATCGGTCTGCGTCTTGACCTGCATGCCAGGGGTCGGCGTGCGGATGCAGCTTGCAGCAAGCACGCGCTCGCCTTCGATCTCGACCATGCAGACGCGGCAGTTGCCGTCGGGGCGGTAGCCGGGCTTGGGCAAATAGCACAGGTGCGGCAGCTTGATGCCGAGGCGGCGCGCGGCGCGGAAGATCGTCTCGCCGGCGCCGATGTCGACCTCGCGCCCGTCGATGCGGAAGGTGTCGGGCTTGCCGCGGCCATTGACACTCATACGTTGATCCTCACTCACGCCGGCATCTCCATCACCACGTCCCGAGCGGCTTCTCCAGCTCCTCCGGAAAATACTTAAACACGCTCATGAGCGGGTTGGGCGCCGCTTGGCCGAGCCCGCAGATCGAGGCGTCGCGCATGGCATCAGACAGTTCGGTCAGCAAAGCTTTATTCCAAGGGCCGGTCGCCATCAGCTTCACCGCCTTCTCGGTTCCAATCCGGCACGGCGTGCACTGGCCGCAGCTTTCGTCCTCGAAGAAGCGCATCAAGTTGAGCGCCACCGCCTTCATATCGTCCTTGTCGGAGAGGACGACAAGCGCGTGCGACCCCACGAAGCAGCCGTATTGCTCCAGGGTTCCGAAGTCGAGCGGCAGATCCGCCATCGGCGCGGGGAGGATTCCGCCGGAGGCGCCGCCGGGCAGATACGCCTTGAAGCGGTGGCCCTCCTGCATGCCGCCGCAAAACTCTTCGATGAGCTCGCGCGCGGTGATGCCGGCGGGCGCCAGCACGACACCCGGTTTCTTGACGCGGCCTGAGACCGAGAAGCTGCGCAGTCCCTTTCGCTCGCGCCGCCCATGCGAAGTGAACCACTGCGCGCCTTTCTCCACGATATCGCGCACCCAGTAGAGCGTCTCAACGTTCTGCTCGAGGGTGGGGCGGCCGAACAGGCCGACTTGCGCGACGTAAGGCGGGCGGTGCCGGGGGAGCCCGCGTTTGCCCTCGATCGATTCGATCATCGCGGATTCTTCGCCGCAGATATAAGCGCCGGCGCCGCGTCGCAGATGCATCCGCGCGTGCTTGGCGAGCCCTGCGTCTTCGACCTTGGCGATCTCTTGGCCGAGCATCAGCCGCACGTCGGGATATTCGTCGCGGATGTAGATATAGATTTCCGCTACCTCGACCACCCAGGCCGCGATCAGCATGCCCTCGATGAAGCGGTGCGGGTCCTGCTCGAGATAGTAGCGGTCCTTGAAGGTGCCCGGCTCGCCCTCGTCCGCGTTGACCGCGAACAGCCGTGGCGCCGGTTCGGCGCGCACCAGCGTCCATTTGCGCCCGGTCGGAAAGCCGGCGCCGCCGAGGCCGCGCAGCGAGGCGTCGCTGACCGCTTTGATGATTTCATCACGGGTGCGCGCGCCGGCAAGGCAGGCCTTGAGCAGCGCATAGCCGCCGGCGCTGACGTAACGCTCGAAATCGTTGGGTGTCCCGTATGCGTGCGCGTGCGTGCCTTGAGTGACCGCCGCGGCGATACGTTCCTCGCTCGCTCTCATCACCTGCACGTGGCCGACCGCGCAGATGGGCGCGCGGTCACAAGCGCCCATACAGGGAGCGCGCACGACGCGAACGTCGGGCCCGAGCCTATTCGGCAGTGTGCGCAAGAGGTGCTCGGATCCTGCCATGGCGCATGAGAGCGAATCGCAGACCCGCACGGTCGCGAGCGGCGGCGGTGTTTCGCCTTCCTTCACCACGTCGAAATGCGCGTAGAAGGTCGCAACCTCATAGACCTCGGTCAGCGCGAGCTTCATCTCCTGCGCCAGCGCGGCGAGATGAGTCGCGGAGAGATGGCCGAAGCGATCCTGAATGAGGTGCAGATGCTCGATCAGGAGATCGCGCCGGCGTTCGCGATCGCCTAACAACGCGCGCACCTCCGCCAGCGCCTGCGGCTCGACCTGGCGGCCCTTCGGCGTCTTGCGCGGACGGTTGCGCCGTCCAAGTCCTCCGCGATCGTCGGTGCTTGCATCCATTTGCAATCAAAGCCGAATCAAAACAGCCCGACGATGCGGCCGTCGAGTCCGACGTCGATCGAATCGGCGGCGGGGACCCTGGGCAGGCCTGGCATGGTCATGATCTCTCCGCAGATCGCCACCACGAACTCCGCTCCCGCCGAGAGGCGCACTTCCCGTACCGTCACCACGTGATCGTCGGGCGCGCCCTTGGCGTCGGCATTAGTCGTGAAACTGTATTGAGTCTTGGCGATGCAGACCGGGTAGTTGCCGTAGCCCATCTTCTCGAAAGACTCGAGCTGGTCACGTACGGGCTTCGATACGTCGATGTCCTTCGCCCGGTAGATTTCGCGAGCGATCGTGCGGATCTTCTCGATCAGCGGCATCTCGTCGGGATAGAGGAATTTGAGCTTGCTCTTGCCGCTGTCCACGACCTTGAGGACGGCACGCGCCACATCCGCCGCGCCTTTGCCACCCTCGGCCCAGTGGTCGGCCATGATGGCCTCGACGCCGAGCTTCTTGCAGCCCTCCTTCACCAGCGCGATCTCCGCGTCGGTGTCGGTGCTGAAACGATTGATGGACACGACCGGGACGATGCCGAACTTCTGCACATTTTCGACATGGCGGGCGAGATTGGCCATGCCAGCGCCGAGGGCCTTGAGGTTTTCGTTCTTGAGATCCTCTTTCTTGACGCCGCCGTGCATCTTGAGGGCGCGGATGGTCGCGACCAGCACTGCGCAATCCGGCGCAAGGCCGGTCTTGCGGTACTGGACGTCGATGAATTTCTCGCCGCCCAGATCAGAGCCGAAGTCTGCCCAGGGCACCACGTAATCGCA
>Ga0126369_10000882_pt1 | contig 20259 bp, 23 predicted proteins | sample PanSoiMetaPlot_1_FD_109646 | JGI IMG/M metagenome (GOLD analysis project Ga0126369, IMG submission 109646) | Tropical forest soil microbial communities from Panama - MetaG Plot_1 | ecosystem: Environmental > Terrestrial > Soil > Tropical forest > Bulk soil | place: Panama | collected 2016-02-17 | reverse complement strand
TGGGACTACCTCGGCGACCGCCTGGACGTCCCAGGCACGACAGCCATTCCCTACCTGCCGGAAATCATCCTTGCCAGTGCCCGACCGCTCTGATCGCCACGGGCTTTGCCCCTCTTACCTGCGAACACGTATGTCATTGAAATTGCGTTGTAAGTTCCTGGTGACCTTTGGCCGATAGGCACTTGGCGGAATATCTCGTTTGCGAGAAGGGGTCGCAGGTTCAAATCCTGCCACTCCCACCAAGCCATTCAATGATTTAGAATTTGGATCTGGTCGTATGGGGTCGGCAACGAAACCCATGTCTTCACTGCCTACTGGATCATCCACAACGGCAGATTTCATTTGTTGGAAGATCCGCAACTGGCACGCTTTCCCAAGGAACGCTCTTCTTTTCTTGCGCGGATGGGCGGTTGCTGGACGGCAGGTGAGGCCGACTGCGAGCCCTCGTCGTGCCATGCCGGTCCACGAGTAGTTCCGGGCCCGGCGCTGTTCTGCTTCAGACGACGCTTTCGAGGAGCCGCCTGATTGCCGCCGCGTTCCAGGCAGGCCGACTCGCAAGTTCACGAATAGTCCGCCTGCTGCACATGAAGGCCGCTTCCGATTCGCACCCAGGCTATTTGGCCTTTGTCATCTGGCGTGGCTTAGCACCGGCTTCGTTCGCCAGTCCGTGCTTTAGATGATGGCGAATAGCCTCCGGACGCGATAGCCGAGGATCGTTCTGTCGAGCAATCCATGCGTCGAGCGCGGCGAGTTCGTCGGGCGGTAATCGGACGCCAACCAGCGTTGATCCGACCGGCGGGCGGCCAATGCGCTTTTTGATAACAGAAAGTGTTGGCTTTTTCATAAATTTCTGTTAACAGTTAGTTGGCTTCCTCGCAACGACGAAGCGGGCCGAAGGCAAGGCTGGCACCTCGCCAACGGCCCTAACCACAGCAACCCTGATTAGGAGGGTCAATATGGCTACCGAGCACAGTAGCAACGCTACACTTGTACCTCAAATGAGCCCGGCGGAGTTGTCCCCGCTCGCCAAGCGGCTGCGGAACCATGTCGAGAGCATCGTTTTGCGCGATCAGCCTGAAATGCAACGCGACATGCGGGCCGCGGCCGACGTCATCGACGCACTGGCCCGATCGCGCGATTTGCTGGTCGACGTGACTGACAGCGACGGCAAGGTGAACCGATCCGTCCCGCTCTGGGAGGCAGTCGGAGACGACCAGGAGGAATACAGTGATTGTCGCGCAACCCTCCTCGCCGATGGCAAGTGCACCACGGGCGGCGGCGCCGCGCCCGTCTACTTCCTCGAATTAGTCGCCAATCTCATCCTCATCAACGTGAAGGGCGGCACGGTCGTTGCTGTCACTGGCCTGCCGCCGGGCACCGGCTACGTGATCCGATGCCTCGACGCGGTAGCGGGAGGCGCCTGATGCCGGTCGCGCCCACCTTGATGAAGGCCGCCGATATTAAACGGCTTGCCGATCAGATGACCGCCAGCGCCAAGGGCAACTTGGTTGAACAAGTCGCCGCGATCCAGGCCGAATCCAGGCTTGCAGCAAGTGTTATCCGCGCTCTGCTGCGGCATGTCAGTCCGAGTGACGTCTTCACGATCCGCGACGATGGTGCCGCCGCAGGCAACGGGGAGCCGCCGCGATGAAGATCGTGGTCGAGCACCCGCCTTCCTGGAGCAGTACGTCAATCATGGAAGGATTTTCTCGGAAATATCCGCGCGTGGTCCTGCACGTGGATCAGGTGGATAATCGGACGCTGGAACTGCCGGGGTTGCAAAATCGAAGTTTCGATCTGGTCTTGGGACACTTCGCGATGCCACTCCCAGACGATGACTTGGTCAATGACCTGAATATGGAAATTCTTTTTGACGACCCGTTGATCGTGGCGGCCGGAAGAAGCAGTCGATGGGGCCGTCGTCGCAAGATCGATATCGCCGAACTGGTCGACGAGCCTTGGATCCTGTCGGCCCCCGATAGGGGAAACTATCAGATGGTGGCGGAAGCATTCCGGGTGCGCGGATTGAAGATGCCCAAGATCAGGTTCATGACCTTGTCCGTGCACCTTCGGACCAATATGGCTGCTTCCGGCCAATTCATCACCACGTTGCCGCTTTCGGTCGTGCGCTTCCACGCCGAGCGGTTCGCGCTGAAAGCGCTGCCGATCGAATTGCCGGATCGGCCATGGCCTCTCGCGGCCGTGACGCTGAAGAACCGCACCTTGAGCCCGGTCGTCGAGCGCTTCATCGAGCATCTGCGCGAGTTCACGCGACCGATGCGCGAGGCGAGGCCGGCTCCGAAGCGACAGGCATCATGACTGCTTATAGCATGACGGAAATTGATTCGGACGAATACGCGGCGGCATTTACGCCTCGCTGGGTTTCCAGATAGCGTCCCCGGGGTCGCGAAGTAGCAGGCCAGTTCGTCCGGTTATGTGCTGCTGATCGTGTTGACCTTGTCGCCCCCATTATCGCCGTCCTGTCGATCGGTCACAGGCCTCTCGGCTCACGCCCCCCGCGCAGCGGGCTGGAGCGCAGCGACTTCGTGCCATGGCCCTGACCGACGAAACACAATGTCTGCTCACATGCCGGCAATTGGGGGCTAACCCGACTCGTTATGCTCGCTTGAGTTTTGTCGAGTCTGACCCTTGCAGACATGGGTATTGGGATTTCGATGTACGGAGCTTAGGGAACATCAACTACGATGGCCTATTCCGCCTTCCGGAAGGGCCCCTATGGGAGGAATTCTAGCCCGTGTGCACCTGTTTACGCAGCCTTGAGCTTGACACCACGTTTCGCCTTCATGAGTCGATCATAGTCCTCTTTCGTGCGTGCCGCATAAGCAATTGCGAATGATGCAAGTGCGTCGTCGAAGACATCGCGCTTGCCCATATATCCCGCAAGCACAGCTGGGTCAGCTGAGCGCGCATGGGCGCGGGCAAGCGTGCGGCCGCACAGGCGCCCGTAGCTCGCGAGTGCCTCCTCCTCCACCAGATCGCTGATCGAGCCGAGTCGCCGGTTTTTCAGTTTGCGCACATAGAACTGCCGGCTCGAGGCCTCATCCTCCGTCCAGCCCAGGAAGATGTCGCTCGACGCCTGCATGATGCGCTGGCCCTCGACCACCCGCTGGCCCTGGTGACCCTTGAACTTCTGCCCAAGCCGCTCGAGTACGGACTTGCCGGCTTCCTTGATCTGCAGGAACAGCGGAGTGCCGTCGCCGCACATAAACAGCCCGATGGCGCAGAACGTGCCGACGCTGCCGACGCCAACCGCCTTGAACGCGACATCCTTGAGCGTATATCGATCGACGAGACAAAGCCGGTCGGGCGCCAAGCGGCTCGCGTAGGCGTCGAAGGCGCGCTTGGCGTGGAGATGGTGGCGGGCGTCGCCCTTGGCCGTGAAGTGATAGATGAGCGGCGGCCGGTCGTCGATGCGCGGCTTCTTTCCCTGGACTAGATGAGGAAAGTTGTCGTCTTCCGCCAAGTGGTCGCGGGCCTTGGCGAGAATACCTCGGAGTTCGCGCCGGAGCGCGCGATGTTCGATCCGCTCGACCTCGCGAGCGAGATCGACTTTGCTGTGCCAGATTTCCATCGGCGAAAGCTTCGCCAAGTTGCGCATGCGGCTGCGGTATGCTTCGACTGAAGTCGCCGCGATCGCTTTTGCGCGCCTCTTCGAGACATTGGCTGCCAAGGCGGCGACCGCAATGCTTGCCGCGAGTCGCTTGAGGTCTGCGGTGAAGTCTACGCCAGGCAAAGTCTCGTCAAAATCGTTGATGTCGAACAGGATGTTCTGTTCGGGGGGTGGCGAAGGCCCCGAAGTTCATCAGATGGCAATCGCCGCAGGTCTGGACCGGGATTCCGGCGGTGGGCTGGTGGCGGAGATCCTCGGCCATCACAACGGCAGCGCCGCGTAAGAATGTGAACGGGCTTGCCAACATGCGTTCGTACCGTACCGGCACCAGCTCGGGCACACGGGTGCGGTCGGTCGCTTCGAGGATGGCAACCGGGTCGCGATCGGCCGACCCGTGCAGATCGGCATGCTTTTGCCGCGGAGCCTTCGCGCGTAGTCGCGTGCCGTACTTGTGGCGTTCGGCTAGTCTACCGGGCGGTATCTGGATCATAGCTGCCTCCCCCAGTCAAATGGGGCTTGGCACGAAGTAAGGCATCAGACTAGCAAGTTCGGTGTCGCAGGTCAGCACAGCGTTTCACCGTGCTTGGAGACACGGGCGCCGCATCTCCCGTCGGGTGTCTAAGCGCAACCTGTACGGCGGCAACGGGCATCTGCTTGCTCACCAGCGCGCGGCGCTGCTTCGACAGCCCTTCGCGGTGCAAAAGCTCGCCATCGAGAGGGAGGAAAGGCATCTCCTGGCTCGATTCGGGAAGACCTTTGTGGATTACGCCGAGCGTGTGCGGCGGTGGATACGGGGTCATGTGTGGCACCACTTCGCTTCCTCTGAAATGGTAAAGTAGCCGATGCCAGTCTCGGCTTACCTCAAGGCAGGCTCGTTCGTGGTCGCCGCGGCTGCCGCATTGTTCGCAGCAGCCGGGACGGTCGCCGTCCCGGGCTTTTGGGCGTATCTCGCAATCTTCGCCGTCGTCATGATCGTTTCATTCGCTGCGCTCGATCCGGACCTCCTGCGCGAACGCATGCGGCCGGGCGGCAAGAAGTCGCCGCTCGCGTTGAGGGTCTTCTCGCTGGTTCTGTTCATGCATTGGATCGTTGCCGGGCTCGACCGCGGCCGTTTCCATTGGAGCGACAACGTGCCCGGCTGGCTGCAAGGCATTTGCCTGTTCACGGTCGCGGCCGGTTATGCCCTGGCACTATGGGCTATGCGCGTGAACCGGTTTTTCTCCTCAGTCATTCGCATCCAGACCGACCGCGGCCAGCACGTCGTCACCACGGGACCTTACGGCTTCGTCCGCCATCCCGGATACACCGCCGGGATTCTGATCATAGCGGCAAGCGGACCTGCGCTCGGATCGTGGCTCGCGGCCGCGCTCGTTGTGATCTTCAGCCTGCCGTTTCTGCTCTATCGCGCTATCACGGAGGATCGAATTCTTCGGGTAGAGCTTGCGGGCTATTCGGATTACGCCGCGCGGGTCCGATGGCGGCTCGTCCCGGGCATTTGGTGAGAGCCAAACCTCACTTGGGGAAGCATGCTCCTCACCAAACCGGACCGTTGCCATCTCAGAGAGGAAGCAAGCGAGCTATGTCTGAAAGGGGCTCGACTCCGACGACTTTGGCCGTGCAGCAATTCGTCGGCTCTGTGGGGGGTACAGCACTTGCTGGTATTGAGGTCGCAGGCTACGGGCTAGCAGCCCGAGTCGGAGCAGCCGGATTGAGTTCAGGCACACTTACCGCCGTCACCGAAGTTCTTGGAAATGGACTCCTGCACCAAGCGACAGACGGCGACATAGTTCTTACCGATTCACGGGTGAATGCCGTCGGCGCTGGCCCAGACGCGTTTTGCCTCCTCCGGTGTGACTGGCTTGAGTAAGGTCATAGCCGGTCTCCGACTAGCTGCCGACACGGTGCGACATGCGTATCACTGATCGCTCGGCGTGGCGTCGGCGCCCGGCCGCTTATGTGCGCTCGATGCGTCGATGTCGTGGAACTCAGTCAGCCACCATGATATCTTCGCTGTCGCGACCACGAGGTCTGTACCTCAAGGCAACAATTGGGAGAATGATCCGATGAAGCGGGTCGGCGGCGCGAGAGCTTTTCCTTTCGCCGCAAACGCACGACAGCCCCGGTCTTCTTCCGCCGCCATCGACGAAGTGATGCGCCGTGCAGTCGAGCGTAAGGACGTGGCCGGCGTCGTCGTAATGGCGGCCGATCGCAAGCGCATCGTTTACCAAGGCGCATTCGGCGTCGCCGATATCGGCGAGGCTCGCCCGCTCAAGCTGGATTCGCTGTTTTGCATTGCGTCGATGACCAAGGCCGTCACCTCGGCCGCCGCGATGCAGCTTGTTGAGCAAGGCCGCTTTGCAATCGAGGATCCGGTGGCGAAATATCTCCCCGAATTCGCGAAGCTCTCCGTCATCGAGTCCTTTAGCGCCAGCGGCGCATATCGAGTACGGCCCGCCACCAAGGCGGTCACCATCCGGCATCTCTTCACCCATACGTCAGGACTCGGATACGGCTTCACCGACCCGATCATGCGTGACTTCAAGCCGCGCGCCGGCGAGGACTATCCGGTCGGCCCGCTGGTGTTTGATCCAGGCGTACGCTGGCTTTACGGCACCAGCACAGATTGGCTGGGCCGGTTGGTAGAAAGAATTTCGGGACGATCGCTTGAAGACTACTTCCGGCAACGCATCTTCACCCCGCTCGGGATGGCCGACACCTTCTACGTTGTGCCGAAGGACAAGGAGATGCGCCTCGCGACGGTCAATCGCCGTCTTGCTGACGGCACGATGGTAAAGGAGCCCGCGCAGCCGCCCACCTCGGGCCTATTATCGACCGCCAGCGACTACATTCGCTTCACCCGGGCGCTGCTCAACGGCGGCGAACTCTATGGCGCCCGCATCCTGCAGGCCGGCACCGTCGCCCTGATGGGCCAGAACCACATCGGGGCGCTTGGCGTCCGGGCGCTGAAAACCGCGATGCCGGAGCGCAGCGACGACTTCTCGTTCATTGCCGACGGGCACGATAAATGGGGGCTCGGCTTCCTGATCACGGCCGACGTTGTTCCCGGCAAGCGCTCCGCCGGCAGCCTCAGCTGGGGCGGCATCTACAATACCTATTTTTGGCTCGATCCGGCCCGCAGCATCACGGGCGTGATTCTGATGCAGTTCCTGCCGTTCGCGGACCGCAAGGCGCTCGCTCTCTACGATACCTTCGAGCGGGGGGTGTATCAGCTCGCCAATGTCAGACGATGATGGTGGGCGGCCGGGCGGTGGATCACTCCCGCTTCGCGCCCAAGAGCTTGAGCAACTTGCCCCACTTGTCGGTTACTTCTGCCATAAGCTCCTAAACTACGCGGGACCGAAATCATCGGCGCCAGCGTCTTTTTGCGTCATGCAAGAGTGGGGTTCTGTGCAGATGCTATGGGGCGAGCGACGAGGAAGCGCCCTATTCAAAGGCTATCGACGGAGCGCTCTATGTCACAAGGCTTTGACGGAAGCAGGTCCCGCACAATCCTCGAGCAAGAGAAAGCACGCTAATCGCCGTAATCGAGAGAGCCAATCGAGTTGGCCGTGGCGGCGGAGGCTTCCAGGCTTCAAACGCCAGCCTGTTAGAAAGCTTGATGACGATGCGGAGAAATAACAAACGTCAAAGGTCATGTCCCCAAATTCGGACAAATCCTCCGCCCGGCCGACCCGCCCGAATTTGGCAGCGACCTTTGATTGAGCGATTTCGACCCTGAGCGGCAGAGGATCAATGGCGACGACCCATCCTGAGGGACCGACAATCTTCTCGATATGGGTGGCGAGCCGTCCCGTTTCGGCACCTATGTCCAAAACGCGCTCGCCGCTGGGGATGTGCAGAGCTGAACCCTTTGCCATCCGCAAACTGTTGGTGACCGCTAACTTCCTCGGAGGTCGCCACAATCGCGAGTCAAGTAGATCCGCGATTCCCAGAACCCTCCGCCATTTCAAACGACGCGGAACCCCGAGCCAAGTTAATTGCGCGGATGCCGCACAGCGCCTCAGTCCATTGGAGCAGAATCGCCGTGTCGGTGCACGGACCCGTTATAAGGTTGATCTCAAGCCCGATTTCCGCAAGCGCGCACTTCGCGCCCATTGCACCGAGCGCATCGGCCGCCGCAAGGATTATCTTTACGTCGGGCCGTCGCGCTTTCACACATTTAAGAAGCTCAGGCGCATTCGCAGTGACCGGATCGCCGGCGCACTCCACCACCACGGCGTCGGTCGGCAGCGACAGGCAGAAATCGAGGGCATTGAAGAAGTACTCGGCGATTCCTTTACGACCCACCGGATACGTGGTGGGGAAACCGAAGTCAATGCAATCGAAAGCCTCGGCCGCGCCGAAATCGAGATATCTCGCTAGCTCCGCGAACGATGGAGTGCCGGTTGCCTTCAGGGCCACCACGGTCATATGGCCCTGCAGGCGCAGCGCGCGCAGGACAGCGACCCCCGCAGTGGTCTTGCCGACCTCCGAGGAGGTGCCGAGTATCAGGTACAGAGGCCGCTGACGATCTGGTGCCCCGGAGCTAGTCACGCCGAATTGCCGGATGTTCAGCGTCTCGCCGCGGTCCCCGCATCCTGCACCAACGTAGCGCACTCGCCCAAGGTGACCCATTTCCAAATGCGACTGGCTGGTCAGCTCGCCAACCACCCCGGACTCAGAAAGAACCCAGTAGTCGTTGCCTGGCACGAGCCCGCCATCAGGGATGCTGCCAACCGCCCACCGCCTCGCTTGACGGTACCCTGGCGTTCCCAGAAAGACGTCGCCTGGAGCGATCGTCAATACGCGGCCAGTGGCTGACTCCACCGTGATCGGCGACGCGTCGCATGGCAATTCGAAGGCACAGATATCGCCCTCGCTGCCACATTCCGATCGGAATTGAATTGCCTCGAGTGGCGGTACGCGCCGCAGCGCAGAGGTGCGCTTAACATTACCGGGAAGGCTTCCCCCGTTCATTCCTTTTGGCTTGTATCGGGGGTATAGATAAAAATGGTTCTAATGGAGTCGGCCACCAACTTATCTGTGTCAACCCGCTCGATGCCCAGATAATTGGCGATTGTTCGAAGCGTTTCTTGGCTGACCTCCCTTTCACTAACATAGTTTCCACGGGGCGTCGTTACAACGTACCCCCCGTGCCTTACAAAACTACCCATCTGTGTTCTCCCAGATCGCTATGTACCTTATCCCGTAGCTCGAACAGAACCCGACGCGCGTGAAGATACCATTTTTGGTGTTTACAACAAGTCCTTTTACAACCTAATTCCGTCCGCACCGAGCGAGGCCGACTCCGATATGCTTGCGGTTGTCGAGCGAACGTTAAATGCCGATTTGGCGGGTTGGACCTGCTGGCTCCCACGGAGGCAGAGAACCGTTGCCGTGGAGTGCGCGAGCGTCCACGTCCTAGAGTAAGCGAGAGACCCCCGGCTCTGCCGGGGTGGCAGTAGCAGTTTGACATTTGCAGGAGTCCACCGACGAGGCTTCCAATCGTGAGCCGCCAAGCACACGAAAGGAAACTTCATCGATGGACGAGCTTGAGAGCCTAAGCCACACCAAATGGGACTGCAAATACCACGTGGTCTTCATTTCGAAGCGTCGGAGGAAAACGCTATATGCCGAGCTACTGCGACACCTTGGGGAGGTGTTCAGAAGACTGGCAGCGCAGAAGGAATCACGGATTGAGGAGGGGCATCTAATGCCGGATCACGTGCATATGATGATCTCGATCCCACCGAAATATGCGGTGTCTCAGGTGGTGGGGTACATCAAAGGAAAAAGTGCAATCCACCTGGCCCGGACGTAACGGCGAGCGCAAGCGAAGCTTCGTAGGTCAAAACTTTTGGGCCAGAGGCTACTATGTTTCGACAGTGGGACGGGACGAGCAGGCGATCCGAGAGTACATCAAAAACCAGGAACAGGAGGACATGCGCCTGGAGCAGCTCAATCTGTGGCGTTGAGCTACCTTTAGGTGGCACTTGAATCTGGGGTCGCGTCAGCGACCCCAACCAGCCGCTTTGAGCGGCTCACATCTTAAAGCCCCCGGCTTTGCCGGGGGATATTTACTGAGGCTTCGGCCTCAGACCGACACGTCCCCAACATTCCGGGCGCTCGGCTCCCTGATCGATGCAGGCCACACGCGGTGCCAATTTTGTTCTAGCTCAGCTCGTCGAGCAGTGCCTTCGCGCCCTTGAGGTCTTGTGTATCGAAACCCTCGCTGAACCAGCCGTAGATCGGGGCGAGAAAGTCGTGGGCTTCGGAGCGGCAACCCCGGTCGCGGTGGAGCCTAGCGAGACTGACTGCGGCGCGCAATTCCCAGAGCTTGGCCTGTTGCTCCTTGGCTATTGCCAGAGCTCGGCGATAGAACTCCTCGGCGGCCTCGGAATCCCCCTGCTGCAGCATCAACTGGCCTTTGTGCCGATACAGCTCCGCGGCGAACCAACGCTCCCCAATTCTTGCAGCGATCTGCAAGGCATTGTTCAACAGGGACAGTGCCTCCTCAATTTGGCCGGCGATCTCGCAGGCCTTGGCTAGGAGGGCGACATGATAGGGTATCCGAGTCTCCGCACCGGTGGCGCGATAAGTGGTCGAACCGCTGCGCAAGAGAGATATGCCATCTGCGACATCGCCGGTCCGAGTCTTGCCCCACCCGCGATAGATCGTCCCCAGCGCCCCGTACAACGGGAAACCCTGCTCGGTCGCCACTGCAATCAGCTGGCCTGCCCGCTCTTCCAAGTCCGCGTTATCCCAGCCGAGGGAAAGCAACCTACAGCCCAGCGCCAAACTCGCCGCCAAAGACGGCGGATGTGTCAGCGCCAAAGCATCCGTGATCCCTGCCCTAATCTGCGCCAAAGCCTGTTTCGGAAAGCCGAGACAAAAAAGGGCAATTCCTAATTGCCCTCTTGCTCCTACCCGGGGGTCGCTCCCGACCTGGAAGCAAAGCGAGCCGTGGAAATCCGGGTCATAAAGCGTTAGAACCTCCTCCAAATGGGATCGGGCCGACGCAAACTTGCCAATATAGATAAGCGTTCGACCGAAGGAGTGGTGACCCAGAACGAGCCCAGCCGTGTCGTTGCGCTGACGGCTTAGACGCAGCAAATCCTCGTCGAGACGCTGCGCCAAATCGAATTCGCCCCGGTATATGTGATAGAAGGACTGCCCATACGGAATGTGAAGGAACTGCGAGGGACAACCGAGCTGCTCCCACAGTTCTCTGCCACGGGCAAAGGCATGACCCATTTCAGGCGTCGCCTGGCCCTTGAGGAATCGCAACGCCGCGCCCAGAGCGCTCCAAAACTCAAGCTCCTGGTGCTGGCGCTGAGGGTTATCTGGCAACAGGGCCAGCTGGTCCAAGCCTTTTCGCAATTGCGCGGCCGCTTCCGCCATCGCCGAGCGGGCGGCTGACCTGCGACCAGCCCGGCCCCAATAAGCAACGGATTTTTCAACGAAACCGGCCTCGGCATAATGTTGCGCGAAGATTTCGGGGCGGCTGTCCATCAGCTCAGGGGTTTGGGTTTCCAGCGCGTGTGCGATTTGCGCGTGCAATTGCTGCCGAGAGCTGCGGAGCAGGCTATCGTGCGCCACGTCCTGCACCAGCGCGTGCTTGAAGCTATAGATCGCATCCGGCGGCGCGCCACGCTGGAAGACCAGCCCGGAAGCAACGAGGCGAGCGAGCGCCGCTTCAAGCTCGCCCTCTGAAATTGGGGAGACGGCACGCAACAGCGCGTAGGAAAACTCGCGTCCGATCGCCGCACCGATTTGCGCCACCAGCCGTACCGACGCCAAGCGGTCGAGCCGTGCCATGAGCGAGTCCTGTAACGTCGTTGGGATCGCAAGCGGCCGCAACGAGCGGTCGAGCACGTAGCGGTCCGTCTCCTCACGCAGGACGCCGCTCTCTAGGACGCTCTTGGTCAATTCTTCGACAAAAAGCGGCACGCCATCGGTGCGATCGGCGATCTGGTCGACAACCGCATCGGGCAACGGCTTGCTGCCGGCGATCTGCTCGACCAACGCAGTCCGGTCGCGACGGTCCAGGCGATTGAGTGTCAACATCGTCACCTGCGGCTGGCCGATCCAAGGTGGGCGGAATTCGGGGCGGAACGTGACGACGAGCAGCGCCGGTAGGCGACGGACATGCTCGACCGTGAGGTCGAGGAGCTCGCGCGAGGTCGGATCCATCCAATGGGCGTCCTCGAGGACCGCGACAACCGGGTGTCGGCGCGCCAAACCTTCGAGCTGCCGGATCAGCGCCTCCAATGTCCGCTCCTTTTTTCGTTGCGGACTGAGGTCCGGCAGCGGAGTGCGATCCGAGGTCGGCAGTGAGAGCAGGTCGGCAAGAAAATTTACATCCTCGTCGGGCGACCCGGCGCGAGCGAGCATGGCCCTGAGCTTTTCCAGCTTGACGGCTGGCTGGTCGCCGTTTTCAAACCCCGAGGCTCGACCGAGCTGCTCGATGAACGGGAAGAGCGCACTGTCCTGGTGATACGGCGAGCAGAAGCACCTCACACGAACATGTGGCTCGACGTGCAGGCGTTTTCCCAGCTCCACCGTCATACGCGATTTGCCGATTCCGGGTTCGCCGGAGATGAGCACGACCTGGCCCTCGCCGGCCTTGGCGCGCGTCCAACGGCGCAGTAGCAGCTCGATCTCCTCCTCGCGGTCAATAAGCGGCGATAGCGTCGATCCGCGCAAAGCCTCGAAGCGGCTGGCGACGGCACGCAGTCGCAATACGCGCGAAGCAGGCACCGGTGCGGTGATGCCCTTGACCTCGACGGCGCCGAGGTCGCTGTACTCGAACAGATTGCCGACCAGGCGCCGCGTACTCGCGGCGACGACGACACTGCTGGGTTCGGCCAGCGCTTGCAGCCGTGCGGCGAGGTTCGGCGTCTCGCCGATAACGGATTGTTCCTGCGCCGATCCTTCGCCGATCAAATCCCCGACGACGACCAGTCCGGTGGCGATCCCGACTCGCGCTTGGAGCCTGACGGACTCGACATCAAGGCCAGCGACAGCGTCAATCAAGCGAAGCCCCGCCCGGATCGCCCGCTCGGCATCGTCCTCATGCGCCCGCGGATACCCAAAATAAGCAAGTACGCCGTCGCCCATGTACCTGGCGATGAAGCCTTCGGACTGCCCGACCATCTCGGCGACAGTCCTCTGATATGCGGCCATGATCTCGCGCAGATCCTCGGGGTCGAGCCGCGCCGAGAGTGCGGTCGAGCCTACCAGGTCGCAGAACATCACTGTCAACTGCCGCCGTTCGGCGGCGGTCGTACCGATGACTTCCCTGCGCTCCGCCGCTGGCTTCAGCCTGCCATCATCTCGCAAAACAGCAATGGCGGCGAGCAATTTGCGGCGGTGTCCGACCCGGCTGACGCCGATATCCTTGAGATCCTCGGCGGTCAGTTCCGGCAACACCGCAGCGTCGATCGCGTTGTCGCGAAACGCCTGTTCGTATTGCTGCAGCCCGAGGCTGTAGAGCCAGGCCGCGATCTTCACGTTCTCCTCCCGGGCGCTCATCGCCGCGCACGATCAGCGTACCCGCAATTTGCGGAAGAGTCAGCTCCGCTTGCCGCAACCCGCAGTCACAAATGGCATCACACGGCAGAAACGTGTCGCTCCTGCGCCGCTTCCGCGTGTTTCGCGACAGCACCTCTTGCACCAGGATGTCGGCCGTCTTGATACCGATGCCGACTACGTGGGCCAACAGCAGCACCATGACATGCCGTCCCTTCGCCGGCGTTTGCGTCAGGTGCTCGAGCCGTATCTGCTCGATCTTGCGGATTTGTCCCTAGATGATCTCGGCATGCTCCAGATCGCGCTCGAGCGTTGCCAAAGTGTTGGTAGGATTGGCTCGCCCCCAGGAGTGCGTAAAATTCCGAGGTGCTTGGCGGCGTTCTTGAGCTTCCGGTTGAAGCTGCGAATGCCGAGCCTGACAAACGCGGCCTTGAGCCGAGTGATTATCCACCTCGCCTCGCAAACGAGCGTCTCGCGCTCTCGGCTCGGTCGCTCGACATCCTGACCGGCAAGCGTCGGCGCCGCGGCCATCTTGCAACTCCCCCACTCGCCGCGCAGCCAGCCCAGAAAGTCGCGCTTCAAAAGCTCCGTATCGAGCCGATCGGTCCGCGCAATCTCATTAGCCGCCGCGCACGGTCATTCCGGTTTGGCGCCGGAAAGCTTGACCACCTTGGCCCACTTCTCGGTTTCGGCTGTTATGAGCTCCCCAAACTGCGCCGGGGTCAACACGAGTGGAGTCGTGGCCACGTCGGCGAGTTGCCTGATAACCGTGCGATCCGTCAGTCCGGCATTGATCTCGTGATTGAGTCTTTCGATGATTTCAAACGGCGTCCCCCGCGGCGCACCAACGCCTCCCCAGCCACTCACCTTGTATCCGGCAACGGTTTCGCCGACAGTCGGCAATTCGGGCAGCGCCTGATACCGGTGAGGACCCGCGACTGCCAACGCTCGCAGTGCGCCTGAACGGATATGCGGAAGCGAGGCCGTTAAAGTGTCGAACATCACCTGCACGCGACCGCTGATCAAATCGATGTGCGCTGGGCCAGAACCCCGATAAGGCACATGTATCATGTCGGTGCCTGTCATCGCCTTGAACAACTCACCAAACAGGTGACTCGTCGTTCCTGTGCCGAACGAGGCCATGCCGATCGCGTGCGGATTGGCCTTGGCATAGGCGACGAACTCCGCGACAGTCCTCGCCGGAACCGAGGGGTTCACCACCATCACGAAATCAAACTCAATGAATCCGGCAACTGGTGCGACATCTCGCTGAATGTTGAAAGGCAGCGACTCGTAAAGTGTGGCGTTGATCGCCGTGGAAGAGGACAAATAGATCAGCGTGTATCCGTCGGGTGGCGAATTGATCCCCGCCTGCACCGAAATGTTAGTCGCCGCGCCCGGTCGGTTTTCGATGATCACGGGCTGGCTGAGGCGCCCCGATAGCCATCTACCCATGATTCTCGCCACAGTGTCGGCCGCGCTGCCCGGAAGAAATCCGATGAGCCAGCGCACTGGCCTGTTTGGATAGGATTGTGCCTTTGCAACACGCGGTACGGCGGGGACAGCGGCGGCCGCCCCTGCCAGGCACAGGAATCGACGGCGTGGAAGTTTCATGGCGTGCCCCTTAGCCCGTACGGGAGAGCACGCAATCGACTGCGTGCGCCGCCCCATGTGTCAGACCGATTTCAGATTGATTTGCCCGCCGACGGCATTGCCGCCGGCTTTGCCCACCGGAGCCCTCAGCACGTCCCGCTCGCACGTCTCAGAAAAATCTACCCGATTGCCGGTGTTCCCGGAAGAGGGGGCGGAAGGTTGTGGCCCGACCCGGATATGCCGGCCATCGGCTGGGAGGGCGGCTTACGGGGTGAACCCGCCATACCCGCTTTTGGTCGGCAAGGCCGCCCGTGAACCTGACCGGCGGCCGAGTGTCGGATCAAAACCGCGGTTAAGCTTGCCATTTTTGAGTCCCTCTATGGGACCATAGTGGCAAGCGAAGTCAACAAGGACCGCTAAAAATCTCATTTAGAGGTGTTCCCGTATACTCGTACCAAATGTAAGTCCTTGTCAAGGCGGGCTGTTTTCGATCGCGTTTTAACTCAGCAAGCTGTAGCCGTGGAGCGTGAACCTCTCCCACTGTTCGTCGAAAGGCGTAAGTTCCCAGCCTGCTACCTTCGAAATTCGGCTCGTATTTCAACCCTGTAATCTGATTCATCCACTCCTCGATATCGATGTCACTTCCCATCCTATCTTTGATGACAAGGACTCCGGGTCGCATATGAACCAACAAAGTCCCACCGGGACGGACACGGGATCCCATACTCTCAAACGCCACGCCGACGAACGTCGCATATTGGCCGGCTCCGAAAATATCGGAAAACACGGTCGCCAAGGGATCGTTCTGGCCAAATTCGATTTCTTCAATCGGCTTGCCGCTGATAAGATTAAACTTTCCAGATTCGACCAAATCGACGCCAAGATCTTTCCGCGCATCGAAGCCCCAAGTGACTGCTACCGTTATCGCTAGCATATCTGCACGATTGGACAGGGGTCCGAATAAGTCTGTGTCTTCATAATATGTTCGTTGTGCGAATCCATTGCCCGTATCAACCCAAAGATCTCGCGGTCCCAGTTTCTTAATCAGATCGATAATGCCAAGAGCGCCTTTATCGGCATAATCATGCAAACTGCGTCTGTCGGTAAAACAGCAGCCCTTCACGACGCCATTACTATATCTAATTTCATTATTTAGCTTCTCGTAGAAGAATAGAAGTAGAGCGATCTTTTTTGGATTTCCCTGAGCCGTCATAAATGTCGCCAAATTATTAGCATAAGAATGAATGGACCCTGCAAACTCCAGTGTCCAGGGGGCTACATTCAATCGGGGAGGGACTCCCCAGTCATCCCCAATAAACACGGATCGAAAGAATTCTTTACGTTGGATGACACTGGTACCAACGTAACCTTCCAAAGTCTCCGCCAAATTCCTGATGTGACTTTCAGGTCTTTCGTTTGAATCGCGAGCAATTTTCTCTACCAGATCCCTTACCTTTCCATCTTTGATTGAAACAGAATAATGTCGCTGGTCGTCCTCAGACCAAATTGTGGCACGAGAGCGCGTTGTGGACGATGCCATCCTACCATTCCGGAATCTTGTCGCCCGCCTTTCGCACTCTTCGAATAGCAAGCATACGCCAGATTGAGCATCTGTGAAACTCTGGACTGCTCGATGCCTCGCACGAACGTTCCACGCCTGCCGCTGGATTCGGCTTCTGCAATGACCGCTTGTGTGCCGAGGCGGAAGAAGCCATCCTCGCCGGCCGCGGCGTCTGGGGCAATCCTGCGGCCGTGCGGGCGGGCCGTTGGCGGGCGGCGCCATGTTCTTATGCGAATAGCGCCCACAGAGCCTCCCGGTGCGGCGGCCAACACCGGCGACATCACCCCACTTGGCCCTCACTACGTTACTTCACAGGACACCATAGCGCGAATCCGGACCTTCGGATCTGCAGTATGAGTCCTTTTTCGGGACTCAAACCGGTATCGACAAGGCAGTGAGCGCCTGCAGGAAGCCGAGGCTGAAGGTCGCGCTCCGCATGCCGCCGCCGGAAAGCGCCAAACCGACGCTGACCTCTGGAAGCGTTCCTGCGCCCACGCCGGTCGCGAGCCTGCGCTGCTTGACTGCCTCGGCCTCCCAAAGCGCCAAAGCAGGCGGGTAGTCGACGGAATCGGCGAGGATCGTATCCGCCGCCCCAACGCGCCGCTCGCGAACACCTCGCGCGTGAGCACCCGGCCGTGGACGTCGAAGGTCTCGCGGCGCTCGAGGTGCCAGGCGCCGCCGTCATCGGCTTCCCGGATCTCGGTCGTGTTGGCCCCGTACTGGTAGCGCACGCGCTCGATGTGCCCGTCGCAACCGCGAACCACGGAGCGAGCCTTGCGCCCCTGCGCGTCGTAGCTCAGACGTTCGGTGTCGCAGCGCTCGCCGCGCAAGAATGTCGCCACACGGCGGAGCCGCTTGCCGTCGAACCAGCGGCGAATGCGGCGCCGCACCTGGCCGTCGTCGTCGCGCTCGACCTCAGCGATCGGGTTGCCCTGGCTATCGTACGAAAAACGCGTCTCCCAGCCGTTCCACGTGGTGCGCCGCACCGGACCGTGAGCGCCCCACTCCATGACGACGGCCTGGCCATCGACGGTCGCTAGTGAGGTCAGTTGCGCGCGACGATGCTGCGTATTTCGTTATCGACGGCGCGATGTTCATCGAAGGCCTTGATTTCCCGCCGGATCATCTCAGGCTCTTCCGTACTCAGAGGGCGGCCGTGCAGGTGTTCAATCGGCATCGCTGAAATAAGGTTGGGCGATCAGGACTGCGCCACCGATTAGGCGTTGATTCAGCGTGTCATACCGGCTCCATAGCTGATTGAATCGAGGGATTTGCGGTCTTTTCTGCCTCGCCCTCGATCTCACAATATGATTCGCTGTGGCCATCTGATTCGGGGGAACGGATGGTCAAGTGCACCAAGCGGCAAATCCGGCAACTGAAAACCGCTCTGCGCTGGAAAATCCCTGCGGCGCAGCGCGAACGCATCCAGATGGTGTTGCTGCGCGAGAGCGGGATGACGCAGCCCGCGATTGCGGAAGCGATGGGCGTTTCGTTGAGCACCGTGAACCGCGCCCACATGGCTTATGATGGAGGCGGGATCAAGGCTCTCAAGCCGAAACCGATTGGCGGTCGCCAGCGCGAGAACATGGCGCTTTCCGAGGAGAAGGCCTTGTTGGCGCGCTTTAGCAAGGCCGCCGGGGCCGGCGAGATGTTGAACATCTATGATCTCAAGGCGGCCTACGAACAGGCAATCGGGCATGCGACCAGCAACAGCCCGGTCTACAATCTCCTGGCCCGGCATGGCTGGCGCAAGCTGATGCCGCGTCCGTTTCATCCCCAGCGCGACCTTGCGGCTCAGGATGCTTTTAAAAAAGCGAATTTCCAGCTGCTGTGAGGCAAGCGCGGCGGGCTGCCGCCAGACGCGGTCGCAGCTTGCGCATCATGTTTGCCGACGAAGCGCGCTTTGGGCGGATGAACCGCCCACGACCGTGCTGGGCTCCGATCGGGACGCGGCCGCAGGTCGCCTCCCAGCTGGTCCGCGAATACGTGTATCTCTATGGCGCCGTCAGCCCGAAGGATGGAACGTGCGTCTATCTGATCATGCCGGCACCCGATACCGAATGCTTCCACATTTTTCTCGACACCTTGGCCAAGAAGTATTCCCGGCAGCTCATTCTGTTGTTCGTGGATGGTGCCGGCAATCATCACAGCGACGTACTCGAGGTCCCCGCCAACATCATGCTGCGTTTCCTCCCACCTTATTCTCCTGAGCTGAACCCTCAAGAAAATCTGTGGGACGAGATACGCGAGAAAATCTTCAAGAACTACGCCCTCAAATCCATGGAAGGCGTCTACGCAAAGCTTGAAGAGGCGGCCCTCTACATCGAACGCAATCCCGCGATCGTCAAATCCATCACGTCTTTTCCCTACATCGTAAGGTCACTTTGATATGGAGCTGGGATGAGACAGTAACCGTGACTGAGATCGTCATCCTGATCGTGTCGCTCTCCCTCAAGCCCAATGCCCGCATACTGGGCATGCGACTGGCCTTCGAACACGTGTAGATCGGCGACGACGCCGGCCTGGCGCAGCTTGCGATGCACCCGTACCGTGTTGGACGGGAATAGGTCACGCGTGCCCGATGTGATATTGGGAAGTCCATTCCACGTAGAGCTGGTAGAATGTCTTCTGAGGCAACCAGAGGATTTCTCCTTATTCAGTCACCTAGAACAATTTATTGAGTCAGCTAGAACAATGTTCTGGAAGAGAATGACAACATCCGACAGTACCGGGGGATACACTCTGAAACGGAAAGACGGCCGCTATTGGCACATAGTAGGTATGCAAGGATTGTCCACCACGGGCGAAGCAGGATTACGACGCAATCGATCAGTTGAAAAAGAAGCTACAACCCTAATGTCCTCTGTCCGGTCCCCATACGTGCCATGCGACCGCAAACAGCGTTGCGGCGGCAAATGGAATTACAAGTGGAATCAAGAGAGCTGCCGAGTCCAATAGTCCACCGGGAGAGGTTGATTGGTACCGCCCTAGATGTCTTAGGGTCGGGATATTATGGGAAACAATATAAGCACCTTCCTGACAGATACCAATTTTCGATTTGGACGGCTTTTAGGATGCATTCCGAAGGGGAACCGCATAGGCAACTCTACTAAAGTTGAACGCTGGCAAAACCAGCTTTTGGTCTATGCCACCATTGCTACGCAATCGACCCTCAGCTACATTTCTAATCTCTGTTTTCATATTGTCCCACGCGCCTTTTATTAAAAACGTCGCTAAAGCGAAAACCATGCCTGGAATTGCGACGCCCAGCATGATCGCCGCTGCCATTATGGGTACGCTCGTGGTCGCGGTGCAGAAGGCAAACGCGTTTGCGGATGGTCTGGCCGCGGTTGATCTGCGCCTCGTCGAAAATGCGAAGCGTACTCGGCGGAACACCGCGCATGTTGATATCGAGTTGCGCCCCGCCGGAAATCTCTGTCTTGCTGCCGACAATAACTTGATCGTCACAACGTAGTAATCTGACGAAGTCGTGTACGGTGCTGCGCGGTATAGCGTCGACGCATACGCCGTATGCGAGTGGAGGCCAGCCCTAATCAGCACATTGTCAGACTCCTGAGCCTACTAAGCGTGAAGTTTACGCTTCGGCATGCTTCAGGAGGTAACGATGAAGATCGGTAAAAAAGTATTCGCGGCAATGTTCGCAATCGGGCTCGGCAGCTCCTGCGCATATGCGCAGACCTTGACTGCGACAACTGCCACGTTCACGGCGGTGGTCGCCCAAGTGAACACAGCGGCAGGCACAATAAGCCTGACACAAACCTTGCCTGCGAAACCAACTGCGCTCCACGACTCGCCCACGGCGACAGCGGACTACCTGGCGAGCCCGGTGCTGCTCAACAAGACGACGGTCGGAGCGGTCGTTACGGCCACGGTCCAGAGGATCAACGGCAGGCCGGCGGTTGTCGCTCTGAACGGCGTGTTC
>Ga0126369_10000880_pt1 | contig 20322 bp, 20 predicted proteins | sample PanSoiMetaPlot_1_FD_109646 | JGI IMG/M metagenome (GOLD analysis project Ga0126369, IMG submission 109646) | Tropical forest soil microbial communities from Panama - MetaG Plot_1 | ecosystem: Environmental > Terrestrial > Soil > Tropical forest > Bulk soil | place: Panama | collected 2016-02-17 | reverse complement strand
TATGTCCGGCTTGAGGCTTTCAGCTTTCTGCACTGCCTCCAACCCGTCTGCGGCCTGCTCGCTGATGCAGAGGCCAGGCATTTCTCGCAGTATCAAAAGCAGCGATCGGCGGAACGGTTCATTATCGTCTACGAGAAGCATTCTGCAGGAATGACGCCACGGAGGTTCACCACTTCTCATCGTGCTCCCATTGTCCATTTTGTCCATGGGTCTAGTCTGCAGAAAGAGACCAGGCACACAACTAGATGAGTACCTGCTTCTTGCTAAGGGTGATTCCCTCTGTAAATAGTAACAGCGGCAAGAAAGCGAAAAACGGATCCCGATTGGGGCGCATCTGGATGCCTGACTAATGCGATGAATCGCTGAGTCCCGCAACCCAGTATTTCCTACTTGGCGTTCATCTCCCGTAGGGGGCAACTCTTGCACTTAGAGAAAGGGGCCAACACCGCTCTAACCTCCGGTAATGGAGTTACCGGAGTTGGCATTGGGAGGCAGATATCAAGGGTTTCTTCGACAATCTCGATGCGGGCAGGTTCACATGGGCAATCATCGCGTAGAATTCCTCCCTCTTTCGCAGGGCGACAAGAAGCGTGAGGGCTTTGCCGTATGCGGTGATCACTCCTGTAAGACGGTGAAAGCCCGGAGAGTTCTCGGCCATCAGGCGCCTTTCGATGTGAGCATCTGCCGAGAGTTCGAGAATGTGATCTATCACTGCGTTCGCCAGACGTGGGCCCGCTTTCATTAATGCCCAACCTTTCTTTATTCGGCAGATTCGAGCAGGCGCCAGATCAAAATTGGTTAGCCTGCCTCACGGCTTCGTTTCTTGTCCGATTCCTTTCTAAATGTACCCCCAAGCCCATGCCACTGTAAGAAGCGCTAGTCTGTCGGGGACTTGTAAGATACTTAGACCCGATTTACCAGAAAAGCAGATCTTAGTCGTCCGGTTTGCGACTTCGTAGCGAGAAGGAATTTCGCGGCTGTAGCCCTCGCGGGTCCGCTCGTCAGAACTACAGCCACATCTCGGAGGTTATAGGCAACTACACTCTTTCAGATTCTAAACCCAGTGACCACTGGCAATCGTGACAGCGGTATGCAAGAACTGCCTGCAGTTATCGGTAAGAAACGGCGGAGTGTTCCGCACAGATGCTCTTGAGCGAGGAAGTGTCATCCTCGCCTTGAGGTAATGGGTATGGACATAGAATGTCTAGATCGTTGTGTTTCCCTAATTCGTTCAGGAGTTGCTCAAGTCGGATCGCTTCATCCGTCTTGCCTTCCGCCCACGTGCTACCTGCTCGTTCGCCGCAAACAGCAATCCGCGGATGTCTTTTCCCTGCCTTAGAGGCAGCTGCGCTCAAAACTTTGAGAGCCTCGACCATCCGTGGTGGGTCAGGCGATTCGGTGACATCCGAGGAAATGTAAGTCCCTCCTTGGATGGCGCCATCGATATCCACGCCCAGCGCCCGCAATCTCTGAACAAGACTGGCCTGGTGTGACTCTGTGGCCCACACAATCGCCGGGTTGCCGGCGTTTAGGGCGGCAGCAATGAACCGAGTAAGGCCGTCTAGAAGAGCTTCGTCGTCAGAACAGAAGAGAATCTCGTGGCGGTGAGAAGGTTGGGCATCCTTACCAAACTCAAGACCACTGCCAACAAATCGCTTGCCCATAAGAACCGCTTCAATAGCCGGCAGCAGATCAGTCTTAGAACGTTGCTTATGAACGTAGCCCAGTGCGCCCAAAGCGAGGGCCTCGCGCACCACATCAGGGGAAGACTCTTGACTGAGGAACAGGATTTTTGCAGCTGGAGCGACCTTACGCACTCGCTTAGCGACCTCTAGCCCATTCAGGTCTGGCAAGCCAATATCAAGCAGAATCAAATCCGGCTGCAACCCTTCGGCTTTTTGGACGGCTTCCAGCCCATTCGAAGCCTCGGTAACTTGAAAATCCGCCCTTTGCTGCAAAGCCGAACAGACAAATCGGCGAAAGTCTTCGAAGTCATCGACTACAAGTATGCTAAAGGAACTCACTACCCCGCTTGCCCCTACTCCAAACTAGTTGGAGTCATCATGCACCAACGGCGTTGCCCTTTCTTAAGCCGACGCAGGTCAACCCCAGAATACCGCCTGGTTGCGCCACAAGTGAAACGTAGGAGCAACTGAAATGCCAAGGAGCAAGGGCAGAAGTTATTCTTTTTCAATGGGTTGCAGCAGCCACGGACGCCTCAAAAACCGGCAAGGGAACTTGTCTGCGCACGTCGGTCCGGTTGATAGGGCCGCAACCGCAACTTTTCCCAGACTTCCACCAGTTTAGAAACAACCGTGAGCCTCCTGAAACGTTTGCCTTGCATCTTCACTGTATCTCCTAAGGGACAAAACCATGCCTTGCAGATGGTGTGGTTCGGAACATTCGCGCTTATGGGAGAGATTGGCATTCACGTTCCCGGGCAAAGGAATAACCTTGGCCCGGTGGTTGTATGGGTACTCCCTGGGAAGCCATTTGCAGTGGAAAGAGATTGGTGGCTGCAACCCTTCCTCGTTCAACGAGTTCCCAACAAAGGGCGGCAGCCACTATCCCTTTAGTGTCAATGAAATGTCTAACAGGATCTAAGCCAGCCGATAACTGTCAAAACTAACAGGAAGCGTCACGATCTATTCTAGTTGCTGCGGGGCATCGACACGATCTAGCTCGCGAAGGTAAGGATTGTTTTAGAGTTGTTGTGTAAGCGCACGCTACACGCCCTGTCTGGCGGTCGGCGATGGTGTTGGGGAACCTCAGTTACCACGCCTTCCCAAGGGGCCGTCAGCCCTTTGACCGTCTGAACCTTTCCGCGAGGCTTTTAGGGTGGTCTCCTTTGCGGGTGGCCGTGCCTGCTGGTTTCCTCGGGCTCACACCGCCGGTGCGCAGCATGTTAGCTGCCTCAACCAAAGACGTCACCTGTCAATTTTGACAGATGCCTGATGCAGGACATTCATCTAAAAAGCGCGCCTCCGTCCGTTGCAGCCCGCATTACTCGGCGCATCGAGTGTATGTCGGTTGGTTTGACGATCGCCATGGGTTTTCAGATCCGCCAGGGACGCGAATCGCAACTGCCGTTGGAAGTGAGAGGACACTGTCTTTGTTTTGAGAAACAGGTGGCTTCGGGAGACTCCATATGGAAACGGTGCCGGACACTCGGCTTTTCCGCGATGTTTTCAACGCGAGCCCCATTGGTATTGCTGTGGAGAACTTTGATGGGCAACCGCTCTTCGTAAATCCCGCCTTTTGCTCGATGTTGGGTTTCAGCGAAGAGGAGTTGCGCAGCAAGCACTGTGTTGATTTTTCTCCTCCGGAGGACGCAGAGAAGGACTGGGCTCTCTTTCAGCAATTGCGCGCAGGTTCGATAGACCACTACCAACTAGAGAAGCGGTATTTTCGACGGGATGGCTCGGTAATGTGGGGGCGCTTGAGTATCTCTCTGTTGAAGCAAACTCCGCCGTTGATCGTTGCAATGATTGACGACATCACAGAGAAGAAGATGGCGGAACATTCCCTTTCGGACATGAGCCGAAGGCTGATTCAAGCACATGAGGAAGAACGTACCCTGATAGGCCGAGAACTTCATGACGATATCAGCCAAAAAGTTGCACTGGTAGCTGTGAGTCTCCAGAGATTGAAGGATCCTCCCACTTTTGATAAAAGAGCCGACGGCCAACTTGAGGAGATTTGCGAACGCCTTGCTGATCTCGGAAACGATGTCCACGCGTTATCGCACCGCCTGCATTCCTCGAAACTGGAGTACTTGGGACTTGAAGTGGCCGCGGCCAGCTTTTGCAAAGAGTTTTCCATGGGGCAGAACGTCGAGACCAGCTTTCACCCCGAAGGCATTCCGAAAGAGATACCTTCAGAAGCCGCGCTGTGCCTCTTCCGTGTGTTGCAGGAAGCTTTACAGAATGCGGCCAAGCACAGCGGGACCAAGCAGTTTGAAGTTTCGATTAAAGGCAGTTTGCATGGGATTGACCTGACAGTGCATGACTCAGGAGTTGGCTTTGACGCCGAGAGAGTAATGCATGAGCATGGGCTTGGGCTAATGAACATGCAGGAACGTCTAAAGCTTGTAGGCGGGACGCTTTCCATTGATTCAAAGCTACTGTGTGGAACAACCATTCACGCCTGCGTGCCCCTTAGGCCCAAAGCGAAGTCTGCCGCAACAGATTGACAGCGCACAAGACGAGGCTGGCCGCTCCGTAGGCACGCCGCGCTTTATTATTTCCTTGACAAGTTCTCTGAGCGAGACAACTTCGTTCCAATAGAAATACATGCCAGTAACCCCCGGCGAGGCATTTTGGTGGCTTCTCCTTGGCCTGTCATTTCTGACAGTTTGGATGCAGTTACCTGGTTTGACAAACTTGTCGTGATCCCTCGTCGTAGCAGGAATGGCATTAGATGCGGGCAATTCTTGTTTGTATACTCCTTCTAGTTGTTCTTCTGTCGGTGTTGCTTCTCTATCCTCAGCGATCGGCAAGCTCGGCTTATGCACCGCCTCCCCGATGGATTGTGTTATGCGGAATCCAGGATCACCCTTGCGTGACGTACGTCGTCGCCTATCGTCTGCCCACTCATGAACACGGAGATTCGCGAAGCAAGCGTGCAATCGATTATGAGCGAAAAACCATCCTCCTAACCTGGAGCAATGATCGTTTCAAGAATGTGGAGGCTCTTGAACACCAGGTTATTCAAACCGCTCTGTGGGAACGAGGCTTTCGTGACTCTGACAAATGGACAACCCGTGACTGGCTCGACTTTTCTGATGAAGTCCTTCCCTTGCTTTTCCACGATAACCCCGAGTTCGTCGAGTACCTGGCTGCCGGATACTAACCCAGCAGAATCTGCGCGGGAGGACCATTCGGCGAGCCAGCATTCCTTGGGGGCTATGACACAAAAACCTTATGCACAAGGGCTGATTTCGCTGCCAACATCAAATCTCGTTCAATCCGGGCCTTGAAGACATAAGCCTGTGCTCCAGCTTGTCTCGCGGCCTCCACAACTTCTGAGTCCGTCTCAACCGAGCACATCGCCACAGCTGGAGGCTGCGCGTCCCTTGCCAGTTCTCGGGCAACCTCTATGCCATTGAGTCTCGGCATCTGGAGGTCTAAAACAACAAGTTCCGGCTTGTGCTGACGCACGAGGTCCAGCGCCAGCCTGCCATCCTGCGCCGTTGCCACGAGTCGAACTCGACCGACAGCAAGGAGACTATTCTCCGAAGGAAAGCAGGATGGTCTTCAGCGACTATGGCGCGGATTTTGGCCAAGCTCTTCCCACTCGAGCAAGCTTCGTCTGACTTCCGAGCCTTGGGCCGCAGCTACCAACATTGAGATTGTGGCCCCGTAGAATTATCGGGAATGCTACCGGACGACCTTGCTTCTGGCAATAGCCCTTAGAGGGCAAAGATTCTCTACACTGTGGAAATCAAACGAACTGATCCGTCTTTCTATGCTAAACCTTCACGTGTGCGGTCCGCACTGTTCCAAGAACGGTGCAAAGCATGAAGCACAAATCCGCTGATCGTCGCATCCCTTGATCTGGCGGCTCTCCGTATTCGCTCTGACTCTTCTCTAGAGCATCGCAACAGCATGGTTGTCCGCGGGCCGCGTGGCCGAATCGAAATTCTGGTGAGCACCCTCCTCAACGAGTGAACGCCGGGGCTTGTCGCCATCAGCTTCTCCTCGTAGTCCACAGACCTCATGAGAATATTCATTACGTAACTGCTGATCCCTCGACGCTCTTGTCTCGCTCTTTCATGTATGGTGCGGTCCTCCTCCTTGGAACAGCTTATTAAGAGAGCCGCGCGATCCGCCATAGGCGGTCTTATAGCAAATGCTATAAGAATTTGCAACGCAGGCACTTTCCGCTTATCATGCCAGCTCAGGCAAGCTAGCTAGTTCGTTTATGTAAAGAAATAGAACGTCATGTTGGAGTCCACACTCAAATTGCACGAAGGCTCGGCCATCCATACTCCACACTGCAATTCGTGCGATTCAGAAAACTTGCGTAGATTCAGGGGAGAAATTGGAATCCACTCTCTTGGACTAAAGAACATTGACACGCCCACGGTCTTCGTGTTTCCCGAGCTGCTGGTCTGCTTGGCCTGTGGCCATGCGCAGTTTGCTGTTCCCGAAACCGAACTTCGCCTGCTTGCGAAACGCAATATCACCGCGGACTGACAACGCGATCAGTTGGAAAACCGGTCGTCTTCTCCTGGTACCTACTTTGAGCAGCGGGCGCAGGCCTGGAACCTCGGTGGCCAAGCTGTTTCGAGTAGTAGCGACTTGCCCAGGGCATTACAGAAATCCATTGGTTACATCCGCTGTCAGGCAGGCTTCACTAGCACTGGCAAGATCACTAGGAATATGGCGTCCACGGTCGCGTGCATGAGAGCACAACCTGCCAGACTCCTCCGCCACACGTATAGCACGGTTAACAAAGCTCCAAAAATTCCGGGAACAATTAATGCTGTTGATAGATTATATACCCGTACATGTCCCACGGTGAAGAAGACCCATGCTACCACAGCCGACAACCACCGATTGCCGGTTAGGAATGTCAACTCTTCAATGGCAAAACCGCGATAAATAAACTCTTCGCAGATCCCTGCCGTAACGACCAGTGCCAGGCGCCAACTCACAGACATTGCAGCGATTTCCTGTAGGTCGCGCAGCGACGGCGGCATCGCCACCGTGCGATTGGCGATTCCGCTAAGCGCAATACCGACAATCACTCCGGCGATCGCTGCCAAGACATCCGGCCAGCGGACTCCGCGAATGCCAAATTCCGAAGGCCGCCGCCGCTGCACTCGAAAGGCGATCATACACAGCCCCGCGACAACCAGCCATTTCACCCCGATATTGACCGCGTCATCTCGAATGTTTGTGACGCTGAGCCCAGAAACACCTGGAATCAACAGAACCAGCGGCCACGTGAAAGCGATCGCCACGCCGATCAACACAAGTCCCTTGGCCGGCGCCGCTTTCCGTACCACGTCTCCTTGAGCGACCGCAGCCATCGGCTCGAGTGTGTTTGGCATTTGGGCGAGCCCTCCCTGCCTCTTCGTTTTGGCCGGTAGGTCGCACCCTATGGGCAGCACGGGAGATGCGATCAGACCACTTTCGACAGGTTCCTAGACTTCCGAGAAGCACGACCTGGTTTTCCCCGGGGAGGACAAGAATAGTTCTCCAACGCGCACGCTAAAACTGTTAGCTTTGACAGAGGATTGCCAAAAGACGACCGTTCGTCACCTGGAAGGCCCAGAATACGTTACGTGTGGTTTATTCTCGCTGCAGAGCTGCTAACCGGATCGGTTGGTTCTTAAAAGTCGGTCCGACACTTTTCAACACCAATCAGTTTCCCGACCTGTGCGGTCGGCCGAGAGGAATGACGTAGCCTGGTGATCAACATTCCCAGACGTGGACGGTCTGTTTCGGGCATCGCTGTGAATTTCAGCCCGAGCCCGCTAGTGGGTTTTACATGGCGCACAACCGCGTCGGCACTGATCTGTCCCTCAGGCACAAGAAAATCAATCGTGACCACTGCCCCAACCGGCAGTGCAACCGATGTCTCGATAAACAAGCCTCCAAAGCCTAGGTCCCGCACAGGAGAAACATCGTCTAGCCCGTTGCAACACCAATAAACCGACACGCTTAACACGGTATCGAATGTATCGACACGTAAAGTCCGTCTCCGGGAGAAGCATGGCTTTCTCGAATAAAGGTTTGGCTTTGATTTTTCGCTCGGCTGATCCTGACTTGATTCCAAGTTTTGTACCTCTCCGTGCTTCATGCGACCCCCTAGAGACCATCGTGCAACGAGCAGCAGCTGTTCTCCATGTACGACTGTTTTCTGCTGCGAGGCTGAGAAGCACAACTCTCAACGGTTTGGATCGTTGATTAAAGGCGTCTGGCGGTTCCCGTCCAGCTTTTCGCCTTGTTTCTGCCGTTAACCAGAGAGGTTCGATCCGATCCCAACACGTGTGGGTTGGACTGCTGCTGACCTCGCAGGCTGTTTGCTGACTCGGTTCTGTCTGATCTGGTCAAGAAGCTCTCGTATTCTTTCCGAGCGCTCTTGGCATCGGATAGCGCCTTCGGGAGAAAGTCTCGCCTGGAGCGATCTTGTTTGCTCCTCGATAAGCCTGAAAACCTCGTTCAAAACTTCGTGTTTTTCGTTGGTCACTCGGGCGTTGTACGCGCACAGGGAGAGTTGCACTACTGTCAAAACTGACAGGGGCCCCAAGCCCCTATTTCGGTAGTTCGTAATACCCCCTTCGGAGTTGCGCCACTAGACTTGAGTACCGAAGAAAAAGCGTGGAATGTCCGATTCGTATAAGAATAAACGGGGCGGCTCACCTGCCGGAGCCTTTCTTTAGCCTCGGAGAGTGGCAGGCGACCGCCCCGTGTCCCAAGGTATTGTGGTTCTTCAACTAGATTTCGAACCTGTCAAAACAAACAGCGCGATCCCCGCAGCGATCGGCTGCACTTACGCCGTGCCCTGCTAAAAGTGACAGGTGACGACCTTCGGGACACAGCTACTATTCCTTCGCTGCAGCGAGGGGCGGTTTCAGTCGCAAGATCCGCGAGGCACCGTCACCAACCCCAGAGTGAGAGCGCGACCTCTCAGTCTCGCGTTTGTTTGTGACTGTGGGTGGGAACGGTTTCGTAGAAAGGAAGTAACATGAGGAGAAAATGGATCGCAGCTGGTTTGCTCTTAGCGGTTGCGTTGCCGGCCGCCGGACAGAAAAAAGAAGAGGAGCGGGTCGAAAATGCGGGTAAGGTGATGAAAGAGATCCTGAACGCACCGGACAGCATCCCGCAGAGCGTGCTAGACAAGGCGGATTGCATCGTGGTGCTACCGTCCGTCGTGAAATTTGCGCTTGGAATCGGCGGCAGCTATGGGCGAGGTGTGATGACCTGCCGTGGTGGAGAGGATTTCAAAGGAAAGTGGGGTGCACCCACCATGATGGCCCTGGAGGGTGGCAGTTTCGGATTGCAATTGGGAGGAGAAGCAACCGATTTCGTTTTACTGCTCATGAGCGCGCGATCCGCCTCCAGCATCTTGAGCACCAAGGTAAAACTCGGTGGGGATGCCTCGGCAGCTGCGGGGCCCGTGGGACGGACGGCGTCGGCCGAAACCGATGTGGCCATGAAAGCTGAGATACTCACCTATTCGCGTGCCAGGGGACTCTTCGGTGGTGTCTCGCTGGCAGGCTCTACGCTTCGGCCAGACAACGATGCAAACAAGCATCTCTATGGAAAGGAAATGCCGGCGAAGGACATCGTGACGGCAAATGCGGCCCCCGTGCCGCCGAGCGCAGCAGCGCTTATCGCAACGCTAGATAAGGCGTCGCCCATAAATAAGTCCAAGAGCTAGTGTGAGAGACAAGTCAAAAACGCTAAGAGCAAGACTTCCTATGCGGGTCGGGATCCTTGGATGCAACCTTGCCAACACCCGCCAAGGCCCGCCCGCGATGAGTCCGCGGTGTGGATAACCGCGAAATAGGTTGAGCGCGGGACCCGGCGAGTCCTGGATCCTCTCTCACTTGTTATTCCTGACAGCCGCCTCGCAGGACAATTGGAGCAGAAAAGAAGTTTTTGCAGTCAGTCTGGCTCTTGTTTACGGAAAGCGGAATGAATTCAACCCCGAATCATCTGAACGTGACCGGTCCTCCTTTGTTGGAGCGACTGAGACTAACAATCCACAGGCGTCGCTGCTGTCCTTTTTGTCACGGAAGAGTCTATCGGGAAAGTCGAAAGGGTTTTCTGAGGCTCGCCATTTTCCTTGGAATGAGACCTTATCGTTGCGAATCTTGCGACAGATTGCACTATGGTTTTCGTTTCTAGCACCGCGGCGCCTGAACCGCGGATTCATCTCAGCGCGAGACCCATTGCTGATGGGAAGTCTTACAGCTCACAGATGTGCTGTCGACGATAATGGTGTGTCCCAACCTCAAACGATGCGAAGAAGGAGTCTCTCAGGAGAGCGCAAAAGTATTTTCCCGCGCCGTTTGTGAAGGGCGCCAGTTTTCTTCCATTGGCTAACAATTCGGCTCGCCGTAAATGGAGTGGTGTTCGCCGAATGTGCCAATTCTTCGTTGGTCAAATCTAGTTCAACACCACCTAGGACCTTTTGGCCGACGGCGCGCGACAACTGCACAAGCACATGAGCTAGCCGCTCCGGGGCCGTCTGAGAACCTAAGGCTGCGTAGGCGCTCGTGTACCAAGAAAAATGCTCTAGAGCCAAAGAGAGTGCATTTTCCAGGAGCAGTTGAAAGCGTCTTGCAAATGCGCGGATTATTGAACTCTCCCAAATGAGCACTACACTGTCTTGCAACGCTTCGGAGCTTAGGAGATAAGTGGAACCCGCGGATACCAATGCCGCCCCACCAAAAATATCGCCGGGCGTAATCGGTCTAAGGTTGAGCTTTTTTCCATTCTCAGTTTCACAAAAATAACGCGCTCGACCTCTCCACAATAAGAGGAGATGTCCGGCAGGTGCACCTTGATGTGTCATAACGCATTTCTTGGAGAACCGGCGAAGTTTGCCACCTGCCAGAATCAATTCCACTTCCTGCGGCTTCAAACCTTGCAGAAAACCGATGCCTTTGGGGGCGAGATTAGGGCGAGATTCCAGACTGGCACATGCTTTAGAGCTGTGCTCATTCCCTAGACTTGGCGCGAGTCTCGTTTCTCCGCACACACACAATCCTTTTTTGTCCAGCGCAAAGCAGCGCCTCATCAAAGTAAGAAAACCCTGCACACCGACCAACTGGAAGAATTAACAGGTTGTTTGTCGATGTTTGGGACAAAATTCAGCCCATCCACGCAGTAACATGCCGACTTACGGAGTATCGGCCATTGCGCGAGTCCGTCCCTTTATTGGCTCGCCAGCACACTTCGAGGGTACCAGCGTGGATCCTTGACGTCGCTCCTAAACCTGCAACTTAGTTTGGTTGGAAATAGGAAACGACGGTGTGGCCAATTGCGGCTTCGCGGCTTTAATTTCGCTACATCCAGGAGTCATGATTCTCGTGGCAAGAACAAGTCCAACCAAGTTGCAGCCCACAGCTGTCGACGGAGATCCCCAACTCGCTGACTGGGATTGAAAGGGGCCAATACCGAGTCGGTTTTAGGCGGTAATAGAGAGTGTCTGGCTGCCGCGGTGCACGTGGAACCGCAACAAAATTGTTCTCTGAGCTCAATACTGCTGCTGGTTAGAGGTTGCTAGGGTCGTGGCCTATCCTCCCTGGACCAACTTGACGCATCCCGGTATTGCGTATCAGGTGCAGGAACCACGACCCTCGTCAACTAAGGTTACGCAAGAAAGTAAACCGGCGTCGTTGCCTTAGAGCAATTAGTGACCGCGTGTTTTGCCTTGGAAATTCCCTAATCGTGGTAGATTCCTTTGTCCGTGTCTCGGACAATCATTGCAATTCGAACTTTGAATGCAGCGCAAATCCTCAAAAGCGTCGTCATGGTAATAGGGCGACCAGCTTCGATCTGTTGCCAATGGCGCGCGGAGAATCCGAAAGCAATCATGTCCTCCTGGCTGTAGCCACGCCGCTTACGGAGTTCCTTGACGCGCTGGCCAAGAGCTCTGAAAAATTTGATGTGATCTACCACGCAGCGACTTTTTACTTTTGACTGACCAGAAACACCACGAGCAGATTAGCTGCCTCCGCTCCATGGTGTCGGTGCCTTCTATCAAGCGTAGGAGCATGGCGTTTCGTTATCGCCGCTTCTCTCAACGCAATCCCTGGTCGAACGAGGTTACCCTTGCCATTGGTACTGTGAGGACCAAACCGCCTGCGAGCTAACTTGGAGTTATGAGTCTAAGGCTTTGAGCCGCTTGCCAACTTGCTTGCCACTGCATCTGGATTCTCTGAAGCTGAGGTATCTGCTTGGCGCGTTAGGTAGAACAGAAAATGAGTGATCTGGAAGGGCATTTTTTCGCTTTCGGCAATCGCCACCGAGGGCTTGGACTTGAGCATGCGCAGCTGATCATTCCACGGATCTATCTTGATGCGTCCCCCGATAGGCAACGCAGCGATTACGCTGTTTGATTGTTTCTCACCGGTCCCCGTGGAGAATTCCCCTGACGCCACAATCCCGCTTGTTGCGACCCTGTCGCCCAGGTTGGGACTGACCAGGTTGGGAATCTGCTTCGATCGATCCTTGAGCGCATGAAAAAAGAGCTGCGCTGTGCCCTGGGATTTCTTGTAAGGTGAGTTGTTAAAAAGTTCGGCTCCCTTCTGACTCGCACCGCGTTCCTCTTCCGGTGTGCGGGCCAAGTCAAAGTGCCGGAACGCCTCCTTTTCATTGACGCGCGCGTTGTCAAAGAACCCGAACTTGCTATCCACACGATGTCCGAGCACGATGTGCCCAATCTCATGCGCGAGGATGGCCGCTAAGCTGGCCTCGTCCGGCAGGACGTCGATCAATCCCCGGCTCAAGACGATAGTATGCCCCATGGTTAAAGACTCGAGAGTGGAAGTCATCAGGACGCGACAGCGAATCTCCGGCTGAATGTCCAGACCATTTGTTACTTCGATATTGTTAATTACCGTCTCCAGCACCTTGTCCACTTCTCCGGAAGGCGCCAATAGTCCCTGCTGTTCCAACCGTTCAACGATGTTGTCCTCGGCCTGGTGCTCCCAGGAGCGCTCGGACTGCAGTGGCGAGTAGTCGTTACCCGCTTCCGACTGGTCCTTGATACCGGTCGATGCTTCCACAAGTACCTTGCTCAGTTCCTGTTCTTGCCGCGTATGGCCAAGGTTATAGCCCCAAATTCTTGTTTGGGCACGAAACGCCTTGTATCCAATATTCTTTGTCTCCTTGTCGCTGACGCTGCCTTCCTCGCTGTAGATAAACGCGGGGAGCCAGAGATTTTTCCCCGCGTTAACGCGCCAGCTGTCGAAATTAAAATAGTTGCTGACCAGCGATGGGCCACCATACGCTCCGTTAATACGCACGATGTGATAATCCTGATCTTCCACCCAGATGCGGCCAACGAAGCGCCCTTTGCCTGATTTCGGCAATGGATCAACGTCAAAAACCAGGCATCGCACTTCTCCCAGAAACTCACGCCTGGCATACTCAAACCGGTAATGATTGCGGTCGAATCCATCCGCGTCCACGTAAATCATTTGCAGAAAGCCACGAGGAACAAACTCCGTGGAAAAGAATTCTTTCATGCCTCCGAACAATTTGTCGTTCGCGCCTGTGGCGCGTTCCAGGGGTTGAAGCTCCACTCCGCTCGCCAGGTCCGCTCTACCTAGAAAGTATTTGTCGCCGTGGGGAACGGACCCTACCTGGTTGTCAGCCCGCAAATATTGGACGTATGTCTCCACCAATGGCCTGTACTGTCGCATTAACTGCACTTCTGCCTGTTCCTGCGCCACGATCTTGGCCACCACCCCATCTGGGCTTGTCAGCTGCTGCGCGGCTGTAGCCAAAGGCAACATGCCGAGGACTAAGGCCACGGGTAGGATCTTGAGGCTGCACATGCTGCCCCCTGGATTTAGGGCTGAAAGTGTAAGAAGTTTCGAGGGTTAGTAGTGCTGGGAAGTAAAACCTACAAAGCACTTTCCTACTTTTTTGGCAACACTGTACAGAACCTAACAACAACTTGGTTACGAGCGAGCCATTTCAGCCCTCACCAGGAAGAAACCACGTCCCCGCGAATGGAGCACCTGTCAGAATGCACAGGTGGTTGGGCCGAACCCGGTTGTGTTTGCCAGCCATCCGCGTTTCAATTAGTTACTTGCAAGAATGACAGTTAGAGAGAAGCGTGATGGCCACAAGCCTTTATCGATCTCGTTCGAGTAGAGGTGTGACACTTCGAAGTTAGGTGAGCTAGGGACGTCTTCTTGGACTGCCTTAGTAACGAATGCCCCATGAGACGGTCAGAAATTGTGTGGTGATATTCTTGGTCGGGGCAAAGTGATAGCGTGACTCCACGTACATTCGGTAAGGGGCTACACCCACTCTGAATGTGAGACCGACGCCTCCGTTGACGCCCAGAGCGCTTGCATTGGAATGTACTTCCGTCAAGTCGCTGACTATGACTCCAGACGAACAGTCATATCCCCAATAAACCCAGGCTGGAATACAGCCGATGGTTGTACCGTCCGGAACAGACCTTGAAAGGCTCGCGGTACGGTAGTACCAGCCACCACCTCCAATAAAGTAGGTGCCAACTGCTTTGCCGCGCAACTCCAGCTTGTAACCGCCCGTGAAGGCAAACAGGTTACCGTGCCCACTGACCTTATTGGTATGTAGCGCGATCTGGATCGGTCGCAGGGCTTGGTTTGTCGGATAAAGCCAATTCCACATGAACTCGCCCACAAGCGCGTGGTGCCGAGTGAAGTTATAACCTGCGCCAGCGTTCACTCCCCAACCCCAGCTAACGTGCTGAGACACGGGGCTCAAAGGTGCGTTTAAGGGCATGCCGAGATTCGTAGTGCCTCGAGGGTTATCGTTTCCCGATCCTTCTACTCCCCAATGAAGGTACCAAGGAAGCGCCTCTTCGTGTGGGGCTTGTTGCTCTGAACCTCGTTGTTCTGGGGCTTGTGGAGTCTGTTGTTGTGGGGTCTGTGCCCAGGCACTACGGGAAAAGGCCAATAAATGCACCCAGAATAGAATTAGCGTAGCGCGCTTCATGCTGTCCTCCAAGAGGACGACTCCGTCCACCACAACTCGCTGCCTTGCCTAGCGTCAAGGAGCTCGGAGCGTGTGCCTTTACCAAATTCGTCACGTCACAACCGAGCGTAGTTTGGGAAGCAACGCGCATGAACTGTCAGAAATGACAGGAAGATTCCAGACCGAAACTGCGAACGCGCTGAGATCAGTTGAATATGCGCACCATCTACGTTCTCTCAAATCCTCTATTTCAAACCTTCGTAAATGACATGGGACAGCCACGCGAAACACCCTAATGCCAGCGCTATCAGTCCCCAAAAAAGGGGTGAGAACGCCAATGGTCCACAGTTCTTGCCCGCTGCTCTATGCTTCTGTGCATGGCGGAGCGGAATGCTAATGTCCTTTAACAACATCTGCCATTCGAGTAATCGTATGTAAGCGTCGACTTCCTCCTGTGTCGGGGACGGTTGATAGGATTCCGTTATTTCCCACTTGTTATGGAATCCAACATTAGGAATTCTTCTTGATTTCATTTCCATTGACTGACTCTTTATACGGCCATATCACGCCGTGCATTCAACTCTCCGGAGGCGCTATGTAATAACCAGGTCGCGCACGCACCTTCAAATTGTGACGTCTCACAAACACTCTGATTCTGTGGTATCCGGTCTTGTTTGTCCCCTTGGGCTCGTAAATCAGCGAATACTGCGCGTGTAGCTCCGCACCGATCTCATCCACAGCTTTCTGCATCGTGGTAGGTCCGAATGTAGCAATGTGCCGGCCTCCAGTCTTGTCCGCGGCGATCTGCAGGGCGTGCCCCGTAATTTGGTCTTTGACATTCTTCAGCGCCCATAGGTTGAAGTTCATTAGGTTTCCGTACCCGTAGCGAATGTCTTCGGTTGGCTGAATTTGCACGGTTCCGGGCATGCCTGGCTGTGGAAATATTCCTTCCGGTGTAATCTGATGTCTAACGTCCCTCGGAGAGGCCTTCAATTCCGCAAGAGTCGTGGGAATCCCAACCGAATAAATGGCTATGTTGTAGAGCTGCGCTCGCCGCAGGACCGCATCTAGCCGTCCATCACTTCCAACGTCGGTCGCTTCCGACATAACCACGATGACAGGGCGACGTTCCTGCGAATCAGCTGGAGACTGCTGCTGTAAACGACTGCTCAGGATGTTCACTCCTGTAGCCATCGCTTCGAACAACTTTGAGCGCTGCATGCCGCACTTCAAATTATCGATCGTGTCATAAATCACATCGTGATTGGTCGTAAAGTCTGCCAGGTGATCCACTGAATCATTGAAACCCACCACCGCGGCTTCGTCATCTGCGCCCATCAGCGCGTCGGCGAAAATGGGTCCCGTCTTGCGCATTTCCGACAAAAGAGGCTCAATTCGCGAGCTGGTTTCCACCAAAATGACGATCGACAGCGGGGTGAGGCCCAAATCAAGATATGCGATTTTCTGCTGGACACCATTGTCTGTGACCAGAAAGTCTTTCGCTTCCAGATCAGAGACCAACTCTCCTTTTGCATTCATGACAGTAACCGGCACTTTTACGAACAGCACGCGTCTCCGGATTGTGCCCTCTTGCGCCGATCCCGGTGTTCCCGATTCCTCCGCGATTGGAGGGGAAGGGGCTTGGCCCAACATAGGGGTGGTCACCGTCAATAACGCAGCAAAGGCAAAAAACCAAGAAGCTCTGGACTCTTTCATGGTCCACCCCTGCACTGCTGGAGACTCCGGAACGGGCGTTCTTGATCCGTTCAGCTTTCTAAGTCTTCTTCAATCGCTGGGGGGCAGAAACTGACAGTTCTGACAGCGCTTAAGAAGCATTGCCTGTACAGCGCCCGATGAGCCAAAAGAGTCCGTCAAGGCGGGATGGCACGACAACGAGAGGAAAAGAATGGAATGGCCTCACAAGCGTGGCGTTAAAATCCGACGAGATCAAGTCAATGCCAAACTTCGTTCTTGGAGTTACCCATTACTCTCAGTTTTGGATATCAAACGCAAATGCCGCACAATTCGAAGGAGCAGAAAGAGGAATTGCTTAGGGCGTTAGGTGCTGTGATGCTTTTTCAGGAACATCAGTCCGCTCGTCATCCCATTCCAGTCAACCGAAATTGTGTCTCCGGTTGTCACCTGGTCCGTAGCCAATAGGTTCGCGAGGGGATAAACCAGATGCCGCTCAATCGCGCGCTTCAAATGCCGGGCTCCATATTTCAGGTCGGTTCCTTCACGCAGCAAGAAATCCTTTGCGGCTTGCGTTGCGCGGAACACGAAATGACCTCGAGGAGTTTCTGCCAATCGCTGCTGCACCATGATGAGTTCGATGTCCAAAATTCGCTCGAGCTGTTCCCTGCGTAGAGGCCGGAAAACCACCGTCTTGTCGATTCGATTTATGAACTCGGGAGCGAACTTCCGTCTCGCCGCTTCCGACGCCATTCGCTCAACCTTCTCATCCAGACGCGGTTTCCTTTCCGGTTTCACTGCCGCTGCAAAGCCCATGCCGCCCATCATTAGATCGGTGATCTCGCCAGCGCCCAAGTTCGAGGTCATAAAAATCATTGCTTGCGATAGGTCAACCCGCCGGTTATCCCCCAGCGTCAAGGTCGCCTTATCCAAAATCCCCAATAGCAATTGCCAAAGCGCGTCACTGGCCTTCTCGATCTCATCGAACAACAGGAAGCTAATCTTCAGTTTCTCAGTGTGGTACTGTGCGAGCGCCTCCTGAGTGATCAAAGGATGCGTTTCCCGGTGTCCCAAATAACCCGGCGGAGAACCGATAAGTTTCGCGATCTCATGCGAGTGCTGAAATTCGGCGCAGTCGATCTTGATTACTCCCCGCGGGTCGCCGAAGAGCGCCTCTGCCGTCACTTCAACGATCCTCGTTTTCCCGGTACCTGTTGGTCCAAGAAACAGCAAATTACCCACTGGATGGCCCGGGGACTGTAAGCCGGCGTGAAAGACTCGGAAGAGGTCTGCGACCGCCTGCACCGCTTCTTCCTGCCCAACAATCTTCTCGCGCAGTCGCGCCTCGAATTCTCGCGACTCCTTCCCCTGCACCGTGGGGTCTAATCGTACTGCCTGCGCTCGCAAACCTTGCCCCCATTGAATCTCGCCTATCATTGTTGCGCCCGAATTACCTCCTCGCTCCTGCGAGCCAGGCGCTGGACAATTCGGAGGCCACATAATCTGAGACTGAACTGGTCCCTGTCGTTGCTCGCGGGCAATCAGCACACGAGCCTCGTACGCATGGCCCGCAATCCGCAAGGTGGCGTCTCGTTGGCGCGAGGAAGTTCGGCACATAAAAGGTCTACTTGCGCTTTAGCAATGACAAATCCGCTATCTCCAGTTAATGATTGCGCAAGGCCCGGTGTTGACCATGTTGTCAGACACCATGAAGATCGGTAAGTTCTTTATGGTCTAAAGCCCAAGTTCTGCTGGAGAATTGATGCTAAGCAAAAACATTCCGCGGCTCTTCGTCTGCCTTCTAGGTCTTGCCGCCACCATTTCTTCGCCTGCTCGCGCGCAGGTTTGGGACTTCTTGGGGGATAAACAAATTGATGCCACACGGGATCATGACAGAATCCAGGTTACGCGTCGCAACGGCACATTTCACGCGCTTCAACTGCGCGTAAGCGACGCCATTTTCTTCGACCGTGTCGTTGTCCACTTCGGAGATGGCACGTCAGAAGAGTTGGCCCTTCGAGGCCGAATCTGGCCAGGCGGAGAAAATCACATCATTGGCCTCTCCGGAGAGTGTCGCGTGGTCGAAAGTGTCGAGCTTTGGTATTACAAGGAGCCTTGGGAACACCAACCAAGAGTGATTCTATACGGCTCGTGACCATGCCAGGACGGAGTTCCTGGCGAATGCCCAAGCAGGAAGGGCGGGCCGGTACGAAGAGAAGCAGCTTGAGTGTGGGGCTTGGTATCCCGTAACCAGTATAACCCCTTGCTTTGCTAGTGACCTGAGCGCTAACCCGTCCGGACTATCCTCAACGAGCTGAGTTGGGTCGCCGGCTTTTCCGGGACTATGAATTCACTGTCGAGCAGATATCGATAGAGGTGATCCAAGGGTTTTGGCGGATACAGGTCGTCGGCAGCGATCATCCCGTCCTTCTCTTTCCATCTCCATCCTGTCAATCCGGCCAAGTCTACACGTCGTCGCACTTCCTCGGCCGCCATCGGATAAACATTGACTCGGACGTTTTGCATGAAGAGACGGGCAATTCCTTCCAGCAAAGTTCCGGGCAGGTCTTTGTATCGGTCATCCAGGACTCGTAAGAGTACTGTAAGACCAATCGCAAAGTGAATGCGTGATGTCGTGTACCGATTCACATATCCACTCATCTTGTAGAGTTCCCTTGCGCGGAATAGCACTACGCCAGATCTCAGCTTTCGCAGAGTGTTTACGTGACTCAGGATTTCTCTTAGCGGAAAGTTACTGTCTGGCGGATGGATACCAGCGACAGAGAGACAAAACAAGCCGAGTCTACCCTTGCTTTCCACCAACTCTTGCTTCGGCAGTTGTGCCAGAGTATCTCGGATCAAATTCGCTTGGAGCTGGCTCGCATTATCAAAACCGCCCGGCGCCAATACAAGAACTCGCTTGTAGAGCACCTCGTTTGATGGCAACAGTTGATTGTCCGCGGAGAAGACTACTGCTTCCGCGTACCCGCCGGTCACAAGGGAAGCGTGGATTTCATTGGGGTCCCAGCCTTCGAAAACCGGACCGTTGCATTCCAAACAGTCTATCTCCACTCGTAGCAGTCCTAATTCCTCGGACACGTTTGCGAGAAACTCCTCAGGTGTCCCCAGGGCATGAAACGCTGCATCGATTAGATTAACCCCAAGAATGCCAACGGCTTCTTGTTGGGCCCCATTGCTCGTGTCCCGAAGATTTACATGTAGAATAATTTCATTGGGCGCGCCACGCGGTATCCGCTGGAAACGCAACCCCACCCACCCATGACAGTCGTTTGTTCCCGTGTAATTCCTAGCAGAAACGGTGTCCACAAACGAAAAGAACTTGGTGTTGGCTGCGCGGCTGTTTTGGAGTTGTCCGAGCAGCTGCGCCCACTCGGTCTCGAGCATTGCCTGGAGGCGCGCTTTGGAGACATAGCGGGTTCCGATTCCATACAGGTGATCGCTTATTTCCTTGTCGTAGGCTGAAATTGTCTTGGCCACCGTACCGGAGGCACCTCCCACTTGCAGAAACCAGCGAGCTACCTCCTGCCCCGCCCCGATCTCCGCAAACGAACCAAAGATTGTCGGATCAAGGTTGAGGGCAAGTGCTTTTCGATGTGTATCGTACTTCTCGTGATTGGACATGACCTCTCTCGTCGCTGTGCTAAGTGCTTGACGCTCGACTGTCTCGGTTACAGAGTGACCTGAGAAAACAAAGTCTCACGAGAACCGTCGATGACCAGTCAATGGAAAACTACACGGGGACGCGTTTAATCAGCACAGCCGTTAGATCGTCCTTCTGTGGCGTCCCTTGCGTGAAATTGACGACCGCTTGATAGAGTTCGGCAATGATGATTTCAGGCGCGCAATCACTGAATTCTCGTACGACTTTGGCGAGGCGGTCGGTTCCAAACTGCTCCTCAGTTGGGTTTTCCCATTCGAAAAAGCCGTCAGTGATGAGCAACACCATGTC
>Ga0126369_10000879_pt1 | contig 20323 bp, 22 predicted proteins | sample PanSoiMetaPlot_1_FD_109646 | JGI IMG/M metagenome (GOLD analysis project Ga0126369, IMG submission 109646) | Tropical forest soil microbial communities from Panama - MetaG Plot_1 | ecosystem: Environmental > Terrestrial > Soil > Tropical forest > Bulk soil | place: Panama | collected 2016-02-17 | reverse complement strand
CGCCACTTGCCGGTCACGGGCGTGACCTCGCTCGCCCAAAGCGGGTAGCCGACGCGGCGCGAGTGCGCGACGTCGCGAATGCCGCCGACCACGATCGCGCCCGCCTCGCCCTGGCGCTTGCCGGTGTGCGCCGAGATGCCGCCCATGTTGGAGACGTCGCGCACGCCGTCGATCACGAGCACGTCGCCCGGCAACGCGAGGTTGTGCGCCTCGAACTCGGCCATGCGGTTCACGTGCCGGCGCGCCGTTTCGTACGCGTGCTCGCGCTGCGGGATGTTGCGGACCGTGAGCGCCGGGCCGACGATGCATGCGCCGGCGATGGTCGGCTTGAGGAGCGACGCGGGGATCACGCCGGTGATCCCGAGCTCGTCCATGATGTCCGAGACGATGCCGGTTGCGTCGCCGAGCGCCTTGAATCCCTCGATCACTCCGGCGGGCGGGCGCGGTGCCTCCAGCAGCCGGATGCGCTCGCGCGCGATCTTTCCCGTCAGTTTCTTCTCGGTCATTGCGTCCCCGCCGTCAAGGCACTCGAAGCGTGCACGACGCTCGTCCGGCCGGTCAAGCCACTTGCGAACCGTTGGGCACAAGAATTGCACCGCAGGGGTGCCCTCACGACGCGAGGGTAAAGCCGGGGGCCGGGGCGCAATTCCTGCACCCCCCTCAAGCATGTTCTACAGGGTGTTGTAAAAACTGGAAGGAGATGCGATGAGAATCTTGATCAGAGCGCTGTTGGCTACGCTGTTTGCGGGTTTTCTGACCGCGGCCTATGCGGCGGGCGACACGGCAAAATGCGACAAGCTCACTGGCGCCGACAAGGAGAAGTGCCTGGCTGACGCCAAGAAGAACTAAGCGGTCCCCCGGGGGCGGCTCTGATCCGTGCGGTCAGAGCCTCCTCTCGGGGAGCGTCCAAACCGCTGCGCGCTCGGCGCATCCGGAAAGGCTGTGGCAGTCGGCTTCACCGACGCCAGGGCGAAGCTGCAGTCGAAGCTTCGCGAACTCGGGGCCACTCAGCCCGATCGTTCAGCATCCGAGTCTCATGTAACCGTCAGCCTCGCGACCGCGGGGATTGACTTCGATGCCGCGGCATTTCTACTCGAGTCCCTCTACGCGGCGCACGGGTATCGCGTCTCGCGCCTCGATCCGCGCCCGGGCTTGGACCTGATCCTCGTCGCCAGACAGCGCGGCGAGGCCGTTGGGACGCTCACGCTACGGGCTGACGGCCCAGCCGGCCTGCGAGCCGACGAAAGCTACGGTAACGAGCTCGCCGCGGCGCGCGCCCTCGGACGACGCGCGTGCGAGTTCAGCCGCTTCGCCGTCGCCGGGAATGCCGCCGCGATTCGCGCGCTGTTCGGATTCGCGTACCAGCTCGTACGCGACGTGTGGGAGAGTACCGACGTCTTCATCGAGGTCAATCCGCGTCACGCAGCGTTCTACCGCCGCGTGTTCGGTTTTGCCATCGCCGGCGGGGAGCGCATGTGTCCGAGGGTACTCGCCCCTTCGGTGCTCCTCCGACTCGAGGTCGCCGCGTTCGAGGCGCGGATCCGCGCGCCCGGCGCGCGCGCGACGAGCCTGTTGCTGCGCCCGCCCGCGTTGAACTGATTTCAGCGGACGGGCCGCAGTTCCGTCCTATGCCTTGGCGTGCTGCTTCTTGAACGCGGCGTCGGCGCGCCGGGAAATCTCCTCCGACGAGAGGTCCTCTTTGTGCGTCGCCAGGTGCCACACGTGGCCGAAGGGATCGCGCACGGCCCCAGTGCGATCGCCGTAGAACTGGTCCTCCACCTGGCGAAGCGGCTTCGCGCCGGCCTCGGTGGCTTTGCGGAAGCTCGTGTCCACGTCCTTCACGTAGAGATGGAGCGTGATGCTCGCCCCGTTGAACGACTCCGGACTGCGGAAGTTCATCTCCGGATGCTCATCGGCGAGCATCACCACCGAGTCGCCGATCGTAAGCTCCGCGTGCGCGACCTTGCCGTCGGGCGCGACGAGGCGCATTCGCTCCTTCGCGCCGAAGGCCCGCCGATAGAACTCGATTGCATCGGCCGCCTGCTTCAACGCGAGGTACGGGGTTACGGAACTGTAACCATCGGGAATGGGCTTCGCTGCCATGGGTGTCTGTCTCCTGGTTTGCGCGAGAGATCGCGCGATTGGAATGCCGACGCCGCGGTCTTGCGCATGCGCCGGGCGCCGCCGACGAGGATTGAGTGACGCGCCCATCGATGGGGACAGCCGATCTAGGCGTTAGTTCGCGTGATCTTGTCTGTCACCCAGCGGAGACACGGCCCGGGTACGCGTATTGCAAGAATGACATCGCAGATACACCTAGCTTCGATGCAATGAGCAAGCCATTATCCGTGTACGTGGTCTATCCGGCCGCGCTGTTCGACGGCTGGGAGGTCGTCGACGACCGCGACGACGATTCCTCCCTGTTCTTCGACACACGGGAGGGGGCGATCGTCTACGCCAAGGCTCGGGCCGCGATGGACGGAGGGGCGATCGTCAAACTGGAGAACTGGTTCGGCGACACCGAGCAGGTCTGGCAGGTCGCGCCGCCGAAGGTGGAGAGGCCGGCTTCCAGGTCGGCGGACCACGCTTCGGAGCGCGCGACAGCCGGCGCGATGTCGGGGCGCCGCGGCGGGCGCCCCGGGCGCTGAACCTCGTCCTTCCTGCCATCGAGAGAGGCGACGACCCCGCGGCGACGGCCGCTGGCAGGGCAATCGGCGACCGCGAATTCAATAGCAAGGGCCGGAGTGCCCGATCCCGCTGCGCTCGCTAGACTTCGGCCGGTCAATCGCAAGTCGAGAGGACCCGAAGTGAACATCGCCACGAAGAACGAGATGCTCGCGGCGGCGACCGTGAGCGACCCCCGCTGGGCCGCCGTGGTGGCCCGGGATCGGGAAGCGGACGGAAAATTCTTCTACTCGGTGAAGACGACCGGCGTGTACTGCCGACCGTCCTGCGCCGCGCGCACGCCGAGGCCCGAGAACGTGGCCTTCCACCGCAGCGCGGCGGAAGCCGAGGGGGCGGGTTTTCGCCCCTGCAAGCGGTGCCAGCCGGATCAGCCCTCGCGGGCGGAACAGCATGCGGCCAAGGTGACCGAGCTCTGCCGCTTCATCGAGAACGCCGAGCAAACGCCCACACTCGACGAACTGGCGCGGCGAGCCGGGTTGAGCACCTATCACCTCCATCGCGTTTTCAAGGAGATCACCGGGCTGACTCCCAAAGCCTATGCCGCGGCGCATCGGGCCAGGCGCATTCGGCGGGAGCTCGATCGCACCGCCACGGTGACCGAAGCCATCTACGGCGCCGGATACAACTCGCAGGGCCGGTTCTACGAGGAATCCAACCAGGTGCTCGGCATGACGCCGACCGCGTACCGCGCCGGAGGCATCGACACCGACATACGTTTCGCCATCGGCGAATGCTCGCTCGGGTCGATCCTCGTCGCACAAAGCGATCGCGGGGTGTGCGCAATCCTCATGGGCGACGATCCCGACCGGCTCGCGCAAGATCTGCAGGATCGGTTTCCGCACGCGCGCCTGATCGCTGGCGACGCCGCGTTCGAGCGGCTGGTCGCCAAGGTCGTGGGGTTCGTCGAGGCGCCCGGCCTCGGGCTCGACCTGCCGCTCGACGTTCGCGGCACCGCTTTCCAGCAGCGCGTCTGGCGAGCATTGCGCGAGATCCCGGCTGGCGCGACCGTGAGTTACGCGGAGATCGCCAAGCGCATCGGATCGCCAAAGTCGGTCAGGGCAGTCGCCCAGGCCTGCGGCGCAAACGCCCTAGCAGTGGCGATCCCCTGCCATCGCGTCGTGCGTAGCGACGGCGGACTGTCAGGCTATCGGTTTGGTGTGGAACGCAAGCGCGCCCTCCTCGCGCGAGAGGCCAAGGACTGACCGGCCCATCGCCGATGGGGCGCGGCCCGAGAGCGACCTGGACGCTCGTCGGGCCTGACGGCAAGCGGTACGCCAGCGATCGACCGGGAACGCTCGGCGGGCACCGCCGCAGTCGCGTTTACGGCCGTCTCGACTGCCCCGCCGCGCTGCGCGCCAACGCGCACGGCGGATACGTCGCTTACCGCGTCTTCTTTCTTTCCGAGGACCACGCGCGGGCTGCCGGCTACCGGCCCTGCAGTGTCTGCCTGCCCGCTGCCTACGCAAAGTGGAAGGAATTCGACCGCAAGCCCCGGGGTGCCAAGCCGGCGCGCCGCGAATAGATTCGCGTTCATCGACTCAATGCTGACAAGGAGCAAACGTGAATCAGGAAATCGTCTTCTCGACTGGCGAATGCGTCCTGGGCGTCGTGCTCGTCGCCAAGGGCGACCGCGGCGTGTGCGCCATTCTGCTCGGTGACGACGCTGACCAGCTGACACGCGATCTGCGGCATCGTTTTCCGCAAGCCGGACTCCGCAGTGCACGCTCCGAGCTTGAGCCGCTCATCGCGAAGGTGACGAGCTTCCTCGCGGCGCCAGCGATGGGTCTCGACGTGCCGCTGGAAATGCGGGGAACTATGTTCGAGCAGCGAGTCTGGCGTGCGGTGCAGGAGATTCCGGCGGGTTCGACCGAGAGCTACGCCGACGTAGCGCGGCGGCTGGGCTTGCCGGCGTCAGCAAAGGAAGTGGGCGAGGCCTGCGCCGCCAACATCCTCGCAGTTGCGATTCCCTGCCATCGCGTCGTGCGCAGCGACGGGGGACTCGCCGGCTATCGCTGGGGTGTCAAGCGGAAGCGTGCGCTGCTCCGGCGGGAAGGCGCACGGACAGTCGAGACGGCGGATCTGTTCGACACCGAGCGGGAATCGGGTCCTGCGAGGGCGTAAGAGTGAACGCACGTGACGACAATGTAGTGACCGCCGGCCCGGGAGAGCGGGTAGCGGAACGAATCAAGGCGGTCGACTGGGCGAGGGTCTCGCACGACCTCGATGCCCAGGGCAGCGCGGTCATCGAGCGCTTGCTTTCCCGGGCCGAGTGCGATGCCTTGGTCGCGCTGTATCCGAGGGACGATCTCTTCCGCAGTCGGGTCGTGATGAGCCGGCACGGCTTCGGGCGCGGCGAGTACAAGTACCTTAGCTACCCGCTGCCCAATCTCATCGCCCGGCTGCGCGCGGCGTTTTACCCGCACCTGGCCGAGGTCGCCAATCGTTGGAACGCCGCGCTCGGAATCGACGCCAGGTTTCCCGACGAGCACCTCGGGTTCATCAAGCGCTGCCATGCCGCGGGACAGCGCCGGCCGACGCCGCTGCTGCTGCAGTATGGGCCCGGCGACTACAACTGCCTGCATCAGGATCTGTACGGCGAGCACGTGTTCCCGCTCCAGCTCACGATCCTGCTGTCCGAGCCGGAGCGCGATTTCACGGGCGGCGAATTCGTCATGACCGAGCAGCGTCCGCGCATGCAGTCACGGCCCGAGGTCGTGCCGCTTCGCCAGGGCGACGCGGTGGTGTTCGCGGTGCATCACCGTCCGGTGCAGGGCAGACGCGGCGCCTACCGGGTGACCCTGCGGCACGGCGTGAGCCGCGTGCGCTCCGGGCACCGTCATACGGTCGGCATCATCTTCCACGACGCGACGTGATCAGCGCCGACGTCAAGCAGCCGTTGGGCCCTGGCGCCGTGCTGCTGCGCGGTTTCGCGACCCCCGTCCAGACGGCCGTACTCGCCGGCGTGCAGGACGTGATCGCGCAGGCGCCCTTCCGTCACATGGCCACGCCGGGCGGCCACCGCATGTCCGCATCGATGACGAACTGCGGCCCGCTCGGCTGGGTGACCGATCACACCGGCTATCGCTACGATGCCATCGACCCCGAGAGCGGCAACCCCTGGCCGCGCATGCCCGCTTTGTTCCTGCAGCTGGCCGAGGACGCTGCGGGCTACGCCGGCTACAGCGGATTCGTGCCCGACGCGTGCCTCATCAACCGGTACGAGCCGGGCGCGAGACTAACATTGCACCAGGACAAGAACGAACGGGACTTCAACGAACCGATCGTCTCCGTGTCACTCGGCATCCCAGCGGATTTTCTGTTCGGTGGACTCAGCAGGGCGGACCGGGCTGCGCGTGTGCGGCTCGAGCACGGCGACGTGGTCGTGTGGGGCGGGCCCGCCCGACTCCGCCACCACGGCGTGATGCCCCTCGCGGCGGGACTGCACCCTCTGGTGGGCGATCACCGCATCAATCTCAGCTTTCGCAAGGCGGCCTAACTCTGCCTTTCCGCTTCGCGGCGCTCATGGGAGGGATCGTACGATGATCGGCTATTCTAGTTCTCGATGTCCGACCCGCACCGGTACCCTTCCCTCTCCCACTGGGGCGCATTCAGCGCCGTAGTGGAGGATGGCCGCGTTGTGCGCTGCGAGCCGTTCCCCCTCGATCCCGCGCCGTCGCCGATGCTCGCCGCAATTCCGACTATGGTGCACTCGCCGCTGCGAATCGCGCGGCCGGCGGTGCGCGCGGGATGGCTCCGCGACCCCGCGGGCAACGACCGCGCGCTGCGCGGCCGCGAGCCGTTCGTCGAGGTGGGGTGGGACGTTGCGCTGCGGCTCGTCGCGCACGAGCTCGCGCGGGTCCGCAACCAGCACGGCGCGGCCGGCATCTTCGGCGGCTCGTACGGCTGGGCTTCGGCCGGGAGGCTGCATCATGCGCGCACGCTCGTGCGCCGGTTCCTCTTCGCGGGCGGCGGCTGCGTCGATCAGGTCGGGAACTACAGCTGGGGCGCGGCGCAGTTCCTGCTGCCGCACGTGCTCGGCACCCACGAGCCGGTGGCCGGGCGCGTCACCGACTGGGCGAGCGTCGTCGCGCACACGCGGCTCGTGGTCGCGTTCGGCGGCCTCGCGCTCAAGAACGCTCAAGTGACCTCGGGCGGCACCGGCGAGCATTCGCTGGAACGATGGCTGCGCGCGGCGAAGGGCGCCCGGATCGAGTTCGTCGTCATCAGCCCGACGCGTGCCGATACGCCCGACCTCCTCGGCGCCGAGTGGCTGCCGATCCGGCCGAACACCGACGTTGCGCTCATGCTCGGCCTTGCCCATGTGCTGCTCGCCGAGAAGCTCTACGACGCGGCATTCCTCGCGCGCTGCTGCGTCGGATTCGAGCAACTGCGCGGTTACATCGAGGGGCGCTCCGACGGCACCCCCAAGACTCCCGAATGGGCGGCGGCGATCTGCGAACTCCCGGCCGAGCGCATCCGCGCGCTCGCGCGCCGGCTCGCCGCCACGCGCTCGCTGATCACGCTCGCCTGGTCGCTCCAGCGCGCGCACCGCGGCGAGCAACCCTATTGGATGGCGATCGGGCTCGCCGCGATGCTCGGACACATCGGGTTGCCGGGCGGCGGCTTCGCGTTCGGGCACGGCTCGATGAACGGCGTGGGCGTACCGCGCGTCGACCTGCCCGCTCCGGAGCTGCCGACGAAGCTGAATCCCGCGGCGCGCGCGATCCCGGTGGCGCGCATCGCCGACATGCTGCTCAACCCGCGCGGACCGTTCGAGTTCAACGGGCGGGTCGACTACTACCCCGACATCCGGCTCGTCTACTGGGCCGGCGGAAACCCGTTCCATCATCACCAGGACCTGAATCGCTTTCGCACCGCGTGGGCGAGACCGGAGACGATCGTGGTGCACGAGAGCTGGTGGACGGCGACCGCGCGGCACGCCGACATCGTCCTGCCGGCGACCACGACGCTCGAGCGAAACGACATCGGCGCGAGCTCGCGCGACCGCTTCGTCGTCGCGATGCGCCAGGCGATCAAGCCGGTCGGCGCGAGCCGCAACGACTTCGACATCTTCCGCGAGCTCGCCGCGCGGCTCGGCTGCGAGGACGCGTTCGCCGAAGGGCGGAGCGAGATGCAATGGGTGCGGTGGCTCTGGGACGGAGTGCGCGAGTCCGCCGCCGAGCGCGCGATCGCTCTCCCCGACTTCAACGGATTTTGGGAAGCGGGCTACATCAAGCTGCCCGGGCAGCCGTTCGTGCTGTTCGATGCGTTCCGCGCCAACCCCGAGGCGAATCCGCTCAAGACGCCCTCGGGCCGAATCGAGCTTTACTCCGAGAGAATCGCGTCCTTCGGCTATGACGACTGCCCCGGCCATCCGGCGTGGCTGCCACCTGCCGAGTGGCTCGGTGCGCCCGCCGCCGCGCGCTATCCGCTCCACCTCGTCACCGTTCAGCCGCCCGACCGCCTGCACAGCCAGATGGATCCGGGCCCGGTCGCGCAGGCGGGAAAGGTCGCCGGACGCGAGGCGGCGCGTCTGAATCCGCGTGACGCCGCGGCGCGCGGGATCGCGCAAGGGGAAGTAATCCGCGTCTACAACGATCGCGGTGCTTGCCTCGCGGGCGCGGTGATCGACGAGCGCGTGCGCCCGGGCGTGGTCGTGATGGCGACCGGGGCGTGGTATTGCCCCGACGGGTCGGGCCTCGAGGTCGCGGGCAATCCGAACGTCCTCGCGCTCGACATCGGCACCTCGCGACTCACGCAAGGGCCGAGCGCGCTGTCGGCGCTCGTCGAAGTCGAGCGCTATCCGGGCGAGGCGCCGCCGGTGTCGAGCTACGCGCCGCCCGAGCTCGTTTCGACCGCCTGACGCAGCCGGCGCGCTGATCCGCGGCGGATTTTGCATGAATTGCCACTCGCGGTTGCAATTTCTTCATGGCGCGAGGCGCCCCCGATGCTGAAGTTCTTGAAAACAAGCCCGTCGAGCTCTGGCACACCGCTTGCGAGGAGAGGGGCAATGGCTCCCTGCCTACGCGGCTCGATCCCTGCTCCCTCCTCAGCTCGCGTAGGATCCTCGCCCCGCGGACCCCGGTCCGCGGGGTTTTTTCTTCCGCGTTCTCGTGCGCGCGAGAGCGCTGGCGTCGGCGCGCCAGCGGCTGGGGGCTTCGTGTAAGCTCCCGACGCTCTCCCCGACCGAATAGTTCCGGCGCGGATTCCGCGCCTTCCCCTCTTCGCGACAACCAACAAAGGAGCCCTCATGCTCCCAGCCGCGCAACCGTCGTGCTCCGCCGCCCTTAGCCGGGACGCCGTGTGGGAGCGCTACCGCGAGGTCCGCGGCGACAGCGAGCGCCTCGCCGCGCCACTCGCGACCGAAGACTACGTCGTGCAAGCGATGCCCGACGTGAGCCCGCCGAAGTGGCACCTCGCCCACGTCACCTGGTTCTTCGAGAACTTCGTGGCGGCGCCGTACGCGCGCGGCTTCGCGCCGTTCCACCCCGAGTTCGGCTATCTCTTCAACTCCTACTACGAGACCGTCGGCCGGTTCTTCCCGCGACTGCAGCGCGGGCTGCTCTCGCGCCCCACCGTCGCGGAGATGTACCGCTATCGCGCGCACGTGGATCGCGTGATCGCGGACGTGATCGACACCGCCGGCGAAAACTGCTGGGACGAGGTGGCGCGGCGGATCGAGCTCGGACTGCATCACGAGCAGCAACACCAGGAGCTGCTTCTGACCGACATCAAGTACAACTTCGCGTTCAATCCCCTGCGGCCCGCTTACCGACCCGCGGTCGAGCGCGCCGAGGTGGGGCATTCGGAGCCGCCTCGCTGGCTCGAATACGATGCGGGCATCCGCCTGATCGGGTACGACGGGCGAGAGTTCGCGTTCGATAACGAACGCCCGCGCCATCGCGTCTTCCTCGAGCCGTTCCGGCTCGCCGACCGCCAGGTCACGAACGGCGAGTACCTCGCGTTCATCGCCGACGAGGGCTACGGGCGGCCCGACCTGTGGCTCTCGGAGGGCTGGAAGACCGTCAAGGAACGCGGCTGGACGGCGCCGCTCTACTGGGAACAGATCGAGAGCGAGTGGTGGCAGATGACGCTCGCCGGTATGCGGCGAGTCGATGCCGCGGAGCCCGTTTGCCACGTCAGCTACTACGAAGCCGACGCGTACGCACGCTGGGCCGGAAAGCGCTTGCCCACCGAAGCCGAGTGGGAAACCGCAGCTGCGGGCGCGCCGATCGAGGGCAACTTCCGCGAGTCGGGGCGCCTGCATCCTGCGCCCGCGAACGACGCGCCGCAGCTCTATGGAGACGGCTGGCAGTGGACGTCGAGCAGCTACTCGCCCTACCCCGGCTACCGTCCGCTCGCCGGCTCGCTCGGCGAATACAACGGCAAGTTCATGGTGAACCAGTACGTGCTGCGCGGCGGCTCGTGCGTCACACCCGTCTCGCACATGCGCCGGACGTACCGGAACTTCTTCTACGGCCCGGACCGCTGGCAGTTCAGCGGGATCCGGCTCGCGGCGTAACCGCTGGCTCCGCACCCGCCAGGATCTGCGGGTAGTCCGATACGACGGAGGAAGTTCGAGCAGCCGCCCGCAAGAACGGCGACTGACGCGATGCAGGCGTCGGCCGCTCGCGGGCTCACCGGCTCGAGCCGATATAGGCGACGGCCTCGATCTCGACGAGGATCTCCGGCTTCGCGAGCGCGCTGACCTCGACCAGCGTGGAAGCTGGAAAGTCGCCGGTGAACGCCTCTTTTCGCGCGCGCCACACTTCGGCGTTCTTGCCGATATCGGTCACGTAAATCGTGATCTTCACAACATCACCCATCGCGCCGCCTGCGGCTTCGACGAGGTGCTTGATCTTGGCAAAGATCACCTTCGCCTGCTCGTACTCGTCCTTTCCCTGGATCGTGACGCCGTCGTTCGCCCGCGAGGTCATGCCGGAAACGTAGACGGCGTCGCCGACGCGGATGCAGTTCGACCACAGGCCGGGCGCCGGCTCGGCGACTGCAGGACTGCTGACGCGGGTGCGCTGAGGCATGGTCATGCCTTCTTGGGCACGGGATTTGCGGGAATTCTAGCCCACGGGGACCCCGCACGAACGGCACTGAGCGTGAGATGATCCCGCACCACATAGACGACCCACGAGCCCGCAGGGAATTCTTGCCCCGGCGGGAGCGGAGTTTGCATCGCGGCCTGGAACGCCCGCGCGACCAGTCGTGGCCGCCGCGAAAGAAGGAGCACGCCTTGCGCCTGCAGCTGCTTCAGCCCACCCGCGCCGAGCTTGCAGCGCGCTGGCCGTGGCTGCGGGGCGTCGCCACCGCGTTCATCGCCATCGCCGCGGGCCTCGCCGGCGGGGTAATCGGTTTCGTGCCGATCCCGCTCGCCGCTTTGCTCGGCTGGTCGCTCATCGGGCTCAGCGCGAGCTATTGCGCGGCGGGATTCGCAATGCGCGGGGAGCGTACGCGGTGGATCCCGCTCGCCATCGGCCCGGGGTACGCGGTGTCCGGCGCGTTCGTGCTCACCGACCCGCCGATCGCCTCGCTCCTGCTCCTGCTCGCCATTTCGGGAACGTTCGTTTTTGGCGGGCTCGCGACGATGATCGCAGCGCTGGTGAGGCGCCACGCGCAGCTGCGGCGCGCGATCGCGTCGGGAGGATTCGCCGCCGTGATCGGCTTGATGGTCGGTTTCCAGTGGCCGCTGTCAGGGCTTTCCGCGCTCTGCGTCGCGTTCGCCGTCATCGCGGCCGTGCAGGGCACTGCGTACCTCCGGCTCGCGCTGGTCGGAGAGCGCCTCGCGCGGGTACGACCGCTGCCGGTTCGCGCGACCGATGAATCCCTGATCGGCGATCAGGCCGAGGCGTGACTGGGCTTACAGGAACCGGTTCGGCCGGAGAAAGAACCCGATGACGAGGCAGCCCTCGGGCGCGCGCGCCACGTGGCGGCTGCCCTTCGGCCGCCACACGTAGTTGCCGGCAGTCGCCTCGCCTTCGTCGTCCACGAGCCGTCCCTCGAGCACCCAGCTCTGCTCGAGATCGGTGTGCTCGTGCATCGGCAACTCGGCGCCCGGGGCCATGCGCGTCAGCGTCGTCATCAGCCCCGACACCGGGTCTTCCACGAGCACCTTGATCTCGACGCCGGGAAACGGCGTCGGCTTCCACGGCAGCGCCGCCACGTCGACGTAGCGCGACGCGAGCGCGGCGAGCGCCTGATGCTTGCCTTCGAGTCCGGGCGTACGGGTCGTCATGTCTGCTCCTAGGGAATTACCGATTCTCGCGCAACCGAGCGAAACCGGCGGCGAGATCCGCGAGGAGGTCGTCCGGATCCTCGAGGCCGGCGTGGATCCGGAAACACGGGCCGGGATAGGGCCACTTCGTCGCCGAGCGCAGCTCCTCGGGATGCGTCGGCATGATCAGGCTCTCGTACCCGCCCCACGAAGCGCCGAGGCCGAAGAAGTCGAGGCCGTCGACGAGTGCGGCGAACGCCGTCCGCTCAACCTGCTTCAGCTGGACGCCGAAGAGACCCGATGCGCCCGCGAAGTCGCGCTTCCACAGGGCGTGGCCGGGGTCCGCAGGGAGCGCCGGGTGCAGCACGCGCTCCACCTCGGGCTGGGCCGCGAGCCACTCGGCGAGCCGCACGCCCGTCTGCCAGTGGCGCTTCAGCCGCACGGCCATGGTCCGCAGGCCGCGCTGCGCGAGGTAGACGTCGTCGGGGCCGGCGCACTGGCCGAGCTCGAAGTACGTGCTCCGCAGCTTCGGCCAGGCTTCCTTGGTGGCGGTAACGACGCCGAGCATCGCGTCGGAATGGCCGACCACGTACTTCGTCGCGGCCTGGATCGAGAGGTCAACGCCGTGCGCAAGCGGCTTGAAGTACAGCGGCGTCGCCCATGTGTTGTCCATCATCGTGGCGATCCCGCCGCGGCGCGCGATCTCGCAGACCGCCCGCACGTCCTGTACCTCGAAAGTGAGCGAGCCCGGCGATTCCAGATAGATCACCTTGGTGTTCGGCCGGAGGAGCTCCGCGATGCCGGCTCCGACAAGTGGATCGTAGAACGTCGCTTCGACGCCGAAGCGCCGGAGGAACCGCGTCGCGAAAATGCGCGTAGGCCCGTAGACGCTGTCCGGCACGAGCACGTGCGCGCCGTACTCCGCGAACGCGAGCAGCGCGACCGCGCACGCGGCGAGGCCCGAGGGCAGGAGTATGGCCCGATGGCCGCCTTCGAGCGCCGCGAGCGCCTCTTCGAGCGCGCGCGTGGTCGGCGTGCCGAGGCGGCCGTAATACGTGCCCGGGGCATCCATTGCCCGGTCGACCTTCTTCTGCTCCCACTCGGCGAGCGAGCGGGCGAGGATGGTCGATGCATGGAAAACCGGTGGGTTGACCGCTCCTTCGAAGCTCTCGGGATGGCGGCCGGCGTGCACCGCTTTCGTGTCGTCGCGCATGGGGCTTTCCGGGGTTGTCCGAACCGGCCAGTATTTTGCCCGGGGCCGCCAGAGTTCGAGCGCGGCCTCTAATCCCGACCGGTGCCGGGAACTTGCCCGCGCTGCCGGCCGTCTATCGGGGTTCCAAAAAGTCCATCAGAGGAAGCAAAGTCATGACGACCCACATGTTCACGGGGGCCTGCCAGTTCCACGGGGGGCAGAAGGACGAGCACGGATTCCTCGTCTTCTGCCGCAGGCCCGCCGTCGAGGGCTACAGCTACTGCAAGGAGCATCACGGCCGGATCTATCAGCGCGCGCCGAGCGGCTCGTACGTTCCACGGATCGTGATGGCCGACACCACCGCGGCCGAGCCGGCCGATCTTCCGGTTCCGGAGCTCGAGCGCGAAGCCGCGTAGCGACACGGCGGACCGAAGGCGGCGCCGGCATCGCTCGGCGATTGATCCGGGACGCCGTAAGGGGAGATCTCGCAACGGCGCGGACCTCCTCGACTCCAAGCTCGGTGTCTGGAACGCGGCCAACCCCGACATCCGCGTTTTCAAGAAGAGGGCGCGGTCGCTTGGCCAGTGCATCAAAACCGCGTCAGGAGTAGCCTCCGCTAACCGCGGTCCGCTGTGCATCGTCCCCGCGGGGAACGACCTGGAGGACGGTAGTGGAAAAACTGCGAGGCGTAGGAGTCACGACCACGGAGAAGCCCGGTGAACTCCTACTGACGGTGAGCGTCGCTGACCGCGTTCACATCGCGTCGGTCACCACCGGCATGGACCCAATCGAAGTCGCGCGGCGACTGCACGCACTTGCCGAGGAAATCAAAGAGCGATCGAGTAGTTCCGGAAAGTGACGAGCCGACCTCAGCCTCGTTTCCCGACTCTCAAAGGTGCGCGTTGCTTCGTGGCGGCGCGGCTGCGTCAGTAGACCCTCCTTGCCCGAGCTCCGCGCGTGACATAAGTCCTAGCGGCGCGGCGCGGGAGTGAATGAATCACAAGCGCGCTGTCAACGACTCACCGCTCACGCAGTCCTCGCTTCGCTACGATCGTAGCGGGTCAACCAAGTTTTCATCCTCGACGGAAGTCGATCGAGGAAACGCTACGAGCCAAGGAGGACAGAATGGCATCCGGCATTCGCGTTGTGGTGGACGAGACTGAACGAGGTCTCACCATCCGCTGGTTCGAAGACGGCCTGGAGCGCCACGTCTGGGTGGACCAGCAAACGTTCGAGCAATTCCTGGCCGCAGGCAAGACCGTCTACGTCGATACTCCGGCCGTCGCAGTTCAAACGCATTAAGCGTTCGGAAACGAGCGCCGACGGCGCCCGGTCGACGCTCGTGTCCTAGAGACGCGGCGCTCTCGGGATCCGAGGTACCTCTCCCAGAGAGCGCCGGACTTTCTCAGTCGTCGTCGCGACGCGAAGTCCCCAGGTTCTTGAATTTCTGCACTCGCATACCCTGATCGACTTCGCCGGTGTAGAGGTTGCCTTTCGAATCCACCGCCAGGCTGTGCACGGCGGTGAACTCTCCGGCTTGCCGTCCGCCGCGGCCGGTCAGGCTCAGCACCTGGCCGGACTTGCGGTGGAACGTCCATACATGCTGATTCTCGCCGTCCGCGTTGAAGAGAAACGTCTGATCCCGGTCCGGAGACAACCCCGCGTTGTAGGCCGAGCCGTTGCCACGGGTATTCCGGTCGGTGAAGAACTCGCGTACGAAGCCGCAAATGCCGGGTTGACGGGTCGGGTTCTGGCACGGCGATCCGACCTTCTTCTTGTCGAACACCTGAATGCGGTTGTTCAACCGGTCGCACACGTAGACCAGGCCGTCGGTGGCGACCGCGACGCAGTGCACTGGCGTGCGGAACTGCGCCGGCAGAGGTGCGGCCGGGTCGTACGGCGGCAACGGGTCATCGCTCGGCGTATTGCCGTAGGCTCCCCAATGGCGCTTGTATTGCCCGGTCGTCGAGTCGACCACGATGATCCGCCGGTTCTGGTAGCCGTCGGCGATATAGAGCTCGTTGGTCGAGCGATCCAAGTCCATCTCGGCGGGCCGGCCGAGGAGCGGCGTGCCGTTCGGCGCGAACTGCACCGGATCGCTGCTACCCCGCATTCCTGCCTTACCGATCTGCATCACGAACGTGCCGTCGCGCGTGAACTTGATGACCTGATAGTCCGGCCCACCGTTGCCACCTATGTAGACGAAGCCGTGGTGGTCGACGAAAATGCCGTGCTCCGTGTCCGGCCAATCGCACCCCATCGCCGGCGTGCAGCGCGTTTGCAGGAACCCGGGATCCGACGGCCCGCCCCAGGCCTGGACCAAATCGCCGTCCGGCGTGAACTCGAGGACCGACGGCGCCGGGAAGCAGCAGGTCGACCGCGGCGGCGTGAGCGTCGGGCCCAGATAGCGCTCGGCGATCGATCGCGGGCGCTGCAGGAGCCAGATGTGGTCGCGGGAATCGACCGCGATCCCTCCGGTCTGACCGATGACCCAGTTGTTCGGCAGCGTCTTCGGCCACGACGCGTCCACCTCGAACCGCGGTGCGTGCTTCGGCCGCTTGCCGTCCGCCCCGGCCGTGGACCAGAAACCGGCAACCAGCAACAGCACCACCGCGCCTGCGACCACATGAACGTAGCGAGTCCACTTCGACATTTTGGTAGACATCTCTCTCCTCCTGGTCGGAAGGGTCCTGCGAGTCGACAAGGTTATCGCGCCGGTCGGGGCGCAAATTGGTGCAGCGAAAATAAAGCCGTTTTGTGAACGTGCCGTCGCTTTTGCAAATGCAGGGTCCCCGGCGACGGTCAGGCCCCAGCGTGGCCACGCGCGGGTCGCCCGCTCGGGCTCGAGCCGTGCCGGCCGCGCATCGCCTGTTGCGAAAGCGCTCCGCCATTGCGATTTCGCCTTTGTTTTCTTGACCGTGTCGCACCTACGGTCGCCGACGCCACCTGCGATTACGCGAAGCGCGGCGTGGGCCAGGCAAACCCCCGGCTCTGGCTGAGCTTCGCGGACGGCCCGGGCGAAGACGACGATTGAATGCCGCTCGCCCCGGTGCGAATGAGTCGAGAAGCGTAGGCGCGACGCATCCGCACGGCGTGCGTCGTATCAGATAGGCCTTAGATTTGGCAGACGGGCGTACTGCGTGAGCGGGCTTCGGCCCCGGGGGGCGGCGGAGAATCGCGAAGAAACGCCTCGAGCGAGGTCGATCAGGTGGGACGGCTCAAGAGGTGGTCGGCACGAGGTGTCGGTCCGTTTGCGTCACGACTTCGCAGACACTTTCAGTGTCGCCGAACCAGTTCTCGACCTTGACGACCGCTCCGCCCTCCATCACGGCCCGAGCCCTGGCGTAGACGGTGGCTTCCTCGCGCGTGTCGAAGGACACGGCCTCGCCGCCGTGCTCTTTCACGACTTCCCATCCGTCGAACAGCGCGGACGGGTACACGACGTATACCGACACCCGCTTCTCCGCATTCCGCATCGCGTTTCCAATAAGACGGTTGTCTGCCTGAGGAGCAGACTATCGAGATGCGGCTCGTCGGGGTGGTGAATAATCACGTGGGTCGGGTGGGGTAGTTGCGTGCGCGACTGCCCCAGGGGCGCCTCAGGCAGCCTCCGGGCAGAGCTACCCGGCAACAGGTTTGCCGGGCAGCTCGACGCAATGCGCAAAGTAGACGCCCTTCAGCGCGTCGAAGTCGTCGAGCGGGGCCTTGGCGATCCGCTCGATAAGTGCCTGACAGACATCGTTGTAGGGTCGATGGCGCTTTAGCAGGACTACCGCTTCTTCGAGCCGGTCGACGGGCGTCTGCCCCAAGACCTCGGTGGTCGAAAGTTTTCCGGAGCGAATCATCCGCTCGAGGACTGTTGGATCCATCTCTTTCCCCTGTCTCGTTGTGTGACACGCGTCTTCGCGGGTCTGCCCGGATACGGAAGCAGCTTCTGCACCAGATACCGTGCCCCGTGCACAACGTCACGGAGTGTCCACCACCTTTCGCAGGCGTGCGGCCGCTTGTCACAATGAGCCCGCCCCCGAACGGCAATCGCCCTCGCCGACTTCGCGGCGCACCGCCGCTGGGCGTCACAGATCGACGCTCGCGGGCCTCGGGCTCGGAGGAGCTCTACCGTTCGTTACTTCAGCTTGCGGCGTCGCGCAAAGGTGAGATCGGCGAGCGCGAAGAGCGACATGAGGCGGGCTCCTGCGCGAACGCCAGGCTGCCGAAACCTGACGACGTTCTTGGAGACTTGTAAATTCGGGCGCCGTCGCATACTGCGACGAGCGGAAGCGGGCGGAGATCGCGAATACTGCAATCGGCCTGGGCGACGGCCCCTCGTTCATCCGCTGTATGCGGGTGGACCCCCCGCAGGAGCCTGAAGCGAACCACCCGAAGAGTGACGACTTCGAGTTGTGCGATCCAGGGCGGGCTCGATCGCTAGCGCGCCTCGCCCTTCGCGGTCTCAAGCGCCGATGGCGGCACCTCAGCCTCTAGCGTGAGTGCAGCGCTCGACACAACCACTGCACCCTGGAGGTCGTCGGGCCTGGCTGCGATCAGGCGCCTCGCCGCCGCCTGGATCAAGTCCTTGTGATCATCGAACGCGAGCAAGCAGCGTTGAAAGAGGTCGGTGTCTTCGCGCAGCCCGCGCGCACGCTCAATGAGGGCGTCCTGCTCGACGTAGCAGCGCACGCGGTGCGCGCCGATTCTGGCGAAGAACAAGACGCTCTTCCGGGGCGCGACGTAAAGCCTCCGGCTCTCAAAGGCGATGTCCACTACTGCCCCTCGTCCGCGCAGTGCGCGAGGAAGACGGCCTTCAGCGTCTGGAAATGCGCCAGCGGCGCGGAGCAAATCAGATCGATCATCGCCTGACGAACCTCTCTGGCGGGCCGATGCTGCTTGAGTGCTTTCACTGCTTCCTCGAGCTCTTCGATCGGCGTTTGCTTCAAGATTTCGACTGTGGACAGGTGCGCTTCCCCCACAGTCCCCATGCGTAGCTGCTTCGTTATAACGTTCATTTTTCCTTTCCCCTAACGGCAAAGTCTCCGCACACAGTCGGAGCACCGCCGTTCGGGCTAGCAGCTTCCGCGCCAGAAGGTCAAAGCCTGTCACCGACGTGCAGGACGTCACGGCTGCACGGAGCAGCTCATCGCTGAGGCGTGACGCCGTTCACGTAGACGCTTTACGTCGCTGACAGCTCCGACGGCAGTCCGTCGAATCGTCGCGGTCTCGATCTTGGCAATCCTCGGCCATCGTGAGAACACGTGACTATTCGCCGCAGGCGATCGCTCGCGCGTCTGTGCCGTGGAGTCGCGGCGCGTGCGAACTACCAGCAAACAGCGTGCCTCGGGAACGAGGATTGCTGATTCCGGTTGGATGACGTCTCCTGGGGTCCTCGCTCGATCCGGCCAATCGCGGCGGGAAGACGGTGTCACGCGTTGAAGATTGAAGACTATGCGCTGATTGGCGACTGCCACAGCGCGGCGCTCGTGGGACGCGACGGCTCGATCGACTGGCTCTGCTTGCCGCGCTTCGATTCGCCGCCGTGCTTCGCTGCGCTCCTCGGCACGCCGAAGCACGGCCGCTGGCGGATCGCGCCGGCGGGCGTGAAGACGTGCGCGCGCCGCGCTTATCGCGGCCACACGCTGGTGCTCGAGACCGAATTCGAGACCCCCGATGGCGCGGTCACGCTGGTGGATTTCATGCCGATCCGGACCGCGCAGTGCAACCTCGTCCGGTTGGTGATCGGCCGGCGCGGCCGCGTGAAGATGGATCTAGAGCTGATCCTTCGGTTCGACTACGGCGCGTCGGTACCATGGGTGACCCGGATGCCCGATGGTTCCGGGTTGCGCGCGATCGCCGGTCCCGACCTCGCGGCATTGCGAACCACGGTACGCCTAGAGGGCAAGGATCTCACCACGGTGGCGCAGTTCGAAGTCGGCGAGGGGGAAATCGTGCCGTTCGAGCTCGCGCATCAGCCGTCGCATCTCGGCATGCCGGCCACCATCGACCCGCTGGCTGCGCTGACGCGAACCGAGGCGTTCTGGGAGAACTGGAACCGCCGCTGCGCGCTGCGCGGCGAATGGAGCGAAGCGATCCGCCGCTCACTGATCACGCTCAAGGCACTCAGCTACTACCCGACCGGCGGCATCGTCGCGGCGCCCACGACGTCGCTTCCCGAGCAGCTCGGGGGGGTGCGCAATTGGGACTACCGATTCTGCTGGCTGCGGGACGCGACGCTTACGCTCCTCGCCCTGATGAACAGCGGCTACTACGAGGAAGCGGAGCGCTGGCGCGAATGGCTCGTGCGCGCTGTCGCAGGCGCCCCCGACCAGATCCAGATCGTGTACGGCATCGCCGGCGAGCGCCGCATGCCCGAGTGGGAGATCGGCTGGTTGCCGGGCTACGAAGGGTCGCGCCCGGTGCGCGCGGGCAACGCCGCCGTGCAGCAGTTCCAGCTCGACGTGTACGGCGAGGTGATGGACGTGCTGTACCAGGCCTGCAAACGCGGGCTTGCCGGGAGCGACGCTGCGTGGGACCTCCAACGCGCGCTGATCGGTCACCTCGAAACGGTTTGGCACACGCCCGACGAGGGCATCTGGGAGGTGCGTGGGGCGAGGCGCCCGTTCACCTACTCGAAGGTCATGGCGTGGGTCGCGATCGATCGCGCGATCAAGTCGGTTCAGACGTTCGGCGTGCCGGGCGACATCGCTCGCTGGAGCGCTCTGCGACAGCGCATCCACGACGACGTCTGTCAGCACGGCTATGACGCGAGGCGCAACTCGTTCGTTCAGTACTACGGCTCGCGCGAGCTCGACGCGAGCCTGCTCCTGATCCCGATCACCGGTTTCCTGCCAAGCAGCGATCCGCGTGTCAAAGGGACGGTGGACGCGATCCAGCGCGAGCTGATGGTCGACGGCCTAGTGATGCGCTATCGCACGCATGAGAGTCTGGACGGGCTGCCGCCGGGAGAGGGCGTATTTCTAGCGTGCAGCTTCTGGCTCGCGGACAACCTCGTCCTGCAGGGGCGGCGCGACGAGGCGCGGGTGATTTTCGAGCGATTGCTCTCGCTGCGGAACGACGTCGGCCTCCTCTCGGAGGAATACGAGCCGGCAGCCAAGCGATTCCTGGGCAACTTCCCGCAAGCGTTTTCGCATGTCGCGTTGATCAACACGGCGATGAATCTCGCCGAACGGGCGAAACCGGTCGAACAGCGCGCAGAGGAGGCGGCCGCTAGT
>Ga0126369_10000878_pt1 | contig 20350 bp, 17 predicted proteins | sample PanSoiMetaPlot_1_FD_109646 | JGI IMG/M metagenome (GOLD analysis project Ga0126369, IMG submission 109646) | Tropical forest soil microbial communities from Panama - MetaG Plot_1 | ecosystem: Environmental > Terrestrial > Soil > Tropical forest > Bulk soil | place: Panama | collected 2016-02-17 | reverse complement strand
GTTCTGCTCGAGCAGCATGGTGGGGATGCGCCGGAGCCATGCCGCCACCACGACGGCCACCGAGACGTACCCGCCCACGCCCACGACCAGGTCGGGCCGCAGCTCACGCAGCAGCCCGAGGGCGCCCAGCACCCCGCGCAGCGTCGTCACAGCGGCGGCGACGACGCGCCCCACGCCACCACCCCGTAGCTGCCGGGCGGGTGACACGCGGAACGGATAGCCCGCGGCGGGCACCACCCGTGCCTCGATGCCTTCTGCCGAGCCGACGAAGGTGACCGACAGGCCGCGTGCGACGAGCGTGTCGGCAAGCGCGAGTCCGGGATAGAGATGCCCGCCCGTCCCGCCGCCCGCGATCACCACCAGGGCCATGCCGCCTCGCGTGCTCGCGGGGAGCGCTCCGCCCACCTCATCCCGTCTCGCGCGCCAGCGCCATCAGCACGCCTGCCTGCCCGAGCGCGGCGACCATCGCCGAGCCGCCGTAGGAGAGGAAGGGCAGCGCCAGACCCTTCGTCGGCAGACAGCCAAGGACCACCCCCACGTTGACCAGCCCCTGGAGGACGAGGGAGAGCGTCACGCCGCAGGCGAGCAGGCTACCGAACCGATCCGGGTGGCGGAGCGCGATGCGGAAGCCGCGCGCCGCCAACACCGCCAGAAGTCCGAGGACGAGGACGGCGCCCGCCAGGCCCAGCTCCTCGCCCACCACGGAGAAGATGAAGTCGGTGTGTGCCTCGGGGAGGTAGAACATCTTCTGCCGACTCCCGCCGAGGCCGACACCCCACAGGCCGCCCGAGCCGAACGCGATGAAGGACTGCTTCAGCTGGAAGTTGATGCCGAGCGGGTCGCTGTCGGGGTTGACGAAGGCCAGGATGCGTCGCAGGCGGTACCCTTCCCGGAGCAATCCGAAACCGACGACGGGCAGGGCCGCAAGGACGGGAACGGCGATCAGTCGCGGCGGGACTCCGCCCACGAACAGCATCAGGACGAGGAGGCCGCCGGCGAGGGCCGCCGTGCCGAAGTCCGGTTCGAGCAGGACGAGGCCGCCGATGACGGCGACCACCAGGAAGTGGGGAACGATGCCGAGCTTGAAGGTCCGCAGGCGCTCGCCCTTCTTGGTGAGCGACGCCGCCAGGTAGAGCACGAGCGCGAACTTGGCGAACTCGGAGGGCTGCAGGGCCAGAGGACCCAGATGGAGCCAGCGGCGGGCACCGCCGCGCGCCACCCCGATCCCCGGCACGAGCACGAGGAGGAGCCCGACGAGGGCGGCGAGGAGCAGCGGATACGCCGCGCGGCGATAGATCTCCGCGGGGACGCGCGAGGCGACCACGGCCATGACCACCCCGAGCGCGATGGAGATCAGGTGCTTGCGGAAGAACAGGAGCCCGTCGCCGAAGCGCTCCTGTCCGTAGAAGTAGCTCACGTTGAAGACCATCACGATGCCGAGACCCACCAGCGCACCAACCGAGAGGACGAGCCAGGGATCGCCGCCGAGCGCATTCCTGACCCGCGGCCGCTGGCCGCTCAGCGGACCGCGGAAGGTGGGCTGCGACACCGGGAGCTCGCGGGTCCGGAGCTCGCCTCCTGAGAGACCCCCGACCTCGCTCACGGCAAAGCCTCCACCGCCGCGCGGAACGCGCGGCCCCGGGCGGCATAGTCACGGAACATGTCGAAGCTGGCACACGCAGGCGCGAGGAGGACGGTGTCGCCCGCCGTCGCCGCGTCTGCCGCGGCGGCCACCGCGGCCTCGAGCGTCGCGACATCCGCGACCGACACCCCGGCCGCCGTGAGGGCGCGCGCCATCTCGTCGCGCGCGCGGCCGAAGAGCAGCGCGAGACGGACCTTGCCCGCCGCCGCCCGCGCGAGGAGCTCGTAGCCGCCCCCCTTGCCCACACCCCCCGCCAGGAGAATCACCGGACCGGCGAACGACTCGAGGCTCTTGGCAGCCGCCCCCACGTTGGTGGCCTTCGAGTCATCGAACCAGCGGACGCGACCGCGCTCGCGCACGAAGGCCAGCCGGTGCGGCAGCGGCTCGATCGTGTCGATCGCCGCCTGCACGGCCTCGGGTGGTGCCCCCCCCAGCCGCGCGATCGTGACGGCGGCGAGGATGTTCTCGACGTTGTGGCGACCCACGAGCCGGGTGCGCGCGAGCGAGTAGCGTTCCTCCGGGAGATCGGGCAGGCGAAGGACGACGCCGTCCCCGGCGGGAAAGGCGCCACGCTCCACCGGCTGCATGCCGAAGGACACGACGCGTGCGGCGAGGCCTTCCGCCAGGTACCAGGTCTCGGCATCGTCGCGGTTGAGAACGGCGAAGTCGTCGGCGGTCTGCGCCGCGAAGAGGCGCGCCTTCGCGTCCCGATACCCGGACAGGCTTCCGTGGCGATCGAGGTGATCGGGCGAGAGGTTCAGCAGGCAGGCCACCTTCGGTCGGAAGCCCTCGACCCATTCGAGCTGGAAGCTCGAGACCTCCACGACCGCGACCTCGGGTGGCCGCTCGAGGGCGGCGATGAGCGGCGTCCCCAGGTTGCCGCCGGTGAACGTTCGGCGTCCCGCGCGCTCGAAGGCCAGGCCGACGAGGGTGGTGGTCGTACTCTTGCCGTTGGTCCCCGTCACGGCGAGGATCGGACACCCCAGCAGTCGACACGCGAGCTCGATCTCGCTGCGGACGGTCACGCCCCGCTCGCGAGCGGCGGTGAGCAGGCGCGCGCTCGAAGGGACGCCGGGGCTCGGCACCACGAGGTCGACTCCGGCGAGCAGCGGCTCGCCGTCCTCCCCCAGGCGGAGCTCCACCGCCCACGGAAGCTCCTCGAGCACGAGCGCCTCGCGCGGCCGGGCGTCGGCGAGGCGCACGCCCACGCCGCGCGCGGCGAGGGCGCGCGCGACCGCCTGGCCCGTGCGCCCCGCGCCCAGGACGAGGGTCTGGCGTGGCAAGCCCATCAACGGAGCTTCAGGGTGGAGAGCGCGAGCAGCGCGCACACCACGGAGACGATCCAGAAGCGGACGATGATCTGGGGCTCCGGCCACCCCAGGAGCTCGAAGTGGTGGTGGATGGGCGCCATCCGGAAGATGCGCTTGCGGCGGAGCTTGAAGGAGACGACCTGCCCGATCACCGACAGCGCCTCGACCACGAAGACGCCGCCCACCACTAGGAGCACGAGCTCCTGGCGCGTGATGAGCGCGACGATGCCGAGCGCGGCCCCGAGAGCGAGCGAGCCGACGTCACCCATGAACATCTGGGCAGGATAGGCGTTGAACCAGAGGAAGCCGAGCCCCGCCGCCGCGAGCGCGCCGCAGAAGATCGCCAGCTCGCCCGCGCCGGGAACGAAGGGAATCTGGAGGTACTCGGCGATGCGCGCATGGCCGGCGGTGTAGGCGAAGACGGCATACGTTCCGCCGGCGATCATCACGGGCCCGATGGCGAGGCCGTCGAGTCCGTCGGTCAGGTTGACGGCGTTGGCGGAGCCGACGATCACCAGGGCCCCGAAGGGCACGTACCACAGTCCGAGGTCCGGGTGGACGTCCTTCAGGAACGGCATGCTGAGCTGCCCGCCATGTTCCGAGCAGACGTAGAGCGTCATGGCCGCGGTCCCGGCGATGGCGAACTCGCCCGCGAGGCGGAGCCATCCCGGAAGTCCCTTCGAGTTCCGGCGGCGTACCTTGGCGTAGTCGTCCAGGAAGCCGATCCCGCCGTGGCCGAGGGTCACCAGCAACGCGATCCACACGTACCAGTCATTCAGGTCGGCGAGGAGAAGGGTCGCCAGACCGAGCGAGAAGAGGATCAGCGTGCCGCCCATGGTGGGCGTGCCCGCCTTGCTCGCGTGCGCCGCGGGTCCGTCGTCACGGATCGACTGGCCGATCTGGAGGGCGGCCAGGCGGCGAATGAGACGCGGCCCGAGGAGGAGGGACACGCTCAGGGCGGTGAGCCCGGCCAGCAACGTTCGGAACGTGATGTAGCGGAAGACGTTGAGCGGCGGGTAGGCCACGTGCAGCGGATAGAGGAGCAGATAGAGCATCACGGCGTTGTCTCCGCCTGCGCGTCGCCCGCGAGATGGCGCAGCACATCCTCCATGGCCGCGCCCCGCGACCCCTTGAGCAGCAGGAGGTCACCGGGACGGCAGTAAGCCCGCAGCTGCGCGGCCAGCTCCGCGTGGGTCATCGCGACGACGATTCGGCCAGCGTCCAGACCGGCGGCTTCCGCTCCGGCGCGCACCGACGCCGCATGCGGGCCGAGGAGAAAGAGCCCGTCCAGGCCTGCCGCGGCCGCCGCGACACCCAGCTCGCGGTGCGCGTGCTCGGCTTCGCTCCCGAGCTCGCGCATCTCGCCCAGCACGGCGAGCCGCCGCCGGCCCGAGCTGGCGCGCAGCGTGTGCAGCGCCGCGGCCATCGACGCGGGATTGGCATTGTAGGCATCGTTCAGCACGGTGACTCCATTCGGCAGCTGCGTCACCTCCATCCGCATGCCGGGCGGCTGGAACGACTCGAGGCCAGCGCGCACCTGATCCAGGCCGACGTCGAGCGCATGGGCGGCGGCCGCCGCCGCGAGCGCATTGGTGACGTTGTGGCGTCCGGGCACGGCGAGGCGCACGGGGACATCGGAGCTGCCGACGACGAGCCGGAACTCCACCCCGTCGAGGCCGTGGTCGACGATCGCCGTCGCCGCGACGTCGGCAGGCGTGGTGGCTCCGAAGGTCACCCGCCGCCCGGGAAACGCCTCCGCCCCGGACGCGACCAGCGGATCGTCTGCGTTGACCACCGCGGTCGCGGAGGGACGGAGGCGCCGGTAGAGCTCCGCCTTCGCCTGGGCCACACCGCGGAGCGAACGCAGCCCTTCGAGGTGCGCCGGCGCCACACAGGTGACGATGCCGACGTCGGGCTCGGCGATCTCGGCAAGGCGCCAGATCTCACCCGGGCCGTTCATGCCCATCTCCAGGATCGCCGCCTCCTCGCTCTCGCCCAGGCGGAGGAGGGTGAGGGGCAGGCCCACGAGGTTGTTCTGCGTGCCGACGGTGCGGAGCACGCGGCCCGCGCCGAGCGCCTGCTCGAGCACCGCGGTCAACATCTCCTTGGTGGTGGTCTTGCCGTTGCTGCCGGTGATGGCGACCACCCGGGGCCGGTAGCGCCGCCGATGGAAGGCGGCGAGGTCCCCGAGCGCGGCGAGCGTGTCGCGCACCACGACCACGCCACAGGGAAGCGTCGCGGGGAGCCGCGCGCGCTCGACGACGACCGCTCCCGCTCCCAGGCGTGCGGCCTCGGTGACGAACTCGTGCCCGTCGTGCTGCTCGCCCCGGATGGCGACGAAGACCTCGCCTGCCCCGATGCGGCGGCTGTCCGTCGTGACCCCGGGAAAACGGGTGTAGTGCCCGAGCGACAGGAGCTCCCCGCCCGTGGCGGCGAGAACGTCGGCCACCTCGAACACCGCGGAGGTCGCTTCCACGGTGCCGCTCACGAGAGGCCTCCGAGGGCGCGCCGCACTTCGTGGCGGTCGTCGAACGGCCGCTTCTCGGTACCCACGATCTGGTAGTCCTCGTGCCCCTTGCCCGCGATCAGCACGAGGTCGCCAGGTCGTGCCACCCCGATGGCCAGCGCGATGGCGGCACGCCGATCGGGCTCGACGACGTAGCCGCACCCCGCGCGCGCTCCCGCGGCGAGTCGCGGCAGAGCGGTCGGGCGGACGCCCGCCTCGATCTCGGCCAGGATGACGAGCGGATCCTCGGTGCGCGGATTGTCCGAGGTCAGCACGACCAGATCGGCCCGTCGGGCGGCGGCAGCGCCCATGAGCGGTCGCTTGCCCCGATCGCGGTCGCCGCCGCACCCGAAGACCACGATCAGACGGCCGGTGCCGAGCGGTCGCAGGACGTCGAGCGCGCGGGCGAGCGCGTCGGGGGTGTGGGCGTAGTCGACCACGACCGTGAACCCCGGCCCCGCGATCTGCTCGAGTCGCCCGGGCGGTGGCTCGACCGCGGCGAGCCCCGCGGCGATCGCCTCCCGCTCGACGCCCAGGGCCCACGCCGTGGCGGACGCCAGCAGCATGTTCTCCACGTGGGGCGCGCCGACGAGCCGGCTCGTGAAGCGGAGCCGCGTTCCGCCCACGTCGAGGACGCCTCGCGTGCCGGCGAGCGAAGTCTCGATCTCCAGCGGGCGCACATCGCAGTGGGGCCCGGTGCCGACCGCGATCCCCCGCGTCACGAGGCTCGCTCGCAGCCGCGCGCCGAGCGGGTCGTCGACGTTCACGATGGCGACCGGATCGGGCTTTCCCCCGCCAGGAAGGCACTCGAGGAAGAGGTGCGCCTTGGCGGCATAGTAGCGCTCGATGTCGCCGTGAAAATCCAGATGGTCGCGCGTGAGGTTGGTGAACACGGCCGCGTTGAACCGCGCGCCGGCCACCCGCTCCTGCGCGAGCGCATGCGACGACACCTCCATGGCAACATGGGTCGTGCCTGCCGCGGCCATGGCGGCGAAGAGTCCCTGGAGCGCCGGGGCGTCGGGGGTGGTGAGGCTGGCCGACCGTGTGGTGGCGCCGAAGCGGTAGGCGATCGTGCCGACGACGCCGGGGCGGAAGCCGGCCGCGCGCCAGATGGCCTCGAGGATGTAGGTGGTCGTCGTCTTCCCGTTGGTCCCGGTCACGCCGACCAGCGTGAAGCGCGCGCTCGGATCGCCGGCCAGACGCGCCGCCGCCTCACCCAGCACCCGACGGGGCCGATCGATGCGCACCACGGGAGTGCCGGGCACGGCGATGTCGCTCGCGGCCACCACCGCCCGCGCCCCGCGGGCGACCGCCTCCGCCACGTGCCGGGCGCCGTCGCCCGCCTGTCCGGCCAGCGCGAAGAACACGTCGCCCGCCTGCACCTGCCGCGAGTCGATCGCGATTCCCGTCACCTCGACGTCCCCTTCCACCAGCCCCCCGGCGTGTCCGAGCAGTTCGCGGAGACGCATCTCACGCGTCGTCCGGCCCAATGCCGATCCAGCTCACCCTCCGACCGTTCCCTCCAGCCGACGTGTACGCCATCCCCCGTTGTCTACGGCGTGCTCACGGTTTCGCCGATGGCGCGTCGCAGTGCCAGCCGCCGGTCGGCCGCGAGGGGTGCGCCCGGCAGCGGCTGCTGTGCGGCCACGTAGCCCGTTCCCGTCACCTCCACCTCCCAGCCCGCCGCCTGTGCCCGCGCCACCGCCTCGCGCAGCGAGAGACCGAGGAAGCTCGGCGTCGCGGACGGCGAGGACGCCGCGGCGACGTCCGCCGTCACCGGAGCCGGCCGCGGAGCCGGCGTGGCCGCCTCCTGCACGGTGGGTGCCGTCGGTTCGACCGCGAGGCGTTTCAGGACGGCGCTCGCGATCGCGCGGAACACGGGTGCCGCCACGACGCCGCCGTAGCTCGCGGTGCGAGGCTCGTCGATCAGCACCAGGATCACCGCGCGCGGCGCGTCGGCCGGCACGAACCCCACGAAGGAGCCGATCCGCTTCGAGGAGTAGCCACCGGTGAGCAGGTTCACCTTCTGAGCCGTACCCGTTTTCCCCGCCACGGGGAAGTCGTCGAGCCGCGCCTTCGTGCCCGTTCCGCCCCGCTCCTCGACCACGCGCCGGAGGAGCGCCGTCACGGTCTCCGCCGTGCGCGGGCTGACCACACGGCGTACGACCACCGGGCCGGTTTCGAGTGCCACCTGGCCACCCGGCGTCACGATCCGCCGCACGACGAAGGGCCGCATAAGCACGCCGCCGTTGGCGATCGCCGCGAAGGCCGTCGCCATCTGCAGGGCCGTCACCGAGATGCCCTGTCCGAAGCTGTGCGTGGCCAGGTCGATGCGCGACCAGGTCTCGAGGGGGCGCATGATCCCGGGCGTCTCGCCGGGGAGATCGATCCCCGTGCGCGTCCCGAAGCCGAAGGCCAGGAGGTAGCGGTAGTAGCGTTCGCGTCCGAGGCGCTCTGCCACCTTGGTCGCCCCGATGTTGCTTGAGTACTGGATCACCTCCGCGAAGCTGAGCCACCCGTGCGGGTGAGTGTCGTGGATCGTCCATCGGCCGATGTGCGCTCGCCCGTGCTCGCAGAAGAACATCTCCGATGGGCGGACCGCCTTCTCCTCGATGGCGGCCGCGGCCAGGATGGCCTTGAAGGTGGACCCGGGCTCGTAGGGATCGGTGATGGCACGGTTCCGGACGCGATCCCTCCACCGGATTGCGCGTACGGCGTCCGGCTGGTTCGGGTTGTAGGTGGGGAGATTGGCCAGAGCGAGCACCTCGCCCGTGGTCGGATCGAGCACGATGGCGGAGCCGCCGGCCGCTTGCGCGGCGGCCACGCCCGCCGCCAGCTCGCGCTCGGTCGCGTCCTGGATGCCGGCGTCGAGCGTCAGGACCACGCGACTCCCTTCCGCCGGGGCGGGCGCCACGCCACGCCGCAGGATCTCCCGTCCCCGCGCGTCGCGGTCGACGTCGAGATACTGCGGCGCTCCCTGCACGTAGTCGTCGAGATGACGCTCCAGCCCCTCGAGCCCCTGCGAGTCGACGCCGACGAAGCCGAGGACGTGCGCGGCGAGCGCGTTGTGCGGATAGAAGCGACGACCTTCGGCGACGGTGTAGACGCCGCGCAGCCCGAGCCGCTCGATCGCCGTCGCGTCCCGCGGCAGGGTCTGGCGATGCAGCCAGACGAAGGGCTGCCCCCCCGTGAGCCGCGCGCGAAGGTCCCGCACCGGCAGGTGGAGCGCAGCGGCCAGCGCCGGCAGCCGCGCCTCCTGACCGGCGAACTCGTGCGGACGGACGTAGATCGAGGGCACCTCGAGCGAGAGCGCGAGCACCTCGCCGTTCCGATCGACCATGGTGCCGCGAGGCGGGACGAGCGCGATCCGCTGCCGGTGCTGCAGCTCGGCCAGGCGCGCGAGCGCGGGCCCGCGCAACACCGCGAGATCGATGGCCCGTGCCAGGACGAGGAGGAGCAAGCCACTCAGGCACCCCGCAACGACGAGGGTGCGGGCGCGCGGGTGTGCGAGCCACGCCCTGATGCCCGCGAGCACCGTCATGGGAGGTAGACGATCTGGCCCTTCTTGGCCTCGGCCAGGCCAAGCTGGCGGCGGGCGACTTCGGCGATGCGGTGCGGGTCGCGCAGGGTGGCGAGCTCGACCTCGAGCTCGCGCTGCTCGTGCTCGAGACGGAGCTCCATCTGGCGCGCCAGCGACAGGTCGTAGCCGAGGTGATCGATCTGGAGGCCGATCCAGACCTGGAAGAGGCAGAGGACGACTAGCACGGCCCCGAGGAAGAGGACGCGGCGCACCAGCCAGACCCGCATCGCACGGAGCAGGGTCCCTTCCGCGCTGGAGCGGACCAGGGAGCGCCGGACGGTGAGCCGGCGCGCGTCTCCGCTCGCCACGCTCATGCGTCGCGCAGGCGTTCCACGACTCGCAACCGAGCGCTCCGTGCGCGCGGGTTCCGCGTCGTCTCCGTAGGCGTGGGGCGGAGGGGCCGCCGCGTGAGGACGCGCACCTTGGCCTTCCATCCGCAGACGCAGGCGACGACGCCCGGCGGGCAGAGACAGCTCGCTCCCCAGCGACGGAACGCGTCCTTGACCAGGCGGTCCTCGAGCGAGTGATACGCGAGCACCGCGAGACGGCCGCCGGGGCGGAGCACCGCCCAGCCGTCGATGAGGAAGCGCTCCAGGCGATCGAGCTCCTCGTTCACTGCGATCCGGATGGCCTGGAAGGTGCGCGTCGCGTTGTTCCGGTAGCCGGGCGGAGCGAACCCGCGCCGGGGCCTCCCGGGTCCCAGCACCTTCGCCACCGTGTGCGCGAGTTCCGCAGTCGTCCGCAGGGGACGAGCGCGCACGATCGCGCTCGCCACCGCCCGGGCACGCGGCTCCTCGCCGTAGCGGGCGATGGCCCGGGCGAGGTCCTGTGCGGGCCAGGTGTTCACGATCTCGGCCGCGTCCCGCCCCTCCCCCGGATCCATGCGCATGTCGAGCGGCCCCTCCGCCCGGAAGCTGAAGCCGCGCGACGGATCATCGAGCTGAAGGGAGCTCACGCCGAGATCCAGCAGCACGGCATCGACTCCCTCGCCCCAGCCGACGTCGAGGAGGATGGCGCGCAGACGGGCGAAGTCCCCGTGGCGCAGCACGATTCGATCGGCCGCGGCGAGCAGCCGCTCGCGCGCGCGGGCCAGCGCGCGCGGATCACGATCGACCCCGAGCAGGCGGGAGCCGGGAGCCGCGGCCACCAGCGCGCCAGCGTGTCCGCCAAGGCCGACCGTCGCGTCGACGAGACGGGCACCCGGCCGGGGGCGCAGCCACTCCACCACCTCCCCAACCATCACCGGCACGTGGGCAGCGCCCACCGGCCCGATGTCCGTCTCCCTCGTCATTGGCGGCGCCCCGGTTGTCGTGCGCTGGCTGGCCGCGATCGCCGCCCCCACGTTCATTCTGTCCTCCGCCCTCCCGGCGGCCGGCTTTCAGACCCTCTTCACATCACTGCGGCTCACAGGTCGAGGTCGCCCCAGCGCTCGGGATACTCGAGGAACGCCCGCTCGTCGGTGGCGAAGACCTGCTGCCAAGCGTCCTTCTCCCAGATGCGGAACTTCTCGATGTCGCCGGTGAAGACCACGTCCCGCTTGAGGCCGGCATACTCGCGGAGGTGCTGCGGGATGAGGATCCGTCCCTGCCCGTCGAGCTGATACTCGTGCGCACCCGATACGTAGTAGTTGCGAAAGCTGACCAGGCGCGGATCGAAGCGCTTCTGCGACTGGAGACGAACCTCCAGCTGTCGCCAGGCCGCGAGCGGGTAGACGTCGAGACATCGCACGCCGCGGATCGCATACTTGGTGACGACGAGACGCTCTTCCTGGAGCCCGGAGAGCGCCTCGCGGAAGCGGGCCGGGATGGCCACCCGCCCCTTGTCGTCGACCGTGTGCTCGAAGTGCCCGCGGAACATCCCGTCCACCGTGGAGCGCCGCCACCCTCCGTCCTATTGCCCCACTCAACCGCCTCAATCCTCCATCCAACCCCACTTCGCCCCACCGAGGCGCGCTTGTAACGAACCTGCCCGAAGCTGTCAAGAATCTCCCGGGCCCCGCAGAAACCGGCCGCCGGAGGAGGTCTGTAAGCCGGATTCTGTTCTCCCGCCCAGAAGCGGGAGCAGCAACCATTCATCTGGTCCCCCGGTTGCCCAGGGGATCAAGCGACCGACCCGAGGGAACGGACGGGCCATCCGCGCCCGGCCGAAGCCGGGCCTCCCTCCTACGCGGTCTTGCTCCGGGTGGGGTTTACCGAGCGCCCGCCCTCACGAGCGGGCCTGGCGAGCTCTTACCTCGCCGTTTCACCCTTGCTCCGGACCCGGAGGTCCGGGGCGGACTCCTTTCTGTGGCACTTTCCCCCGATCGCTCGGGGCCGTCGTTAGCGGCCACCCTGCCCTCTGGAGTCCGGACTTTCCTCCCGCCACGTCGTGACGGGCGGTTGCTCGACCTCCTCCGGCGGACACGTTCTCGCTATCTGCTCGCCTCTTCACCGTCGGACCGCCAGAAGAGAATCCGCTGGCAGCTCGGGCAAAGAATCACGTTCTGGTTGCGCTGGATCTCGTTGAAGAGCTGGGGCGGCACGCGCATGCGGCAGCCCTGACAGATGCCGCCGCGAATCTCCACCACCGCCACCCCACCCCGGCGCGAGAAGATGAGCTCGTACCGGCGCCGGAGATCGTTGTCGATCGTCTGCACGATCTCGCTCCGCTTGGCGCGCTCACGCTCGATCTCGGCGGCGAGGCGGCCGAACTTCTCCCGTTGACCCGCGACCTCGCCGTCGCGCGTGCTCGTCAGGCGCGCCAGCTCGGCTTCCAGTCCGGCCAGCTTGGCGCTCGCCGTCTCCGCCTCCTCCATGACCGCAACCAGCTCGCTCTCGACCGCGCCCGTCTCCTCCTTCAGGAGATCGACCTCCCGCTTGGCGAGCCCCAGCTCCTTGTCGTTGCGGATGCGCGTGATCCGCATGCGGCGGTCCTTCATCTTCGCCTCGGCCGCCGTCAGCCGCGCCTCGAGGTCGCGCTGCTTCGCCGTCAGCGTCGCCAGCTCGTCGCGGGCCGCCGTGGCCGCGGTGTCCTGGGCGCGGATGGCCTCTTCCACAGCGGCGGCGCGCGCTTCGCCTTCGGTCACCTCGAGTGTCTTCGCGCGCAAGCGCTGGTCGAGGATCTGCAGGTCCGCGAGTAGCTCGATCTGGGTCGCCAATTCCGATCTCCCGTCGGTGAGTGCGCGGTGGGCCCAGTGTGACTCGAACACACGACCGACCGGTTATGAGCCGGCAGCTCTCACCACCTGAGCTATGGGCCCGCCGTGTCGAGTGAATCACCGAACGCGCCCTTCTGCAAGGGCGCGACGCCGCGAAGGGCCTGATTCGTGGTGGAATAGGCGTGGTGCGAGGCGTGCAGCAAAGGCGCCCGCGATGCGGTCACCGCGCGACGACGGGCGTTCCGGCTCCCGCCGCCGCGCGCTCGAGCCGCGCTCGTCAGACCGATCCAAGATCGGGGCGTCGGTGGGCGGCAGGAGCGTCGCCGACTCCGCCCAAGGTCCTCGCTGCAAGCGCGCCAGCGAGTCTGCGGCGTCCGACACGCAATGCGACGCGCGCGCTAGCAGCCGCGGGTCGCTCCGTCGGCGACGCTCCTGCCGCTCGCGACGACTCTCAGGTCAGCGGGCGCCGGCCAGGGCCGGCCCATGGTGAACGCCGCATACCTCGTCGAGCGTACCTGTCTCGTCGAGCGTACCTCGCCTGCCGCGCCAGCTCCGCTGGCCGCGGCAAGCCGGTCGCGCGGGTACGACCGCCCCACGCTCGCCTCCGGTCCGACCCGAGACATGGTCTCGGGTCGCCCTCTATCCCTCGGTGAAACCCTTGAGGCGGCGCGCGCGGCTCGGGTGCCGCAGCTTGCGCAGCGCCTTCGCCTCGATCTGCCGGATGCGCTCCCGTGTGACCGCGAATCGGGTGCCGACCTCCTCGAGGGTGTGGTCCGACCGCTCACCGATGCCGAAGCGCAGGCGCAGCACCTGCTCCTCGCGCGGGGTGAGGGTGGCGAGCACCTTCCGTGTCTGCTCCTGGAGGCTGATCGCCATCACCGCCTCGGCGGGAGGGACGATCGAGTGGTCCTCGATGAAGTCGCCGAGGTGGGTGTCCTCCTCCTCACCGACGGGCGTCTCGAGCGAGATCGGCTCCTTGGCGATCCGCATCACGCGGCGCACCTTCTCGAGGGGGATCTCCATGCGCTCGGCGATCTCGTCGGCCGTGGGCTCTCGACCCAGCTCCTGGACCAGGCTGCGCGAGGTGCGCACCAGCTTGTTCAGGGTCTCCACCATGTGGACCGGGATGCGGATGGTGCGCGCCTGATCGGCGATCGCGCGGGTGATGGCCTGGCGGATCCACCACGTGGCATAGGTGGAGAACTTGTAGCCCCGGCGGTACTCGAACTTGTCGACCGCGCGCATGAGGCCGAGGTTGCCCTCCTGGATGAGATCGAGGAGCTGGAGGCCGCGGTTCACGTACTTCTTGGCGATCGACACGACGAGGCGGAGATTCGCCTCGATGAGCTCCTGCTTGGCGATCCGCGCTCGCCGATCCGCGGCGCGGATCGCCGACACGGCACGCTGCAGCCCGGCGGGCGACATCGCGAGGGCGTGCTCGATGTCCCGCAGCTCCCGGCGGGCGCTGCGGACCGTCTCGGCGAGGGTCACGACGTCCTCGGGACACAGGCCGCGGTCCCGCATCAGGCTCACGGCGAGCGCTCCCTGACAATCCGGCGCCTCGTCGGACCCCTGCTCGTCGATCGCCTTCACCAGCCGCATGAGGTCGGCCACGCGCTTGCCGCTCACCCGCTCGGCCGCACTCAGCCGGGCCTTCATCATTTCCACGCGCTCGAGCGCCACCGTCAGGTCCCGGGAGATCTGTCCGATCTCGCGTCGGTTGAGACCGAGGTCGCGCACCGCCTTCACCAGCTTGTCTTCCAGCGTCGCACGGCCGGTCACGGCCTTGCCGCCGCGCCGGCGGGCGGGTTCCCGGCGGCGACGGTCGCCGCGCGCGTGCTCCTCCGCCAGCCGCCGAATGCGGGCGATCTGGGCGAGGAAGCGCCGGCGCTGGCGCTCGTCCTCCTCGGTCGTGTCGGCGTTCTGCTCGGCGTCCTCCTCCACCTCGTCGCGCAGCAGATCCCGCAGGCGGATCTCGCCCGCGCGTAGGCGCTCGCCGAGCACGGTCACGTAGCGGATCGCGTACGGCGTGGTGAGCAGCGCGCGCAGCTTCGCGAGCTCGCCCTCCTCGATGCGCTGCGCGATCTCCACCTCGCCCTCGCGCGAGAGCAGGGCGACGGCGCCCATCTGGCGGAGGTAGATGCGCACCGGATCGGCGCCACCCGTCGGTGCCGCCGCATCCTCGCTCCCCGGCTCCTCGTCCTCTTCCTCGGCCGCTACGGCGACGTCCTCGTCGTCCCCATCGAGGACGTCGAGCATGACGGCATCTTCCAGCGGATCGGGCGGCAGTTCGGCGTCGGGAGCGATGACCCCCGGCTCTTTCGGCTCAGTCGCTGCCTCGTTCGTCCTCACGATCGGCTCCTATCTTGTCGGCTTTCTGTGTCGAATCCGGGTCCATCAGACGTTGCAGCTCGCGCACCGCCGCGGCGGAGGCGGCGGCATCGCCGCGCGCCTCGGCGGCTCGGATCTCATCGCGGAGGCGGCGGGTCTCCCCCCGCAGTCGGCGTCGGCGAATGGCGGCGATGCAGTCGGCGACGGCGCGAGCGCGGTCCTCCTCCGCGTCCTCGCCCAGCACACGGCGTGCCACCCGGTCCCGGAGCTGCTTGGGGACCACGTCAACCCCTGCCAACGGGTCGTGACCGACCGCCGTCAGGGCCTCCGCGGTCCGGCGCCAGAGCGGATGCACGAAATCGGGGATGACGTTCTCGGCACGCACGTGGTCGGCCACCTCGGGATCGGCGGCCATCAGCTCGATGAGCAGCTCCTCGGGACCGCCACCCGGCACCGGTGCGGCTCCCGGCTCCGGCCGCGCGGAGGGCTCGGGCTCCGGCCGCCCCTCTTCGCGCAGGGCCTCCTCGCGAACGCCCAGGCGTTCGGCAGCGAGCCGGGCCAGCGCGTCCCGTTCGAAGGGGCTCCGCACCCGTCGCAGGATGCGCGTCACCTCCTTCGCCGCCTCGGCGTGCCGACCGACGGCGTCGCGACGCGGTCCGGCGAGCTCCTCCAGGTACGCCTCGACGAGGGGCTCGGCAGCCGCGAGGCATTCCTCGAGCGCCTCGCGACCGTTCGCCCGGACGAACGTATCCGGGTCCTCACCGGCGGGGAGAAATGCCGCCCGACCCCAGAGACCGGCTTCCAGAAAAGTGGGAAAGCTGCGCGCCGCCGCCCGCCGGCCGGCCTGGTCCCCGTCGAAGCAGGCGATCACCACCTCGCTCAGGCGGCGGAGCCCGCGGAGCTGGTCCACCGTTACCGCTGTCCCGAGCGGCGCGACGACCTCCTCCACCCCGGCCTGCGCACAGGCTATGACGTCGAGGTACCCCTCGACCAGGACCGCCCGACCCGTGCGCCGGATGGCCTCGCGTGCCTGGAAGAGCCCGTACAGCATCTGCCCCTTTCGGAAGAGCGGTGATTCGGGGGAGTTGAGATACTTGGGAGGGGGGTCGCCGGTCGTCGGTCGCCCGGGAAGGACGCGCCCGCCGAACGCCACCACCTTGCCGCTCGGGTCCGTGATCGGGAACACCAGCCGGTCGCGGAAGCGATCGAAGACGCCCCCCACACCGGCGGGGCGATCGCGTCGAAGGACGAGACCCGCCGTCGCCGCATCCTCGGCGGGGAAGTTCTTGCCCCGAAGGTGGCGGACAAGCGCTTCCCCCGCGCCCGGCGCATACCCCAGCCCGAAGCGGCCGACGGTCTCGTCGCGGAGACCCCGCTCCCGGACGTAGTCCCGCGCCGCGGTACCCATCGGGCCGGCGAGCGCCGCCTGATAAAAAGCCGCGGCCGCGGTGTTGACGGCCACCAGCGGTTCGGCCGTCCGACCGCGAGGCCCCGCCGTTTCCGGCAAGGTGATGCCGAAACGATCCGCGACCCGCCGGACCGCTTCCGGGAAGGCGAGCGACTCCATCCGCATCACGAAGGCAAAGACGTCGCCATGCGCCCCGCACCCGAAGCAGTGGAAGAATCCGCGCTCCTCGCTGACCGTGAAAGACGGGGTCTTCTCGGCGTGGAAGGGGCAGAGCCCCACGGCGCTCCGACCCCGGCGGCGGAGCGTCACGACGTCGGAGACGACCTCCACGAGGCTGGCCCGCTCCCGGACCTGCCGGATCGCCTCGTCGGCGATCCGTGCGCCGGTGCGTCCCTCAGACATGCTGCTCTCCGATCGGCGGATGACCCAAGAGCTCGCGACCCGTCTCGATGACACCTTCGGCCAGGCGGGTGAGCGGGCGTCCGAGCGTGGAGGCCGCGACCACCTCGCTCGCGCTGGAGGTGGGAGCGAAGCGCAGGATCGTGAGGAGACCGAATCCGAGGAGCGTACCGCCACGCAGCACCCCGACCATGGCACCCGCCGCCCGGTTCACGCTGCCGAGCGGCAGCGCGCGGATCAGCCGGTCGGCCAGGGCGCCGAGGAGACGGGCGAGGACGACCGTCCCGAGAAATAGGCCCGTGTAGGAGGCAGGCGCGGCAGCCAGCAGGGGAAGGAGGTGCCGCTTGACCAGGGCGTCGGTGAGGCTGGGGCCGGCGGCCGCGGCCAGCAGCACACCGCCCACCAGACCTGCCAGGCCGAACCCCTCCCGACAGAAGCCCCGCCAGTAGCCCCGTAGCGCAAAGGCCACCAGGAGCACGACGAGGAGGGCGTCGACCTGGTTCAGGAACACCTCCCCGAGAGCCCTGCACGCAGGGGCGCACCCAGAGCGTGGGGGCCGGAGAAGCTACACGCGGGCAGCGCGCCGGAGGGCGCGCTTGCGCGCCGCCATGGCCTTCCGCTTCCGCCGTACGCTCGGCTTCTCGTAGTGCTCGCGTTTCCGCAGCTCGGCGAGGATGCCGGCCTTCTCACACTGCTTCTTGAAGCGGCGGATCGCGCTTTCGATGGGCTCGTTCTCCTTGACCCGAACCCCTGCCATCTCGTGGACTCACCCCCTCCCCGTGCGAAGGAGCCCGAATCCACGTCGGACAGGTCTCCCCCCAGGAAAGGCGCAACCATTGAGCAAAACCGGTACTCAGTCAAGGTGAAGTGCCAACTGCGGCTTCCCGCCCGCTGCACGCGGGCCGTCAGGCGGGGGCGGGATTGTGCAAGAACCGCTCCGGAAAATCCGTGAAGATGCCCCCCACTCCAGCGGCTGCGAGCCGCTGCATTTCCGCTTGATCATTCACAGTCCAGACCCGGACGGCGAGCTGCGCAGAGGCTGCAGCTTCGAGCGCACGAGGCGTGGTCGTATCCTTGCGGAGGTGCAAGGCTCTGGCACCCACGCGTCGCGCCCACGCAACGGCGTCTTCGACGCGCTCCGTCTCCCACAAGACGGCGAGCTGAGCCGCCGCCGACCGCGCCCGCACCCGCTCGAGGGCATCCATCGCGAAGGACGAGAAGATCGTCCGCCGGAGCGCGCCCGCCTCCTCGACGACCGCGAGCGCACGGGCCTCGAGCTCACCGGGGCCCACCGGCTTGAGCTCGACGTTGATCGGCAGCGGGACGGCGTCGAGGGTCTCGGCGAGCGTGGGCACGCGTTCACCGCCAAAGGCCGGAGCGAACCAGCTCCCCGCGTCGAGCCGGCGCAGGTCGGCGAGCACCGTCTCGTGCACGGCGCCCACGCCGCTCGTCGTGCGCTCGAGCGTGTAGTCGTGGATGACGACCACGGCTCCGTCTCGGGTGAGCTGCACGTCGAGCTCGATCATGTCGGCCCCGATCTCCACCGCGCGGCGGAACGCCGCCAGGGTGTTCTCGGGCGAGGTGCCGCTCGCACCCCGGTGCGCGATCACGAGGGGCCGCACGCACAGCCCTCTTTGCTCGGTTGACAGGTCGGAGTCAAAGGCCGAAACGTCCTCGCGTGAGTGCGCAGGACTGGGTCGCGCTCCGCGTCGAGGTGCCGCCCGCCGTGGCCGAGGAGGTCGCTGGCTTTCTCGTCGCCGAAGGGGCACCGGCCGTGGTCACCGAGCTCGGTGAAGCCGGTGTCCGCGTCGAAGCGCACGTTCCCGCCGCCGACGAGTCCCGTCTCACCGCGGTGCTCGCGCGCTACCTGGGCACTGTCCCGACGGCGCTCACAGCGGTGCCGCTCCCCGTGGTCGACTGGAGCGCACTCGCGCGCCGCCACCACCGCCCGCGTCGCGTCGGCGAGCGGTTGCTGGTGGCGCCGCCCTGGGACGTTCCGATCGTGCCCGGGCGCGAGGTCCTCGTCATCGATCCCGGCATGGCCTTCGGCACCGGACAGCACGCGACGACGCGCGGCTGTCTCGAGGCCATCGAGGAAGCACTGGCCGCCGCTCCCGTCGCCACCGCACTCGACGTCGGCACCGGCTCCGGGCTTCTCGCCCTCGCCCTTGCCCGGCTCGGCGTTGCGCGCGTCGTGGCGCTCGACGTGGACCCCCGGGTGCTACCCCTCGCGCGGGCCAATCTCGAGCGGAACGGCGCCCCCGACGTGGCCCTGCTGGCGGGGACGGCGCACGCCATCCGCGGAAGGTTCGACCTGGTGGTCGCCAACCTCCTCGCCGAGCTGATCGTCGCCGAGGCGAAGGCGCTGGCCGGCCGCGTCGCCGCGCGCGGGTGCCTCATCCTGTCGGGCCTGCTCGACGAGCAGGCCGTCACCGTGCACCGCGCCTTCCCGGGCTGGCGTCTCACCGGCGGGAGCTGCGAGGACGGCTGGCGGACCCTCGTCCTCGCGCGCGACGACACGGGATCCTAGCGTGCTCCGGCTCTTCGTCCCGAGCGCGCAGGCAACGGGACCGCGCATCCGGATCACCGGGCCCGAGCTCCGGCACCTACGCACGCTCCGGCTGTCCCCCGGTGCGCAGCTCATCGTCTTCGACGAGCGGGGCGACGAGCACGACGTCCGCGTCGAGCAGGTGGGGGCACGCGCGGCCGAAGTGGCCGTGCTGGCCACCCGGCGTCCCGCCCGCGAATCGGCGCTCGAGCTGACCCTCGCTCCGGCGTTGCTCAAGGGCACGAAGATGGACCTGGTGATCGAGAAGGCGACCGAGCTGGGCGTGCGCCGCATCGCCCCCGTCGCCTCGCGCCACGCGCTCGCAGCCGCCGGGCGGACGGACCGCTGGCAGCGGATCGCCATCGCCGCCGCGAAGCAGTCGGGGCGCACGCATGTCCCGGCCGTCGATCCGCCGTGCTCCCTCGCCGAGCTGGTGCGCCAGCCCTGGCCCGGGCTCCGCCTGCTCGCCTGGGAAGCCGAGCGCGACCGGTCGCTCACCACGCTGCCGGCGCGGGCGCTAGCTGTGGTGGTGGTCGTGGGTCCCGAGGGAGGGCTCGCTGCCGAAGAGGTCGAGGACGCGTGTACCCATGGCTTCGTCACCATCCGGCTGGCGCCCCGCATCCTGCGCGCCGAGACGGCCGCAGTCGCAGCGGTCGTGCTCTGCCAGCACCGGTGGGGCGACCTGTCCTCGGCGGACGGGGTAGGCTAGCATCCGTCCACATGCTCCGCCTCCTCTACGTGATGGATCCCCTCGCGCGGGTGCTGGTCGACAAGGACACAACCTTTGCGTTCATGCTCGAGGGCGAGCGCCGCGGCCACGAGCAGTATCAGTGCGGCGTCGAGGACCTGTTCGTGGAGGGCTCTGCTCCCCAGGCGACCGCCCGGCGGGCCCGTGTGCAGCGCGCAGCGGTGCATTTCTCCCTGTCGGACGCCCACATCCAGCCGCTCGCCTGGTTCGACGTGGTCTTCATGCGCAAGGATCCGCCCTTCGACCTCGCGTACTACTTCGCCACCCAGCTCCTCGGCTTGGTCGACCCGCGCGTCACGCTGGTGGTCAACGATCCGCGCGGGCTCCGCGAAGCGAACGAGAAGCTCTACGCCCTCCGCTTTCCGACGCTCATCCCCGAGAGCCTCGTGAGCGCCGAGCCGACCCGCCTGAAGACCTTCATGGAGCGTCTGGGCGGCGAGATGATCGTCAAGCCACTCGACGGCTGCGGCGGAGCGGGCGTCTTCCACGTGCAGCGCGCCGATCGCAACCTGAACGCCATCCTCGAGCTGTCGACGGCGAACGGCACCCGTCTGGTCATGGCGCAGCGCTACCTCCCCGCGGTGCGCGAGTCGGGCGACAAGCGGCTCATCGTCCTCGACGGCGAGCCGCTGGGTGCGATTCGCCGGATCCCGCGTGACGACGAGCACCGGGGCAACATCCACGTCGGCGGCCGCGTCGAGCGGGCGGAGGTGGATGCGCGCGATCGCGAGATCTGCAGCCG
>Ga0126369_10000877_pt1 | contig 20354 bp, 21 predicted proteins | sample PanSoiMetaPlot_1_FD_109646 | JGI IMG/M metagenome (GOLD analysis project Ga0126369, IMG submission 109646) | Tropical forest soil microbial communities from Panama - MetaG Plot_1 | ecosystem: Environmental > Terrestrial > Soil > Tropical forest > Bulk soil | place: Panama | collected 2016-02-17 | reverse complement strand
TTCGGGTTGCCGATCACGCGGTCGTCGAAGCGCGCGCCGATCGCGAGCAGCACGTCGCAGTGCTGCATCGCCATGTTGGCCTCGTAAGTGCCGTGCATCCCCAGCATGCCGAGGAACTGCTTATCGGTCGCGGGATAGCCACCGAGGCCCATCAAGGTGTTGGTGCACGGGAGCCCGAGCATCCTTACCAGCCTGGTGAGCTGGGGCGCTGCGTCCGAGAGGATGACGCCGCCCCCGGTGTACACCATGGGCCGCTTCGCCTCGAGCAGAAGCTGGACAGCCTTCTTGATCTGACCCGGGTGACCCTTTACGGTCGGGTTGTACGACCGCATCGCGACCACCTCGGGATACTCGAACCGGCTGGTCTGGGTCGTGACGTCCTTCGGGATATCGACCAACACCGGTCCGGGTCGCCCCGTCTGCGCGATGTGAAAGGCCTTCTTGATCGTCGGTGCGAGGTCGCGCACGTCCTTCACGAGGAAGTTGTGCTTCACGCACGGTCGCGTGATCCCGACGGTGTCGCACTCCTGGAACGCGTCGAGGCCGATCGCGTGGGTCGGGACTTGGCCGGTGATGATCACCATCGGGATCGAGTCCATGTAGGCCGTCGCGATCCCGGTGACCGCGTTCGTGACCCCAGGACCGGACGTCACCAGACAGACGCCGACCTTGTGGCTCGCGCGGGAGTATCCATCCGCAGCGTGCGTCGCGCCCTGCTCGTGCCGCACCAGGACATGCTTGACCTTGTCCTGTTTGAACAGCTCGTCGTAGATGAAGAGGACCGCGCCGCCGGGGTAGCCGAAGACGTACTCGACCCCTTCGGCCGCGAGGCAGCGCACGACGATCTCGGCGCCGGTCAATTCGGCGACGGCGAACTTGGTGCCTGGGTCCATGCGAGCCCTATTCTGTTGAATATTTAACGAAAACTATGGAACTTAAAGCGTCGGTGCGGTTTGGTCAAGCGCAGGGCGTTTGACCCTCGGTGCATGAGCGAACCTCGTTTGCTAACATCCGTCGCCACCGTCCAGCGGGTATCGGACCGGTCGCGCCGAGATCGGCGCGGGTTCAGCGGCGCCCGTCCTAGCGCCGCACAACAAGGTAAGCGCCCCTGGCCTCGCGCAACGAGCTCTCCAGCTTCCTCGCCGAAGTCGAGCGTCGCGCCTTCAAACAGGCGCTCTTCGCTGTCCGCGACCAGGAAGCGGCGCTCGACATCGTGCAGGACGCCATGATGCGGCTGGCAGAGAAATATAGCGGGAAGCCGATGGGCGAACTGCCCCTTCTCTTCCAGCGCATTTTGCAGAACGCGATCCGTGACTTTTTTCGCAGGCAGAAGGTCCGGTCGCTCTGGACGACGCTGCTGTCGGCACTAAGCCCGCACCGCGAGGACGAGGACCCGGATCCGCTAGAAACTTTGGAAGCAGCCGCGGGTCCTACCCAGCAACGCGGGCCGGACGCACAGGTTGAACAGGCGCAACTTATTGATTTGATTGAGAAAGAGATCGAGCGCCTCCCTGCGCGTCAACGCGAAGCTTTTCTGCTCCGTTACTGGGAAGAGTTAGACGTGGCCGAAACCGCTGCCGTGATGGGATGCTCGGAGGGCAGCGTGAAGACCCATTGCTCTCGCGCCGCGCACGCCTTGGCCGCTGCGCTCAAGGCCAAAGGTATTGAGCTGTGAACGAGTTGGATCTTGCCCGCAGGGTGAAGGATGCCCTCGACTCCGGCCTGAAGCTGTCGCCGGAAGCCGTGGCGCGGCTGGCCGTCGCCCGTGAACGGGCACTCGGCCGCCACCGCGTCGTGGCCGAGGAGTTCGCTCTCGCGGGTGCCGGGCGGCTCGGCGCCCGGCTCGGCAGCCCAAACCAACTCGTCACTCGGATCCTCTTGCCTGCCGCATTCCTCGTAGCGGCGGCGATCGGCCTTCAGCAGTGGCAGGACTACCAGCGTACCGCGCGGCTCGCGGCACAAGAGGCGGCTGAGATCGAAGAGACCGACGCCGGCCTGCTTACCGGCGAGCTCCCCATCAAGGCGTACCTCGACGAGGACTTCCAGGCATGGCTAAAGCGCTCCTCGGAATAGCCCTGGCGCTCTGCCTCGGCGTCTCAGTCGCGCAAGCCCAGCAAGCCAAGAACCCGACCTGGGGTCAGCTCACCTCGGAGCAGCGGCAGATCCTCGCCCCGATCCAGGCCGAGTGGGACAAGCTCGATCCGCTGCGCAAGCGCAAGTGGCTCGGTATCACACAGCGCTATCCCAAGATGAAGCCTGAGGAGCAGGAGCGGCTGCAGCAGCGCATGAACGAATGGGCGAACCTGACGCCGTCGCAGCGTCGGGCGGCGCGCGAGACGTACCGGGATTTCGAGCAGAAGCCTGCCGACGAGCGGCCCGGCCTCAGGAAATGGGACGAGTACAAGCAGGCGCGCACGGCGGAAGGCGCCGGGAAAACTCCTGAAACGCCGGCCGACAAACCCGCCGAAGCCGGAGGCGACTCGCGCGCGGAGGGCGCCGCTGGCGCCGGTGACCCGCCGTCGCCGACAGTGGAGCCCCGGCAAGAGTAGGTCGTTTCGGCCGCTGCCGTGGCGCCGACGGAGACCGCGGCACTGCGTCCTCCGAGCCCATCCCTCGCGCGCCGGCTCGCATCCATGGCCTACGAGGGGCTAGTCGTGATCGCCATCCTGCTCCTCGCGAGCCTGCCGTTCGCGGGAGCAGCCACCGGCCGACTCGAGGGGCTCGGCCGGCATCTTTTCCAGGCCTACCTCTTCCTGATCCTCGGGCTCTACTTCGTGTGGTGCTGGCGGCGCGGCGGACAGACCTTGCCGATGAAGACGTGGAAGCTGCGGCTTGTCCAACGTGACGGGCGCCCGCTCGATACGCTACGCGCGGCCGTGCGCTATACGATCGCGGCCCTTGCGCTTGGCTGCAGCGCCGTCGCGGCGGTGACCCTGTGGCGACAGCCCGCGGCGGTCGGGGCTTGGGTCGCGCTCGCGCCCGGCCCGCTCTCGATCGTGTGGAGCTTCGTCGACTCGGAGCGGCAGTTCCTCCACGATCGGCTGGCGGGGACGAGGATCGTCCTCGCGTAACCGGCCCTCATCGCCTTTCCACCCACCACATCATGACCACGGCGGTGAGCAAGAACATCGCGCTCGGGAGAACGGCCGCCGCGACCGGGGGCCATCGATCGAGGACCGCGAGATGAGAGAAGAGGCTGTTCAGGAAGTGGAACAGGACCCCGAGCATCAGACCGGCGAAAACCTTCATCCCCACCCCGCCAGTACGCACCTGCACGTACGCGAACGGCAGCGCGAGCGCCATCATCACTAACACGGCGAACGGATACACGAGCTTCTTCCAGAAGGCGACCTCGTAGCCTTCGGTGCGCTGCTTGTTCGCCGCGAGGTGCTGGATGTACTTGTACAGGCCCCAGGCCGGCAGCTTGTCTGGCACCACGAGTAGCACCGACAGCATGTCGGGCGTCAGCACCGAGACCCAATCCAGGGATGGAATCGTTTGAACGGTCGCGCCGGCGTCCTCGAATCGGGTTTCAACCACGTCCGACAACCGCCACGTGTTAGCGCCCGCGTACTTGCCGGTCGCCGCCTGGCTGATCGAGAGCAGCTTGAACTCCGGGTCGAATTCGTAGATCTTGACCGCCTTGAGCGTGGTGTCTGGCAGAACGGCGCCAACGTTGACGAACCGGGTGTCCGTCTTCACCCAAAGACCGGTGCGAAGCTCGGATCCGACGGCCGCGCCGAGGCGGTCGAGGCGCAGTCGTTGCGCGACGCGCTCCGCTTCCGGTGCGACGAATTCACCCATGACCAGCGTTAGCACGACGAAGACCGCACCGATCTTGAGGAGCGTCTTTCCGGCAGCCAGCGGCGAGAATCCCGACACCCGCATCACGGTGTACTCGGAGTTCGCCGCGAGCATCGCGAGCACGACGAGCGTCCCGACCAGCACCGCGATCGGGAATAGCTCGTAGACATGGCCAGGCATGAGCAGCGCAACGTAAATGAAAGCGTGCTGGATGCGGTAGCTTCCGCGGCCGAGGTCGTCAAGCTCGCTCAGGAGGTCGAAGAACGCGAACAGGACGAGAAACGCGAGGAATGCGAGCGCGGTCGCCTTGTAGACCTCGCGGGCGAGGTAGCGAGTGATCGTCTTCATCGGCGCAGCCACAGCTTGAAGCCGAGTGTGTTGCGCCACAGAAACAGGAACGCGATCACTCCCAGCATCGCGGCGTGCAGCACCCACCAGCCGATCTCGAATCGGATCTTGCCCTGCGCGATCCACGCTTGGACGATCCCCTGGAGGTTGCTGTACACCATGTATGCAAAAACGGCGAAGATCAGGTTCACCGACCGGCTCGCCCGCGGGTTGACGAACGCGAGCGGGATCGCGAGCAGCGCAAGATTGAGCGCCACGAGCGGCAGGCCGATCCGCCACATGAGCTCGGCGCGCAACTCGCGGTTGGTCGACTGCAGCAGTTCCATGGTAGGCACGGTCTTCGCGTTGCGCCCGCGCACGGTCACGTCCCGCGATTGAATGCGCTGCGCGAAGCGGTCGAACTCGACGACCCGATACTCGCCGGTGCCCGGGACGCCGTCGTACTGGCGGCCCTTCAGGAGCACCGCGAAACGGTCGCCGTTCCCCGCGGACTCGATGAAGCCCTCGCGGCTCACCGTGACCCCGCTCCGCCCCTTCTTGTTGCTGGCGATGAAGACGTTGCGCACCACCCCTTCCTGGCCGTCGACGCCCTCCACGAAGAACACGCGCTCGGCATTCGCCGACTCGCGGAACACGCCGGGCGCGACGCGCGAGACCTCCTCGCGATTCTCGAGGTTCTCCCGGAACTCCTGCGCACGCTGGTTGGCCCAAGGCGTGAGAAACAGCGCGAGCAGGGTCACGAGCAGCACGATCGGCGCGGCGAACGCGAGCACCGGCCGGATCCACGCGAAGAGCGAGACCCCGGAGGCCGACCAAACGACCATCTCGGAGTCCCGATAGCTCCGCGATACCGTGACCAGCACCGAGACAAACAGCGTCAGCGCGAGCAGCACCGGCAGGTAGTTGAGCGCGGCGAAGCCGATGAAGGCGATGATCGCATCGGCCGGGATCCTGCCGCCGGCCGCGCGCGAGAGCATCCGCACGAGCTGGCCGGTCACCACGAGCGCGAACAGCACCGAGAACGTGGCGGCGGCGTAGCCGCCAAACTCGCGCAGCAGGGAGCGCTGGAAGATCACGCTAGAACAAACTCGCCTCGGCCTTTTGACGCCGCTCTTTCGGACCGGGGATAATCGGGCTCGCCTGGACGGACATCGACCGAGCGAAGCGAAGAATGGAAACCCGCGTGGACTTTAGCATGAAAACTCTCGCGCCGGAGAAGGCTGCCGTGCCGTGCGTCGCGGTCGGTGTCTTCGAACCGCGCAAGCTCTCGACCGCGGCGGAGGCGCTCGACCGGGCCGCCCGCGGCGCGCTGCGCGCGGTGCTCAAGGGCGGCGACATGGACGGCAAGCTCGGCGCGACCCGCCTACTGTACAAGCTCCCCAACCTCGCGGCGGAGCGCGTCCTCCTCGTGGGCCTCGGCAAGGAGTCCGAGCTCGGGCCGAAAGCCTACCGCGAGGCGGTGCGTGCGGCGACCAGCGCCGCCGCCGACACCGGCGCGACCGAGGCGCAGCTCTACTTCGTCGAGTTGCCGGTGAAAGAGCACGACCTCGCGTGGCGCGCCCGCCACGGCGCGCTCGTCGCCGCGGAGGCGCTCTACCGTTTCGACGCGATGCGGAGCAAGAAGAGCCCGCCGCCCGCCTTGAAGCGCGTGACCTTCGCCCTGGCGAGAAAGTCCGGCGAGGCCGATGCGGAGCGCGGGCTCACCGAGGGCCGCGCGATCGCTGCCGGGATCTCGTTCGCGAAGGACCTCGGCAACCTCCCCGCGAACGTGTGCACGCCGACCTACCTCGCCGAAGCCGCCGAGAAGCTCGCGCGGCAGTGGCGGCTCGGCGTCCGGATCCTCGAGCGCCGCGAGATGGAGAAGCTCGGCATGCGGATGGCGCTCTCGGTGGCGCAGGGCTCCCGCCAGCCGCCGAAGCTCATCGAGCTGCGGTATCGGGGCGCGGGGAAAAGCGCCAAACCGATCGTGCTCGTCGGGAAGGGCATCACCTTCGACACCGGCGGCATCTCGCTCAAGCCCGCCGCGGATATGGACGAGATGAAGTTCGACATGTGCGGCGCAGCGAGCGTGCTCGGCACCCTGCGCGCGCTCGCAGAGCTCGAGACCGATCTGAATGTGGTCGGGCTCGTCCCGGCGACGGAGAACATGCCTGGCGGCGCGGCCACGAAGCCCGGTGACATCATCACCAGCATGTCGGGGCAGACGGTCGAGATCCTGAACACCGACGCCGAAGGCCGGCTGATCCTCGGCGACGCGCTCACCTACGCCGAGCGCTTCGACCCGGCCGTGGTCGTCGACGTGGCGACGCTGACCGGCGCGTGCGTGATCGCGCTCGGCCACGTTGCCTCGGGGCTGTACTCGAACCGCGAAGAACTAGCCGAGGAGTTGCTCGAGGCCGGGCGCGAGGCCTGGGATCGCGCGTGGCACATGCCGCTGTGGGACGACTACCAGGAGCAGCTCAAGAGCCCGTTCGCCGACGTTGCGAACATCGGCGGCCGGCCGGCGGGCAGCGTGACGGCCGCATGCTTCCTCTCGCGCTTCGCGGAGAAGTACGCCTGGGCGCACCTTGACATCGCCGGCACCGCGTGGACTTCGGGGCGTAACAAGGGCGCCACCGGGCGACCGGTGTCGCTCCTGACGACGTTCCTGCTAAACCGCGCCGCAAAGGCCTAGAGCTCGTGACGCGGATCGACTTCTACACCGATGCCGACGACCGCCTCCGGGTCGCGTGCCGGCTCGCGGCGAAGGCGGTCGCGCAGAATCTCCGCGTCCTCGTCTATGTTCGCGACGGGAACGTGGCCGCCGCGATCGACCGGCTCCTGTGGACCACCCCGGCGATCGGTTTCGTCCCGCACGTGATGGCCGAGCATCGGCTCGCCGGGGAGACGCCAGTGGTGATCACACGCGGCGACGCGCAGGCGCCCCACGACGACGTGCTCGTCAACCTCGACCGGGAATGGCCGCCCTCGTTTGCGCGCTTCCAGCGGCTGGTCGAGATCGTCAGCCGCGACGAGGAGGACAAGCACGCGGCTCGGGAGCGGTACCGCTTCTACCGGGACCGCGGGTACGAGATCCGCACCCACTCGCTCACCGATGGCAGATAACGACATCATTGGCAAAGCCGACGCGCTGCTCCAGCGTCACCGTGCGGCGCGGAGCGGGCGGCTGCCCGAACCGCCGACCGACTTTCCGGTGCTCACGGAGGTGGTCCAGGACGGGGCCGCGAATCAGCCCGCGCCCGATGCCACGCTACCCTTCAGCGAGGCCGAACTCGCCGAGATGGAGCGGGACCTGCGGCTCGAGCTCCTCGGACTGCTCGGGCCCGAGTTCGAACGGTTGGTCGAGGCGAAGGTGCACGAGCGCCTCGGTGTCAAGGTGGACGAGATCCTGGGCCTCACCCGGAAAGTGCTCGAAGCCGAGATCCGCGCCGCCGTGCGGGAAGCCGTCGCGGACGTGATCACGGAGGAGACTGCGCGGCTCCGCGCCGGCCAAGCGACCGGCTGACTCCGGCCTCGGGGACCACACCAAACGAGATGGATCTCGCCAAGAGCTTCGATCCGCGCGCCGTCGAGTCGCGCTGGTACGCCGAGTGGGAGCGGCGCGGCTACTTCGCGGCCGGGCTCGCCGTCGGCAAGGCGCCGTTCTGCATCCAGCTGCCGCCGCCCAACGTCACCGGCGTGCTCCACATGGGGCACGCGTTCAACCAGACCATCATGGACGCGCTCACCCGCTACCACCGCATGCGCGGATTCAACACGCTGTGGCTTCCGGGCACCGACCACGCGGGGATCGCGACGCAGATCGTCGTCGAGCGCCAGCTCGAGGCCGAAGGCACCTCCCGCGCCGCGCTCGGGCGCGAGCGGTTCATCGCCAGGGTCTGGGAGTGGAAACAGGAATCGGGCTCGATCATCACTCAGCAGATGCGACGGCTCGGCGCTTCCTGCGACTGGGCCCGCGAGTACTTCACGATGGACGGGAAGCTCTCGCGCGTCGTCACCGAGACCTTCGTCCGGCTCTACGAGCAGGGGCTAATCTACCGCGGCAAGCGGCTCGTTAACTGGGATCCGATCCTGCTCACCGCGGTGTCCGACCTCGAGGTGGAGAGCGAGGAGGAGGACGGGCAGCTCTGGCAGATCACCTATCCGTTCAAGGATGGCCCGATCGACGGCTTGCGCGGGCTGACGGTTGCGACTACACGCCCCGAGACGATGCTCGGGGACGTCGCCGTCGCGGTGAATCCGGACGACGATCGGTACAAGCACTTGATCGGTAGACTCGCCGTCCTTCCGCTCGCGAACCGCGAGATCCCGGTGATCGGCGACAGCTACGTGGACAAGGAATTCGGTACCGGCTGTTTGAAGATCACCCCGGCGCATGACTTCAACGACTATCAGGTCGCGCAACGCCATGGGTTGCCGCAGATCGGCATCCTCACGCTCGACGCGAAGATCAACGAGAACGGCCCGGCGAAGTACCGCGGCTTGGACCGTTACGAGGCGCGGAAGGCGATTGTCCAGGACCTGAAAGCGGCCGGCTTGCTTGAGTCCGTCAAGGCGCATCGGATGGTCGTGCCGCGCTGCGGGCGCAGCGGCGCCGTCGTCGAGCCGATGCTCACCGACCAATGGTTCGTCGCGATGTCGAAGTCGGCCCCGGAGGGAACCCTCTTCCCCGGCAAATCGATCGCCCAGGTTGCGCTGGAGGTCGTCCAGCGCGGCGAGGTGAAGTTCTTCCCGGAGAACTGGGTCAACACCTACAACCAGTGGCTCACGAACATCCAGGACTGGTGCATCTCTCGCCAGCTCTGGTGGGGTCATCAGATTCCAGCCTGGTATGACGAGCGCGGTCGCGTCTTCGTCGCGCGGACCGAAGATGAAGCCCGCGCGCAGGCGCGCGCCGCGGCGTCGACCGGCGAGCTTACGCGCGACCCCGACGTGCTCGACACGTGGTTCTCCTCAGCGCTCGTGTGCCACTCGACGCTCGGTTGGCCGGAGCCGCAGGGCGACGACCGGCTTGCCTGTGACCTGTATTTGCCCTCGTCGGTGCTGGTGACCGGTTACGAGATCATTTTCTTCTGGGTCGCGCGCATGGTAATGATGACGACCCACTTCACCGGGCGGGTGCCGTTTCGCGACGTGTACATCCACGGGATCGTCCGCGATCACGACGGCGAGAAGATGTCGAAGTCCGAAGGCAACGTGATCGACCCGGTCGATCTGATCGATGGGATCGCGCTCGAGCCGCTGCTCGAGAAGCGGACGACGGGTCTCCGCAAACCGGAAACCGCGCCGCTCGTCCGCGAGCGGACGAGGCGCGAGTTCCCCGACGGGATTCCCGCCTACGGCGCAGACGCGTTGCGGTTCACGATGGCGGCGTACGCGACGCTCGGCCGCAACGTCAACTTCGATTTCAAGCGCTGCGAGGGTTACCGGAATTTCTGCAACAAGCTCTGGAACGCCACGCGATTCGTGCTGATGAACACGGCCGGCAAGGATTGCGGGCTCGACGAATCCGCGCCGATCGAGCTCTCGTTCGTCGACCGCTGGATCGTGAACCGCCTCCAGCGCACCGAGGCCGAGGTCGAGAGGGGCTTCGCCGAGTACCGGCTGGACAACGTCGCGAGCGCGATTTACCACTTTGTCTGGGACGAGTACTGCGACTGGTATGTCGAGCTCGCCAAGGTCCAGCTCCAGCAAGGGAGCGAGGCGGCGCAGCGCGGCACGCGCCGCACGCTCGTCCGCGTGCTCGAGACTGTGCTGCGGCTCGCGCACCCGGTCATCCCGTTCATCACCGAGGAGCTGTGGCAGAAGGTCGCGGCGCTCGCCGGCAAGACGGGCCAGAGCGTCATGATCGCGGCTTACCCGAAGTCGGAGCCGGCGAAGATCGACGAGGCCGCAGAGGCCCAGGCCGCGGGGCTCATGGAGCTCACGAACGCCTGCCGCAACCTGCGCGGCGAGATGAACATCGCGCCCGGCGAGCGCGTGCCGCTGCTGGTCGAGGGCGACCGAACGGCGCTCGCGCCGCTCTTTCCGTACATGCAGTTCCTTGCTCGCCTCTCCGACGCGACGGTGGTCGAGCATCTCCCCGAGCTCGATGCGCCGGTCGCGGTGGCGGGCGGCGTCCGGCTCATGCTCAAGATCGAGATCGACCTCACAGCCGAGGTAGCGCGGCTCGAGAAGGAGGCTGCGCGTCTGACGGGGGAGATTGCCAAAGCTGAGGGCAAGCTCGGCAATGCGAGCTTCGTCCAGCGCGCCCCGGCGGCGGTGGTGGCGCAGGAGCGCGAGCGGCTCGCCGGATTCCGCGCGACCGCCGAGAAGGTGCAGGCACAGCTCGACAGGCTCAGGCCGAAAGCGTAGGTCCGGCCAATGCACCCCGCGCTGCGAGCGCTCCGCTATCGCAGCTTTCGCGTCTTTTTCGTCGGACAAGGCGTTTCCATCTTCGGCACGTGGATGCAGACGCTCGCGACGAGCTGGCTCATCTACCGCCTCACCGGCTCGGCGTTCATGCTCGGCCTGTCGACCGCCGCGCTGCAGCTGCCGATGCTCGTCCTTTCCCCCATCGCCGGCGTCCTGGCCGACCGGCTCGACCGGCGGCGCCTGCTGATCGTCGTTCAGCTCCTCGCCGGCGTGCAGGCGCTCGTCCTCGCGACGCTGACCTACGCCGGCGTCGTCCAGGTCTGGCACGTGATCGCCCTCTCGCTCTTTCTCGGCGCGATGAACGCGATCGAAACGCCGACTCGGCAGGCGTTCCTGCTCGAGATGGTCGAGACGAAAGCCGATCTGCCGAATGCAATCGCGCTGCAATCGATGCTGTTCAACGGCGCGCGCTTCGTCGGCCCGACGATCGCCGGGGTGCTGCTCGCGCTCTCTGGCGAGGCGCTCTGCTTCCTGCTGAACGGGATTTCGTACGTCGGTGTCGTGATCGCCTACCTCGCGATCCGCGTGCCGCCACGCACGGTGAGCAGCGCCCGGGTGCCGCTGTGGCGCGAGCTCAGCTCGGGCTTCCGGTACGCACTCGGTTCGCTCGCGACGCGCAGGCTCATCGTCTTGCTCGCGGCGCTGTCTCTTTTCAGCGCACCGTGGATGACGCTCATGCCGATCTTCGCCGGCGAGACCTTCGCCGGCGACTCCACGACGCTCGGGCTGCTGATCGGCGCAGTCGGCGTCGGCGCGCTCGCGGCGACCGGGTTTCTCGCGCTGCGGCAGAGCGTGCGCGGTCTCGGCCGCGTCATCGCCGCGGCGAGCCTCACGGCAGCACTGGCGCTTACCGCGTTTGCGATTTCCCGCTGGCTCTGGCTGTCGCTCGTGCTGCTTGCCATCTTTGGTTGCGGCCTGATCGCCTCGGTGGCGTCGACGAACACGATCCTGCAGACGATCGCCGACGAGGACAAGCGCGGCCGGATCATCAGCATGTACGTGATGACCTTCCTCGGGCTCGCCCCGATCTCGAATTTCATCGCGGGCACGATCGCCCAAGCGGTGGGCGCACATTGGACGATCTTCGGTTGCGGGCTGTGCCTCACCGCGGCCACCGTCTGGTTCGCTTGGAACCTGCCGAGCTGGCGCGCGGCGGTGCGGCCGATCTACCGCGAGCAAGGCATCATTCCTCCGCCGCAAGAGCAATAGCGCCGATGGCGAACGCCCTGCACCTTCTTCGCCACGCCAACGTCCGGTTCTACTTCGTCGGGATCTGCCTGGCGTCGATCGCGATGTTCATGCAGCTGACTGCGCTCGGCTGGTTCGTCTACCGTCTGTCCGGCTCGCCCTTCCTTCTCGGCGTGTCGGCGTTCGCCTTCCTCATCCCGATGCTCGTCGTGACGCCGATCGCCGGGCTCCTCGCCGACCGCGTCGACCGGAGACGGTTCCTCCGCGTCACCCAATCGTGCTCCCTCGCGCTCGGGACATTGCTCGCTGCGCTCACCATCGCGGGGATTGCGACTGTGGCCGTCGTCATCGGTCTCGCCCTCGCGCTCGGCATCGTGTGCGCCCTCGACGCCTCGGCGCGCAACGTCTTCTTGCTCGACCTCGTCGGGAACCGCGCGGACTTGCCGAATGCGATTGCCCTACAAGCCCTGTCCGTGAACGTTGCGCGCTTCGTGGGCCCCGCCCTCGCGGGAGTTGCAGTCGCCGAGCTCGGCGAGGGTTGGACGTTCGCGCTCACCGCGGCGTGTTACATCCCGCTGCTCGTGGCGCTCGTCCGCTTGCAACGCTCGGCGGCGGCGCGCCCGCGGCGAGTTGCGGCGTGGCACCTCGAGCTCGTCGAGGGTTTCCGGTACGTCCTGCACGTCATGCCGCTGCGACGGCTCGCGATGCTGGTCGCGGTGATGAGCCTTGCGATCGGGCCATACGGGTCGATCATGCCGGTGTTCGCGCGTGACACGCTCGGCGGCGATGCGCGCACGCTGGGCTGGCTGCTCAGCGCGGCCGGCCTCGGTGCGCTGATCGCGACCGGCTATCTCGCCTCGCGACGCGGCGTACCGGGGCTCGGCCGCGTCGTCGCCGCCGCCGCCGTGACGACCAGTGTCGCCATGATGGCGTTCTCGCAGACTCGGGCGCTGTGGCAGGCCCTCCCCTGCCTGGTCGCGCTCGGCTTCGGGTACATCGCGGTCAACGCATCGATCAATACGCTCATGCAAGCGCTCGCGGAGGATCGCCTCCGCGGGCGCGTCGTCGGCATCTTCCTGATGGTCGCGATCGGCCTCGTCCCGCTCGGCAATCTCGCCGTCGGCGCGCTGGTGGAATGGATCGGCGAGCGCCCTGCGCTTCTCGCGTGCGGGCTCGCCGGCGTCGCCGCCGCGCTCTGGTTCATTCGCGGCTACCCGACCTGGCGCGAAGCGGTCCGGCCGCTCTACCAGCGGGCCGGGCTGCTCGCTCCGCCACCGCCCTAATCGCTCGCCAAGGCCAGTCTGCGGGCAGCGCGGCGGCGAACTGTGGCAAAAGGATGGCCGCCGCGACACGGCGCTCTGCCGTGCCGCTTCACGCTCAAGTGTTTGTTTTAGTTCGCAGTCCCGTGCGGCCTGGCGACGTGGAGTCCGCCCGAATCCCGGGGATCCGGTTGAACGGCAGTTGCACCGGAGGACCCGATCACGGGCAGGGTCGCGGGATCGTCACGGTGTGAGGAAATCCCCCGACGCAGGCTCGCAGCTTGACGAGAATCGCTAGAGGCGCCGGTGAGCGCCACATCACAGGGAGACTAACCATGCGAATCATTGCAGCGGCCTTGTTATTCATCTCGATGTCTGCTCTGGCGGCGAACGGATATTGGGTTACAGACACGTTCTCCGGACGCAGGCTGGCCGGCCCGTTCAAGGGAAACAACGATTGCCAACGGGCGATCGAACAAATGAACGCGACCTATAGCACGAGCGGCATGTTGCTCGTCTGCAAGTATGACTTCTAGCCAATGACTGCCATCGTCATCATCTACATCGTGATCGGCGCCATCGCGTTTTTCAAGTGACTCACGCACGTCGACAATATCGTCGGCCGGGATCGCGCCAGTCCCGCGAGCGTGCGGCGGCTCGCGGGCGCGCTCGAGCCTGCCGGTTGTACCGTGGTTGGACTGCCAGCCGCCAAGCTGGCAAGGTGGTTGATATGCAAGGCCGCTGGCAGATCCTGGCAAAAGGATGGCTTTGCCCCTGTCACTCACGGAGCGCCGCGGCCCCTGGTGTATAGTCGGTCAGCGAATGCCCGCCCGCCCCGCTTTACCCGCATGAGCCGCCGGATCGCCATCGTTGAGGACGACGCGGCCATCCGCGAGAACGTCGCCGACACGCTTCGCCGCCAAGGCTACGAGGTCGCGACCCATCCCGACCGCTCGCACGCGCTGCCGGCGTTCAAGAGCCGGCTGCCCGACCTCGCGATCGTCGATATCGGCCTCGGCGCCGACGTCGACGGCGGCTTCACCCTGGTCCGGGAGCTCCGCGCGATGTCCGACCAGCTGCCGATCATCTTCCTAACCGCGCGCGATAGCGACTTCGACCTCGTCTCGGGCTTGCGGCTCGGCGCCGACGACTACCTCACCAAGAACATCAGCATGCCGCATCTCCTCGCGCGCATCGCGGCGCTTTTCCGGCGCATCGACGTGCTCCGCTCGCCGCCGAAGGTCGAGGAGACCGTGGACCGCGGCCCGCTCCGCCTCGACCTCAAGCGGATGACCGCGACCTGGCGCGGCGCGCCCGTCGATCTCACGCTGACCGAGTTCTGGATGGTGCATGCGCTCGCGAAGTACCCGGGGCACGTCAAGAGCCGCGACAGCTTGATGTCGGACGCGAACCTCGTGGTCGACGACGCGACCGTCACCTCGCACATCAAGCGGATCCGCAAGAAATTCCTCGCGGCCGACGCCGCGTTCGATGCGATCGACACCGTCTACGGCATGGGCTACCGCTGGGTCGCCGGCTGAGCCGGCGACCAAGGCCCGCGCACCCGAGCCGCCGCGCGCCCGCCTGTCGATTCGCGCGAAGGTGGTCCTCGTGTCGGCGGCGCTCGCCGCGATCCCGTTCGTTGGCTACGGCTACGTGCGCGAGATGGAGAACATCCTCCGCTCCGCGCAGGAGCAGCGCGTGATCGCCACCGCGCGCGCAGTGGCAACCGCGCTGCACGACCGGCCGCGGCTCCTCGAATTCAGCGCCGCCGACGACGACTCGTCGCGCCGTCCCGGCGCGCGCGCCGCGACGCAGGAGATCGAGCAGATCCTCGTCGGACTGCGACGCGCCAGCTCGCGCATCTTCGTGATCGACCAGCAGCGCCGACTGCTCGCGATCGCCGGCAGTCTGCGGCAGGATCCGCCGGCGGAGCCCGAGGTTGCAGGAGCGTGGGGCTGGGTGCAGGCACGGCTGCTGCGGCCCCTCTGGGCGCTGCTCCTCGAGCGGCCGCCCGAGGATTTCGACGACGCCATCCCGGAGGAGCTCCTCTCCGGCGGGAAGGAGGTCGACGCCGCGCTCTCTGGCGTCCCGGCCTCGCGCTGGCGGCCGACGCCCGACGGCCGCGCGGTCGTGCTGGGCGCCGCGCACCCGATCTGGAGCGGGACCGAGGTCATCGGCGCGGTCGTCGCCGAGGAGACGACGAACAGCGTGCTCACGCTGCGCAATCGCGTCTTCGAGCAGCTCCTCACCGTCACGCTAGCGGTGTTCGTGCTCGGCGCGGGTACGCTCTTCCTGTTCGCGACGCGGCTCTCGCGGCGGCTGCGGCGCCTGCGGGACCAGGCCGAGCACGCGATCGATCCACGCGGCAGGGTGCGGCGCGCGTTTCGCGCGAGCGGCGACTCGGACGAGATCGGCGACCTCTCGCGCAGTTTCGCCACCGCCGTCGACCGCCTCGCCGAGTACAACGAGTACCTCGAGCGCATGTCGGACCGGCTCTCGCACGAGCTGCGCACGCCGATCGCGGTGGTCAGCTCCTCGCTCGACAACCTGCGGACGCGCGCGATCCCGGAGGACGCGCAGGTGTACATCGCCCGAGCCGAGGACGGCGTGCGGCGGCTGAACGCGATCCTCACCAGCATGAGCGAGGCCACCCGGCTCGAGCAGACGCTCGCGACGACCGAGCGCGAGCGCTTCGACCTCGGGCGCGTCGTGTCCGGCTGCGTCGCGGGCTACACCGCGGCGTTCCCGCGGCATCGGTTCGAGCTCGCGCTGCCCGAACGCCGCGTCGAGCTCGACGGCGCGCCGGACCTGATCGCGCAGCTCCTCGACAAGCTCGTCGAGAACGCGATGGACTTCACCACCCCGGGCGAGCCGATCGAGATCGCGGTCGCCGCCGACGGCGCCACCGCGCGCGTGTCCGTTTCAAACATCGGGCTCCTCCTTCCGGAGGCGATGGCCGATCGCCTCTTCGAATCGATGGTGTCGGTGCGCTCGCCGGCGGCGAAGGCCGAAGCGTCCGGGAAACCCAAGGGCGAGCCGCATCTCGGCCTCGGGCTGTTCATCGTGCGGCTGATCGCCGAGTTCCACCGCGGCACCGCCCGCGCGCGCAACCGCGAGGACGGGCGCGGCGTGGTCGTCGAGGTGGCATTCCCGATCGCGCCGCCGGCCTGACGGCCGGTCGGGCGACGGTCAGATGAACAGGCTCACGTCGGCGTCCTTCGCCATCGGCAGGAAGGTGGCGGCGCCGACGAACTCCTTCACTTCCGGGATAAACGCGTCGCGCGAGTAGCCGAAGAGATCGATCGTCATCTGGCAGCCGATCAGGTTCACGCCAGCCTCGATGCAGAGGGCGCGGAGCTCGGCGACGTCGGCGATGCCCTTGCCCTTCATCGTCTTCTTCATCATCGCCGTCGCGAACGCCTCGAAGCCGGGGACTAACGACTGCAGCGCATTCGGGACGTTCCAGCGGACCGACCTGAACCACTCCGGTCCGAACGGCATCTTCATCGGCATCGCTGGATTACCGAGCGGGCTCACCTGCAGCCCTGACAGATCCTTCTTGAGCAGCTCGAGCCCGTAGAACGTGAAGAACACCGACACGTCCCATCCGAGCGCCGCCGCGGTGGACGAGAGGATGAACGGCGGATAGGCCCAGTCGAGGGTGCCCTTGGTGGCGATCAGCGTCATCGAGGTCGTCTTCGCCGCGCGCAGCTCGGCGAGCTTCTCCTCGAGTTTCTGCGGCAGGAGCTCGTCGAGCCGCTGCCTGATCAGATCGTCGATCAGGTTCGTGTCCGGGGCCGCACCCATGGCTCACCTCTTCCGTTCAAGTCGGCTCACTTCGCTTCATCGGCCTGCTCGCGCCGCTCGTCCGCGGACTGCTGCAGGATTTGCTCAACGCCTTTCGCCTTCTCCATCGCCCGCCGCTGCGCCTTGAGAATGTCGGGCGGCGGCTCCTGCGGCTTGCCGCACCCGGCGATGACCAGCGACACGACGATAACCGCGACAATCGGTGGCCGCATCATGTTCCCTCTACAGCTCCAGGCTATCCCTGACCGCGGCGATGCCCGCCGCCGCGCAGGCCTCGTCCTCCTTCCCGCCCGGGGCGCCGGACACGCCAATTCCCCCGACGAGCGAACCAGCGCCCTCGATCATCAGCCCGCCGCCGACAGCGACGACCCCGGGACGGTTCCGAATCCCGCTCTGGGGCCGGCCCGCCTGCGTCGCCTCCGCAAGCTCGGTCGTGTTCGTACGAAAGCTCACCGCCGTCCAAGCCTTGCCGGTCGCCATCTCGGGCGTGTGCGGACCGGCGAAGCGGTCGCGAAGGAGCACTTGGAGGACGCCCGCGCGGTCGACGACCGCGACCGCAACCTGAAAACCGCTATTCCGGCACCTCGTGAGCGCCGCCTGCGCCGCCTTGAGCGCCGTCTCCGGCGTGAGCAATCGCTGCGTGAACGTCGCGTCCTCCGCGGCCGCGCCCGCCGCGGCGACCACTGCGGCGGCAGCGAGCGCGTGCGTGAGCCTCATGGCCGCCGGGATGGCCTCACTTCTTCTGCATGAAGAACGTGAACTCCTTGCCGGCCTCGGCATGGGAGAGAAGCGCATTGCCTGTCTGCTTCGAGAACGCCTGGAAGTCCTTCACCGACCCGGGGTCAGTGGCCACGATGCGCAGCACCTGCCCGGTGGTCATGTCCGCGAGCGCTTTCTTCGCCCGCAGGATCGGCAACGGACAGTTCAGGCCCCGGGCGTCAAGGTCTTTGTCGAAGTTCATGGCCGTCTCTCCTTCTCTCGCAGCGCCGGTGGCCCCGGACGCAATCGTGCGGCCATTGATATACCAGTCGCGTCGCGACCGCAAGAGGGACGGCTCACACACGCGGCTGGCCGTGGTAGAGCCGGACGACGTGATCCGCCTCCGCGAAGAACAGCCAGCGCTCGACCAGCAGGCCAGTGAGACAGGACGCGCAGGCGAACGCGAGCGCCGGCGGAGAGGGCAACGCCCCGCTCAGCACAACGAGCGGAATCGCGAACCCGGCCACGGCGACCACGAAGCGCAACTCGCTCGCGTAGCGTCTCGCGGATCGGTCGATGAACTCCCGCGTCAGGAACGTGCGGTGCGAGTGACCGACGTCGAGTAGTTTCACTTGCGCTGCCGTCATGCCGACCGCGGCCGCGAGCGTGTGCGCGCCCGACACCCTGCGCGCATGGACGTAGTACGCGACCTTCAGGCCGGCGGCTCCGGCGAACAGGAACACCGCGACTCTTTCCAAGGCCGCAGCGCCCGCTCGGTCGAGGGCGGCGGCGAGCGCCAATCCGAGCGCGCCCGAAGCGAGGCCGAGCGCGAGGTAGTTGGCCGGCGTGAGCCACGAATGCCACTGGGGGATGGTCTTCAGGCACGCGTAGATCATGCCGGTGCAGAACAGCACCCCGAGAGCGAGAACGACGCCCGGGAGACCGACCGCGGCGCGGAGGGTCGTGCCGGCACCGGAATAGAGCGCGACGAGATAAGCGATCGCGAACGGGAAAAACGCGAGCGAGACGATGCCCTCGCGCGACAGCCACGAGTGTCGAAACCGGGAAAGCGCCCGCCAGGCATTCCTGGGGCTGGCGAGATGAAGCACCGACGAGGCCAGCCCGGCCGCGACCAGCGCGAGCGCGGCGGCGCCGGCGGTCATGCGCGCCCGCTGGCTGAGTACCGTTCCGATCGGGAGCAGATCGGCCATCACGAGCACCGCGAACAACCCGAGCCCGGCTCCCGACAAGACGGTGAAAAAAACGACGCTTAGCGGGGGCCTCACCGGGTGCAGCCCGTCAGCGCCTCACGACGCGATTGACGAGCGACTTCAACCGCCCGGCGAGACTTGGGCGAGGGGCCGCGTCCACCGCGATCTCGGGTGGCCGCCGCGGCGGAAGATACCGGTTCACCGGCTGGTAGCCGAGCTCCGGGAGCATCGCGAACCCCTCGCGGCTGCGAACGAGCTGCGACACCGCGGACCCCGGATCGTCGAGATCGCCGAAGAAGCGCGCGTGCGTCGGGCACGCGAGCACGCAGGCCGGCTGGCGGTCCTCCGGCGGCAGGAGCTCGTCGTAGATTCGGTCGGCGCACAGCGTGCACTTCTTCATCGTCCCGGTCGAATCGTCGAGCTCGCGCGCGCCGTAAGGGCAGGCCCAGGCGCAGTAGTTGCACCCCATGCACTTGTCCTCGTCGACGAGCACGATGCCGTCCGAGCGCTTGTACGACGCGCCGGTTGGGCAGACCGTAACGCACGCCGCGTCTTCGCAGTGCATGCACGACATCGGCACGTTGAGCGTCTTGCTCCCGGGATACTCCCCGACCTCGTAGTGCCGAATGCGGTTGAACCAGACGCCCGAGGGCTCGGGACCGTACGGCTGGTAGTCCGAGAGCGGCCCCGAGATCGCGGACGACCCGTTCCACTCCTTGCAGGCCACTGCGCACGCATGGCAGCCGACGCAGGTGTCGAGGTCGATGACGAGGCCGAGCTTCACGAACCCCTCACTCCCAGCGCAACACGTTCGGGCGCGAGCCGTCGTCGCCGGGGAGCCGCGCCGCGGCTGGCAGCGTTGGCCAGACGCCGGTCTCGCCCGGCGCCGCCCCGTAGACCCTCACCCGCACGTCGAACCACGCCGCCTGACCGGTCACCGGATCCGAGTTCGTGATCCGCCGCTCGAGATCGCCCTTCGGCAAATGCTCGCTGATGAGGTGATTGAGGAGGAAACCGTGGGTCGCCTCGGCCGCGTCCGGCGCGAGTCCCCACGCCCCGCCCTGTTTGCCGACCGCGTTCCAGGTCCACACGGTGCTCGCCTCGACGCCTTCCATCGTCTTCAGCTGGCAGCGCACGCGCCCGCGCCAGGATTCGACCCACACCCAGTCGCCGTCCGAGAGCGCAAGCTCGCGCGCGGTGCCGGCGTTCATGTACAGGTCGTTGCGCCCGAGGAGCTGCCGCAGCCAGACGTTCTGCGAGTCCCACGAGTGGTACATGACCATCGGCCGCTGGGTGAGCGCGTGCAGCGGATAGCCGTCGGCGTCGATCCGCGCCTGTTCGAGCGGCTCGTACCAGATCGGCAGCGGGTCGAAGTATTTCGCCAGTCGTTCGCGGTCCTCGGCGCGCTTCGGCTGCGGGCCATCGTAGAGACCGAGACCCGCGAGCCTGAATTTTGCCAGCGGCTCGGACCAGAGCTGCATGACGATCGGCTCGACCTTGCCGATGAATCCGGCCGCGACCGCCTGCTCCTGGTAGCCCCGGTTCGCGAAACGGTAGTACTTCTCGCCGTCGCGCCAGTGGTGCGCGAAGAACGAGCCGTGCTCGATGTAGCGCCGCCACT
>Ga0126369_10000876_pt1 | contig 20371 bp, 12 predicted proteins | sample PanSoiMetaPlot_1_FD_109646 | JGI IMG/M metagenome (GOLD analysis project Ga0126369, IMG submission 109646) | Tropical forest soil microbial communities from Panama - MetaG Plot_1 | ecosystem: Environmental > Terrestrial > Soil > Tropical forest > Bulk soil | place: Panama | collected 2016-02-17 | reverse complement strand
CTTCAATCCAGGGTCCGAAGGTGATGCTCATTGACGAGAATGCCGGCTCAGGCGGCGATTTGCTGCCGTGGATGTGGCGGCGATTCAACATGGGCAAGCTCGTCGGCAAGCGCACCTGGGGCGGACTGGTGGGCATCCTGGGATTTCCGATCCTGATGGACGGCGGCAACATCACCGCGCCGAACTTCGCGGTGTGGACTCCGGAAGAAGGCTGGGTGGTCGAGAATATCGGCGTGCCGCCGGATGTCGAGGTTGAACAGACGCCGGCCGAAGTTATCAGCGGACATGATCCGCAACTGGAGAAGGCGATTCAGTTGGTGATGGACGAGTTGAAGAAGAATCCGCCGAAGCAGCCAACCCGGCCGGCCTATCCGGTAAAGACGAAGCAGTAGCGATCAGTCAGCACCGCCTGCGGTAGCGGCGGGCCCCAAAGGCTTCACCCCAGGAGGGCCCGCCCGCTAGCGCAGGTGGTTCTGACTTCGCCGAACTGACAAGCTCGCACAAAACCTCTATAATCAACTCACCAAGACCCCTGAAAATCCCTCGAATGATTTTGGAAACGGAGCTATTGTCATGTCCGGCGAATCGCTTGATCGTTACTTCCGCTTGATTCGTGATGACCGCCACCGGCGGCCGTCCGGTCGCTTGTGGTGTCCCGCGGCCGATGTCTATCGCAGCACAGACGGCTGGATCGTCAAGGTCGATCTGGCCGGCGTAAAGCCGTCCGACGTTGAGGTGATCATAGACGGCGACCTTTTGCGCATCAGCGGCTCGCGCCGCGATGGCACCTGCGGTGAAGGCATCTCGCATTATCAACTTGAAATTACTTACAGCCGCTTTGAAAAAATGATTAGGTTTCCCCGCTCGATTGAACACGCCTCAATTGAACGTGATTATCATGATGGCCTCCTGATTTTACGTTTGCGCGAAGAGCAGGAGCAGGCGAGGGCCGCCCGCAGATAACAGATTCCCAATCATGGAAGAACCAAACCCGAATCAATCAAACGTGAATCCGCAGGTCAAAAAGCCGGAAGGTGTGCCTTTCGTAATTCCCGTGCTGCCCTTGCAGAACACGACGCTGTTTCCCGAGACGATGGTGCCGCTGTCAGTCGGACGCCCGGGATCAATGGCGGCGGTCGAAGCAGCCCTGGCCGGCGAAGAGAAATTGATCGCCTGCATCAGCGTGCGGCCTGAGCGCGCGGGGGACGGCGATGCCAAGCCGGATGACCTTTACGAAGTCGGCACGCTGGTGCAAATCAAGCGTATGGAGCGGGTCGAAGACACCCTCCACCTGATTGTGCAGGGCATCGATCGAATTCAATTGACTGCCTGGGAACAGTCCGAGCCATTTCTGCGAGGCCGCGTGCGCGTGCTGCCTGAGTTGGCGGTCGGAGATAGAGAGAAAGTCGAAGCCACCAAGCGTAATGTGCAGTCGCTGATTCAGCAGGCGCTGGCCTACCTGCCGCAGGTGCCGCCGGAGGTGCGGCTGATTGTGCTGGGCGCCGACGACCCGGTGCGGCTCGCTTATTTCCTCGGATCGATTCTCAGTCTCGGGGTCGAAAAAGAACAGCAGATGCTCGAGGCGAACAGCGTCGACTCTCTGATTCATCTGGCGCACGACTTTCTGGCGCGCGAAGTTGAAATCATCCGGCTGCGCTCGAAGATTGCCACCGAAGCGCAGACCGAAATGGACAAGGCGCAACGCGATTACGTGCTGCGCCAGCAGATGAAGGCGATTCAGAAGGAACTGGGCGAAGAAGAAGGCGGCGAGAAGGCCGAAAGCCAACAACTGCGCGAGCGGCTGGCGAGCGCCGACCTGCCGGACGAAGTCCGCAAGGAAGCCGAGCGCGAACTGAATCGCATGGAGAAGCTGCCGGCGATGGCGCCGGACTATCACGTCATCCGCACTTATCTCGATTTCATTCTGGAGTTGCCGTGGCGGAAGTCCTCAGAGGACCGGCTCGATCTGAACGAGGCCCAGAAGGTTCTCGACGAAGACCATTACGACATCAAGGATGTCAAAGAACGCATCCTCGAGTTTCTGGCAGTCATCAAGCTGCGTCCCGATGCCAAGAGTCCGATTCTTTGTTTCGTCGGCCCTCCGGGCGTGGGCAAGACTTCGCTGGGCCGCTCGATCGCGCGCGCGATGGGCCGTCATTTTGAGCGGCTGAGTCTGGGCGGCGTGCGCGATGAAGCTGAGCTGCGCGGGCATCGGCGCACCTACGTCGGCGCCATGCCGGGCCGCGTCGTGCAATCCATTCGCCGCGCGGGCGTGAACAATCCGGTGATGATGCTCGACGAGATCGACAAGCTCGGCGCGGATTACCGTGGCGATCCGGCGGCAGCCCTTTTGGAGATTCTCGATCCGGAACAAAACAGCACCTTCACGGATCATTACCTCGATCTGCCTTTCGATCTTTCGCGAGTCTTCTTTATCGCGACCGCCAACCAACTCGGACCAATCCCACCGCCGCTGCGCGATCGCATGGAAGTTATTCAGTTGGCCGGGTACAGCGATCGCGAGAAGTTGGAAATTGCCAAGCGCTATCTGGTGCGGCGGCAGGTCCGGGAAAACGGCTTATCGTCTGAACAGCTGGAGATCGCCGATGACGCCGTGCGCGAAATTGCCACGCGCTACACGCGCGAAGCCGGCGTGCGTCAACTGGAACGGACAATCGGCCGTGTCGCGCGCAAAGTGGCGTTGAAGATCGCCCAGGGCGAGACCCAGAAGATTGTCGTCAATCCGGCGGATATCAAAGAGTATCTCGGCGCGCCGCGCTTTTATCCCGAAGAAGCACGCAAAGAATTGCCGGCGGGGGTGGCCACCGGTATGGCCTGGACAGAAATGGGAGGCGAGATTCTTTTCATCGAAGCCACCCTGCTTCCCGGCGGCCACGGATTTTCGATAACCGGTCAGCTCGGTGAAGTCATGCAGGAATCGGCGCGCGCCGCGCAGTCTTATCTGTGGTCGCACGCGCAGGAATTTGGCATCGAGCCTTCGATGTTCAAGAACTACGGCGTGCACCTGCACGTGCCGGCCGGCGCAATTCCCAAGGATGGACCGAGTGCCGGCGTGACTATCACCGCGGCGTTGGCCTCGCTTTACACCGGACGCCGCGTGCGGCCGGATACGGCGATGACCGGGGAGATTACCTTGTCGGGATTGGTGTTTCCGGTCGGTGGGATTAAGGAGAAAGTCCTCGCGGCATATCGTGCGGGAGTTCGCCGGATTGTTCTGCCGGCCCGTAACGAAGCCGATCTCGAAGATATTCCCGAGGACGTGCGCAAGGAACTGAACCTGAAATTGGTGACGCGCATCAACGAAGTTGCGGAAGCCGCGCTGGAGAGCGTCGTGGCCAATCCGCCGCCGCCCGTCCCGCCTGAGCTTACTCAGCGTCGCCCGCCTGATGCGGATCCCTCAGGCGAGCCATTAATTGCCAAAGAACGATAGCGGCGTCATTCGGATTCTTCGGCTGTGAGGTGAAAGGTTACCTTCGCTTCATCGGGCGAAACCACCGGGTGATAGGTCTTGCCATAATTCGCGACAATCTTCTTCACGTAGTTTTCCGTCTCCGCATAAGGCGGGATGCCTTTGTACTTGTCGACTGAGCCTTCGCCGGCATTGTAGGCAGCCAGCGTCAGTGATACATCACCATCAAATCTCTTCAACAGCCACGCCAGATACTTTGTACCCGCGTCGACATTGCATTGCTTGTCTTTCAGGTCTGAGCAGTGAAAACGCTTGCCGGTGTCAGGCATCAGCTGCATGAGGCCCTTGGCGCCGGCGGAAGACGTCGCCTCGGGCTTGTAGCGGGATTCCTGTTGAATTACGGCGTGAATCAGGCGGGGATCTACGGCCTCGCGCTCCCCGGCATGAAAGATAATCAGATCGAGATCATGATCACCGGATTGCGGAATGTCCGAGGGGATAACTTCACTCTCGGCAATTGACCTTGCATCAACCGTGGGCGCAAAGGCCGGGCTGAAGTAGAAGCCGGTTAGATTGGTTATCAGGAAAAGAAGGAAAACGGCGGCCGGGGCAAACTTCACGGTTCGCAGGTGAGGAAATCGAGCAAAATCCATTTCGGTATCTCTCCATGTGAGCGATGGCGCCGGAATCCATCTGAATTAACGCCGGGCTGCGCATGGCCGAACCGATTCACAAAGAACTTGTAAAGCACTTGCAATCGAGGAGCCGAGAGTCTGATGGGAGCGCTTGTTTAGAAGTTGCTCATTTTGTGTCGAATTTGAGTCGTCAATGTGGCGTACCAAACCGTTTCAGTCAAAGGTGACGTGTCCGAAGACACGTGCTTGACCGATAGGGCCAGGGCGCTGGTGACAATCTTGCGCCTCTATTTGGAGTGCGGTGACCGCCGGCTATTTCATCAGGAACGTGGTGCTCTGTGCCGTGTGGTCAAACTCGTAGTTGAAGGTATAGACAGGCGTGACGATCGGGCGGATAAATTGGACGCGCGCCTGAACCCGCTTGTCCTGGATGCTGGTGGTGATCTTGGCGTCGGGCGGCACGTGATAATCGGGACCGTTCTTAGCCAGCTGATCTTTTACCCAGCCGGCATCGCTGCCCTGGGCCGCAGCCTGATTCACCATGTTCTGCATGATGTCTTTGTAGTAGTACGAATCGATGGCGACGGGAACGTAGAGATATCCGATATAGAGGACCACCGCAAAAATGGCGAGGAACACAATCAACTTCAGGCGGGCGCCGCCACGTTCATCGTTGAATCCATTTGTCATCATAGCTTCCTCGTTCAGCGTCTCGCGCCCGAGGGTAGCGCGAGTTTAGTAAGTACTCTGTTTTTCAGCGGGGCGCCTGCAAGCCATCTTTCAGAGACTTTCGCAGCACGCGTAGCGGAAGATTTCCACCATCGAGGATGTGCGCCCTGCCTATCTCTTCGAGCAGGATCCATTTCACTGCTCCACCGACTGACTTCTTGTCGCTCTTCATCGCGGTGATCAGCCGGTCTATCTCAAGGTCGTCCGCTCTGGGCAGCGGACCGCAAGCGCCGACCGCTTGCCTCAACGATTCTAGCGCGCTTGCCTTCAGCATGCCTAGATTTTTCGAAATCTCCCCGGCCACCAGCATCCCGTAGCCGACAGCCTCACCGTGACGAAACCGCTTGTATCTGGTGATGGCCTCCAGCGCGTGCGCCGTGGTATGGCCGAAGTTGAGAATCTTGCGCGAGCGGGCATCGTTGCGGGCCGTCGACTCACGCTCGTCGTCGGCGACAATTGAAGCCTTGAACCGGCAATGCGCCGCGATGGTGGTTTCCAGTGCGGTACGCCTGCCTCCGGTCGGCGCGCCGCGGGAGGTTTGCGCACCTTTCGCAAGCAGACGCACGGTGCGGTCAAACAGGTCTCGCTCGCCCACGGCGCCCTGCTTAACCGCTTCGCACCAGCCGGCGGTCAATTCACGACGCGGCAACGTATTTAACGTATCGACGTCGATTAGCACCAGGCTCGGCTGATAGAAGGCGCCGACAAGGTTCTTTCCAGCGGGCAGGTTAACCGCAACTTTCCCTCCCACGGATGCATCAATTTGCGCCAGCAGCGTCGTCGGCACCTGGATGAAACGAATGCCGCGCAGATAAGTCGCCGCGGCAAATCCCGCCAGATCCCCAACGACTCCTCCGCCGAGAGCCACGACGACGTCATCTCGATCCAAACGCGATTGGTTGAGAAAGATGAGGGCCTGCTCGAGCGAACTGAGCGACTTGTGCTGTTCACCTTCTTTCATCAGCCACAGTACTACTTCGAAACCGCTCGCGCGCAGCGAGGCCGCCAGTTGGTCTCCGAACAAGTGCCAAACTTTTTGGTTTGAGATCACGGCGGCCCGGCGACCGCCCGTCGCCAGCGCCGCGCGCGCGTGCGTCCCGGCTTCTGCGACCAGGCCACTTTGGATCTTTATTTCGTACTTTGCTTGCCGCGCCGGTAAGCGCACTCGGACAGTTTGCACCAGATGAATGTATCGCGTTTCGGGCGAAATAGGTCAAGTCTCGCGACCCATTATGGCTGGAATCCCCCGTGTATTACCTGTTTTCTTTGGTTGTCATCTCTGGCTTTCAGGGTGCCGGGAGGCTAAACTTCCCGAAAATTCAGATACAGACGCGGTTCGTTGCCCGGTCGCGTCCAATTTTTGAAAGGTAAACACGATGTCCCGTAAAAGTCTCTGGCTTTTCCTAGTCCTGGCCGTGGTCGCTGCTGGGTTATTGCTCCAGCCGGCTACGAAAGCCCAGAAGCAAAAGCAGCAAAAATACGCCGCATCTTCAGGCCCGCCGACGCTGGCGCTGAACGTGGAGCCCAAAGTCATAAAGGCATGTGAAGGCACCACGCAAGCTCAACTTAGCGCGACGGCAAAATCACCCGACGGCGCGCCGCTGCGATATCGATGGAAAGTCAATGGCGGCCAGATCAAAGGCGAAGGTCCCGCCCCGACGTGGGACTTGACCGGCCTAGCCCCGGGAACCTACCAGGCAAGCATCGAAGTCGACGACGGAAGGGACATCAATTGTGTGGCCTTCGCCTCGATGCCGATTGTGGTGCTTGATTGCCCGCCACCGCCACCCGTTTGCCCGACGATTAACATTTCCTGCCCTGAGTCAGTGAAGGAAGGTGAGACGGCAAGCTTCTCGACCACCATCACCGGCGGCCGGCCGGCCCCGGGCATGACGCCGACATATGACTGGACCGTCACCTGCGGCAAGATTGTGAGCGGCCAGGGAACAGACCACATCACCGTCGACACGACGGGTTGTTCAGGCCAGACGATTCAGGCCAACGTTAACCTGACTGGTTACGGCGTGCCCTGTCCGGCAACATGCTCGGTGGCTATTCCGATTATGAACAAGCCGCGCAAGTTCGACGAGTACTATGACATCGCGCGTAACGACGAGAAGGCGCGACTTGATAACTACGCGATTCAATTGCAGCAAGAACCGGGATCGCAAGGTTATGTGTTCGTCTACCCGTCGCGTAAGGCTGGTTCGGCACAGGCCCAGGCCCGCGCGCAGCGCGTCATCGATTACCTGGTGACTACCCGCGGCATCGATTCGCACCGGCTGGTCGTTACCATGGGACCGGCGCGCGATGAATGGCTGACTGAGCTGTGGGTTGTGCCCGAGGGCGCTCCGCCACCGCAGCCACAGCGGTAAGTTGATTGGTCTCCCCAACAGGAAGAGGCGCGACTTTAAGGGTCGCGCCTTTTTTCTATTCGCAGCGCGGCGAGGTTTATGGTAAACGTACGGCGCATCATGCGGCGCCCGACCATTCATGCCGTACTTTCCCTGCCCAGGGCCGTCATCGTTTTCGTCCTTGCCGCCCAGTGTCTTTATGCCGAACGCTTGCCCATCAGGATCTACACTTCGGCCGATGGCCTGGGCAGCAGCTTCGTCAATTCGATCATGCGCGATTCGCGCGGCTTTCTTTGGATTTGCACGCGCGACGGTTTGAGCCGCTTCGACGGCGCGCACTTCGTCACTTATCAGGTCGGCGACAAGAATGCGCCTCCCGGCATTGAGTCGATTCTCGAAAGTAGCCAGGGCGTTTATTGGATCGTGACCACCGGCGGTCTCTACCGGTTCGATCCGCGGCTCCTGCCCTCGGCGGCCGAAAATACCGACCGCCCGCGTTTGAACGCCGAGTTCATCACCGACAGCAGATTTATTCTGCTCGAGGATCGCCAAGGTGAATTGTGGGGCGGGCTGCCGTCAGGTCTCTATCATGCCGTGGAGAATAACGGCAGGACTTCATTCGCGAGAGTGGGCCTCCGGTCAAACCGTGATCTCGAGATTACCAGTTTCTGCGAAGCGCGTGACGGCAGCCTCTGGATCGGCAGTTACACCACCCTCTTGCGCCGCACGCCGGACGGGCAGGAGTTTTATTACGACATACCGTCGTTACCCCACGATGCAGTTACCGCCCTGCTGGAAGATCGCAACGGCAACCTGTGGGTTGGTCGGGTCTCAGGTATCTATGCGATCAAACCGGAACCGCTCGCGGAACTTTCAGCTGGAAAAGTTCCGGCGATCCGCAACTTCAATTCGCTGGCAAAGACGCAACCTGCCACGCAGTTGCCGGTCATGGCGCCGCAAGTACCGGGCGATATATTCAGGTACGCCTTCTTCAAGGACGATCGTCACGCCAAATGTTTCTACGAAACCTCAGACGGCCGATTGTGGATCTCTGACGGATCCGTCGTCGTGCACTTCGATGCCACGAAATTCGAAGTGCTCAATTCGGGCTTCATCAAGGGCGCGACCAAAATTGCGCAGGATGGCGGCGGCAATGTCTGGCTGGCGGGATCGACCGGTTTGATGCGTATCGATCGGCATGGTCTCGTCAGTTATGGCGAGGATGACGGATTAAAGAGCGCCGGAGTAACGACCATTGGTGAATCGCGGAAAGGCCAGCTTTATTTCGCCGGCGACAACTTTTCGTTAACCGGCTTTGATGGAAACACTTTTCGATCGATTCGCGCGCCCGTGTCGCCGACGGCCGGCATGTTGTGGACCGCGACCGGTGCGTATCAGGACTCAACCGGCGAGTGGTGGATCCCCACCACCGAAGGGCTCTTCCATTTCGCCGCGCTGGACGACCCGGCCAAGCTCGAATCAGCGCACCCGCTGGATGTCTTCACGAGTCGAAACGGTCTTAAGAGCACCCAGGCCTTTCATGTTTTCGAAGACTCGAAGGGCGCTCTGTGGATCAGCACCCGCGACCCCGACCCAAAACTATGGGGCTTCTCGAAATGGGACCGCGCCACGCGCACGTTTTATGCCTTCTCTGAAGCGGACGGATTTCCTTCCGGCCGGGCCGTGTCGGCTTTTGCGGAAGATCGAAAAGGGACCTTGTGGTTGGGCCTGAGTGATGGCGGCGTCTTGCGTTATGCCGGCGGCCGGTTCGCAGCCGTACCCACTGATTTGCCGGGCAGCCTGATCACGGCGGTGCACGCGGATCGATCCGGACGGATCTGGATTGCTTCATCGCAAGCGGGATTGAAAATTCTAAGCGATCCCACGGCGGCCCAACTGAGTTTCAGCGACTATACGATTGCCAACGGCCTCGCGAGCAACAACGTGCGATCGCTCGCCGAGGACACACTCGGCAATATTTATGTCGGCACCGCGCGCGGCGTCGATCGACTCTCTCCCGACCTTGCGCAGGTGGTCCACTATTCAATCGCCAACGGTCTGGCGGGCGACTTCATCATTGCGGCCTTCTGTGATTCGCGCGGCACGCTGTGGTTCGGCACCCCATCGGGTCTTTCGCGCCTGGTTCCGGAAACACGGAACGATGACGCGGCGCCGCCGATTCTGTTGAGCGGACTGCGAATCGCCGGCGAGCCGCGTCCGGTAGCCGAGATTGGAAGCACTTCAATTTCAGATCTCGAATTGACGCACCGGCAAAACAATCTGCAAATCGATTTCTTTGCGATCGATTTCGCGGCAGGTGAAGAACCGCGATATCAGTACCGGCTGGAAGGCGCCGATCACGACTGGAGTCAGCCCACCACGCAACGGACGGTTAACTTTTCGAATCTCGCGCCCGGCTCATATCGCTTTCTGGTGCGCGCGGTCAACTCGGCCGGTCTGGCCAGCGCCGCGCCGGCGGTGATCAGTTTCAAAATTCTACCGCCGTTCTGGAGACGTTGGTGGTTTATTGCCCTGGCGATCTTGTTCGTTGCAGCTATCGTGGTGACGCTGGATCGTTACCGGGTGGCGCGGATGCGCGCGCTTGATGCTCTCAATCGCCGCTTGAAACTCGAATATGAAATTACCCGGGTGCTGGCCGATTCGGGATCGAATGTCGAAGCGGCGCCGGGAATTCTACAAGCCATCTGCGAAACTCTGGGCTGGGACGTGGGCGTGATTTGGGACGTCGACCTGCAAAACAATTGGTTGCGATGCGTGGCCGTTTGGCACAAACCAGGCACGGCTGCAACCGAATTCGAGACCCAGACAAATGTGCGGACCTTCAAGCCTGGTGAAGGTCTGCCGGGGCGGGTGTGGGCGACCGCGACGCCGTTGTGGATCCGCGACTTGAACGACGACGAGAATTTCCCGCGCTTCGTCGCGGCCTCGCACGAAGGTCTGCGCAGCGGCTTCAGCTTTCCCATCCTGGTGGGTCCGGACGTCGTAGGCGTCATTGAATTCTTCAATCATCGGCTGACCGAGCGTAACAAAGGCGTCGAGGACATGATGCAACCGATCGGCAGGGAGATCGGGCAACTCCTCTTGCGCAAGCAGAGCGAACAGGCCCTGCGCGAGAGCGAGACGCGTTTTCGCACCCTGGCTGAGACTGCCTCCGACGCGATCATTACGATTGATATGAACAGCTCAATCATTTATATCAACCGCGCCGCGGAGAAGATCTTCGGCTATTCGATCAATGAAATGATGGGACAGGACCTGACGATGCTGATGCCCGAATATCTGCGGCACGTTCATCGCGCGGGGCTGAACCGCTATCTGGAAACCGGCACGCGCCATATTGGCTGGAGCGCAGTGGAATTGCCGGGCTTGCACCAGGACGGCCACGAGATTCCGCTCGAGCTTTCCTTCGGGGAATTCACCCGGAATGACCAGCGTTACTTTACCGGCATTGCCCGCGACGCAACTGAGCGAAAGCGCGCCGAAGAAGAACTCCGGCGCAGCCGCGAGGCGCGGGCGGCAGAACTCGAGCGCGTGCGCAAGCGCATCGCCAGCGACCTGCACGACGATATTGGATCGAGCCTGACGCAGATTTCTCTCTTGAGCGAGGTGGTTAATCAACGGGTGGCCGGACACGACGGTTCGGTGGCCCAGCCGCTGGCGATGATCGCCAGTTCGTCGCGTGAATTGGTCGATGCCATGAGCGACATTGTCTGGGCCATCAATCCACAGAAGGACCATCTCAGCGATCTGACCCAGCGCATGCGCACGCTGACCAGTGAAGTCTCGACTGCCTGTGGCATCAACGTGCATTTCAACGCGCCCGACAGCGATGACGATGTCCCTTTAGGCGCGAACCTGCGGCACGAAGTGTTCCTGATTTTCAAGGAGAGCATCAACAATATCGTCAAGCACGCGGACGCGACTCAGGCTGAAGTAGAATTCCGCGTCGACGGCAACCGTCTGTTTCTGCGGGTGGCTGATAACGGCAAAGGGTTCGAGCTGTCGGACGAGAGTGAAGGTCACGGTCTCGTCAGCATGCGGGCGCGCGCTCAAGAGATGGGCGGGACGCTGGCAATGCAGTCGACCGTGGGAAAGGGCACCACCATTTCTTTGCTGGTCCCCTTGTCACAGTCGCCCATTTGGAGTGCGCCGGTTTGACGGGTATCAGTACTGACACAGCTAGAGTCGCCCCAGGGGCTACGCCATTTTGTAGTGCGTGCTGATTAATTTCTGCGTAAGCTGCACCTGCTTATGCTGGAACAAATGCCAAATACAGTCATGATGGAAGCGCCGCCACCACCGGTAATCGAAGTCGCCATCGTTGAAGATCGCCGCGAGATTCGCGAGAGTCTGGCCCTGCTAATCGGCGGCACCGACGGCTTTAGGTGTGTCGGTAGTTATCGCTCGATGGAGGAGGCCCTCGATAAGCTGAAACATCATCAGCCCCATCTCTTGTTGAGCGACATTGGGCTCCCCGGCATGTCCGGAATCGAAGGCGTCGCCATTCTCAAAGAGCGGTATCCCGATCTCCTGATTCTGATGTTGACCGTTTATGACGACGACGAGCGCATCTTTGACGCGATGTGCGCCGGCGCCAGCGGCTATCTGCTCAAGAAAACACCGCCCGCCCGGCTGCTCGACAGTTTGCGCGAGGTGGCCAGCGGCGGGGCGCCGATGTCGCCGGAAGTCGCGCGCCGAGTCATCGCCTTGTTTCGCGAAATCCGTCCGCCCGATCGGGCCGACTATGAATTGACGCCTCATGAGACCCGTCTGCTGAAGCTCCTGGTCCAGGGTCACAACTACAAAACTGCCGCCGCTGAGCTCGGCGTAACCATTCACACCGTCTCGTTTCACCTGCGCAGCATCTACGAGAAGTTGCAGGTGCACTCCAAATCTGAAGCCGTGGCCAAAGCCCTGCAGAACCGTCTGGTGTAGATTTGGAGTGCGGCGGCAAAGTCCCGATTTATCGGGACGGCGACGCCGCTTTGGATCTTCCGGTCACAAATAATCAAATAATCCAGAGCGCCGTCGCCGGCGCGACAAGTTGGGACTCTGGTCCAAGATCCGCGGCCCTCTGTGGACAGCTCTCCTTAGAGATGCCCTTCCTGACGGTCGGGCTTCCGACACAAAAAGACCTACAGATCAACGTAGTGACCCGAAACTCCATTTGATTTCAAATGCTTCCCACGCCGCAGCGCGGAAACGAATTTTGAAATCAGAAGGAGTTAGACAAGTCATGCAACTAGTTTACGCCACCGGAACACCCGGAAACTTCAACTTCGATATAGCCCAAACCACCGATCGACTGCCGGCGGGAGCGCGTGTCTTCGCCACCTGCCGCGGCACGTCAGTGGCCGAGACCCTCGATCAGCAGACGTTTCACGCCATGAGCGATGCTGAGTACTGTGAATTGCTCGCGGCGATCCGGCAGGCCACTGAACGAGAGCAGCGACAAGCGAAGGCAAATTCGCTCCGCGAGATACTTCACTCGCTGGCCGCTCTCATCCTGGTGGTGATTGCCGTCGGGTGTTTGTCGGTCACGGTCAGCGCCGCAACTTTCCAGGTGACTACCACCGCCGATAACGGCGACAACGTCAACCCCACCGCCGGCTCGTTGAGAAAGGCAATTCTCGACGCCAACGCCAATCCCGGCGCGGACGACATCGTCTTTCTAATCGCCGGCAGCGGCGTGCAGACCATCAGCCCGCCGACCCGGCTGCCCAACATCACCGATCCGGTGACGATCGACGGGTACACGCAAAATGGCGCCAGCAAGAACTCGATCTTCGACGGCGATAATGCGGTGCTGAAAATCGAAATCAATGGCGCCAACGCGGGCGCCGGCTTTGCCGGCATCGGCTTTACGATTACCGGCGGCTCAACCACGATTCGCGGACTGGTGATCAATCGGTTCCAGGCTTACGGCATCCAGATTGGCGTCAACGGTCCCGGCAACAACCATATCGAGGGATGTTTTATCGGGACCGACCCAACCGGCACGATCTCGTTGCCGAACCTGGCATCCGGCATCTACCTAAACCGTTCGAATGACAACGTCATCGGCGGCACCACCCCGGAGTCGCGCAACCTGATCTCCGGCGTTGACCCCAACAACAACGGTTCCGGCATTACCGCCACCGGCAATCCGATCAGCGGGCTGACGATTCAGGGCAACTACATCGGCACCAACGCGGCCGGCACCGCCGCCCTCGTGCCTGGCAGCAAGGGGACCGGCATCAACATCGACAGCTCCGTCAAGACGATGATCGGGGGAACTGTTTTTGGAGCGCGCAATCTCATCTCCGGAAATGGCACCGGCGTTCAGGTCGGCACCAGTGACCAGGTCCTGATTGCCGGAAACTACATCGGGACCGACACCACCGGCACGCAGGCGGTGGGCAACCGCAGCGATGGAGTCAAATTCTATAGCGTCACGAACTCCCTCATCGGCGGATCTGCCAATTCCGCCCGAAACATAATCTCGGGCACTCTGCTGGGTGAGGGCATTGGCTTCGGGCAGGCCTCAACCGGCAATCTGATCCAGGGCAATTACATTGGCACCGACGTGACCGGCAATGTCGCGCTGGGAAATCAATCAGGCATCGCTGAATTGTTTGGCGGCGCAGTTACGCCTGCCAATAACAAGATCGGCGGTTCAGCTCCGGGCGAAGGGAATCTGATCTCAGGCAATAAGTCGCTGGGCATTAATCTTAACGGCGATGCAGGTAACAACGTGATTCAGGGCAACTTGATCGGCACGAATGCCGGCGGCACGGCCGCGCTGCCAAACGGCGATTTAGTACTAAAGCAGGGCGGCGGTATCGCGCTGACTACGACCAACAACAACACCATTGGTGGTGCGACATTTGGGGCGCGCAACGTAATTTCAGGCAATGCGAATTACGGTTTGTTAATTAACGGCAGCAGCGGCGATGTGGTCCAGGGAAACTTCATTGGCGTTGATATCAACGGCGCCGCGCTCGGCAATACCGGCCGGGGCATCCAGGTACTCAACGGCTCGCATGACTGCACGATCGGCGGAACGGCCGCCGGCGCCGGCAACGTGGTCGCCTTCAATGGCGCTGCCGGGATCACGCTGTTTGAGTCGGGTGCAGCCACGCACGTTTACAACATCGCGATCAGGGGAAACGCGGTGTATGCGAATATCGGGAGCGCCGGACCGGGAATCGATCTCGGCGATAACGGGATCACGCCTAACGATTCGGGCGACGGCGATTCGGGGCCGAACAACCTGCAAAACTTCCCGACCTTGTCCGCGGCGACATCAGGGGGCGGCATCACTACCATCGCGGGAACTCTTAACTCCGACGTCAATAAGCAGTATCGAATTGAATTCTTTGCCAGCCCGCAGTGTTCGGCCTCAGGCTATGGCGAAGGCCAGGCGTACCTGGGTTCGACTGACGTCACCACGAACGGCAACGACGCCGGCTTCAGCGTAAATCTCCCGGTGAACGTGCAGCCCGGAAACGTAGTCACGGCCACCGCAACTGATTCGTCCGGCAACACCTCAGAATTTTCACCGTGCCTGCTGCTGAATGGCCTGCCTGGCGGCGGCACGCTGCAATTCAGCGCGGCCAATTTCAACGTGAACGAAAACGCCGGCAACGCCACGGTCACTGTCGATCGCGCCGGCGGCGACTCGAGCGCGGTCTCGGTCCATTATTCAATGAGCGCTATCTCGGCCACCGCCGGCAGCGACTACACCAGTGTTTCCGGCACTTTGAATTGGGCCGCCGGAGATCTTTCGAGCAAGACCTTTACCGTGCCGATCAAGGATGACACGCTCAATGAATTCAACGAGACCGCTCAGCTCGGTCTCAGCAATCCGACCGGAGGCGCGACGCTGGGCAATCAAAAGCAGGCGACACTCACGATCATAGACGACGATCCTTTGCCGTCATTCAGCATCTCGGATGTGAGTGTGGTTGAAGGAAACTCGGGAACGACGGCCGCGAATTTCACGGTCAGCCTTTCCGCGGCGAGTGGCAAAACCACCAGCGTGTCCTGGAAGACGGCGCCCGGCACTGCTACCCCGGGAGTTGACTACACGGACGTCAACAGCAGCACGGTTACGTTTCAAGCCGGGCAGACGAGCAAGACAATCACGGTCAACGTGATTGGCGATACCGCGTCTGAACCGGACGAGACTTTCTTTGTCACGCTCTTTACTCCTAACGAAGCGACCATCGCGAAGGCTCAGGGCACCGGGACGATTATCAACGATGACGGCGCCGCGCCCGCGGGCACGCTGCAATTCAGCGCCTCGACCTACAGCGTCAGCGAAAGCGGTGGGCAGGCAATAGTCACCGTCACCCGCACCGGCGGCAGTAACGGCGCCGTCTCGGTGCAATACGCCACGACTGCCGGCAGCGCAACGGCCGGATCCGACTACACGGATGCCGGCGGCACGCTGAACTGGGCTGATGGTGATACGGCCGATAAGACTTTCGTCGTGCCGATCACTGATGATTCGCTGAATGAGCTGAACGAGACGGTGAATCTCAACCTGAGCAACGCCAGCGGCGGCGCCGCGTTGGGCAATGCCACCAGCGTGCTCACCATCGTCGACGATGATCCCAAGCCAACTGTTTCGATCAATGACGTGACCAAAGCCGAAGGTAACAGCGGCACGACCAACTTCGATTTCGAGGTGAAGCTTTCGGCGGCGAGCGGACAGACGGTCAGCGTTGATTACACGACTTTCGCCGGCACGGCCGTAATGGGCACTGACTTTCAACCCGTGAGCGGCACCCTGACTTTCAATCCGGGCGAGACATTGAAACAGATCACCGTGCTGGTTAACGGCGACACGCAGGACGAGCCGGATGAAAACTTCACGGTGGAAATCTCGAAGCCCGTGAACGCCACCTACACGAAGTACGACGGCATCGGCACGATCGTCAATGACGATGCGGTGGGGGCGCCGGCGATCCATTTCACTCAACCCAACTATCAGGTGTTTGAGAACCTCGGCGCCATGACCCTGACAGTAACCCGTAGTGGCGATACGAGCGCCGCTGCCTCAGTCGATTACGAGACCGCCGACGGCACGGCCGTTCAGAAGTCCGACTTTGAATACGCGGCGGGAACGCTGACCTTCGGTCCCGGAGAGACCAGCAAGACCATCACTGTCCTGCTGAACGAAGACGCGCTGGTCGAAGGGAATGAGCATTTCAATGTGCAGCTGAGCAATCCGGCCGGCGCCGCCCTCGACGCCCAGAACACCGCCATCGTTTCGATTGTGGATGACGTGCCTGAGGCGGCGACGAATTCAATCGACGACGCGCAGAACTTTGTGGCCATGCACTATCACGATTTTCTGAATCGCGAACCCGACGCGGCGGGGCTGGCTTTCTGGACCAATGAAATCACTTCGTGCGGTAACGACCAGCAGTGCATCGATGCGAAGCGCGTTAGTGTTTCGGGCGCGTTCTTCCTTTCGATTGAATTCCAGCAGACGGGTTATCTACGTTATCTGGTGGAAAAGGAATCGTTCGGATCGATGCCGAAATACACGGAGTTCATGCGTGACGTGCAGGAAGTGAGTCGCGGCGTGGTGGTGAAATCGCCCGGGTGGGAGCAGCAGCTGGCGGACAACCAGCACCAGTTTGCCGAAGCCTGGATTAGCCGGCCCGCATTCAAGGCCATGTACGACCCGTTGTCGAACACCGATTACGTGAATGCGCTCTATGTGAACGCCGGCATCATTGCGACGCAGGCAGAGCGGTTGTCGCGGGTGAACGCACTGGACACGGCCAACGAAGATCGCGCCGCCGTGTTGCTTGATGTGGCTGCGGATGCGGGATTCAAACAAAGAGAGCAGAACGCGGCCTTTGTGTTGATGCAGTACTTTGGCTACCTGCGACGTGATCCGCAGGCGGCGCCTGATTCAGACCTGAGCGGCTATAACTTCTGGCTGAACAAGCTGAATTCATTCGGCGGCGACTGGCAGCAGGCGGAAATGGTCAAGGCATTTATCACCTCGACGGAATATCGGACGAGGTTTGGCCAGTAGCAATCAATCCCTTCGGATCTAACTTGCCGGCGCGGCTTTGCAAAAAGTCGCGCCGCTTTTTATTTGGGTCGGTGCCATGAGAGGAGTGGGCATCGGGACGACTCTTTCTCCGTCTGCTGTGCCAACGGTACTGATTCGCATTGAAGTAGAGGATTTTGGCGAATTGGTTAATACTCTTCGTCCGAAAGACTTCGAGCATCGTTCAGCACTTGGGCTTGCGTTCGATGGTACAGTGTAGCCATGGCCGCTCGGCAATACCGCAGGAACAACCACTTGGAAGAAGCGATGGCTTTGCTGATTCGAAACCAGGCGGCCTTCGTGGAACAAATCTCACGCAACGATCAAGAGCGACTGGCGCTGCAGCTGCGAACCGATGAATGGCAGCGACGGAGCGATGAGCGGTTTGCCCGCATCGAGGAATGGCAAAGAAGAAGTGACGAGCGGTTTGAGCGAATTGAAGCGGAACTGCGTGAGCTCCCAGCCAGGATTATCGACGCGGTCCTCCGTCAATTGCCGCGAATCAAGAAAGAGATCGGATTCAAGTCTAATTAATAATGCGATCACGAAACGGCGGCCGAAGCCGCCGCCTCGACTGCCGAAAGAGAGTGACGACGGCCGGCGATCATTTTGAAAAGATTGCGTCGCTAAAAGAAATTCTTTTTCGTTATATCCGCGATTTTCTTTCCCACGCCGCTCAAGGAGTCTTTCGAATCGCCGCCAAACAATCCCCAGCTCACGGCGCCGGACGCGTCTGACTCGTACAAGACCTTACCAGTGGCTTTATCAATGAATTTGATATGAGTCACCACCCGCGTTTTGCCGGCGCCCATGCTGATGACGTAGCGCTTGGCACGGCTGCCGGGCTCGTATTTGGTAACGGTGCCGACAAGCTGAAGAGTTGGGGCAGCGGGACCGGTCGCCGTTTCCCCCGGCGCTACTACCTGCTGGAATTTCTTCATGTCTTTCAACTTCGAAACGATTTCATCCATCATCGGATGAACATTGTCTGCCGGGAATTTCGTTTCGTCAGGCGCGTCAAACGCCGTTACTTCGATTACCGGATAACGGTTCTTCAGACTGTCGTTTTGGTCTTGAGCTAAGGCGAATGCTGAGGTCAGCAGGAGCACCGCGACGCCCGCGATGAGCAGATTTCGGCGAACTTTCACTTTCACCTCCGGGGTTGTTGGCGCGGTCGCAGCACGCTCACGTTGGGAATTTAGACAGACACTTCTTCGTATTCTTCCACCAGGTGCGGCGTTGCGATGGGTTGATCAGAATTGTCAGTGTCGAGGATGGCATTCACAATCGGCAAACTCAGGGTGTGCTTCCTGGGAATATTCGGCACGTCATGACCGGCGGCATAGACGGCATGGCGTTCATTCTCTTTGTACCAGTCGGCCAGATTCGCGGTCTTGTGCATGTTCTCGATGATTTGCCGCCAGCCGACGCCGGTGTTGTAGGCGCAGAATGAAATCTCGCCTTCCTGCGTGCCGTAAGGGATGACGCACATCTCGGTGCGGCGGAAGTCGTAATTGAACAAGTCCTGGAACCACATGCCCTCGACGCAAAGCACACGCCAGTTGTCGCTGAGATTGTCCTGGCCGGCGCTGGTCATGCGATCGTTGCGATCGGAACTCGAATTAGTAGACGAGGGTTTGAAGAGATTGACGATCTGCGAGATGGGGAAGCCTGCCGGCGCTTTGCTGGCGTCGTAGTTCCGCATAATGGCCATCGCGAGCTGCGCGTATGAAAGCTTCTTGCCGCGGGCCGTGTCGGTGATCACCGCGACATCTTTGATGAACTGCTCGTAATTGAAAAATTCGAAGAGGGATCGGAAATCACCCGTCTGCTTGTTGACGACGGCCAGCGTGAAGATGCCGCAGTTAGGATGGCAATTGCATGAAGACCAGCCCCAGGGAGCGTCGGCGCCCTGCAGCATGTCCATCACACTGGTGAATGCCGAATATGACGAGAGCGGAAACCAGTCACGCAACGGCTGCAAACGGCCGCCCAGCTGATCTTTCAAATCATGCGTCATGCCGGAGAGCGTGTAACGCCATCTGGTGCGCAGCTCATCCGAGATATCTTCGTCGCGCCCGGTGAAAGAAACGGGTTGGAAGGCAATCGTCTGAACCTTGTCGATGTTCTTCGCGGCAAATTCGACGATCTGCCCGATGGCATCGTTGTTAACGCTGTTGACGATGGTGACTACCAGGGTCACCTTGATTCCGACCTTCGCCAGGTTTTCAATCGCCCGAACCTTAACGTCGAACAAATTGCCGACGCCGCGATGTTTGTTCTTTTCTTCGCCGACGCCGTCGAACTGTAGGTAGACGCCGTGCTGGCCGGCGGCTTTGGCTTGCTTGCAGAACTCAATGTCTTCCGCGAAACGAATACCGTTGGTGGCCGCCAGGATGCGATAGAAGCCGATCTTCTTGGCATAGGCGACGGCCTCGAGGTAATAAGGCGAAAGTGTCGGCTCGCCGCCGGAGAAGAGAATGATTACCTGGCGGCGCGGTTTGAATGACACCGCTCGATCGAGAATAGCTTTAGTGTCTTCAAAGGTTGGCTCGTGCACATAGCCGACCTGGTTCGCGTCCATGAAGCACGGGTTGCACATCATGTTGCAGCGATTCGTCAGATCGACCGTCAAAACTGCGCCGCGTCCGAATTTGATAGTCGAGGTCCCGTGACGATGCACGCTCGCATCTTCGGCGGCGCCAAAGTCACGCCCGAAGAAGAGCGATTCGATTCTCTCCAGGAAAGCCGGATCGGTCGCCATCACGTCTTCGAACTCTCCATGCTTGGGGCAGGTCTTGCGCATGACGACGCGACCGTTATCTTCCAGGATTTGCGCCTTGAGTTCGCCCGGATGGGCGTTCATCAAAGTCTCGAGCGTAGTCTCGCCAGAGATGACCGCATTACGGACTTCCTTCACGCAGCGCGGGCAGAGCGAATCTGTCTCCCTGGGAAAACCCAGTGGCGGAGCTGTCCGTTCGTACGATTTCAGGAGTGGTCCGGGAGCCCAATTGGGGCGAATGGCTTCGCCTTCGGGAAGCCGCTGATTAACCGATTGGAAAGCCTTCCAGGCGACATCCGACAACGTCGAGACGATTTTCGATCCGGTTACACCGGATAGTTTATTCTTATCGGCCTCGCCGCGGCG
>Ga0126369_10000875_pt1 | contig 20396 bp, 16 predicted proteins | sample PanSoiMetaPlot_1_FD_109646 | JGI IMG/M metagenome (GOLD analysis project Ga0126369, IMG submission 109646) | Tropical forest soil microbial communities from Panama - MetaG Plot_1 | ecosystem: Environmental > Terrestrial > Soil > Tropical forest > Bulk soil | place: Panama | collected 2016-02-17 | reverse complement strand
TCCCGTCCCTGGCCGCGCCCGTTCACACCGACCCCGGCGGTGCCGCGGCGTTCGCTGCGCGCGCCGACACGCCGTTCGGCACGGCGGGAAGCCTGTTCATGCTCAGCGGAATCTGGAACGCCGAGGCGGTCCCCGCCGGGTATGGCGGGTACGCCGCGGCGGCGTGGCTGGCCGTGACGCTGCTCGCGCTGGCCGGCTACGTGGCGGCCGCGCGGCCCAGGCGGATCTGCGCGGGCCTAGGGGTGGCCGCGGTACTTGGCGCCATGCTCGCCGCGCTCGGCCTGTCGGCCCCCACTCTCAGCGCCTTGCAGTCGGCGATCGCGGCGTGGCCAGGCTTCGCCTTGCTGCGCGACGGCCAGCAGTTCGTCGCACCGCTCGCGCTCGCCGAGTCGATCGGTCTGGGCGCTGGGATCGCCACCCTGATCGGCGTGGCGCCCAAGCTGGCCGGCGCCCGCCGGGCAAGCCGCACAGCCGACCCAAAGGCCGCGGCCGGCCCGGCCGTGGTGATCGGCGTGCTCGCCCTGGTCGCTCCCGTGGTGCTGCTGCCAGGCCTGGCCTGGGGCGCAGTCGGCAGGCTGAACGCGGTGTCGTACCCGGCCGACTGGCTACGCGCGCGGCAGTTCATCGACGCCGACCCGCATGCGGGTTCGGTGCTGCTACTTCCGTGGGCGCAGTACCGCAGGTACCCATGGAACGGCGGCGAGGCCGTCTTCGACCCGTGGCCCAGGCTGGTGCGGCGCCCCATGATCTGGAACGACGCGCTGCGGGTGGGCACCACGACCGTGGCGGCCGAAGGCCCACAGGCCCGCGGGCTCGGGCCGGTCATGGCGTCGCGACGGCCACTGACCGGGCCACTGCTCGCGGTCGGGGTCAGATACGTGATCGTCGACGCCGGACCGCTGCTGGGCCAACCACGGTCGCGGCTGCCCCAGCTGGCCAGGCTTCCGGGGAGCCGGGTAGTGCTGGCCAGTTCGGACCTGATCGTGTTCGAGCTGCCGCCCAGCTAGCCGGCGGCCGTGACTCCCCCGCCACCTGTCGCTGCCCCGCGCCACCTGTGGCTGCTCGCGCCACCTGTGGTCGCCCCGCGCCACCTGTGGCTGCCCGCGCCACCTGTGACCGCCCCGCGCCACCTGTGACTGCCCGCGCCACCTGTGACCGCGAAGTTACTGGTAAGTTGCTTTTTCATATCGCTCTGGCAAGATGGTCGGGATAATCCCTAAGCTAGGTGCTTGGCTGCCGGGCCGCTCGGTACCGGTGGAGGATCGTCGGAGGACGTTGTGAACCGACTCGTACTGCTCGTGATCTCCGTAGTGGCGGGCGCGGGGCTGGCCCTCGGATCCTCGTTCGCCATCACTAGCCTGATCGCGAGCTCGGGCCAGAGCCCGGTGAACCAGACTCTGTACAACTACGGCTCACGCTGACCGCTCCAAGCCTCGCGCGGCAAACGTCGCGGAGCCTTCGTTAGGCGACTCGTCCTGCAACGTCCGGCCAACCATCATGAGGAAGACTTTGACGGCCGCTGGGCCGTCAAAGTCTTCCGGCTGTTTTATCGGCCAATCCGCTAGGCGTCGCCAGCGGCAAGCTCCGCCGCAAGGATTGCGCCGAGTTCCCAGCAGGCCTCCAGGTCACCGGAGGTCGGCTGGCCGATAACGCACACTGGCGGCCTGACCTGGCGCCAGTTGAGCCCTCCGGTGATCGACTCCACTGCGCGCACCGCGCCAGTGGTATCGCTCGCGCCGTGCACGTACAGCCCATAGGGTCGTCGCCTGGTCCCGTCCAGGCACGGGTAATAGATCGTGTCGAAGAAATGCTTGAGCGCGCCTGACATGTAGCCGATGTTGGCGGGCGTGCCAAGCACGTACCCATCGGCCGCGAGCACGTCGGCCGCCCCGGTGCTGAGCGCGGGCTCGGCCACGACTTCCACGCCGTCCACCTCATCGGTCCGCGCGCCCGCGAGCACGGACTCGAACATGGCCTGCATCGCCGGAGACGGAGTGTGGTGCACGAGCAGCAGGCGGCGCGCCATGCCACCGCAGCCTAACGACCGCGGGCGCACCCCGAGAGCACGGGCCGCGCCGGTGCTCCATCCATGATCGCGAAGACTTTTGGGTATCGGGCTACCCAAAATCCTCGGTGATCATGGAAAGCTGCGGCCGCCATGATGCCTTGCCAGCACTCCCCTCCTCCTTGCCAGCGGCCATCCGATCCAGTTAGACTGAACGTTCAGTCAGCCCCTCGATCGGGAGCCAAGGGAGCTCGCCATGGCCGGTTCGCAGGCCGCATCAAGCACGCCCGCCGCAGCCCCCAGCCGTCCCGACGCGGCCCCGAGCCGCCCCGACGTGGCGTCCAACCCTCCCGCCGCGGCCCCGAGCCCTCCCGCCGCGGCCGCGAGCCCTCCCACCGCGGCCCCGAGCCCTCCCGACGCGGCCCCTCGGACGCCCGCCGCCGCGGCGCCCAGCTGCCCCACCGACGGCTCACGTGCTCCCGCCGCCCTCGACGAGATCATCGCCGAGCAGGAAGCCGTCTTTATCCGCCGCCAGCCCGAGTCGGCCAAGCTGGCGAGTCAGGCATCGGCCGCCCTGGCCGGCGGTGTGACCTCAAGCTGGCAGATCTCGCGGCCGCAGCCGGTTTGGATCAGCCACGGCGCCGGGTCCAGGATCTACGACGTCGACGGCAACTGTTACGTGGACATGCACGGCGGCTACGGCGCCGCACTCGCCGGGCACGCCCACCCGGCGATCGTCGAGGCGGTGCAGCACCAGGTGCGCCGGGGTACGCACTTCGCGCAGCCCACCCGCGATGCGCTCGCCGTCGCGCGGGAGCTCGCCCGCAGGTTCGGCTTGCCGCAGTGGCGTTTCGTCAACTCAGGTACCGAGGCCACCATGGACGCGGTGCACCTGATGCGCGCGATCACCGGCCGCGACCTGATCATCAAGCTGGAGGGCGGTTACCACGGCCACCACGACTCGGTTCAGGTCTCGGTGTATCCGGAACCTGACGAGATGGGCCCGCCGGGCAGGCCGAACAGCGTTCCGGCCGCGAGCGGGATACCGCGCGCGATCACCGACCTGACCCTGATCGTCGGCTTCAATGACCTTGCAGCGGTGGAGCGAGTGCTCACCGAGCACCCAGGCCAGGTCGCCGGGATGATTCTGGAACCGATCATGATGAATGCCGGGATCATCCTGCCTGACCCTGGGTACCTGGCCGCCTTGGCGGGCCTGCTCCACGCACACGGCGCGCTGCTGACCTATGACGAGGTCAAGACCGGGCTCACGGCCGGTCCGGCCGGCGCCACGGGGGTCACCGGAGTGCCACCCGACATCATCTGCCTGGCCAAGGCTATCGGCGGTGGGCTGGCAGTCGCGGCCGTCGGCGGCACCGCGCAAGCGATGCAGCACGTGGCCAACGGTGACTACGAGATGGTTGGTACGTTCAACGGCAATCCGCTCGCCATGGCCGCTGCCCGGGCCATGCTGTGCGAGGTGGCGACCGACGATGCGTACCGGCACATCGATCGACTGCGCGAACATGCCGTGGCTGGCGCGACGCAGGCGCTGGCCAGCCATGGCATCGCGGCCAGGGTCGTCGCCGTCGGCGCCAAGGGCTGCATATCGTTCGCGGCCGAACCAGTACGGGACTTCCGTGGTTTCTTGGCGATCGACGATGCCTACAGTCATGCGCATTGGCTGTTCCAGCACAACGGCGGCGTGTTCCTGCCGCCGTGGGGCAAGGCCGAGCAGTGGCTGATCTCCGTCCAGCACGACCGGGATGATATAGACCGCTTTAATCGTAATGTCGCCGTGTTTGCGGCTACACTGAGTGGTGCACCCGCGGTGGTAAGTTCCTCCTGGTGATCACCAGAAGGCGCTTCCTCTCCGGCATCGGTGGTACAGCGGTAGCTTCGGCGGGACTTGGCCCGCTGGTCGCCGGCTGCGGCCCGGCCGCAGCGCTGCTGCCAAAGAAGCAGCCTCCGCTGCCGACACCGCAGACGATGATCGAGTGGCCCATCTACGCGGGCAACCCGAGGATCCGCGATGGGCTGCTGGCCGAATCCAATGCCACGCTGCGCGTCCTGGCGTGGCCGCGCCGTATCAGCAGGCAATGCCTTGACGCCTTCGCCAGGCAGTTCAGCTGCGGCGTCGAGCTGTCCACCTTCAGCACGATGGCGCACGCCATCGCCGCCATCACCAGCAGGCGCGCCCGCTTCGACGTGTTCATCGGCGCGCCGGCCAACATCACCGCCGCGCTGGTGAGCGGTCAGCTCGTCCGCCCGCTGACGCGCAGCTACCTGCCGAACGTCAGCCAGCTATGGCCACGGCTGTCTAGTCCCTATTACGACGTGCATCTGCGGTACACCATCCCGTACAGCGTCTACACGACCGGCATCGCCTGGCGCAAGGACATGCTGGGCGCCGACCTGTTCGCTTCGCAAGCCGGCTGGTCGTTCCCGTGGCAGGTCGTCTACCGGCACAAGGTCGCCATACTCGACGATTACCGCGAGGCGCTGTGCCTGGCCATGCTGGCTACGGGACGGACGGACCTGAACGTCACCGACCCGCTGCTGATCGATCAGGCCGGGAAGGCCCTGTTGGCACGGCTGAACCTGGTCCTGGCGAGCATCGACAACAATGCGAGCCAGGGACTTGGCTCGGGGCGGACTCCGATCCACCAGGCCTGGTCCGGGCAGGCGGTGGCAGCGGCGGCCGAGCTGCCCCCGGGCGTCCCCCCCGAGCTCATCGGCTACTGGTTCCCGCCCAACGGGCAAGGCCCGGTTGCCAACGACACCGCCACGATCCCGCGCGGCGCGCGGCACCCCGTGCTGGCCCACCTGTTCCTGAACTTCCTGCTCGACCCGACCAACGCGCTCCTCAACATCAGGCACACCGGATTCACTCAGCCGCTGGTCGCGCTTCCCACTGAGCTGCTAGTCCGCGAGGGCGCGGTGCCGGCCAGCCTGGCATCGGCCGCGGTGCTGCCCAGCTTCTACGACGCTGGGCTGAAGGAGTTCGAGCTGTCAGATTCTGTGCGACAGCTCTGGCGGCAGCAGTGGCAGCTCGTGCTGCGCGGCACCCGCGCTGATACCCGGGCTTGATGATCGGCGCCGCGCGCGCAACTGACGTGGGCTTGTGCTGACTAATGCACGCCTTTAACGGTTATGCCGGATAACTTCGCGTGACCGTCCTGTGATCCTCGAAGCCTTGATTCGGTGCGCCGTCAGGAGTAATCAGGAGTAGTTGAAGGGCCGTTCAGCCCGCGGCTTGAGCGCCGGGCGGCTCGCGCCTGCCGACACGGACGCCCCGAGTGAAGGGATGGCGCACCATGCATCCACGAGAAGGCTGGCGGCCCGACGGGACATCGCCCGTAGCGCGACTATTCGGCGAGTCCGACCAGCAACCACGGCCGAACGCCCAGGCGGACATCTCCCGCCGTGGCTTCCTACGGCGGGGCGCGGGGGCTGGCCTGCTACTCGGCGCGGGAGCCACTGGAGCCAGCTCGCTGCTCGCGGCCTGCAGCAGCGCGAGCTCGGGCTCGGCCGGGCCGACGACGATCCCGCTCCCCCGCCCGCACAACCGGGTGACCTGGCCGATCTTCGCCGACAACAAGCCGATCAAGAGCGGCCTGCAGCCTGAGCAGGGCGCCACGCTGGAGATCTACAACTGGGTCTCCTACATCAACGAGGCCGTGATCAAGAACTTCTGCAAGAAGTACAACTGCAACTACCACATCACCACATTCCAAAACATCGACGAGATGCTCGCCAAGCTTCGCAGCGGCCAGGTGAACTTCGACATCGTCTTCCCGACCATCGATGCACTCGGCGAGCTGGTCTACGGCAAGATGATCCGCCCGATCAACCACAGCTACGTTCCGAATATCCACCAGGCCTGGTCGGACTTCACCGACCCGTTCTATGACGGCCAGTGGCAGTACACCGTGCCGTACACGATCTACACCACCGGCATGGCGTGGCGAAAGGACCACGTACCCGAGAACCCCTACGCGATGGCGAACCCGTGGGCCATGCCCTGGCAGGCCAAATACCGGGACAAGGTCGCGATCCTCGACGACGCCCGTGAGGGCATCAGCCTCGGGCTGATGAAGAACGGCATCTTCAACCTCAACACGACCAACCCGAGCCGGATCAGCGCAGCAGGCAGCCAACTGGTCGACCTGGCCCACCTGACCAATGTGCATTTCGACAACAACGATTACACCGAGGTGCCAGGCGGGCAGATCTGGATCCACCACGCGTGGTCCGGTGACATCGCGTCGGCGGCCTCGTACATGCAAAAGGGCGTGAACGTAGACCAGGTCGGCTACTGGTTCCCGCCCGACGGCAACGGCCCGGTCGGCAATGACCTGATCACGGTGCTGCGCGGCGCGCAGAACCCGGTCCTGGCGCACCTGTTCCAGAACTACTTCCTCGACTTCCACAACGCGGTCGAGAACTACAGCTACACCGGCTACATGCAGCCGATCACCGGGATCACCCCGCAGCTGCTGGTCCAGCAAAAGCTGCTGCCGCCGACCCTGATGTCCACCACAGTGCTGCCGTCGTACTTCCGGCGGGGCGTGATGGAGCTGCAGCTGCCGGTCAGCGCGAACACACTGTGGGAGCAGGCGTGGTTGCAGGCGAAGAACGCGTAGCCAGCGGGAACCGGTAGTGGCGCTGCTCGCGCCGCGGGGCCGGGCGCGGCGGCCTGGCGAGCCACACCGGCTGTTCTGGGCCGCCCTCGCCGCGCCCGGAATCCTCTGGCTGGCCGTGCTGTTCATCGTGCCGTTCTACGTGATCCTCGCGATCGCGGGCGGATACGTGAACCAGATCTTCGGTTACCCGGTGGCGGTGTATAACCCCCTGCACTGGAGTTCGGCCAACTTCACCGCGGCCTGGCACGACATGTTCGGCGTCGGCGCCACCGTGCTGCCCATCGCCGGCCGGACGCTGTCGTATGTCGCCATCGCTTCGCTGATCTCGCTGGTCATCGCCTACCCCGCCGCGTATTTCGTCGCCAGGTTCGCGGGTCGACGCAAGGGCCTGTTCCTGGTGCTGCTGATCGCGCCGTTCTGGGTCAGCTACATGATGCGCATGCTGGCCTGGATCGGCCTGCTGCAAACCGACGGGTACGTCGACAAGGCACTCACGTCCGTGCTGGGCATACAGCCGATCAACTGGCTCGGCGGCTTGTCCATCACGGTCATACTGGGGCTGGTGTACGGCTACATCCCGTACCTGATTCTGGTGCTGTACGCGGGCCTGGACCGGATCGACCCCGCCCTCATCGAGGCCGGCCGAGACCTCGGCCTGGGCCGGATCCGCACGTTCGTCAGGGTCACCTTGCCACTGTCACGGCAGCCGATCCTGACCGGCATGCTGATCACCGTGCTGCCGATGCTGGGCGACTACTTCACCAACCAGCTGCTGTCCGGTGCCGCTGGCACCAGGATGATCGGCAACGTCATCGACGACCAACTCAATGCGCCCGGGCAGCAAGGGCAGGGCGCGGTGTTCTCGCTGCTGGTACTGCTCGTCCTGGTCGCCCCGATGATCTACTACGTCGTGGCGACCAACCGCACGTCGAGGAGCGCGTCGTGACGCAGTCGCGCAGGGAGACACAGTGAGCGCGACGACGACGGCGCTGCAGCCTTCCCCGACGGTCACCGCCGAGGAGCGCACCGGGTTCGGCAGGCTCGTCCCGCGCCGGAACCCATGGCGGCACCCCTGGTTCCTCGAGGGGTTCACCTGGCTGTACCTGATCTGGTCGCTGGTGCCAGTGGGCCTGGCGGTCCTGTTCTCCTTCAATGACGGCAAGTCGCAGAGCTTCTGGCAGGGCTTCTCCTGGCGCTGGTACTTCGGCGACAAGATCAACTCGGTCTGGTACAACCCGGACCTGCACGCCGCCGTGATCCAGACGATCAGGCTCTCGGTGTACACCACCGTGATCTGCGTGCCGCTCGGCGTCGCGTTCGCGCTTGGCATCAACAGGTGGCGCAGCCGCACGTCCGCGACGTTCAACTTCCTAATGATCTTGTCGTTCGTGATCCCCGAGCTGATCTTCGGGGTAGCGATGTTCTTCACGTTCACGGCGCTGTTCGGCACGATCGGCCTGGGCACCACCGCGCAGACGCTGGCGCTGGTCACTTGGAACGTCAGCTGGCCCGCGATCATCGTGCAGGCCAGGCTGGTCACGATCGGCAGGCAGTACGAGGAGGCGGCCGCCGACCTGGGCGCCACGCCGTGGCAAATCACCTACCGGGTCATGCTGCCCTTGCTCATCCCGGCTATCTTCGCCAGCGCAGTCCTGGTCTTCTCCAGCGTCATAGACGACTTCGTCCTCGTGGACCTGCTGTTCAGCAACTCAAGCAACACCCCGATGACGGTGTACATCTACAGCCAGCAGCACGGCGGCAACGGCGGGCCCGCGCTGAACGCGCTCGGCACGATCATGCTCGTGATGTCGTTCGTTGTCGTGATCATCGGGTACCTCGGCTACCGCTGGATGACACGCGGCGAGCGCGGCGGCGGCAGGCGCGAGGCCCTCACCACCATCACAGGCATGTGATGACGCAGCCGAGGAACCCCGGCGCGACCGCCGGTCAGGTGGGGCTGCCGAGCCGGGCCCGCGCGGTGATCGTCGGCGGCGGCGTGACCGGCTGCTCCATTGCCTATCACCTGGCGCACCTGGGCTGGACCGACATCGTGCTGCTCGAGCAGAACAAGCTCACCGCGGGCACCACCTGGCACGCGGCGGGGCTGATCACGTCGGCCGGTATGACCGACGAGACCGCGCTGTTCTTCAGCAGGTACTCCCGCGACCTGTACGCCAGGCTGGAGGCCGAGACGGGTCATTCGACCGGCTTCCGCCCCGTCGGCCACCTGTCGCTCGCCACCACCAAGCAGCGCCAGGCCGCGCTGCGACGGGAGGCGGCGTGGATGCACGGCTTCGGCGTCGAGGACGTTGAGATTTCCCCGCGCGAGGTCGCCCAGATGTGGCCGCTGGCCAGGACCGACGACGTGCTCTCGGCGTTCTACGTGGCCGACGAGGGGCGAGCCGACCCGGTCGGCGTGGCCACCTCGCTGGCCAAGGGGGCGCGCCAGCTCGGCGCCACCATCATCGAGGGCGTGGCCGCCACCGGGGTGGCCATCCGCCGCAAGCAGGTCACCGCCGTGCGCACCGAGCATGGCGACATTGAGACCGAGATCGTGGTCAACGCGGCGGGCATGTGGGCGCGCCAATTCGGCGCGCTGGCCGGCGTCAGCGTGCCGCTCCAGGCCGCCGAGCACTATTACCTGCTGACCGGCGCGGTCGCGGGCATGGACCCGGACCTGCCGGTGATCGAGGACCCCGACCGCTACGGCTACTACCGGCCCGAGGGCGACGGGATGCTGGTCGGCCTGTTCGAGCCGGTCGGCGCGGCGTGGTCGCTGGACGGGGTCGGCCGCGACTTCGCGTTCGGCAAGCTGCCGCCGGACTGGGACCGGCTCGAGCCGTACCTGGCCGGGGCGATGGAACGGATACCGTGCCTGGCCGATTGCGGGGTGCGGACGTTCTTCTGCGGGCCCGAGTCGTTCACCGCCGACGTACGGCCACTGCTCGGCCCCGCGCCCGAACTCGACGGCTACTGGGTCGCCGCCGGGCTCAACTCGCTCGGCATCCTGTCCGGGGGCGGCGTCGGCAGCATGGTCGCGCAATGGATCGCGGACGGCGTGCCGCCCGTGGACGCCACGCCGGTAGCGATCGACCGGACGGCGACCTACGAGAGCTCGCGCAAATTCCGTGCCCAGCGCACCACCGAGCAGCTGGGTGTCCTGTTCGGCGACGCGGTCTGGCCCGCCTGGCAGCCCAGAACGGGCCGCAACGTGCGCCGCTCGGTGCTGCACGACCGCCTCGCCGCGGCCGGGGCGCACTTCGGGGTGTCCGCCGGCTGGGAGTACCCGGAGTGGTTCGCCGACCCGGCGGCGGCCGAGCCCCCAGTCTCGCGCATGGATTACGCCCGGCAGCCCAGCCACGAGCTCGTCCGCCGCGAGCACCAGGCGGTCCGCGAGGCCGTCGGCGTGCTCGACATGAGCCTGATGACTAAGCTGGTCGTGCAGGGGCCCGGCGCGGCAGCCGTGCTTTCCCGGCTGTCGGCCAACGATGTCATCCGGGAGGTCGGCCGCCTGGTCTACACGCCCTGGCTGAACGCGGCCGGCGGCATCGTCGCCGACCTCACGGTCACCAGGCTGGGCGAGGAGGAGTTTCTCGTCATCGCCAGCGACGTGATCCACAGGCGGATCGAGCCACTGATCCGCCGCGAGCGGCGGGCCGGCGAGTTTCTCACCGTGACAGACATCACCTCTGCTGTCACGCTGCTGTCCGTGCAGGGCCCCGCATCCAGACAGCTGATCGGCAGGCTTACCGATGCCGAGCTGGGGAACGGCCCGTTCCCCTATCTGTCCGCTCGACAGGTCCATGTGGGATTCGCGCCCTTGCTCGCGGTGCGGGTCACCTACGTCGGCGAGCTCGGCTGGGAGTTGCACGTGCCGACGGAGTATGCGGCCGGCGTGTACGACGACCTGCTTGCTGCGGGCGCTGACCTGGGCATCCGGCCGGTCGGCCTAGCGGCGATGGGGTCCTTGCGGCTGGAAAAGGGCTATCGCGACATGGGTGTGGACATCGACAACACCGACAATCCGATCGAGGCCGGCCTCGGCTTCACGGTCGCCTGGGACAAGCCCGGCGGCTTCGTGGGCAGGGACGCGCTGCTCGCCGCCCGGGATGCCGGGCCACCCACGCACCGCGTGGTCGGGCTGATGGTCCAAGACGCCGATGCGGACCTTTTCGGCAACGAGCCGGTATTCCTGCGCGGGGAACGGGTGGGTTACGTCCGCGCCGCGGCGTACGGGTACAGCCTTGGCGGGCCCGTCGCCCTGGCGCAGGTAGCTTGCGACGATGGAGTCACGGCCGAATGGCTGAAGGCAGGCGAGTTCTCGGTTCGGTCAGACCAGCGGGAGTGGCCGGCTCGCCTAGCGCTTGCGCCGTTCTATGACCCGCAGCGGTTGCGCATCCTCGCCGACAGCTGACCAGCCCGTTGGCCGGAAGTGTCACCAGCACCGGCACATATAACATTCCGGTACATGATCTAGGAACTACTGCGCGATAGCTTAGGATGCGGGCGTGAGCCAGAGCGAGGGGGCCGGCGCGCTCGTGCCCGTGCACCCCGGCGGCGTCGCGCGCCAGGCTGCGGGCCATGCACATGCCCGGGACTTCGATTCCAAGCTGGTGCGGTGGGCCTGGCAGCGCCGGGTATTGCTCGGCGGCCTGGCCCTCATCGTGCTTCAGCTGGCCTGGCGAGCCCGGCTGCTCGGCCAGCTGTTCTTCGCCGAGGACGACTTCTACCTGCTGGACCGAGCGACGAAGGCACCTCTGAGCTGGGGCTACCTGTCGGCCACCTATGGCGGGCATCTGATGATCGGCCCGAAGGCCATCATCTGGTTCCTAGCGCACAACACGTCCTACGACTGGGCCTGGGCTGAGGGCATCGTCCTGGTGCTGGTCATCGCGGCGGACCTGGCGGCGCTCCGCGCGCTGCGGACCCTGATTGGCGACCGCCCCGCCGTCCTCATCCCGCTCACCGTGTACTTGCTGTGCCCGCTGACCCTGGAAGCAATGGGATTCTGGTCCGCCGCACTCAACGCCATGCCACTGCAGATCGCCACCTTCATGGCTGTCGACGCTCACGTGCGGCACGTGCGCACCGGCCGGGTGTCGTGGCTGGCCGCCTCGGTGGGCTGGATAATCTTCGGTCTGCTGTTCTTCGAGAAGGCGGCGGTCCTGCCGTTGCTGCTGTTCGCGCTCACGTCGGCGTTCCTCGCCGAGGGAAAATACTGGCTGACGGGCATCCGGCGGGCGCTCGCCAGGCAGTGGCGGGCCTGGACCGCATACGTGCTGCTCATCGGCGGGTACTCGGTCCTCTACCTCACCGCGCTGCGGATGACGGCGGCCGGACCGGCCGTTCCCGGTTCCACCATTCCTCCCGGGCCGCTCTCGCTGTCCCGTGCCGCGTCCTTTGGCTGGATGCAGACCCGCCTGGCGCTGGCGCCCGGGTTGGTGGGCGGGCCATGGCGGTGGTACCCCATGGGCGACGGCTCCGGTGCGCTGGTCGCTCCGCCACAGACCATGACCTGGCTGGCCCTCGCGGTAGTGGCAGCGGTCGCCGTTGCGACCGTGCTGCGGCGGATAATCGCCTGGCGAGCGTGGGCCATCTTCGCGACCTGGGTGGTAGTCGCCGACATCGCGCCGGTCATGGTCGGCAGGCTCGGCTCATTGTGGTGGGCCGGATTCGGCCTGCAAAGTCGCTACGTCGCCGACGCGCTTCCGGTCCTGGCCATCTGCCTCGCTCTCGCGGTGTGGCCGGTGCCAGATGGGCAGGTTGTCGCCGAGACCCACCCATTCTGGCTCCGTCCTGGCCGTATCGGATGGCAGGCGCGGGTGGCCGCGGCCATCTTCGGGGCGTTCGTGTTCGGCTCCGTATGGTCGTCACTGACCTACCAGAACGCCGTAACCACCAACAGGATCGGATCCTCCTATATCGCCAACGCCCGCCGGGCGGTCAGCCTGGCGCCGCGCGGCACGAAAGTGCTCGACTGGGTGACATCCGGCGCCGTAATCAGCGGGCTCTTCGGCAAGTACGCCACCGACTCGGTCGTCATCGGCGACATGGAGCGCGGCAGCCTGGCAGGCAAGCTGCACTGGGTCGGCCACGCCGATGGCACGATCGACGGCCTGCGGATATTCGGCCCCGATGGCAGGCTCTACCTGCTGGCGGTCAAGGGAGCGGCGCTGATCCGGGCGGCGGGCGCACAGGGCTGCTGGCCGGTGCGGCATGGCCAGATAGCTGGCGTGTTCCTGCCCCAGCCGTCGATTTACTCCTACGTCCTGCACCTGGGCTATCTCTGGCTTCCCCTAACTCCCGGGCAGGTCACGGTCCGCTACGGAGCCACCATGCGAACACTGACCGTCGTGCACGGCCTGCACTCCGTCTATCTCCCGGTGGCGGGCAGCGCCCGCGGGATTGTGATATCCGGCGCCGCGGCCCCGCATCTCTGCCTGGGCGATGCCGAGGTCGGCATCATCATTCCGAACACCGACGCCGCCGCCCTTCCAGCCCATTCGGTGCGGTCGTGAGCGAGCTCACCCAGCCCGGACTGGCCGACGGCGCGGCCCATGCGACTGAATCCCCCCCGGATCAGGGATTTGACCTTCAGGCGGTCAAGGCCTGGGTGAAGGAGCGGCAGCTCTTGCTCGCCGGTCTGGCGCTGATCGCCGTCACCCTGGCCTGGCGAATTCAGTTCCTAAGCCACATGTACTTCAGGCTCGACGACTTCCTCGACCTGGACCGCGCCATCGAGTCGCACTTCACCTGGAAGTACGTCACCTTCAACGGCGTCGGACACCTGATCATCGGCCTGCGGGCGTTGGCGTGGGTCCTGGTGCGGACCTCGCTGTACAACTATCCGCTGGATACTGCGATCGACTTGATCCTGGTCGGCGTGGCCGGGCTGGCCGCGCTCCGGCTGCTGCGATCGCTGTTCGGCGATCGGCCAGGCATCCTGGTCCCGCTCGCGATCTACATGTTCTGCCCGCTGACGATTCCGGCGCTTGGCGAATGGTCATCGGCGCTGGAAGCCCTCCCGCTCCAGATAGCGATCTTCATGGCGCTCGACGCGCATGTCAGGTACCTGCGCACGGGCAAGAAACGCCAGTTCGTCGCGGCGATGTTCTGGATCGGCTTCGGCCTGCTGTTCTTTGAAAAGGCCCTGTTGCTTCCCATCTTGCTGTTCGGCGTCACCTCGGCGTACTTCGCCGGCGAGACGTCATGGCTAGCTGGCATGCGCCGGACCCTGGCCAGATACAAGTACCAGTGGGCTGGTTACGCGGCGCTGATGGCAGCCTTCATCGCGGTGCTGGCGAGGTCCCTGGCCACATCGTCAGCCCAACCTGCGGCGCCGCGATCAACCGCCGCGGCGCTCAAGGTCGCCTGGGGCCTGATCGGCCGGACATTCGTGCCCGGGGCTTTCGGCGGGCCATGGAGCTGGCTCAGCGACGGGACGTTCGCCCTCGCCGCGACCGCTCTGGGCCTCGTTGCCGTCACGACCGTAGCGGCCGTCGCGATCATCAGCTGGAGCATCTGGTACCGGCGCTCAGCCTGGCGCGCGTGGACGATCCTGGCCGGGTGGCTGGTGGTCGCCGACGTCGTCCCCATCGTGGTCGGGCGCGTGAACATCTACTTCCTCGACGTGCTGGCAACCGAGACTCGCTACGTAGCGGACGCGGTCCCGGTCCTGGCGATCTGCATCGGCCTGGCGTTCATGCCGCTCGTCGGCAGGGAGCCGGCAGCAGCAACCGTTGCGGGGCCCGCGCGCGCGCACGCGCGCCCGGGCCACGGTCGGCAACTGGCCGGAAGCGCCTTCGTCGGCGTCTTCATCATCGGATCGATCTGGTCCGCCCAGGCGTACGAGGCGGACACCTCGGGCGCGGTTGCGTCCGCCTACGTGCACAACGCGACGCGGGCGCTCGAGCTGGCGCCCGCTGGCACCACGGTCGTGGACGGACCGGTGCCTTCGAACATCGTCGTGAAGCACAACGGCAGCCCGGTAGCGACGTCCGAGCTGATCGGCGACATGCAGCGCAACGGCCTCGGGAAGCCGCTGACCTGGGTGACGCGTCCGCAGGGCGACATCGGCAACCTGATGATCTTCGGCACCGACGGAAGGCTGTATCACCTATGGATCGTCGGCGCGGCCAGCATCCACCGGAAGGGCACCGGCTGGCGCGGCTGCTGGCCGGATCGCCAGGGCAGGATCTTGGTGCGACTCGCGGCGCCTGCACCGACTGACAGCACAGAACTGAGCATCGGCTACCTGTGGGGCGGCTTGCCTACGACGGCAAGTGTCACCTACGCCGGGACCACGCAGGCACTGGCCATCAGGCACGGGCTTAACAATGCCTTCCTGCCCATCTCGGGCAGCGCGCGGCAGGTCGTGATCGACGTGGGAATTCAGGGCTTGTGCGTCGGACCGGTGTCGGCAGGGGTCATGGCGGCGAACCCGCTGCTCGCCTCGTTGCCGCCGCGATAGCTCGCGCGCTACGCCTCGGCGGCCGCCGTCGGCTCCCCCGCCGCCGCTTGCTCGCCGGCTGCCACGTCGAGGCTGCCCTCGTCCACGGCAACGTCGCTGCTCGCCTCCTCGGCCGACCATGTACGGGCGGCCGTGAGTTCCTCGTGCGCGCACACGATCCGCTCCGTCGCCTCCACGATGTCGCTGACGTGGAGCCGGTCGTACGCGCCCGCCGGATCCTGCCACCACAGGACCTCTCCGTGGCACCACACCGTCAGGTGCTGGCTGACCGACAGGACCGCGAGCTCACCGCCTGGCTCGTTGACCTGGACGAGCCCGGCACCCAGCCCGCGGTCCGCCAGCGCCGCGACAAGCTCCTCCATCGCCTGCAAGCCCGACGGCGCCAGCCTGACGCTGGTAGCCAGCTCCGTTCCCGGCGGCACCCGTAGCGCGAACCAGACCGCCTTACCTGGCACCTTCCAGGCGCCGAGCCTGCCGCGGCTGGGATGGTGACCCCAATTGCCGGCGGACAGCCCGGCCACAATCTGCAGGCCGCGGCCGCGCACCGAGTCGGGTCCCGCTGGCACCGCGGCGCCGATCGGGGCGGGCTCCCCGGCGTCCCAGCCCGGCTCGGAGTCGAAGACCTTGCAGACGATCTCGCGGCCCGGGCCGATCGAACGCACGTACAGCCAGAACTCGGGTGAGCCGCTGACGGGCCGGTGGCCGCGGCCAGCGAACTCGACATTGCCGTGCGCGTTGATCGTGTTCGCGGCCAGTTCGCTGGCCATCGTGAGGCCATCGTGCACCAGGTCGCCGTGCAGGCCAGCCCCGGAAACGGCCTCGCGGAAGAAGTTCCTCGCGGCACTGGCGCACGTGCCGTCCAGCGGCAGCGCCCGCACGAAGCAGCCTCCGCTGCGCACGCTCGCGTGGCCCAGACCGGCCTCGGCCTCGCTGATGATGTCATGAAGTATGCCACTAGCACGCGGCCCGACCTGCGTGACGCGGCCGAGCGAGCCGGGCGTGACCGTTGCGGCCGCGCTCAGCCGGGGGGTAGGCCGCAGCGGCCGCGCGGCGGACATCGCCGCATCGGCGAGCGGAGCCGCCAGCCAGCCCTCCCCGGGGCCCGGCCGTGCCTGCTCCGGTTCCGCAGGGCCGACGGGCCTCCTGCCTCGGGCGCCGCTCCTGTCAGCGGGAGACAGGAACATCTGATCCGCCTTCCAGGTATCGCGGCCGTGAGGACAGATTACGAGGCAATTGATGCCGTTCGCAATCACAGTGCGGAAAATGGCCGGTACTTCGTGCAGCTTAGTCCGCAGTACCAGAGACCACCCCGCGCCTAAAGCAACCGGCGAGGTGATCATCGACCACGCCGCAGGCTTGCATCGTCGCGTAGGCCGTGACCGCGCCTGTGAAGCGGAAGCCGCTCCGCTTGAGCAGCGCTGCGAGCGCCTTAGAGGCCGGCGTCCATGCGGGTATGTCGGCCAAGCTGACGGGAGGTGGGGCGGCCGCCCCGGCGAAGCTCCACACGGTCTCGGCCAGGCCTGACGGCAGGTCGAGGGCAGCCTTGGCGTTGGCGATCACCGCCTCGATCTTGGCCCGGTTGCGCACGATCCCCGGGTCGGCAAGCAATCGGCCTACGTCGGACGGCCCGAATCCAGCGACGGTCGCGATGTCGAATCCAGCGAACGCGGCGCGGAAGTTCTCCCGCTTTCGCAAGATCGTTAGCCAGGACAGGCCAGACTGGAAAGCCTCGAGGCTGAGCCGCTCGAACATGCCGACATCGTCGCGTACCGGCGTGCCCCACTCCTGGTCGTGATAGGCGAGGTAATCGGCGCTGCCGAGGGCCCACGGGCACCGCGGCCGCCCATCTGGGCCTGCTGTCACGCCATTCATTCGGCGCCGTCATCGGCCGGACGGGCCTGGTGGTCGGGGGCGAGGTCCCACACTGCCGCTGCCGGGGGTTCCGGGCCCAGCGGCGGAACCGGGCGATCGCGCGGGAACATCGCGAGCTCACCGCCGCGGCCCATCGCGACCACGACGACCCCGGCGAGGATCGCTGCGGCGGCGGTCAACAGGACGTAGGCCACACCTCATCGTGCCACGATCCGGGGCGGTGCGGCGCACCCGGCGGCTGCGCTCAGGCGCTGACGCCGTGGTCCCGCAGCACCTCGTTGAGCGCCGCCTTGTCGTGGCGCTCGCCCTCTGCCAGCCGTTTCAGCACCAGAACGCACGGCAGCCCGAACTCGCCGCCATTGAACTTCCGGGTCCGCGTGCCGCCGATGCAAACCGACCAGGCCGGCGCCTCCCCGCGGGGCAGCTCCTGTCCGGTCTGCGCGTCTATGACGTGGGTGGATGCGGTGAGGATCGTGCCCGAGCCGAGCACCGCTCCGGTTCGGACGCGCGCCCCCTCGACCACCATCGACCGCGATCCGATCATCACCTCATCCTCGACCACGACGGGCACGGCATTGGGCGGCTCGAGCACCCCGCCGATGCCGACGCCGCCCGACAGGTGGACGTTCTTGCCGATCTGCGCGCAGGAGCCGACCGTGGCCCAGGTGTCGACCATCGTGCCCGAATCCACACGGGCGCCGATGTTCACGAACGAGGGCATGAGCACGGCGCCCGGCGCCACGTAGGCGCCCCACCGCACGATCGCGCCAGCGACCACCCTGACCCCGTCGAGGCGCTCGGTCAGCGGGACCCGGTCGTGGTAACGGAACTCGCCCACCTGCGAGCGCTCCATCGGCAGGACGCGAAAGGCGAGCAGTATCGCGCGCTTAGCCCGCTCATCCACTACCACCCGGTCGGTGTGCGGGTCCGGCCAGGCCACCCGGACCTGCCCGGCGTCGATCTGATCTACGGCCGCGACGATCACCTCTCGAGCGGCAGAGTCGGCGGGGCTCAGGTCTGCCCGCCGACCCCACAGTTCGTCGATCTCAACAGGCAGCGACGAGTTGGACGGCTCGGCCTGCGCCGAAGGTGCGCTCATGACTTGCGAGCCTAGCCGCCTGGCGGGGCGGGACCCGGCTCCAGCGCCCGACAGGCCAGGCCGGTGCCGGGAAGCAGGTAGCGTCTGACCCGTGGCAGCAGCTCGCTCTCGCCGTCCTGGGCGGGTCGGGGCCGGCGCCGCCTTGCTGATCATGGTGGCCGTGATCGTGGCGCTCACCCTCACCAAGGGCAGGCACCACGGCCCGTCCTTCACCGGTAGCGGCTGTGTAGTCCGCGATGGCACCGTCAGCATCCCCCTGAGCACTGGCCAGGCCGCGAACGCGGCGACCATCGCAGGCGTCGCCGCGCACCGGTCCATGCCGGCCAGAGCGGTGACCATCGCCTACGCGGCGGCGATCCAGGAGTCAGGCCTCGAGAACCTCCCGTACGGGGACAGGGACTCGGTCGGGATCTTCCAGCAGCGCCCGTCGCAGGGCTGGGGCTCCAGACAGCAACTGCTCGACCCGGTCTACGCGACCTCGCGCTTCCTCGAGGCCCTGGCCCGCGTTCCCGGCTACCGGCACCTGCCCGTGTACCGAGCGGCCCAGGCGGTGCAGCACAGCGCGGACGGCTACGCCTACAGCCAGTACGCAGGCACCAGCGCCGCGATGGCGGCAGGCTTCACCGGTCAACTGCCGCGCTCGGTCTGGTGCTGGTATAGCGGCAAGGTGGGCCGGCACGCCCGGCTCGCGGCCGCCGGCCGGGAGCTGACGCGAGCGTTCGGCCCGCTGGCGGTTGGTCGCCTGGGCGATCCCGCCGCGCAGGTCCGTGTTCATGCCCTCCGCTCCGGCTGGGCGGTGGCATGCTGGCTGGTCACCCATGCTGGCCGGTTCGGGATCAGGACCGTCAGCTATGACGGCTACCAGTGGCTGGCCGCGCATGGCCAGCGAGGCTGGACGCCTATCCCGGCTGGTCCCGCACGGAGTCACGCAGCCCGCGCGGGCGCGGGCCGCAGCGCGAATCGCCCTCCCGCACAACGCCCGGTGACGCGTCAGCTTGTGACGTTCGGCTGATAGCCTGCCAAGGCGGGCGCCCATGCGGGCCACGCGGCTCCGCGCCGAGGTACGGAGGAGTTCAAGAAAGTGACGTACATCATCGCCCTGCCCTGCGTTGACGTGCTCGACCGTGCGTGCATCGAAGAGTGCCCGGTCGACTGCATCTACGAGGGCGAGCGCATGCTCTATATCCACCCCGACGAGTGCGTGGACTGCGGTGCCTGCGAGCCGGTCTGCCCTGTCGAGGCCATCTACTACGAGGACGACGTCCCTGCGCAGTGGAAGGACTACTACAAGGTCAACGTCGACTTCTTCGCCGATCTCGGCTCGCCCGGCGGCGCATCGAAGACCGGGAAGATTGGCAAGGACCACCCCATCGTCGAGGCCCTCCCGCCGCAGGAGACAGAGCACTGATTCCGCCACGGCTGCCCGGATTCCCATGGGACCGGCTCTCCCCGGCTGCAGCGACGGCCAGGGGCCATCCGGACGGCATCGTCGATCTGTCCGTCGGGTCGCCAGTTGACCCGGTTCCGCCCCAGGTCAGGGATGCGCTAGGGGCCGCGTCGAACTCGCCGGGTTACCCGCTGACCAAGGGCACTGGCCAGCTCAGGGCCGCGGCAGCGGGCTGGCTCAAGCGCGCGCACGACGTCGTCGTCGATCCTGAGGCCGTACTGCCCGTGATCGGCACCAAGGAACTGGTTGCCTGGCTGCCCACCTTGCTGGGCTGCGGACCAGAAGACGGCGTCGCCTACCCGCAGATCGCCTACCCCACCTACGAGATCGGCGCCCGGCTCGCGGGATCCGAGCCCGTCGCTACCGACACACCGGACCGGCAGCCAGCGGCCGGAGCCGCCGCCAGGCCGGTCAGGCTTGCCTGGATCAACTCGCCATCCAATCCGACCGGACGGGTCTTGCCGGGTGCTCGCATCCGCGAGCTCGCGAGCTGGGCGCGCGGGTCTGGAGCCGTACTTGCCTCCGATGAGTGCTACATCGACCTCTGGTACGAGGCCAAGCCGACGTCGGTGCTGTCCGGTGACAACTGCGCCGGGTCGCATGAGGGCCTGCTGGCCGTGTTCTCGCTGTCCAAGCGGTCGAACCTGGCCGGGTACCGGGCCGGCTTCGTCACGGGCGATCCGCGCCTGATCGCCGACCTGCTCGAGGTACGCAAGCACGCCGGGATGATCGTGCCCGCGCCGGTCCAGGCAGCAATGACCGTGGCACTGGCCGACGACGAACACGTGGCCGTCCAGAAGGCCAGGTACGAGCGCCGCCGCCAGGTGCTGCGGCCGGCGCTGGAGAAGGCGGGCTGG
>Ga0126369_10000874_pt1 | contig 20398 bp, 18 predicted proteins | sample PanSoiMetaPlot_1_FD_109646 | JGI IMG/M metagenome (GOLD analysis project Ga0126369, IMG submission 109646) | Tropical forest soil microbial communities from Panama - MetaG Plot_1 | ecosystem: Environmental > Terrestrial > Soil > Tropical forest > Bulk soil | place: Panama | collected 2016-02-17 | reverse complement strand
CGTGCGCCAGGCGCTCGAGGACCTCGGCATCGACGAGCGGCTCGCGGCGGAGATCGGGCTCCGCGTCTACAAGTGCGGCATGATCTGGCCGCTCGAATCGGAGGGCGTGCGGCGGTTCGCCCAGGGGCTCGAGGAGATCCTGGTCGTCGAGGAGAAGCGCCAGTTCCTCGAGTATCAGCTGAAGGAGGAGCTCTACAACTGGCGCGAGGACGTGCGCCCGCGCGTGGTCGGCAAGTTCGACGAGAAGGGCGAATGGGCGATGCCGCACGGCGAGTGGCTGCTGCCTGCGGCGAACGAGCTCTCGCCCGGAATCGTCGCGAAGGCGATCGCGTCGCGCATCGCGCGCTTCTACACGTCCGACCGCATCAAGACTCGTCTCGCCTTCCTGGAGGCGAAGGAGAAGGCGCTTGCCAAGCCGCGCATCACCACGCAGCGCGTGCCGTACTTCTGCTCCGGCTGCCCGCACAACACGTCGACGCGCGTTCCCGAAGGAAGCCGAGCGACCGCGGGCATCGGCTGCCACTTCATGGCGGTCTGGATGGACCGCAGCACGGCGACCTTCAGCCACATGGGCGGCGAAGGCGCCTCGTGGATCGGCCAGGCCCCGTTCACCGAGGAGCGGCACATCTTCGCCAATCTCGGTGATGGCACGTATTACCACTCGGGACTTCTCGCGATCCGCGCCGCGGTCGCGGCAAAGGTGCCGATCACCTACAAGATCCTCTACAACGACGCGGTGGCGATGACCGGCGGCCAGCGCGTCGACGGCCCGCTCACCGTGCCGATGATCGTGAGCCAGGTCGCGGCCGAGGGCGTGGCGAAGGTCGTCGTCGTCACCGACGAGCCGGAGAAGTATCGCGGCGTGTCGCTTGCGCCCGCGGGACCGGTGCGGCACCGGGACGATCTCGACCGGGTGCAGCGCGAGCTCCGCGAGTACCCGGGCGTCTCGGTCCTCGTTTACGACCAGACCTGTGCCGCCGAGAAGCGCCGTCGCCGCAAGCGCGGAACCTTCCCCGACCCGCAGAAGCGGGTGTTCGTCAACGATCTGGTCTGCGAGGGCTGCGGCGACTGCAGCGTGCAGTCGAACTGCGTCTCGGTCGAGCCGCTGGAGACCGAGTTCGGCCGCAAGCGCACGATCAACCAGTCCTCGTGCAACAAGGACTACTCGTGCGTGAAGGGCTTCTGCCCGAGCTTCGTGACGGTCGAGGGCGGGCGGGTCCGTCGCGGCCAGGCGCTCGCCGAAGGCGCCGGCGACTGGCCGCCGCTGCCCGAGCCGCAGCTGCCGCCGATCGGCCGGCCGTACAACATCCTCGTCACCGGGATCGGAGGCACCGGCGTGATCACCGTCGGCGCGCTGCTCGGCGTGGCCGCGCACATCGAGGGCAAGGGCGTGAGCGTCCTCGACATGACCGGGCTCGCGCAGAAGAACGGCGCGGTCATGTCGCACGTGCGGATCGGCAACCGGCCGGAGGATCTCCACGCGGCGCGGATCGCGAGCGGCGAGGCCGACTGCGTCATCGGCTGCGACATCGTGGTTGCAGCCGGCGCCGAGGCGCAGTCGAAGATGCAGGCGGGCCGCACGCGGCTCGCGATCAACAGCGCCGAGGTGCCGACCGCCGAGTTCACCCGCAACCCGGACTGGCTCTTCCCGGGCTCCGACATGCAAGCGGAGCTCAAGGCCGCGGTCGGCACGGGGAATGCCGAATTCGTCGAGGGCACGCGGCTTGCGACGGCATTGCTGGGCGACGCGATCGCGACCAACCCGTTCATGCTCGGGTTCGCGTACCAGAAAGGCCTCGTGCCGATCTCCGCAGCGGCGATCGAGCGGGCGATCGAGCTGAACGGCGTCGCGGTCGAGGCGAACGTCAAGGCCTTCGTCTGGGGCCGCCGCGCCGCGCACGATCTCGCGCGCGTCGAGAAGGTCGCGACGCCTGCCGAGGTGATCCCGATCTCCCAGCATCTGTCACGCACCCTGGACGAGGTGATTGCGCGGCGCGCCGAGTTCCTGACCGACTACCAGGACGCGAACTACGCCGCGCGCTACCGCGCGCTCGTCGATCGGGTCCGCACGGTCGAGACCGATCGCGGGCTCGGCACGAAGCTCACCGACGCCGTCGCGCGCTACGCTTTCAAGCTGATGGCGTACAAGGACGAGTACGAGGTCGCGCGTCTCTACACCCGGCCGGAGTTCACCCAGCGGCTGCAGGCGACGTTCGAGGGCGATTACACGCTGAAATTTCACCTCGCGCCGCCGATTCTCGCCAAGGCCGATCCGGTCACCGGCGTCCCGAGGAAGCGCGAGTTCGGCCCGTGGACCATGACCGCGTTTAAGCTGCTCGCGAAGCTCCGCGGCCTGCGCGGCACGGCGTTCGACGTGTTCGGGCGGACCGAGGAGCGGCGGATGGAGCGCCAGCTCATCGTCGACTACGAACGGACGATCGACGAGTTGCTTGCCAAGCTCCACCGCGACAACCACGCGACCGCGGTGGCGATCGCGAGCATCCCGGACGAAATCCGGGGCTACGGCCATATCAAGCTGCGCACGCTGAAGACCGCGAAGGCGAACGAGGCCGATCTCCTCGCAGCGTTCCGCTCGCAGCGGACCCCGGCTAAAGCGGCGTGAGGATCGTCCGCTCCGCCGCGTACGCCACGATCCCCTGGAAGAACGGCCGCGGCGTCACCCGTCGGGTCGCTGTCTTCCCGGCCGAGGCCGGGTACCAGGCGCTCGACTGGCACGTGAGCCGCACGGCGATCGGACACGACACGCCGTTCTCGCAGCTGACCGGCCTCGACCGGCAGCTGCTGCTCGTCTCCGGCGCAGGCCTGATCCTCCGTCTGCGAAGCGAGACCGATCACGTCGCCCTCGAGCGGCGGATCGATCGGCCGCTCGAGCCGTTCGCGTTCCGCGGCGACTGGGACGTCGATTGCGCGGTCGTCGATGGCCCGGTCGAAGTGCTCAACGTCATGACTCGCCGGGGCCGTGCGGCGGCGCGCCTCGAGGTCCGGGCGTTCTCGGCGCTGGAGACGCTTCGCAAGCCGGCAGGCGAGACGCTCGTCGTGTTTGCAGCCGGCAGCGGGCTGACCGCTTACGGCAGCTGGGGAACGGCGAGCCTGAACGTGGACGATTCGATCGTCGTCGACGAGCGTGAGGCGACCGAGATCGCGGTCGGGAGCACCGACTCCTCCCCGGTCCGCGCGGTATTGATCCGATTGGACCTGCTGTGATCGCAATCCCGCCCGGCTTCGAAATGCTCACGCGCACCAGCCCGTTCCACGAGCTCGTGGGGCCCCTCTACGAGAAGCGCGACGGTGGAACGCTCGTCGTCGGGATGATGGTGGCGGAAAAACACCAGAACCGGCGCGGCATCGTCCACGGCGGCATGATCTGCACTCTCGTCGATTTCGCGATGGGCCACGCGGCGAGCGAGCTCACCGACCCGCCGCGCAAGCTCGTGACGACGACCCTCTCGGTCGACTTCGCCGGCAACGCCCGCCCTGGCGACTGGATCGAGGCGCACATCGACGTGATGCGGCCCGGCAATCGCGTGTCGTTCGTCAACTGCTTCGTCTACCGCGGCACGGCGCGCATCGCTCGCGCGAGCGCGACCTTCCAGATCCTCAGACCGGACGAGTGAGCCCGCGCTCGCCGGCGCGGCGACGGCGCTTCGCGTCAGCCGCGCAGCGCGGCCGCTGCCGCCAGCGCGCGCGTGTAGCGCCGATTGGCCTCCTCCCAGTTCATGTTCTGCATCGCGGCGTCGATGTATTTTCCCGCCGCCGCTCCGTAGTCCATGTGGTAGGCGTGCTCGTACATGTCGAGCACCAGCAGCGGCGCTCCGGTCGGGGCATTGTGCATGTGGTCCCACGCCCAGTAGTTGTGCAGTTCCCCGGTATGCAGGTTGTAGGCGAGGATGACCCATCCGGAGCCGCCGCCGAGGCCGTTCGCCACGCGCTTGAACTCCGCTTCCCATTGCCCGCTCGAGCCGAATGACTGGTCGATCGCCTTGGCGATCTCGCCGCCGGTCTTGCCGTTGCCGCCGAGATTGGCGAAGTAGTATTCGTGCAGCACCAACGAGCCGGTGCGGACCAGCTCTTCGCGCTTCAGGTCGGCGTAGACGTAGGGTGGCAGATCCTTGTCCTTCAGCATCGCGTCGAGCCGCTGCTCGACGGCGTTGAGCGCGCGCACCGCGCCCTGGTAATTGTTCTCCCAGTGCGAGCGGATGAGCTTCTCGGAGAGACCGTTGAGCTTTGCTGGATCGAAAGGCAAGGGTTTCGGCTGGTGCTGGCCGCGAAAGGCGGGCGCCCCGCCGGCAGAGGTTTGTGCGTGCGCATCCATCTGTGCGACTCCCGTGAGGTTGGCGATAACGATCCCCGCGCTCGCGGCGGCGAGCGCGCTGAGCGCCTGACGTCGATTCATGTCTTCCATTTCATTCTCCTTGGAAATTCGCTGCCTGGAGGGCGTTGCGGCCCGACGAACCTAATTGCCAGCCGCGTCACCGTCAGCATGTGCGCGACCCTTCGGCGCCGCGGCGCATGAGGGGAAACCGACCGGAGACGAACTCTAGGCACGCACCCACGCTCCTGCTCGGCGTTTCCGCCGGAAGCAGATTGGCAGAGCTTGGGCGCCGAGGGCGACTTCAACGGGGAGTCTGCTGGATCCCCGGAACGCAAACGCAGTCTAGCCAACCGCGAAACCACGAGTCAACGCCTTGGATACCATGACGGCCTTGCAATCTTGGTGCCCGCTCGGCCATGGCCTTCTGCCGGTTGGTGCGTGGCATCATGCGCTCCGCGCAGCCCCTAGCGCCGGCCGATTTAGGAGGAGGCACACGATGAAACCTGCCGCCGCGATTCCGGTTCTCGCCGCGCTCACCGCCTGCGCGCAGGCGCCGATTCAACTCAAGGACATGGGTTCGTTCCACGTCGGCGGGCGCGACGTCGCCATCAGCGGCAAGCCGGTGAAGGAGGTGGTGTTCACCCCAGGCGGCCCTCCTGCCAAGGTGGACCCGAACGGCGTGTACCTCGTCGAGCAGATGTACGTGCAGTACTTCATCCCCCAGGATCAGCGCGGCGCGGTCCCACTGCTTATGTGGCACGGCGGCGGGTTGACGGGCGTCACCTACGAGACGACCCCGGACGGTCGCGAAGGCTGGCTCAACTTCTTCGTCAAGCGAGGCTGGGCGGTTTACAACTCGGACGCCGTGGAGCGCGGGCGATCGGGCTGGGCGATGTACCCGGAGGTCTTTCCCGGCGAGCCGCTGTTCCTCACCAAGGAGAACCCCTTTGAGCGCTTTCGGATCCGCGCCGGCGCGGGCTCGTACAACAAGGACGTCGCGAAGATGCGAGTGCTGCCAGGGAGCCAGTTTCCGGTCGAGGCCTACGACAACTTCATGAAGCAGAGCGTGCCGCGTTGGACGACCACCGACAAGCCGATCATCGCTGCGTACACCGAACTCGTGGACAAGGTCTGTCCGTGCGTCATCCTCTTCCACTCGCAGGCCGGCCAGTTCGGCTTCAAGGTCGCGCAGGCGCGCCCCGACAAGGTCAAAGCGCTTATCGCCGTCGAGCCGGCCGGCGTCGGCGATGCCGCGGCCGTGGCGCAATTGAAGGGCATCCCGATCCTCAGCATCTACGGCGACTACATCGAGCAGGATTCGCGCTGGCCGACGATCCGCGGAAACGGCATCAGGTTCTACGACGCAGTCCGGAACTCGGGCGGCAGCGTGGACGTCGTCGATTTGCCGAAGGTCGGAATCAAGGGTAACTCCCACATGTTGATGATGGACAAGAACAACCTCGCCGTGGCCGAACTCATCCAGGACTGGCTCGCGAAGCACGGGCTGTACCGCTAGGAGACGGACGATGCTCAGGCGAATTCCTTGCGTCATGATGCGCGGCGGCACGTCGCGGGGACCCTATCTCCTCGCTTCGGACCTGCCGTCCGACCCGCGACGGCGCGACGCGGTCCTGCTCCGGATCATGGGCTCGCCGCATCCACTACAGGTCGACGGGATCGGCGGCTCGAATCCCCTCACTAGCAAGGTCGCGATCGTCAGCCGATCGCGCGAGCCGGGCGCGGACGTCGACTACCTCTTCGCCCAGGTGTCGGTGAACGAAGCGCTCGTCGACACGAAGCCGAACTGCGGAAACATGCTGTCCGGTATCGGGCCGTTCGCCATCGAAGCGGGGCTGGTGAAAGCTGGGGATCCGGAGACGACAGTCCGCATCTTCAACGTCAACACCCGCACGCTCATCGAGGCGATCGTCCAGACTCCGGGCGGCGCGGTCGAGTACGAGGGCGACACGCGGATCGATGGTGTCGCCGAGGCCGCCGCACCGATCAGGCTCACCTTCCTGGATGCCATGGGAGCAGTGACCGGCAAGTTGCTGCCCACGGGCAATGTCGTCGACGTCATCGACGGCGTCGAGGTGAGCTGTGTCGACATGGCGATGCCGGTGGCGATCATGGCCGCCGAAGCGCTCGGCAAGACCGGCAAGGAGACGCCAGCGGAGCTCGACGCCGACCGCGACCTCTTCGCCCGGATGGAAGCGATCCGGCGGAAAGCCGGCGCGCTGATGGGCATGGGCGACGTCTCGAAGCTTGTCGTGCCTAAGCCCGTGCTCGCTTCGCGCCCGCGCGAGGGCGGGGGCATCGCGTCGCGCTACTTCACGCCGCACACCTGCCACCGCAGCCACGCCGCGACCGGCGCGCTCGCCGTCGGCACCGCTGCCGCATTGACTGGGAGTGTCGCGAGCCGCTACGTCGACCCCGCGGGGTTTGCGGGCGGAGCGCTGCGGATCGAGCATCCCGCCGGCGCGATTCCCGTCAACCTCGAGCTGAGCGGTCCTCCCGACCGCCGCGAGGTGAAGCGCGCATCGCTCGTGCGCACTGCCCGCAGGATCTTCGAGGGCAGCGTACTCGTTCCCGAATCGGCATTCGCCTGACCGAAACCTCCGGCAATCTTGCGAAGTTCAACCCCCAGGGCTTTCGCCATGGGACCTCGTTCGCTTGCGGCCCGAAGGTTATCTAGAAAGAACTTGAAGTTAGTTAGCGCCTGACGGGAACAGCGGTAGCGTGTTCGCGCGGATCGCTGAAGCGGCCCCGGGGAGGAATCGATGGAACAAGTTGCGCAAGGCGTAAGAGTGAGCCAGGCCGGACACGGCTTGAATGAAGACTGGCTTTCGGTCTGGATCGGGCTCGGCGTGTTCGTGCTGGCGCTGGGCGTGCTCGTGGGCGTTGATCTGCTGGGCTGGGTCGTCACCACCAGTGTGTGGACCAATCTCTCCAAGGCCCTATCGCCGGTGTCCAAGGCCTACGCCGGCATTGGCGGGCTCGGCGCCCTGATCGCGACCTATCTCGCGTTACTCGTCGTGATGACGGCCGGCGCCGCGGGGCTCAAGGCCGACCCGAGGCGCTTCGCCCTCGGCTTCACCGTCGTGTTCTGGGTGAGCTACCTCTGCTGGATCGCCGGAAGCTACGCGAACTTCGCGGTGACTACCCCGGCCGACATGCAGAAGTTCGGGATTAGCTGGTCGCTGCGCCTCACCAACGAAGGCGGGTTCATCGTGGCGCTGGTCGTCGGCATACTGGTCGGCAATTTCCTGCCTGGCGTGGCCGCCTGGATGAAAGAGGCGATTCGGCCGGAGTGGTATATCAAGACCGCGATCGTGATCCTCGGCGGGTTCCTCGGCATCATCGCCGCGGAGAAGCTGAGCCTCGCCACGTCGCTCATGTTCCGCGGGCTCGCCGCGATCATCGAGGCCTATCTCATCTACTGGGCGGTGGTCTATTTCGTCGCGCGCAAGTGGTTCGGGTTCAGCCGCGAGTGGGCGGCACCGCTCGCGTCCGGGATCTCGATCTGCGGCGTCTCGGCGGCGATCGCCACCGGCAGCGCGATCCGCGCCCGGCCGCAGGTTCCGATCATGGTCGCATCGCTCGTGGTGATCTTCGCGGTGGTCGAGCTGCTGGTGCTGCCGTTCGTGGCAAATGCCTTCCTCACTAACGAGCCGATGGTCGCCGGAGCGTGGATGGGCCTCGCGGTCAAGACCGACGGCGCAGCGGTCGCGAGCGGCGCGATCACCGAATCGTTGATCCTCGCGAGCGCCGCAGCGCAGGGCGTGAATTTCCAGAAGGGCTGGATCCTCGGCACGACCACGACGGTGAAGATCTTCATCGACATCTTCATCGGCATCTGGGCGTTCGTCCTCGCGTGGATCTGGACGCGCCACATCAACGTGCGCCCCGGCGAGCAGGCACGCGCCGGCGAGATCTGGGATCGTTTCCCGAAATTCATCATCGGCTACATCGTCACCTTCGCGGTGATCCTCGCGCTCGCCCTCGGCGCGACGCCCGAGCTCGCTGGCAAGGTCCGGGCGGCAATGGGTGAAGCCAACACGTTCCGCGGGATCTTCTTCGTGATGACGTTCTTCTCGATCGGCGTCATGACGAACTTCAGGAAGCTCTGGGAGGAAGGGATCGGCCGGCTCGCGGCGGTCTATCTACTGTGCCTCTTCGGGTTCGTGATCTGGGTGGGGTTAGTGATCTCGTTCCTATTCTTCGCCGGCGTCAGGCCGCCGGTCGCCGCAGGATGACCGCCTCCGAGGAGACGCTATGAGCAAACAACCGAAAGTCGGCGAGGAGCTCCGGAAGATGCCCTTCGAGCCGCTGCTGCCGGTCGAGAAGAAGTTGATCGGCTGGAGCCTCGGGCTCGGGGTGGTGCTACTGTTCGTGCTGGTCTTCGTCAGCCGCACCTGGTTCCCGGCGGGCGGGTAGGCAGTCCCCGTCGAATCGCACACCCGCCGACGGTCCCTGGGTACCCCTGACGGACGCGCGCGAGCCTCGCATGACGAGAATGCTTTGGCCAGCCGGTTCGGGGTGTGGTCCTGCCATTGGGCGCGCGGTGGCATTAGTCGTGTGCTTCGCATTGCAGCCGACCGCCCCGACGCTTGCGGCCGATACGTTCAAGCGCCTCACCGCCGCCGAGATTCGCGCGCGGATCATCGGCAACGTCGTCACCGACGAGAGCCAGTGGTCGGACCGGTTCGAGCCGGGGGGCATCTTCATCGAGATGGAACTCGGGAAAGTGGAGCGGGGCACCTGGAGGCTGGCTGGCGATCGGCTTTGCGTGAAACGCCAAGCAGAAAAACCGGTGACGGAATGCTTTGAGGTGTGGCTTGACGACGAAGAAGTCGAGTACCGCCGCGACGGGGTCACTGTCGGGTCGGGCGTACTGCGGAAGGACTGACGGCATGCCGAGGATCAGTGAAGACGGTTGGGTCCTCGTGCGCAGCCCGAAGAAAATCGCTGGCTAACGGCTCTCAGAGGGAAACCATGTTCACGATGTCACGTTCACTCTCGGTTGGGTTCACGGCGCTTTGCTTTGCGCTTCCCGCCTGGACGCAGGAATTGCCCGAGGGAAAAGGCAAAGAGATCGCCGCGGCAAAGTGCGGTGCCTGCCACGCGCTTCAGGCGCGTGTCGGCTCCGGATATACGGTAGAGGGCTGGACCACTGTCTTGCACATGATGACCAATCACGGCGTTCCGCTCTCGAAGGATGAGATCGCGACGTTGACGCCATACCTGGCCAAGAACTTCCCGGTCACCGGGAGGCCCGACGCCGTGCTGGTTTCGGGGCCGGTCAAGGTCTCGATGGAGGCTTGGCAGGTGCCAACGCCTGGCGCGCGGCCGCACGATCCGCACGCGGCGAAGGACGGGTCGCTCTGGTACACCGGCCAGATGGCCAACGTGCTCGGCCGGGTTGATCCGAAGACCGGAAAGGTTAAGGAATATCCCCTCAAGACCGCTCACTCCGGACCCCATGGTCTGGACGAAGACAAGGACGGGAACATCTGGTACACGGGAAACACCGGAGCGCTGATCGGCAGGCTCGACCCGAAGACGGGCGCGGTCACCGAGTACAAGATGCCGGACCCGGAGGCGAAGGACCCGCACACGCTGCTCTTCGACCGGAACGGAATCCTGTGGTTTACGGTGCAGAATGCCAACCGCATCGGACGGCTCGATCCCAAGACCGGCGAGATCAAGCTGCTCACGCCACCGACGCCGAACTCGCGCCCCTACGGCATGGCGTTCGATTCCAAGGGCACGCTGTTCGTCGTCCAGTTCGGCACCAACAGGGTTGCGAGCGTCGATCCGAAGACGCTGCAAATTCGCGAATACACCTTGCCTAATCCTGCATCCCGCCCCCGGCGCATCGCGATCACCAGCGACGACATGGTTTGGTACGCTGACTACTCGCGCGGTTTCCTGGGCCGGCTCGATCCGGCAACCGGCAAGGTCACCGAATGGCAGTCCCCGAGCGGGCCGAAATCCGCGCCCTACGGCATCTCGGCGATCAACGACATCATCTGGTACAGCGAATCCGAAGCTTCGCCGAACACGGTCGTGCGCTTCGATCCCAAGACCGAGAAATTCCAGAGCTGGGCGATCCCGGGTGGGGGCAACATCGTACGCAACACCTCGGTGACACGGGACGGCGACTTCGTGTTGGCCAATAGCTTGGTCAACGCGGTGACCCTGGTCAGGATCGGAAAGTGAGTTGCTCAGGGGCGCCGCTGCTGGCGATGTCGGGACTTCGGCCTACTCAGTGGCGCCGCTCACCCGCCGAGCGGAACACCGCGGATCGTTAGATCGTCGAACGCCGTGATGGAATCAGCCTTTGTCCAGAGTCCTACGTGGCCCGCTGCAAAACGCTTGTCGCGATAGTCGAGGAGCAGCGTGCCGTTCAGCCACCCCTGGACGTGATCGCCGATCATCATGGCCCGGACCGCGTGCCACTGACCGAGCGCCGGCGGCCGGACGCGGGCGCTCTCGAGCATGCGACGCCCGCGGTCGTAGTAGTAGAAGCGGAAGTTGTCTTCGAGCGCGTTGGCGCGGATCAGGTAATACCTGCCGTCCGAGAACCGAAAGACGATGCCCCCAGATGCATCCTCCCGCCCCGAGATCGGCCGGAACTTCATCGAAACGTCGACGTCCGCGTACTGCGGCCCGGCGGCGACGATGACGTTGAAATCGTTGTTTACGGCGCGTTGCACGAGCACCCGTTTCCCGCTCGGCGTACCGGCCATGTCCTCGACAGCCCATTGGCCGGTGACGATGCTCCAGCCGTCAATTCCTTTAGCTTCGAAGTCCCAGCGCTCGGCCGCGAGCCCGTCAGGCACTCGGAGTTCGTCGGCCGCTGCAGCTGAAGCACTCCGCGTGACCGCGGAGGTGGCGAACGAGGCGAGGCCTACCAGTGCCGTCGTGAGCGCGCGGCGTCGCGATACCTTTTGTCCGTCTTTGGTCATTGGTTCCTCCAAATCGGGTCACGCTACCTTTTGATCGGGATCATCTCGAGGGCCACACGTTCATCCGGAAGTCCTGCATCGAGCTGACCCACGCGGTGCACAGCATGCTCGCCTTGGTTTGGCCCTACCACTGAAGAGTTTCTGAAATCGCTGTAAGGATGCTGCAGCGGCCACGCGCGATTCCTATACTGTCAGCGTCTCGAGGCGGAACACTACGAAGTCTTCTGTCGCTGTCACCGCATACGAGGATCCGGGTTACAAGCGGGCTTTGTTCCTGGGATCCAGCAAAGGAAGACTCAGCTACACAATGCAAGGAGCACTGAACAGTCGGCGCCGGTTGGGATTCCCAGCGATCCAAGAGAGTGCGATGCCGAGATCGCCCGGCCTGCCTCATCGGAGCGGAAAGCTGAAGGTCATCCCGGCACGCACTTCGTTCACGGTCTGATCATTGGTGCGGCCTTTGCGCAACCCGAAGTCAAAGCTAAGGTTCTCGCGTACTTGCCAGATTGCCCCGATCAGCCCAGAGGTCGTCGTGAGTCCCCCAAAATCGCGCTCGCGGTAGACCTCGGCGACCGGCCTGACGGGCCAGTCATAAGGCCCTTCGACGATTACCCCGACGAAAAGATCACCATGGTGCTGGCGGGTCAGCGCGCCGGCGACGTTGAAGTGCACGGTTCCCCACGCCCAGCGCTGCGACATGATTGCCGCCACGCTGGCTCCAGTCCCCGGCTCGCCATTGATGCCCGGCAGCAACACACCGAACTCGGTCGCGATGCTCGGACCGGGCTTGTCCTGTAGGCTGCCCTCGCGCAGGATGCCCTTGAGGAAGACACCGGCGTCAACGATGCTCGAGCGTCTATTGTCTTCCGAGAGCCCATGCTCGGCCTCTCCCTCGAACACCGCCTCCCATCGCTCTGCAAGACCGATATTGACAACGACCTGGGGAGCGATAAGAAGGTCTGCCGATCCCTCGCGCAGGTAGCTCGGCCCGATCTCGATCTCCATCTCGCCGGGGGCAGCGACAGCCGCATCCGTGCCGACGAAGGGGCGATAGGCAAGGACGTCCGGGCTCCAGCCTGAGAGCCACAACGGCAGTAGCAGGGCCGCCGCTCTGATGGCGGCACGGATCATCATGCCGGTCGGAGTACCCAGATGGCCGCCGGCGCGCTAATTTGCTCCAGGGACGGCCAGCGCCGCTCTACTAGCGCACCGAATAAACACGCACTTCGGCCTCCGATCCACCCCGAGCAGGCGCGGCAACGTAGAGTCTCTGAAGCGCAGCCACGAATAGTCCAGTACGCGCCCCCGGCGCGGTACGAACCGCCTCCAGGACGGTATAGCGGTCCGCGTCGCCCTGTTGCACGACGCTGATCAATCCCTGACCGCAGATGGCGTAGATGCGCCTTTTTGCCGCGTCGAAGAAGACGTCATCGGTATCTCCGCCGATCGGGAGCCGCGTTATCAGCTTTCCCGAGTCGGTGTCGTAGACCAGCAGTTCGGCGGGCCGTCGGACACCGACAAAGAGTCGATGTCCTGCTTCATCCAGCGTCATCGGGAAGTTTGCCGCCGCGCCGTGCAGCTCCCACGTTGCCACGATCTTGCGCTGGACCCGATCCAATACCGCGATGTGATTCGCAGTCGGTACGTTGACAAAGATGCGTCCGCTCCCATCCTCGAGCTGAAACGACTCGGGATGGCCAGAAAGCTTGAGCTCGCCGGACGCTTCGCCGGTGGCGGCATCGAGTACCCGCAACGCGCCCTTGCCGTAGCCGACGTAGATCTGGCGGGCCTTCGCGTCATACCGGACGTTGTCTGCGTCCTCCAGCCCGTCGACCCGCCTGATCGGCGCAAGCGAGGTCGCGTCGAAGATATCGACTCTATTCGCGTTCCCGCTCGCCACGAACAGGCGGTTCGACTGCGCTACATAAGCAAGCCCCTGCGGCTCGCCGAATCCCGGCATGCTCCTGACGCGGGTCCCGCGCTTCAGGTCAATGACCTCCACGGTGTTGTTGCCGAGCGCGGCGATGAACAGCCGCTCGCCTGCGGCATCGACCGCCATGTGATCGATGCGGCCTCCGACATTTGGCATCGGAATGGTCTGAACGAGCTCCAACTCCGTTCCGAGCGCAAGATTGGCCACCCAGAAGCCGAGCCCAGCGGCCATCAGGGAGAATCTCCGCGCGAGGGTCGTGCGGCCTTCTCTCGAATTCAGTTCGTCCACGGGAAACTCCAGGTCGATCTCAGTCAACGAACCAGGCCGCGAGCATCGCCACCCGGAATTCGCTAAACGCGGGCTGAATTTCATGACTGAGCTCTGTTTTTCAATCACCGTCCACCACTCACCGTCCCGGTACGCGCATCGACGATGAACTTGGCGCTTTTGCCATCTGCGGTTGCGACCAGCAGTACAAAGACGGGGGCATTGCCGACGATCGTTGGCGTCACTGAATACACCGTCCCGCGATCCGAGACCTTCTGGACGACGTCGGCAAGACCGAGTTTGGACGTCTGGACGAGCGTCAGCTGCGTCGCCGCCCGCTTGAGGTGCTCCTTGTCTTCAAACACCTCCGTCTTTGGGGTCCACGGAGCTTTCGTGGCGTCGCCGGCCGCCTCTGTGAGGACGTTGTGCTCCGCGTCCTTATTGCGCCCTTCCTTGGCGTTGTACACGCTTAGGTTGAGTGCACCGTCCTCGAGCTCGAACTTGGCGGAAATGGCCGGCCCATACTGCTTCTCCGATTGCCTGATGCCATCGGCGAGGCTGATCTTGCTTTCCTTTAGTCTGGCGATCACCGCTGTTGTGGATTGCTCGTCTTCGCCTGCCGCCATAGCCTGGAAACCAGGTAGCGCCGTCAGCGCAACCCACAAAATAGCAGCGACGTTTCTCTTCGCAGCAAAGCCGTATTCCGGTTTGGTGCCTGTCATGACCATGGTATGGCTCCTTCGTCACAAAGTATGCCCCGGCTGTGCGGTCGAGCTGGAGGCATTTCTGGTTCGCACCGCAGGGCGAGCGCGGCCCCTCATGTCCATCCATCGATCAGAAGCCGCTCGGCCGAAATCATGCGCGGCCTACCAGGGTCCCACCACTGAAGAATTTCTGAAATCACTGTAAGGATGCTGCATCGGTCGAAGGACCATACCTATACTGCTGATCCGAGAGCGGCTCTCGAAGCGGAGCACTCAGTGCGCATCCTGATCGTCGAGGACGAGAGAAAAGTCGCGAAAGCGCTGCGGGAAGGTCTCGAGGCGGAGCACTATGAAGTCTCAGTCGCCGCCACGGGCGAAGAGGGCTTTTTCCTGGCGAGCCAAGGCTCGTTCGACCTCCTGGTGCTCGATCTGATGCTCCCGCGGCGGGACGGTCTCGACGTTCTCAACACGTTGCGCAAGCGGGGGATTCAAACGCCGGTGATCATCCTCACGGCGAAAGACGCCGTCGAGGACCGGGTGCAAGGACTGGACTGCGGCGCCGACGATTACCTGATCAAGCCGTTCGCCTTCCCCGAGCTGCTCGCGCGAATCCGCGCAATGCTTCGCCGCGGGCGGATGGACCAGATCCTGAAGCTCCAGCACGACGATCTCGAAATGGATCTCGTCACGCGCAAAGTCTCAAGGGGGGCCCAGTCGCTGGAATTGACCGCGAAGGAGTTCGACATACTCGAGTTTCTGCTGCGCCATTGGGGCCGGGTCGTCTCGCGCGAGATGCTCGCGAGCGACGTATGGCACGTGGCGGCGCGCGCCACGCCGCTCGACAACGTCATCGACGTAACGATCGCGCGGCTGCGCCACAAACTAGATGATCCGTTCGAGAGGAAACTGCTGCACACGGTTCGCGGAGTCGGATTCGTCTTGGGCGGGAGACAAGGATGAAGGGCGGCGCGCTCAGCGTCCGCGCGCGCCTGACGCTTTGGCACGCGGGCGTGCTGACGCTCGTCGTATGCCTTTTCGCCGCTGGAATTCTGCTTTTCGTGAAGGCGCGCTTCTATAGCGAACTCGATCTGCAGCTGAGCCGAGAGCTCGCGACCGTCGACCGGATTTATCGCGAGGAGCCGGGGGAGCTGCCGGATCTCGCTCCCCATTGGGGAATCGCCCTCTTTCAGGTAACCGAGGGCAGTAACGTCCGCCATAGTACGGAAGCGTGGGAACGGGAAGGGCTTGCGCGTGCACCGCAAGACGACAACGTGGCCCCGGCATCCTGGAGCGCGCCCGACGGCCGCCACTACCGCGTGCAGAGGATTTCCGCGCCTTCCTATTCCGTTGCGGCGGCGATAGATGAGACCCCTCTCCGGCACACCCTCTGGACGCTCGCAGTCATCCTCGCGATGGGGGTCCCTTTTGCCATCGGGCTCGCGATAGCGGGAGGCTACTTTCTCGCCGGACGCGTGCTCTCGCCGATCGGTGCGATGGCGGACAAGGCGCGGCTGATCACCGCGGAATCGCTCGACGAGCGGCTGCCAGTAGACAACCCTCGGGACGAATTCGGGCGCCTCGCGACCGTTTTCAACGAGACGCTGTCGCGTCTACGCGATTCCTTCGAGCGGTTGCGTCGCTTTACCGCCGACGCTTCGCATGAGCTGCGCACGCCACTCACGGCGATGCGCAGCGTGGGCGAGGTAGCGCTGCAGGGAACCCGCGAAGCGGGCGCGTACCGCGACGTGATCGGCAGCATGCTGGAGGAGGTCGACCGGCTCACGCGCCTCGTCGATAGTCTCCTGACGCTCACGCGCGCCGAGTCCGGGAGGATTGCCCTCACAAGCGTAGTCGTGGATCTGGGAGAGCTCGCGGGGAGCGTCGCGGAGCAGCTTCGCATCCTCGCCGAAGAAAAACAGCAAAGCCTGAGCGTACACACTGCCGCGCCGGTGAAGGCGCGGTGCGACCCGGCGATTCTGCGCCTGGGTCTGATGAATCTGCTGCACAACGCAATCAAATACACCCCCAACAAGGGTGAGATCCGCGTCGGGGTGACCTCAGCGCTGCCCGGGCAGGCTGCGATCGAGGTGCAGGATGTGGGGCCGGGAATTGCCGCTGCCCATCGTCAAAAAATATTCGAGCGGTTCTATCGCGTTGACGCGGGCCGATCGAGCGATATGGGTGGACTGGGACTCGGCCTCGCCATCGCGCGCTGGGCGGTGGAGGCGAACGGCGGCCGAATTGAACTCGAGAGCGAAGAAGGGAAAGGGAGTCTCTTCCGGATCGTTCTGTCTGCGGCCACAGAGTCGTGATCGTGTCCCCGCGAGCAGCAAACTCAGCGGGAAGGTCTTTCGGCTATCCGGTTAGCTGGATTCGTGCCCTGCGCCACTTAGGCAGCTCGAGGCTGAGCGGTTATACAAGCGACGGACCGGCTTGACGAACGTGACAACCGGGCGGCGAGCCCAATCAAGGAGGTAATCATGCGTGCTGTGCTCATGCTCGCAATCGGCAGCGTAGTGCTGGCAATTGCTGTAGCCGCTAATGCGCAGGACATCGACTGGAAGAAGGTCGATGAAGCAGCGGGAAGGACTGGCGCGGTATCCGGTGATGTTCATCGCTACGGGTTTCCGCGGACCGATCTGCAGGTGACGCTCGACGGCGTGACCATCAGGCCCGCGTTGGCGCTGGGCGGATGGGCGGCGTTCAAGCCGGTGCATGGCGTGGCAATGGTGATGGGCGACCTGGTGTTGCTCGAAACCGAAATCAATCCAGTCATGACCAAGCTGATCGAGAACGGCGTCGAGATCACTGCGGTCCACAATCACCTGCTGCGCAGCAGCCCCGCGACCTTTTACATGCACATCGGCGGGCATGGCGATCCGGTGAAGCTAGCGGCGGCGATCCGAACGGCCCTGGCCGAGAGCAAGACTCCGGTGGCGGCGCCGGCGCCTGCAGCCCCCGCGCCCGCCATCGACCTCGACACCGCTCAGCTCGACCGAATCGTCGGCGCCAAGGGCCAGGCCAACGGCGGCGTCTATCAGATCGGAGTGCCGCGCCGCGACCAAATCACCGAGAACGGCATGCAGATTGTTCCCGGCGGGCCAATGGGGCTAGCCACCGGGATCAACTTTCAGCCGACCGGCGGTGGCAAGGCGGCCATCACCGGCGACTTCGTGCTTGGAGGCGACGAGGTGAACCCGGTCATCAAGGCGCTGCGGGCCAACGGCATCGAAGTCACCGCGGTCCACAGCCACATGCTGACGGAGCAGCCCCGGCTCTTCTTCCTTCACTTCTGGGCGAATGACGACGCACTAAAGCTCGCCCGGGGACTGCGCGCCGCGCTCGACAAGACCGCGAGTCAGCAGAATTGATCGCGCAGCGATCCTTTCTTCGCGCTACTCGGTGCGGCAGCCACAGATCTAGGTTTAGCAGCACGAATATGAGCGTTGATCCAGAGGAACTAGAGTGAGTTCGACGACTGGGGGCGCACCTTCGTATTCACTTTGGCAGCTCGTCCTCTACATGTTGCGCCTGGGGACGCTCGGCTTCGGCGGTCCGGTCGCGCTCGTCGGCTACATGCATCGCGACCTCGTCGAGGAGCGACGTTGGATCGCCGAGTCCGACTACAAGGAGGGCCTTGCGCTCTCGCAGCTCGCGCCGGGTCCGCTCGCAGCACAGCTCGCGATTTACCTCGGCTACGTCCATTACCGCATCTTCGGCGCCACCATTGCGGGCATCGCGTTCGTCATGCCGTCCTTCCTCATGGTCCTGGCGATTGGTTGGGCCTATGTCCGCTATGGTGGGCTGAGCTGGATGCAAGCGGTGTTCTACGGCGTCGGCGCCGCGGTGATCGGGATCATTGCGATCAGCGCGTACAAGCTGACCGCTAAGAATGTCGGCAAAGACAAGCTGCTTTGGATCATCTACCTTACGCTGGCGGCGGTCACTGTGATCACCGAGTCGGAGATCGCGTGGCTGTTCATCGCGGCTGGGGTGGTCGCTTGGATCTGGCGCTGTCGGCCGATGTTCGGCACCGGCGGCGCTGCGCAGGTCCTGTCGACGCAGACGCCGACCGCGGGACTGTTCGCGGCGAGTGCCGACTGGTCGACGCTCACACAAATCGCGGTGTTTTTCACCAAGGCTGGAGCATTCGTGTTCGGGTCCGGGCTGGCAATCGTGCCGTTCCTTTACGGCGGGGTGGTGACCGACTATCGCTGGCTCACCGAGCGGCAGTTCGTCGACGCGGTCGCGGTCGCGATGATCACGCCCGGTCCGGTCGTGATCACGGTCGGGTTCATCGGTTATCTCGTCGCCGGGTTGCCCGGTGCCTGCGTCGCGGCCCTGGCCACGTTCCTGCCGTGCTACCTCTTCACGATCATCCCGGCGCCGTATTTCAAGAAATACGGCAAGCATCCCGCGCTGATCGCATTCGTCGACGGCGTGACGGCGGCGGCGATCGGCGCGATCGCAGGCGCCGTCATCGTGCTGGCTCAGCGCTCGATCAGCGATGTCCTTTCGGGGACGCTGGCGCTGGCTACCGTCGCCTTACTCTGGAAGTTCAAGAAGCTGCAGGAACCGATCATCGTGGGCGTGGCAGCGCTGATCGGCCTGATCGCGTACCCGTTGCTGCACGCCTGAGGAGGGTCCGCAAGCGCGGCAACGGACCCGCGCCTAGCGTTCGGATCCGGCGAGGTCGCAGTTCTGCATTGCCGATAGCCCAACTCCTAGGCAGGGGTTCTTCCCCCGCCTCCGAGTGCCTCGCGCTCGCGATTTCGCGCGTAGGCCGAGTAGAACAGGTCCAGAATCCGCATTGCCTCGGCGAGCAGCGCATCATCGGTCCGGGCCTTTTCCTTGATTCCCCTGAGCACCGTTTCCAGGCCGTTGGCGTCGGGAACCGGGATGCCGCCGATGTCGAGGAAGTGCACCGCGGCGCCGATCGCGGCGAGCCCGGGATCGTGGTCGAGGCCGAAGCTCGCGAGGAGGACCTCGAATGTCACCCGGTTGTTGACGTGCGTGAATTCCGCGCCTTCGAAATCGAACCCTATGGCCTTTCTCGGGCGGTCGCGAGGACCATCGATCCATACGAACTTGGCATCGCGATCGATGAATCGCTTGATGAGCCACGCGCTGGCGAGGCGATCCACCCACAGATCCTTGCGCGTTGCCCACACCCGCTTTTGATACCGGGCGCGATCGACTTGTCGCAGCCGCTTCCGGGAAGCATGCGGTTCGCCGCGCGAATACGTTTCCTGAAAGCGTCGTTTGAGCGCGGAGAGCGCGTCGGCGGCCTGAAGTTTGGCCTCGCTCGGAAAGAAATCGATGCCCGACAGCTTGTCGAAGGAGCGTTGCAGCCGGTACACCGCCGTCTGCGCCTTGCGCGATCCCAGGCGCGGCAATGAGCTCTTCGCGGCGCTGATCTTCTGCACCAGCGCGCCATAGTCCACGCTGCGGTCGAACAAGCTTCGGACCCGCGCATGCTGATCGGCCGTCTTGAGCTTCAGGTCGACCGTCATTGCGAAACCGCCGGTTGACCTGATCTCGGATTCCATTTCCGCCAGGACCTCGGTGCGCCCTGCACCCGCCGGCAGGACGTACACCCCGTCGCGCAGCACGCCGCAACCGCTCTCCTTCAACGCCCGCCAGACGCGCATCCGGATGGTCGAATTGCGTGCCGGCAAGCTGAGGACCAGGGCGTTCAGCAGCGTCATTGCTGTAATAGTTATCACATGTTCGTGATAACAGCAACTAAAAATCAGTTGACAACCGATTCCGACCGGAGTACGGTGCCGCCCCATGTAGGTTCTCGGCTCGACGAAGTCGGCAGCCGAGTTCCCTAGCCGGGTCTTGCAGACACCCGGTCCATAAAGACGCTTCCGTCCAAGCGCTGCTCCTTCGGGAAAGGAGCGCTTTATGTGGAACGGAAACGCAGTCGCGGTCAGGGCGTTCTCCCTGGCCGTCTCCATCGGCTCGATCGGCGGATGCGACGTCAATATCGCGCCTCCGCAGGCACCCAGGGCCGCAAGCGGTGCGCCGTACAGCGAGTCGCCCGACCTCCGGTATCAGGCGGACCCGGCACGCAATCGTGTCTGGTTCCTGGGTCAGGATGGCTTGTTCGTCTATGACGTCGGGGCGCGCCAGAGGATTGCAGTGCCCCTTCCGGACTGGCAGTGGCTAGGCGCGGATTACAGCT
>Ga0126369_10000873_pt1 | contig 20402 bp, 17 predicted proteins | sample PanSoiMetaPlot_1_FD_109646 | JGI IMG/M metagenome (GOLD analysis project Ga0126369, IMG submission 109646) | Tropical forest soil microbial communities from Panama - MetaG Plot_1 | ecosystem: Environmental > Terrestrial > Soil > Tropical forest > Bulk soil | place: Panama | collected 2016-02-17 | reverse complement strand
GTTCGTCGCCGAAGCTGCCGACCTCCCACAAGCAAAATGCCATTGCCGACCTCCCGAATCAGTCGGCAAACAGAGAGTCACACAACTATCCACCAACGCAATGTCCTTGCGATTACTGAGTCATTCGGTCTCACCCAACGAGAAATGTTCACAGATCAGCCACAAGGGGGAGGGGAGCTAAACCTACGCTCGCTGGGGTCCGGCAATGGGGTTCGATGAATGTCGGTGGGAGGGGCACCCCTATGCGGCGCGGGCCGTGCGCCCGTTGCCGCCATTGCGCACGAGCCGGCCCGGCATCGCCCCCGTATGCTCGCCGCGTTCGAAGATCGGCGTCCCGGCGACCAGAGTAGCCTCGTAGCCGTCGACGCGCTGGATGAAGCGGCGGCCTCCGGCCGGCATGTCGTGGACAAGTTCGGGCTTGTGGAGTCGCAGGTGATCGAAGTTGATCAGGTTTACGTCGGCGCGCAGGCCGGGCGAAAGCCGGCCGCGGTCAGAGAAACCGAAGAAATCGGCGGTCTCGCTGGTCAGGCGCCTGACCAGAAATTCGAGCGGCAGCTGCGGCCCGCGTTGTCGGTCGCGGCCCCAATGGGACAGCATGAAGCTCGGCATCCCCGCGTCGACAATCGAGGTGCAGTGCGCGCCGCCGTCGCTCAAGCCCAAGAGCGTCCCACTATCGGAGAGCATCTCGCGGATCGGCTCATGGTCGCCGCAGACATAGTTCACCAGCGGGAAGTACAGGTACCGGCCTTCGGCCTCGGTGATGTAATCGTAGGCCCACTCGTCGGGCGTGCGGCCCTCGCGCGCCGCGATCGCAGCGACGCTCTTCTCCTCGCCGGGTTCATAGTCCGGCGGATCGCTCATGATGAAGAACTTGTCCCAGCGCGTGACGACATGCTGACGGAACTGCGCAAGTTTTGCCACATCCGCCTCGGACGGCCTGTCGGCAAGAATCCGACGTCGGGCTTCGGGATCGCGCAGCCGTGCTCGCTGTTCGGCGATGCTCAGCTTCTCGAATTCCTGGTAGCTCGGCCGCACCGTGAACGGATTGAGCGCGGTGCCGATGCCCATCATGACGCCGATCGGCCGCCCCGCGATTTGCGCCGTCAAGGGCACTCCGTCTTTGCGCGCGGCATGCACGGCTGCGAGCAGGCGTCGCCAGCGCGCCGGGTCTTCGTAGCGGTCGGTGAGCAGGAACCAGGCCGGACGGCCGGTCTCCTTGGCGAGTCTGGTCAGCCACGCGAGTTCGGCCTGTTCGTCATCGAAATCGCTGTTCATGCCGAAGGCGCCCGTGCCTACGGCGCCGAGCGCAGAACCTATGCCGAGAAGCTCCTCAGCGTCCGCATTGCGCGAAGGCACCATGTCGCCGGCCGGCGTTTTGTGGGAGTTTGTGCGCGAGGTGGTGAAACCGAACGCACCGGCGTGCAGCGCTTCGATCGTGAGGCGCCGCATCTCCGCGATGTCTTCCGGGGTTGCTGCCTCCAGCCGGATGGCGCGGTCGCCCATGACATAGACGCGCAGGGGCAAATGGGCGACCTGCGCGGCCACGTCGATCGCACGCGGCATGCGCTCCAGAGTATCGAGGAAATCAGCAAAGCTTTCCCATTCCCAGGTCAGACCATCTGCGAGCACGACCCCCGGGATTTCCTCAACGCCCTCCATCAGATCCATCAGCGCGGTGCGATGCTCTGCCTTCACCGGGGCAAACCCCACGCCGCAATTGCCAAACAGGGTCGTGGTGACCCCATGCCAGCACGAGGGCGCAAGCAACGGATCCCACATCGCCTGCCCGTCGTAATGGGTGTGCACGTCGACCCAGCCGGGGGTGACCAGGAGCCCAGCGGCGTCGATCACGCGCCGGGCCGGTCCCGCTTTGTCGCCGACCTCGATGATCCGGCCACCTGCGATCGCAACGTCGCCAGTGAAGGCTGCCCGGCCGGTTCCATCGACGATGCTGCCGCCGCGAATGACGATATCGTGCATGGAAGGCGCTCCTCGATTGACACTTACTTGATCATGCAGCGTTTGACACCACGTTGTACCGCAGACGTTCGCGCCAGCTCAGATCGCATTGAATGGCTGCGCTTTGACGGCCTCAACCAGTCCATAGAATACCTCATTGACCTTCGGCCAACTTGGCAGCGCCTTCATGTTGTTGAGCCACCGTTGCACGTTTGGATATTTCGAAAAATCGATGCGCACGACCTCTCCCAGAGTAACCAGACCGGCACCAAAATAGTCCGCGATAGTGATCTGATTGCCGCACAGATAGGGCTTTTGGGGTCCGATCCAATAGTTATTGAGCAACGTCAGCCACCTTTTGGTGTTCTCTTTCCCCCACTCGATGGTCGACGCATGGGCCTCGTCGCTGCGGCGTTTGTGATTCGGAAAAACCTGCGGGTAGCAGAGACCGTAGGCATAGTCGCGATAGAAGTTGGTGTTCAGCCAGTCCATGACCTCGTTGACCTTGGCGCGCTGCTTGAGGTCCTTCGGGTAGGTGGGGGAGTCGATCTTGTCGGCGAGGTATTTGAGAATGGCCGAGCTCTCGGTGAGGCGAAAATCCCCATCCTCGAGCATCGGTACCATCGCATTCGGATTGATCGACACATAGGGCTCCCTCAGGTGCTCACCAGTCATGAGGTCCACGACCTGTTCGTCGACGTCGATATTATTTTCGGCGATGAACAGCCGGACGGGCCTGCTCGTCATCGAAACGGGATGCATATACAATTTCATAGAGACCCCTCCTCAACTGCGTTGCCGAACACTGTGACATGGTAGCCGGCTGGAATTGCCCATGTCGTCGTCTACGGCCATTCCCACTTAGAAGTCCGGTTTGTCTGCGGCCGGGATGTGGTAGTCGAACAAATGTTGATTGTTCTCTGCGCACACCTCTTCAAGCATGGGCTGCTGCACACGCCGATATTGCCGAATTGCTGACCACGGTTGATAGAAGGCATCCGGATCATCCACCGTATAGGTCACTTCGAGCTTTTGGCCATCCTCGATCAATCTCCAGCGCTCCACGACATGCAGCTTCGTCGTGTGCGGCGTGCGGTAATAATCAACAAACGTCTTATCGTTCTGGGCGACGGTGTCGATCACGAGCGTGTCGCCGTCATAATGGCCTATCGATTCGCCATACCAGGACGGCTTGGGATTCTCAGAATGCGGCACGTCGAGATAGATGCGGCGGACCTGCGCATCGCCCGAATAGATCATCACGACCTGCTGCGGCGTTTGGATGAAGTAGACGGGCCGGACCGGGTAAGTCACGAAGGCCGGAACGCCTGCCGGCATGCAGCTTGACCGCGCCGTAAATGCGATCTTGCCGGCCAGCACCTCGTCGTTGTCCTTCTTCATCCGCTCTTTCACCCACGGCTTGAGATTGGGATTGGTCAGATCGGCGATCCGATATGTGGGTTGCCGGCCGGTGTTGTTGGGCACGTAGGCGTGAGCGGGATCTTGGCGAGGGATCGCTGGCCCGCCCGCAACCCCCGTAATTTCGCCTGTCGCGACCCATCCGACCTGGTTCGAGGAGAAATCGGGCGGCGCCGCTTTCTGTTGCGCTGCGACCTGCGGAGTCGGAGCGGCACCGACGAAGCCGGCCAAGGCACCACATGCGAGAAGCCATCCCTTTGAAAAACGCCTGGACATCGTTTCCTCCTCTCAGGTCTGTTCGTTTCTACTTGGCGAAGGCCGTTCTGCCCCGCGCCAACTTTTCTGGTGCTATATTAGCGCCCAGATTCGGAGCAGATGTTCTGCCGATAATCGACAGTTTACGGCGTAGCGGCTCGATTTCCCATCTTGTCGCGTTTAAATCGGACCCAGACATGATATAGTTTCAAATGCAACTACTTTGCGCATTTTGGCAGAACGAATACCCCAAAAACCGAACGTAAAATCAATAGGTTGTTGGGAGGGCGCAAAAAGTGTAGGATGGGTTGAGCGAAGCGAAACCCATCATCAGCGTCCCGCGGCTTGATCACGATGGGTTTCGCTGGCGCTCAACCCATCCTACGGATCTTCCGGCGGAACCGTTGCATACCCGGATGGCTGGCGCGCAAGCTGTCTAAAGGGAACAGGAAGGCCCCACGGCATGACGGCTGTTGATATTCGAACAAACAGGGCTCTCATGCCTGGCACCGCGATTTTCGACCGCCAAAGTCTGCGTGGCTTCCTGCAGATGGTGGAAGCGGAGCATCCGCAAGAGCTGCTGCGCATTCATCAGCCCGTGGACACGCGGTTCGATATGACCGCAATCGTGTTCGAGCTGGAACGTGCAGGAAAAAGCCCCGTTATCGTCTTTCAGAATCCGACCGCGAACGGTATGCCGGTGGTCACGAATGTTGCGGCAAATCGCAAATTGCTGGCGGCGTGCCTCGGCGTGGACTCCCATGAGCTTCCGGCCGCCTTTCGTGAGCGCTGCCAGAAATACATCCCCTGTGAAATCGTGAACGACGCCTCCTGGCGGGAGGTGGTTATCGAAGGCGACGACCTCGATCTTTCCACACTGCCAATCCCGTTGCAGTTTTCAGTCGATGGGGGTCCCTACATCACCGCCGGGCAGATTTCGGCGCGCGACCCCGTCACCGGTGTTGATACAACCGGTTTTCACCGGCTGATGCTCAAGGGCAGGAATCGCCTTGGCCTCTCATTGCATTCCCGGCGCCGCATGTATGAATTCCAGCGCCGCGCCGAGGAAAAGGGGCAATCGCTTCCCGCCGCGATCGCGATCGGCACGCATCCGCTGCACTACATGGGCTCAATGGTGTACGCCTATCCGCCGCATGTCCGAAAATACGAGATCATCGGAGGCTTGTTCGGTGAGCCCTACCGGGTCGCGCGCTGTGGCGTGGGCGATGTCGAGGTTCCGGCGGGCGCGGAAATTGTCATCGAAGGAGAGATTCTCGCGGAAACCCGCGAGCCAGAGGGGCCGTTCGGCGAATTCACGGGCTATGCATCCTATCGCAGCACCCAACATGTATTCGTCGCGCACCGCCTGCGCATGCGGCGCGGCGCCCTGTTCCAGAGCGTCACGTCCGGCATGTCCAGGGACCACATCCTGGTGTCGTGCGTTACACGCGAAGGCGAAATCCTCAACGCGCTGCGGCGCAATTTGCCAAACGTGCGCGCCGTCCACGTCCCGCATACGTCCTGCGGGGCATTCACCGTCTATATCTCGATGAAGAAGATCGTAGAAGGTGAGCCGCAGACCGCCATCATGGCGACGCTCGGCACCGAGTTCTATGCCAAGCACGTGATCGTCGTGGACGATGACGTGGATATCTTCGACACCAACGATGTGATGTGGGCGGTCGCGACACGTGTACGGCCGGACAAGGACATTTTCCTCATCCCCGGCGTCAAGGGAGCGATCCTCGATCCGACCTCGGACCCCGAGAACTTCACCGTAACGAAAATGGGGATCGACGCCACGCGGCCCGCGGGTCGTGATTACGCCGAACGTCTCGTGATCTCAGATGACCAGCGCGCCCACGCCCGCTCGCTGCTGCAGGCCGCCGGCGTGAAGATGTAATGACGGCGGCGTCGGATTGATCACTCCGCCGGATGAGCGGACATCGCGTCCCGAGGCGGAGATATTTCGGCCGAGATGAATTCCGGATAGCGCACGAGCCCGTAAAGGAAGGCCGCGACGATTGCATAAGCGACCGCCACCGTCGGGGTCACTGCCAGGCCGATTGATTCGCCATGCATGAATCCGAAGAACGTGAGTACGGCGCCGGCCGCCGCGAAGGCGGAGGCTTCGGTGAACCTGCGCTCGATCACGAACGCCCCGATGGCGCCGAGCACGAGACCCGTAAGGATCGACCCGCCGCCCAGCACTTCAAGGCCTTGATAGAGCACGCCGACTGCGCCGAGCTTCTCCATGCCGATAGCGGCCGCACTGGTGCCGGCTGCGCTGAGAGCGCCGTCCATCAGGGTCTTGCACCATGCGGCGAGATGTGGCGTGAGCGCAAGGACGACGGCCGGCGCGTGCCGCAAAGGCGTGGTCTGGTAGGCCTGCGCGCCGATCAGCATGCCGATGTAGAGGAGGATCGGTGAGATCGCCACCACCGGTATCAGCGCCAGCAGCACGGCTATGATGCCGAACCAGGCCAGCGCGATCACCATGAGCCCAGTGGCGGCGGAATAGCCGATGCGCCCGCCCATCGCCTTCCAGCCCGGGTGGCCGATATAGACCGCGTTGATGAACGGATTGCCCATGAGGCAGCCGATCAGGCTGACAACCCCATCGGCGGTCAGCACCTGCGTGGTCGGAAACGCATCGCCCGCGGCTTCGGCGCTTTCGACATTGTCCATCGCTTCGACGAGGTCGTAGATGCCGAACGGGATCGCCGTTACCAGGATGAGGCCGAGAAATTCAAAGCCCGAGAACACCGTTCCAAGTGCCGGCAGCGGAACTGAAAAGCCAAAGCCCGCGAACGCTCCGGCAAGCTTTTCGATGGTCAGGCCGCCGTAGTTGAGACCAACAAGGTTCGAGCCCCACGCGATCACGGTGCCGACGATGATGGCGACCAGCCCTGCCGGAATTCCCCTCGGATACTTTACGCCGCCGAACCAGCTCACAGTGATGATGGCAAAGCAGGTGAGCCCGATCACCGGCGTCATGTACATCTCAAGCACCGGCCGCATGGATATGAAGGTCACCGAAACGCCAGCGAGCGTGCCGAGAAGGGCAGCGCGGGGAGTGATCCTGCGAATATGGGGCGCGATGAAGCCGCCGATCATCAGAATGAAGCTCTGGAAGAAGACCCACACCAAGCCCGCCTGCCAGCCCTTTTCCGGATCGCCGGTTTTCAGCGAGATCGGCAGCATGATCACGAATGTGACGATGAACATGTGCGGCACGCTGATGCCCGAAGGCAGCGCGCAGACATCGCTGCGACCGGTCTTCCTGGCCAGTCGATAGGCCAGGAACGCGTAATACATGGTGCTCAGAAACATCATCAGCCCGACCGCCGGCAGAATGCGCCCAAACACCAGCGCATCCGGCATTTTCAGCACGAAACGCAAGAGCGCAGTGAGAGTCAGCATGTTGACGAGGATGTTGGTGCCGAACCCAAAGAACGCGTTCCAATCACCGGTCGTCCACAACATCGGGCGGTACTTCGAACTCGCCATTGTGATCCCCACTAAAAGACAAGGCTTCCCGCTAAGGGGGCGAATGTCCGTGAGGTCCGTCTGCCGGGAAATACGGACCCAAACGCCACCCACCCCCTTGCGGGGAGAGTCAAGGCGGGAGGCGACGCGCATAGGCGCAGTGCCGCCGCTTAACAGGTCTTTCGGCGGTCTCTCACGCAAGGAGCGTGCCACTTCGGCATGAACCAAACCCGCCCCTTACGCGGCGGTCGCCAGTTCCATTGCGGCGAGCAGCGCGCCGGACGATGCTACCGAGCCGAAAATGCCACCCTGGGCCTTGATCATCCTCAGTCCCACGTCGTGGAATTCGGGAAAATAGGATGCGCAGCAGTCCGACAGGACCACACAGCGATAGCCGCGGTCATTGGCCTCACGCACAGTGGTGTTGACGCATACCTCGGTTGTGACGCCGCACACAAACAGCGTATCGATGTCGCGGTTGCGCAGCATCAGATCGAGATCGGTCTGATAAAACGCGCCCTTGCCGGGTTTGTCGATCACCGGCTCCCCTTTGATCGGATAGAGTTCCGGAATGATGTCGTGGCCGGGCTCGCCGCGTACCAGGATGCGCCCCATCGGACCAGGTGCGCCGATGCGCAGGGACGGATCGCCCCGCTCGACTTTGTGACGCGGGGCGTCGGTGAGATCGGGACGGTGACCTTCCCGCGTGTGGATCACAAGATGGCCGCCCAGGCGAAACGCCGCCAACACGCGCCGGCATGGCTCGACCGCGACCTTGAGGCGCGACACGTCGTTCCCCAGGGCGGCTCCAAACCCTCCGGGCTCGAGAAAATCGCGCTGCATGTCGATGATGATGAGGGCGGCATGCGCGAGGTCGATACCGAGCGGCGCAGGTTCGGCTTCAATTTTGATTGTTGACACGCACCACCTCCGGCGGGCGGACCGGACCACGATCGAACCCCCGCCTATACGCGGATTTTCGCAAAAATTGTGCCACCGGTCATGCCGTTGTGATGCAGAAACGGGCGCTCTATGCCTATTTCTTTCGCAGCAGCGGCAGCATTCATTACGCCGTGACCGCACGCGGCAGGATCGGCGCCGTCGCGTCGAATCGCTTGCCGGCGCGGAGACAAAATGCTGGTTCCAGCAAGCGTTCAGCGATGATCTGTGTCTTCTCGTTGTCCTCTAGCCTGAAGCGGCCACGAAGATCGTGAAGTATCGAGACATCGGCGGTTAAGCCAGGTTTCAGGGCGCCAATCTCGTCGGGAAGCCCCGTCATTCGCGCGGCATTGCTGGTGACCATCGGCACGACCTGCTGCAATGTGAAGCCGAGGGCAAGCATGGAGCTCATCGCCTGAGCGAGGCTGAAACGCGCCTGCCCCGCGAAGGGATGGTTCTCCTCGTCCGGGTGGGCGCCCGGCGTTCCGGGCGGCGGCGGAATGAAGGTGTTGTAGCCGTGCATGTCGGCACCCAGCGTGTGGGGCACAATTCCCGCATCCAAGGCTTTTCTGGCCAGCCGGTAAGAGAAGTGGCTGCCGTGGCCGATATCGATCTTGAGCCCCATGTCGATTGCGGCCCGGACGATCGGGTGCACGTTGCCGTTCTTGTCGACGAAGCCGCCGGGATGCCGCGTGAACGGGTGGGCCAGGATATCGCCAGGGCGCAGCAGGCTAATGGTGCGCTCGACGATGGTGTCGGCGTCGACACCGTTTGCTCCCTCAGGCGGCAATGCCCACAGCTGACCGAAATGCACATAGACCGGCAGGTCCGCTTCGCGGCCGATCTCACTTGCCATCTCCATGACCGCCGTGCCCCAGCGGGCAAACCCGCCGATCTCGGCATGCGCCTTCACGCCCTTGACGAGATCGCGGTTGGCTTTGGCCGCGGCCACCGTTGCCGCCACGTCGATACCGCTCGGCGAATACAGCGCCGGATAGTAGTGGCCCTCGAGGCCGCCGACCAGATAGGCAGAAATGAAGGCGTAGCAGCGGCTCACTGCCTTCTCGGCCACGAAGTGGCGGAAGCCCGGAAATGTCATGCATGAGGCGCCGCCCTGATCGATCAGAGCGGTCACGCCGCTGGCAACTCCCACCATGTCGGCATCAAGGCCAAAGCGCCCGGTGACGTAGCGATAGATGTGCGCATGCGTGTCGATCATTCCGGGCAACACCAACTTGCCGCGAACGTCGATGGCCTGCTTCGCCGAAGACGGAAGGATGTCTTCGCCTATGCGTGCAATCTTTCCGTCGGCGATAGCAACGTCCATGATGCCGTCGATGCCGGAGGCTGGACATATGACGTGTCCACCCTGAAGGATCAAATCGTAAACGGGCGCTGCATTCATGGTTCGCCTCCTTCGGAGTGAATAGGCTGCTGCAACTAACTTCCAATGCCAAGATAAGCGCTCTTCACATGCGGGTCGCTGAGCATTTCGGCCCCGGTTCCGGTCTTGGTGATACAGCCCTGGTCCAGCACGTAGGCGCGATCACACAGCTCGAGGGCCGCGAGGGCATTCTGTTCGACCATGACCACCGTCACGCCCTCAGCGCGAATCTGGCGGACGACCTCGAATGTCTGAGCAACGAGCCCCGGCGCAAGCCCCAGCGATGGCTCGTCAAGTAGCAGAAGTTTGGGACGAGCCATCAATGCTCTGCCTATGGCCAGCATCTGCTGCTCGCCGCCCGATAAAGTGCCGGCCGCCTGATTGAAACGCTCCCGCAGGATCGGGAAACGATCGAACAGCCGCGCCATGTCTTGCTGAATGCCGGCCTTATCCGAGCGAAGATAGCAGCCCATTCGCAAATTTTCACCAACGGTCAGATACGGAAACACATGGCGACCCTCGGGACAATGGGCGACTCCCAGTGAAAGCATGCGGTGACATGGCGCCCCGGTCACATCCTTGCCCTCGAAACAGATGCGGCCGGCAGCGGGGGGCAGCAACCCCGAGATTGCCTTCAACGTCGTGGTCTTGCCGGCTCCGTTAGCGCCGATCAGGGCGACAAGCTCGGCGCGGCGCACCACGATCGAGAGCCCGCGGACTGCTGCGACCCGGCCGTATCGGCATTGCAGTTCCTCAACCTCCAGCACGCGGCGCCCTTTCTCCGAGATACGCGCGAATAACCTCCGGATGTGACTGGATCTCGCGGGGCGTGCCATCGGCGATGACGCGGCCGTGGTTGAGGCAGATGATGCGATCGGAGGCGTCCATGACGGTCCGCATGTCGTGCTCAACCAGGAGAATGGTAGTGCCGTCGCGGCGAATTTTGTCCAACATCCGCATGAAGCGAATTTTTTCCGCAGGATTCATTCCCGATACCGGCTCGTCCAGGAGGAGGAGCCGTGGACGGGCAGCGAGTGCAATCGCGACCTCGAGCAGGCGTTGATCGCCGTAGGACAACGCGGAGCCGAGTTCATGCGCGTGCGATTCCAAGCCCATAAACCGCAGAATGTCCCACGCCGAATCCTCGAGTTTGCGTTCATCTCGCGCGACCGAAGACAGCCCCAGGATAATGGCAAGTGGCCGCTGCCTCGCGCTGAGGTGCAGGCCCATGAGCACATTGCTGAACACGGTCTGGCCGCCGAACAGGCTGGTTTTCTGGAAGGTGCGCACCACACCGCGGGCGGCAATTGCGTGAGGTTGCAGACCGGAGAGGCGACTCCCCTTATACAAAATATCGCCGCTCTGAGGACGCAAATACCCGGTGATGGCATTGAACACCGATGTCTTGCCGGCGCCGTTGGGGCCGATCAGAGACAGCACCTCGCCGTCCTGCACCTCAAAGGTCACGTCATCGATTGCCATCAGACCGCCGAACCTGAGGGAGAGCCCGATGACCTTGAGCACAGTCGGCGAAGCGGACGTCATCGCGGCGCCCCCGACCCAACGTGTATTGACGGCTTAACATGAGGCGGATGCCGCTTGCGATTTTTCCACCGATCGTCAAGCGCCGGCACGATCCCTTGCGGCAGCAGAAACACCACGAGGATCATGACCACCCCAAATGCGATCCACTGCAATTCCGGCTTGATTCCGAGCGCGCGCAGCAGCTCAGGCAGCAGACCAAAGATGATGCCGCCAACGATCGGCCCCGCGAGGGTGCCTTTGCCGCCGGTCACGACCATGATCACCATGATCACGGTGTAGATGAACAGAAAGATATCCGGATCGACGATGCGCACATAGTGTGCGTAAAGCGCGCCCGCCGCACCGGCCATGGCGGCGGAGATGACCGTTGCCAGCACAAGATAATGGGTGACGTCGATGCCGACTGACATCGCCAGCGGCTCGTTCTCGCGCAGCGCAATCATGGCGCGGCCCGCATGCGAGTTCACGAGACGACGAATGATCACGTAGCACGCAGTGGCTATTGCAAGGACCAGATAGAAGTACGCAGGCTTGCGCAGAAACGACAGCTCCAGCAAATCGGGCGTACCCAGCTTCAGGGGCGGGATATTGTTGAGCGCCATCGGTCCCTGCGTAAGCTCCACCCAATTGACGGCGACGAGCCGCACGACCTCGGCAAAGCTGATCGACACGATCACGAAATAGGCGCCGCGCACCTTGAATGCGATCTTGCCGAGCGCAAAGCCGCAGAGCCCCGCGGCGAGCGTGCCGAACACCATCGCGAGCCAAACCGGCTTCGGTGCAACGCCGAGCGCGACATCCTCGGTGACGTGAACCTCGAAACCGAGTGAGAGGAGTGCGCTCGCGTAGGCACCTATCCCGAAAAAAGCGACATGGCCAAGCGAGAGCTGGCCCGTGAACCCGAGCAGGAGGTTCAGGCTCATCGCAGCGATGGTGAATATTCCCGTAGTAATGAGGATGTGCAGGAAATAGGGGCTCGTAAGCCACAGCGGAAAGGATGCCAGAAATCCGATGATCAGGACGGGCTTCCAGCGGGTCAACTGATCCGCTCCTTGCGGGCGAACAATCCGGTCGGACGAACCAGCAAAATCAGGATGATGAGCAGGAAACCCATCGCATCCCGATACCCAGACGAGATGTAGCCGACACCGATCTCCTCGGCAAATGCAAGGATAAAGCCGCCGAGCGTCGCACCGACGAGATTTCCCATGCCGCCGAGGATCACCACCGCAAACGCCTTGGCTGCTGCGAGATCACCCATCGTCGGCGTGACAACGAATACCGGGCCCAACAACGCGCCCGCTGCGGCCGCAAGGCCGGAGCCCAATGCGAAGGTCGTCGTGTGGATGCGCTCGATCCGCACGCCCATGAGGGCTGCTGCTTCACGATCCTGGAACGTCGCTCGCATGGCCATGCCAAGCTTGGTATGATTGACCAGAAAATATGTCGCCGCGATGAGCAGGATCGCGACCGCAAAAACAAATACGCGATTCCACGACACCGATAGCCCACCGAGTGTTATGGGATCAGCGGGAAACGGGCTCGCAATCGACTGGGCGACCCCCGTCCAGGCGAGCTGCTCGGCATTTTGCAGTGCAATCCACGCGCCGATCATGATCAGCATGGTCACGTCGATATCTGAGCTGCGCAATTGCCGCAGCAACACGAATTCGATCGCGGCGCCGAGAACAACTCCGAGGATCGCAGCGAATGCGAGAGCCAAGAAGAAATCGATGCCCAACCGCATGACCAACGCGTACATCATGTACGCCCCGAAGGCGTAAAGCTCGCCGTGGGTGAAGTTCACGACGCGCATGATGCCGAAAATCAGGGTCAGACCTATGCCAAGAAGCGCATAGATGCCTCCCAGCATGAGCGCATTGAGGCAATGCTGCAGGAACTGGTCCAAGCGCGCGGATCCCCGGAGCCACGGTCGGTGGCAGTACGGCCAGCATACACCGCCTCGCCGCGACCGCGAAACCGGCCGCGTTTGGACGCTGGTGGTCAGACGCTATCGCTTGTACCCGTCGCTCCGGGGCACAGGCTCTTGCGAGCCCGGAATTCGTAACCACAAGTCAGAATGGAGGGGAGAGCACCGGGATTATGAAGTGCGGGGCGTGTCACCAAATGCGGCTTTGATCGTACGGGTGTCGCGCTTCAAGAGCTGCCCGCACGTGAGACAAGATCATCGTCATTCATGCTGCAGATTAGCATGGCGATGGCGCGGTCTAAATCCGATCACACGGTAGACATGCAGCGCCCTCGCGCGCGACCCGCGGTAGGTACCATCCCAGGAGGGACCCGCCGACTCATCGGCTCAATCGTCAATCGGGATCACGCCCCCAACTCATCCTCGCCAAGCTTGCCGGCGCCGAGATCAAGCAACCACTTAACCCGAGTTTGCGCCTCATATTGATAAGCCTCTATCTTTCCCTCCGACAAGTCGTTGAGCATTTTTTTCATATCGTCGATCTCGCTTTTCTGCTGATACATCTCAGGCAAGCGGCTAAACGCTTCGATCATGAACGTCATGGCCTGGGCAATCAGATACGAGCGGCGTTCAGGCGGCAGATCGGTCATAGAGCGAGCCTCCAAGCGACAACGGTTCATGCTGATGTATGGAAAAACCGACCGGCGTCGCCTCCCGCAAACCCGCCGGCCCGGACCGTGCCGCCTGTGAATGAAAGGGCTGAGGACTCACGGAGCGGCACATCACCATAGGCCACCACCGCGACTCGCGCCAGGCCGCGGCTTGATTCGATTGTTGCGCGCCGACGGCATGCAGCAGACTTTTTCAACAGTATACCTAACTCGGAAATTCGCTACCCGCACTCCTACGTGGTAAAGCATTGCCTGGGCCAGGGGACTTTGATCATGCCTGATCCTGTAACGATTTCTCTCCTTGCATTGACAGTCTCCTCAATTATGGCGACGATTTCTCTACTTTCGTTGGCAGTCTCCTCATTTACGCTTTGGCTAACACTCGTCCGCCGGGGCATGGTTCGGATGACACAGCCGACCATGATTCTCTTGGGGCCCGACATCCCCGGACGTCCAAAAGTCTATATCCGTACTTTGCTGTTCTCGACTTCGAAGCAAGGGCGCATCATTGAAAGTATGCATGTGCGCGTTGCTCGAAATGAGTCGAAACAGAACTTTAATGTCTGGCATTATGGCGACGATCCTATGCGCGGAAGTGGCTTGTTTGTGGGGGAAACGGGCATTTCCACCCATCATCATTTTGTTGCACCGAACGACGGAGGAGAGTTTCGATTTGCGGAGGGATCACACATGATCGAAGTCTTCGCAACGTTGCTCGGCGCCAAAAATGCCCAATGCCTTTGGTCGCAGTCCCTTCAGATTTCTCAAGAGCATGCAGCCGCACTCCGAAAACCTGAAACATGGCTGCAGTTTGATTGGGGGCCTGACTCAAGGCGCTACATTTCACATATGGTGAAACGCCCGCCGGCACCCGACGGACGACCACCTCAAGGTAATTAGAATCGAAGGGGCGATAAGCGAAGCCGAGCTTTGGCAACGCTGGCGGCCGTCGCTGTGAACCGACTAGGCCGGGCCGCTCCTACAACGGTCGCGGGGGCGCCACTGATGCGTTTTTCCCGGGCCGGGGGTGCCACATAGGCCCCGGCGACCGGATGCACCCACGGCCTTCCCAGATATTAGGGAATAGACCAGGGGGTTAGGATGCCACTGGCGGCCAATTTTCAGCCACAAGACGTTGAAATATCAAACGTAACGAGTTACGGTGCCAAACCCGTCCATTAGCCGCTTCGCGGCGCCCCGAAATGACCCTGTGGGGGACAGCGCATCAGTGCCGTAACGCCGGTGGCTCTACATCCTCGTCACTTTGCCATTCTCGATCTTGATCAGATAGACGCTCGGCACATTCTGGGCGCTCTCCTGGCCGGCTGGTCCCTGCTTGATGAAGGCAATGTCGCCGCCGACACCGGCAACTTTTACATTCCATAATGCCTTCTGGATCGCCGTCGGCTCGGCCTTACCCGCGGATTTGATGGCGGCCGCGATGGTCAATATTCCGTCATAGCCGCGGAAACCCTCGGTCAGCCCGCCGATGTTGTAGCCGCGAGCCTTCCATTCGCTTACGAATTTCGATGCGAGGTCTCCGTTCGTCGCCGCTTCGGGAAACCACGGCGTGAAGAAAACGAGGTGCAGCGAGCCGTTGGCGGCTTCGCCGGCCTGTTCGATCAACTGATCGGGCGAATTGGAGCCTCCGGTCGTAATAATGCGGGTCTTGAGCTGCTGCTCCTTCGCCTGCTTGAGAATGAGCGTGATCTGTTCAACGGCCGTAGTGACGAACAGCGTGTCACCGCCGGAAGCCTTGATCTTCGCGAGCTGGGCGGAGAAGTCCACTGCCTTCGGGTCCATCGTCTCCCGCGCGCCGATCTCGACACCCGCCTCCTTCAGCATCGCAGAAAACTCCTGCGCAGCCCCAAGCCCGAAATCATTGTTGGTGCTGAGCAGATCGGCCTTTTTGATGCCGAGAGACTTGACGATCGGCGCGAAGGCCTTCGCCTCCATTTCCGAGGTCGGGCTGATGCGGAAAATCCACGGGTTGCCTGAGGTTGTGATCTTGCCCGATGACGAGGTCTCGACCAGCATCGGGATCTCGTATTCCATGAGCTTCGGCATCACTGCAAGCGTCAGCGTCGAACTCCACGCGCCCATCAGCACCGGAACTTTGTCCCTCTGGATGAGCTTTTCGGCGCTGGCGACCGCTTCCGTGGGATTGGACTTGTTGTCCTCGATGATCAGCTCGATCTTCTTGCCCAGCACACCACTGTCGCCGTTGATGTCGTCCTCGGCGATCTTGGCCCCCTGCGCCACATAGTTACCAGATGCGGCGAATGCGCCAGTAAGCGGCTGTGTGACGCCGATCTTGATCGTGCCCTGGGCGAGCGCAGAGCTCGCGGACAACATCCAGCCCAGCGCACAAGCGATGGTGAAAATCCGTCCCATGTTCCGCTCCATTCAACTGAGATCGAGTAGGCATCCTGCCACGCCAATGGTTCGAAATCAGCACAAGCCGAGACCGGCATGATGAGAACCGCCCGAGTATCATTGCCAATAGGAGCGTAGACAATAGGCAGCCGGAATGCCTGCCCAAAAAACCGGCGATCAGCAGACGGGCGGCTCGCGCACCGGGCGACGGCGGCGCTTGGCCGGAATCAGCGCGCCAGATAGCATTTAAGCAAGCGACATCATGGAAAACGCCTTCAACAGGGCAGCAAACTCGTTAAAGGATCGCCGAGCGTGACCGGCCAAGGCATTGGGGCGCGGCTGCCGCGCAAAGAAGACGACCGGTACCTTCGTGGAGAAGGGCAGTTCGTCGGCGATTTTCGCCTCCCCCACATGCAAGATGTGGTTTTCCTGCGGAGCCCGGTCGCCCATGCCCGGATCAAAGCAGTCCACATTCCACCGGTGCATCGCGATCGAATTTTCGTTGCCGCCGATCTCGTCGCCGTGAAGGCGATCCGAGCCGATACGGCGCTCGCCGGATTCAAATCGTCGCTGCAGCCGGTGCTCGCGACCGAAAAGGTGCGCCATGTCGGCGAGCCGATCGCCCTGTGCATCGCCCCGACCGCGGCCGAAGCCGAGGATATGGCAGCGATGGTGCAGGTCGATTTCGACATGTTGCCACCCATCCACGACATGATCGCAGCACGCCAGGAAAAGTCCAGTCTCGTTCACGACTCCTGGGGCGACAACGTCTTCCTAACCACTAACACCGATGTGGATTTTGCCAGCGTGCAGGACAGAGCAGCAGTTTCGGTGATGCGGGAACTACGAACGTCGCGGCAGGTCATGAGTCCGCTGGAAGGACGCGGGGTCGTCGCCTACTGGGACAGTCGCGCCGAGCAGCTCGTCGTCATCAGCGCGACCCAGCAGCCGCATATCGTCCGATCGGGGCTCGCCGAATGTCTCCGCCTCGACGAGGGACGAATACGCGTGATCGCGCCCGATGTCGGCGGCGGATTCGGCTACAAGGGCGTCTTGCTCGCCGAGGAAGTGGCCCTGGCGTGGGCTACCCGCAAGGTTGGCCATCCTTTGCGCTGGATCGAGGATCGCCGCGAGAACCTCGCCGGAGCGAACTGCCGGGAGCACTGCTATCGCATCAGCGCCTATGCGGATCCGGACGGCCGCCTCATCGGGCTCGACTGCGAGGCGACCGTCGATGCCGGCGCTTACTCGACCTACCCGTTCTCGGCCTGCCTGGAGGCAGGGCAGATCGCAAGCATGCTCCCGGGCCTGTACGACTTTCCCCATTACCGCTGTCGTACATACTCGGCTGCGACCAACAAACCGCCGATCCTCCCATACCGGGGCGTCGCACGAACCGGGGTGTGCTTCGCACTGGAGGTGACGCTCGACGCGCTGGCGCGAAAAATCGGAATCGAGCCCTCGGCATTGCGCATGCGCAGTCTGGTGCGTCCCGAGCAGATGCCGTTCGACAACGTTGCCAATCGGCATTTCGACTCTGGGGATTATCCTGAGGCTCTGCGACGCGCGACCGAAGCGATCGGCCTCACCGCATTACGCGAGCGGCAGGCGCGGGGTGAGCCGGATGGGCGCCTCGTCGGCGTCGGCATTGCCATGTATTCGGAACAGGCGGGCCACGGAACGAGCGTCTATGCCGGATGGGGCGTCCCGTTCGTGCCGGGTTACGAGCAATGCCAGGCTCGCTTCACGCCCGATGGGGGGCTGGAGTTGAGGATCGGCGCCCACAGTCACGGGCAAGGGTTGGAAACGTCGCTTTCTCAGGTTGCGCACGCGGTGCTGGGCGTGCCGCACGACAGGATCAAGCTCGTCCACGGCGATACGGCACAGACGCCGTATTCCACCGGCACATGGGGCTCTCGATGTGCCATCATGTCGGGCGGAGCTGTTGCGGCAGCTTGCGAAAAGCTTGCCGAACGGGTGATGCAGATCGGCGCCAAGCTCCTGCAGTCGCGCGTCGACGAGGTACACCTCGAAGGCGGCATGGTGATCGCCGCCCATGGCCGCATTTCGGTCGCCGAAATCGCGGGCACCTGGTACCGACGTCCGCAGGATCTCCCGGATGACATTGACCCCGGCGGCCTAGAGGTTACGGCCGGCTACAAGGCAAAACGCGACACCGGCACATTCAGCTACGCTGCCCACGCTGCGGCAGTTGCCGTCGACCTCGAGACCGGCGCGATCGAAATCCTGGACTACGTCGTCGTCGAGGATGGCGGCGTTCTTGTCAATCCGATGATTGTCGATGGTCAGATTCACGGTGGCGTCGCGCAAGGGATCGGAACGGCGCTGTACGAAGAGATGCGCTACAACTCAGATGGGCAGCCCCTTGGCTCCTCTCTGGCGGACTATCTGCTACCCGGCGCTACCGAGGTGCCGCCCGTGCGTATCCACCACATGGAGACGCCGTCGCCCTACACCCGTTTCGGACAGAAGGGTTTGGGCGAAGGCGGCGCCATTGCGCCGCCGGCTGCGATTACGAACGCTGTCAACAATGCCCTGAAAGAACTGGGAGTGGAGCTTCTCATCTCCCCGATAACGCCCGACATGATTGTGGCGGCGATCAGATCAGCAACCGGGGGGCGCGGCCGGCTGCGGTAAAAGACTGTTCGACCAAGCCCACGCCCTTGTCTCCCGAGCAGGCCCCATTTGCTGCACGTTCGATCGTGCGCGGGGAGGCAAGTGCTATTCAAGCGGCTGTGTTTCCTTACGTTTTTGTTTGGATGGAACAATATCGATTTCGCCATGTTTCTCGGGAAGAAAACGCACGGGCGTTGAGGTCGGACCATGAAGAACCCAGAAAAGCTTGATCTGAACACTGCGAGCGCACTGCATCTTCAGTCGATCAAAGGTATCGGCCAAGGTCGCGCAGAAGCAATTGTGCAATACCGGGACAAGAACGGCCCGTTTGCGAGCTTGGACGATCTCGATCTGGTTCCTCGCGTCGGCGACATGCCGGCGCCAGAGCTTGAACAAGTAAAGCAACATCTGATGATTCAGACCCCCGAGCAGGAGCGGTTGAATAAAGAATCTGGAAAAGTTGACGTGAACCAGGCGAACGTGGCCGAACTCCGTCGCGTTCCCGGCATCGGTGAGGAGCGAGCCGAGGCGCTCGTACAGTATCGACGAGAGCGGGGCCGAATACAGGACTTAAGCGAGCTCGATCAGCTGCCCTATTTCCGAGATCAATCTGAACTGGAACGACGGCACATCAAAGAATCGCTTAAGGTGTGACCCTGGGAGCCACAGCGAGCGCAGTCGCTCGCTTCAGCCAATCTGAAGAGATCGGGCATCGTGAAAAGCGACCTTAAGGATGATGTAGGGGCGACCCTTGGGGCGACCCTTGTGGTCGCCCTGTTGCGGACGGAAGTAATGGATGATCGCAAACGGGGCGACCACGAGGGTCGCCCCCATTTGCGCTAACTTACGCTGTGCTGTGCCGCTGCGACTCCCTCCCGCAAGCGGGGAGAGGTGAGGTGCCGGGAGGCGCTGCCCACTTCATTCCGGGAACGCATAACGCGTCACAACCACGTTGTATCGTGCCGAATTTCGTGCTCTTGTATCCCCTTGAACAATTCTAATTTGGGCGGCTGCCGCTTGTGGTGGCCGCAGACATTGGGAGGGACGCTCATGTCAGACAGCGATCTACGTCCACTTTGCGAACATCATCACGAAGAAGCAGGAGGCCATGACCATCATGGTCATGGTCCAGACCGCGCACAGTTGCGCGCCTCGCGGCGCGAGTTCATCAAAGGCGTGATCGCCTCGGGCGTAGCGGTGTCGTCAGCCGGCTATGTGGTGCTCGGCCGCGGCACGGCGCACGCGCAGGCAGCGGGCGCCGTCGGGCGCCTGATCACGCTCAACGTCAATGGCCGCGACCGGCCCGTCGACGTTCTGCCCAACGAGACCCTGATTCACACGCTGCGCTACAAGCTGGGGCTCACTGGCACCAAGCTCGGCTGCGATCATTCTGAATGTGGCAACTGCACCGTCATGCTCGACGATGTGGCGACCTATTCATGCTCCACGCTCACCCATGCGGTTCGTGGGCGCAAGATCACGACCATTGAAGGCATCGAAGGGCCGAACGGCGAATTGCACAAAGTGCAAAAGGCCATGGTCGAGGAACTCGGGCCGCAGTGCGGCTTCTGTACGCCCGGCCAGGTCGTCTCGGCCGTAGCCTTGCTGAAGCACAACCCCAAACCGACGGTCGACGAGGCGCGGCTCGCCATGTCCGGCAATATCTGCCGGTGCGGGGCTTATGATCACTATCTGCGAGCCGTCATGCGCGCATCCAGGGAGGCTTGAGATGGCGTACAATCTCATTGGCAAGGACTTCGTCCCGGTTGACGTCACCGCCAAGGTCACCGGCCGGGCC
>Ga0126369_10000872_pt1 | contig 20405 bp, 10 predicted proteins | sample PanSoiMetaPlot_1_FD_109646 | JGI IMG/M metagenome (GOLD analysis project Ga0126369, IMG submission 109646) | Tropical forest soil microbial communities from Panama - MetaG Plot_1 | ecosystem: Environmental > Terrestrial > Soil > Tropical forest > Bulk soil | place: Panama | collected 2016-02-17 | reverse complement strand
CAGCGCCTCAAGGAGTTCCGCCGCATCGCCACCCGTTACGACAAAACCGATGCCAGCTTCGCCGCCGCCATCTATCTCGTCGGCGCGTTGCTTGCTCTCAGATGAATGTCTACAGGCCCTAACGGATCAGGTGCCTATCAATTTATCTTTAACAAGGGCCGAACTTGGGGTATCCATCACAGCACCACATGCCTGGAAAGTGACATGCATCGCATGGTACGCCGTGCTTTCCCACGCAAGGGTTCTGCTGCAGCAGAACCCGAGAGCTATTGCTGGTCCCGCGGCTGCTCCCGGCCCTCGCATAGGAGGTTGGTCGCCTCCCCGTTCGACGAAGTTCAACAACCATACGATTGTCTATTGTCGGCATTGAGGTCATGATGATGCGTCTCCTCTTTCGAGATACGGCTGCCATGGAGTGAGTATAATCGGGAACTCGTGTGTAACGTCGACTCGAACGAAATATTTTTTCTCATTCAACGAGGTTTGACTCTTGAACGTAAATATCACCCTTACAACGCGGTTGCCTCCGCCGCTGAGCCGTGAATATATTGCGGGCGCGCCCGTCAGCTCAAATTTCTCCTCGATTTCCTTCATGCTAGCCGAGATGTCGTAACGCGCCATCAAAAAATTATAGGCTCGATCCTCATCCGTCAGGCCGTAATTATCAGTCATTTGTGGAAAATATCCGTGTATGGGCAGAGACAGTCTCTCGGGCGGAATGTCGAAAATCTGATCCACATAGACCTCGATCCCGTCTGATGTATCGGCCCCCCTTACGCCAACTATAACATCCAAGTCTTGCGGTAATCTAGCAACGATGGGATCGGATGTAGCCGTTTTTCCCTTTTTTGTCTTTGCGCCGTCCAGCTTGGGATATTTTGGCCGGTTTAGGCAGTCGATCAGATCGTCGATATCGCAGCAATCGCGAGGCTTGAGCACGAACGCGGGCAAGTCCTCTATCGTAAGACGCCAGGAAAGTTGGCGCGCAAGATAGCGCGTCCTCTTGCGATCCCTGGTTAACACTGCGTGCTGCCAATGGCGGTCCTCAGTCGCCTTCATTGGCACTTCGGACTCGGCTTCAATTCCTCGGCCCATGATCTGCATTTCGCGCTCGATCGCCACATTCGGGTATTCCGCCTCGACGGTACCGATCGCGTAGACAAACCCACTGCTCGTGCTTTGAGTTCCGTCGCAGGTGCAGACTTCGCCCGGCGCCGCTCCGCAGGCGCAGACGCCCGCGCCGCTTGAGGGAGTCACGAAGTTTTTTGGACTCGCGGCGGGCTCGGTCGAGCGATTGAACAACCTCGGCAATCCCTTATCGAGATTCATAACTGGTCCTCCCTGCAAGCCGGCATAACTCGGCCCTCTGCGCTCCCTCGCCGCGGAACCTTCGATCATCGTTCCGCATGTCCGTTTCAGCATCGCCGATAAGACATTTCGATCAATTATCGGAGGTACCGAGCCATTGCGTGGCGCAAGAAGCGCCACGGCAGCGCGAAGCGTCTCACCACTGACGCCAGGATACTCGGACCACAACTCTGCCAAGGTGCCAGTCGCTACCGCGGTTGCCACGCTCGTTCCTGACATCACGGTCGTTCCGGATACTGGTGCATAGCCAAACACGTTATGACCTAACGCCGCGATGCCGCGCTGCGATATCGTTAGCCCGAAATTGTTGTCTGGCAGCAGTTTCCCCGCAGCATCAGTCGCGACGACTGGAATGGTCACGGGATGCGACAAGAGCTGCCCCATCGCCAGACGGCCCTGATTGCCGGCGGCGACCACTACGACGACGTCATTTGCCTCAGCGTAGTCTAGAGCAGTCGCAAGCTCGCGATCTCGTCGCGAATCGTCACCCAGGATCGCGAGACTGAGATTGATGAGCCGCGCTCCGGCTGCGGTCGCAACCCTGATCGCATTCGCCAGTTTACTGACGTCCGCTGACGGCGAATTATCGTCGATGAACAGTGGAATGTGTAAAAGCTTGCAACTGGGGCACAGGCCTGGGATCACGGCATTTTGGCGGGCACCAAGCAGCCCCATGAGGAAAGTACCGTGATCGCACGCGCTGCCCGGATTGGCTCCACAGCTGGCGGTCCCGAGATTGACCGGCGCCTGCGCAAGAATATCAGACAATGCGGCCGCATCGTACGGACCGTCGATAACACCGACTGAAGCCCCGGCCGCTCGACCCCCTTCAACCTTAACGGCATTCCTCGCTGCCTGATATTGCGGCCCACGAAATAACGCGCGGCATCGAGAAACGTCAGGCCAGGTCTTTCCTGGTCGTCGCGGGACAAGCGCACTGGGGATAGCTCTGGTCACCGCCAACTTCTCGAGCTAAAAGCCGCTTGATACGGTGAGACCTCCACGCACGTTGCTTTGAACCGCTTGCCCAGTTGCGCTGCCTATTAGAGCAGCAGCATGAAGCGCCTTGGTGTCCGGTGTTAGCGCCCCCAGCGTGATGATCACGTCGTTCGTATTAGTTCGGGTGGCACTCAATAGTGAGCCTGAACCGTTGACTGTGGTCCTAGTAAATTTCCATGTTGGCGTGATGTTGCCGCCAAACGAGGCTACGAAGTTAATCTCGAATTGCAACTGGGAAAACGGCTGGCCCTTAACCGCGGTAACCCCATCAGCAACCACCGCCTTATCGTAGATGAACTGTCCTATCTTTAGGTTACTATCGATCAAAATGCCTTTCTGAAAGCTCTGGCAATCATTTAGCCCAGCGCGGGCATCTCTGTAAGCTTCGTCCCAAAGTTGTCCGTTCGAGTAAGTGAACTGTATCGTTTCGGTCCGAGTTGCGTTCGCTGTACCATTCCCCCCTATACCAAGAATAAAGGACTCGGCTCCATGAAGTCCAAATGGTGTAAGAAATGAGGCGTTTGGGTTGAGCGCGCTCTGATCCTGCACGATAAGCTTGAGCGTTACTTGAGCTCCTAACTTCTCGAGCCATTGTGAGTTTGGCAGATACCTAGCTTTCCACATGCCGGTGCGTATTTCGCACTTGATATGCTGGACAACGTTAAATTCAAACTTTCCTTGTGGAGATGCGTTTGGTGGATCGACTTCGTCATTGGACAAAAGCCCCTTTTCCGGTGTGAAAACGCCGCATCCACCTAATCCGATCGCCACTGCGCAAGCCGCAAGAATCCTGATCACGGACATCGACGCCCCCATCGCCATCCACCCCAAAAACGCATCGCATAAAATTACATTGCTTTATTTGCCATTTTCCTGCAAAACTCCCCGCTATCGGAACGGCTACCGTGCCGCGGAAGTCAACAACAAGCCCGCTGCAAACTGCCGCAAGAGTCCCCGTACACGCCCACATTTTGAATCGCAACCGTACTAAGGTCCCTAAAGCAGCGTGAAAAAGCCGCTTATGTTGTCAGGGAAACCCTTACAGGAGTCGCTCTGCTATTCATCGTTAACACGCTCAGCTTTCAAAACACTGACCTGAAGCAAACACAACGCGTTGATCTTAATCTGTTGTCATTACAGTCAAATACCACCCCATGCTGCACACCTGATGCGTCATCGGAAAGCTATCCCGATCTATGGGATGCTGCTTTATGCATTAAGGCGGCTTTTTCTGAGTGCTAAACAGGACATCATAACCATGAAATAGTTGCGAACAGTCCTGCAACCATACAAAACGATGAATCAGTGGCAGGAGAAAAGCTCCTTTAGTGATTTTGCTGTTCGAAGGTGCTAACCAAATGACACCTCACGCGACCACCGCTATACTGGCCGATCCGATTCTTATAGAACTTAGCCGCGACATCCATGAGCGACAAATTGCGATTTTTCTCGGAGCAGGAATCTCAGCTGCCTTGGCCGACAGCCGCGAGATCGATGGATTCGACCTGGGGTCTTGGGGCGGGGTGCTCAGACACGGGGCGCATTATGCGAAGTCTTGGTGCGGCCGTGACGACGACTTTTGCAAGAGCGTCGAGCTCGATATCCGCGGCGACACAGATTCAATGTTGGCAGCTGCTGAAAAGGTGTCACGTGCGCTCAAGGAACGCGGTGAATATGGCAGGTGGCTGCGCGCCAGCGTGGGAAAGCTCAAATACTCCAGCCAGGCAGAGGATCTTGCCTCGCAGCTCAAGGCATTCGCCCAACTTCAAATTCCACTCATAACGACAAACTACGACAGCCTGCTGGAGCAAGCAACGGGGCTGGATGCCATCACGTGGGAAGACCGTGAGAAGCTCTATCGCCAGCTCACGGATCGCACGCCTGAGCGAATCTCCAAAATCATCCATTTGCATGGTCACTATGAATCGTCCGACTCGGTGGTGCTCGGCATTCGCGACTATCTCAGGCTTTTGGGTGACGAATTCCTAGCCGCGTTACGGACCGTGCTCGGGTTCACCAAGAGTTTGCTGTTCGTCGGCTTTGGCAAGGGACTCGACGATCCGCACTTTTCGCAGTTCATCAGTTTGACACAGCAAGTCATCGGCAAGGGAGACCAACGGATCTATCGTTTGTGCCGCACACAGGACCGGGCCGAGTTGCTCAAGCAGAAGATGGGAACGCCCGTGGTCTATGGCGAAGACTTTAAGCTGCTGCCCTATTTCCTGGGTAAGCTCCTGGCCGCCGGGCAGCCATGCCCCAATCGTTCCCCCCCAGTGATTATGGAGACTTCGCCTGACCCGAGCCACCCCGAACCCCGTCCCTTCATGCCCGAATGCATTATGCTGGTAGGGCGTTATGGTACCCCTGAGCCGCGGCGGCGGGCTTTAGACGTTGTTGAAAAACATTTGCATCCCGCCTGTCTGGCGGCCCAGTACTTTGCCTCTAGCCGACTCCAGGACGAAGACCTCTATGACGCCTCCATGTCCCCCTTGTTGCATGCGCCGATGGCAATCGCCTATATGGGGCGAAGGGCGTGGTCCAGTGACATCCTCGCCAAGGTTGGGTTCCGCCTTGCGACCGGCAAGCCCTTGGTGTTGGTATTTGAACGGGGCGAGGACTTTGGTCGCGGGTCGGCATTTCAAGCGCTCCAGAGGTTGATGAGGCTGCGGGGCATGCGAACAATCAGCGTCGCGGAGTCGGACGTCGCCGATGAGCGCACGCGGGCAACGGTCAACGATCAAATCACGCAGGAAATACAGGACCAATCGAGAACGTATTTTGGATCTCGGCCAATCCATCCCATGACGGTCGTGCAGATCGACACCAACAAAAAAGAGGTCGAGGCCGACGAATACATCGACGCCACCGATTCGGCTTTCGCGCTACTGACCGACGATCAGTACCTGTTGGGGCGGCGCGGCGTCGATATCGTGCATAACCTCCAGCCGCGCATCGAACCGGAGCAATGGCCCTACTTCTCGCGTGAACAAGAGCGACTCTACAAATTGGTCACGAACGACACGAGCGGCACGCTCGACTCCGTAACGCCGATCGCCCGGATTCCGCTCGTATATAAACAACCGGTCAACGGAGTGATCAAGGGCATCTTGCCGATCGTCACCCGTCATGCCACCAGCAGCGATGGCATTCACCACATGGAAGTCCTCCACTTGGACGTGACTGCCTCCATGATGCGAATGGCGGACGGACATTATGAGTTGGTTTCGCCGCGCGGCGTCGATGAAGTTACGTGTGCGGCGCTAGCGGAAGATCGGTGGTTCTATTCCCCCGCCCCGAGCTTAGAAATTAGGGAAGGGTTGGTTGTCGATACCAATCTGATTTGCCGGATGCTATTGAACGCAACCGACTGCTCGCTGCATGGCCAGACGGTGGCATCCTTGCTCGCAAGACTCTCACTCGATGGCGAGGAATTGGGGCTAGGCAATCTGCACACGCAACGTGAACTCGACAGCGTCAAAGCGCGCCTTCAACTGTTCGACTTTTCTTCGGAGGCTTTCGGCAAGATCAGCTGTCGCGGCGTGATCCGGCCCCTAATCAACTTGGTCAGCGGGTGCTCGGTCGGTATGTCATGGGACTGGGCTATCAAGGAGACTGAGTACGACTTTCGCTCGGCCTTCCGCGAGCAACTGACAGCCGCCCTGAAGTGGGACGTATATGCTGCCAACTACGATCGCGTACTCCCGCTGTGCGACTATTACTCCGATACGGTGACCCGCCACGTCTTCTACCTCTCGCCTTCGCAAGACAATGGCATCGGGAAGGTCTGCGACATCGGCGCCGGGACCGGCAACGTGTCGCTTCAACTCCTGGAACAAGGCTGCCAAGTCACCGCGGTCGATCTGTCGCGGTCGATGTTGCGGCATCTGCAAGCGAAGACGACGAGCGATTACAGGCCTCGCTTGCGAATCCTGCAGCAATCGGCAGAGAAATTATCGCAGCTCGCCAACGGCGAATTCGACGCCGTGACAGTGATGATGGCTCTTTACGGCATGGAGCAGCCAGCGAACGCGCTCGACGAGTGCATCCGGATTCTCAAGCCGGGCGGCAAGTTAGTAATTACCGAGCCCACTTCCCAGCTCGATGTCGAGGTGATTATTAAAGGGGCTCAAGCCTGCCTGACTAAGAAAGGGCTGCTCGAATCGCTTGCGGACCCATGGCAGCGCGTGCAAGAGGCAGGCCGCTGGCTAAAAGAGACGATCCGCTTCCGTATTGAGGATGTCGAGGCCGTGCTGGCCAAAAATCACTTTAGCGTGCATCCAAAGATTCCGTCGCACTTTGACCAGTGCGCAACAATTGTCGCGACTAAGCCGCGGTAAGTGCATACGAATTAGCAAGCGACCAAGTAAGTCACTGCCGCCGATCCTGGTCTTCTCGATAGAAAAATCCTTTGTAAGCCCTTGGCCGCGCGAGCAGGGCCAAGATCGAGCCTTACCTGGACAAATGCAAGACTCGAAGCGCCGCATCGTGGCGCCGACCGCGGCCGCGAAGGCCACGAATGGGGAATTTTGCATCTTGTTTCTCACTGCTGGATGCACTTGACTTGGCCTAGAGCAGCGCGGATCGCGAGTCCCCATCATCGATCGCTCACGCCAGGAGCGTTTTGGCGAGGAGACGCCCGACAGTCGGATTGGTGATGTTGTTGTGGGCATCAATCGAGGGGGTCTTCACGATGAACTTGTCGGCCAGGAAGGTGTTGACCTTGCCCCGTTTGGGCGCAAAGGCCTGCGTGGAGTCGTCGGGCTCGGCCGCGCCTGGGGCAAGCTTCTGCGGCCCATTCGCCCCCATGGCGCCGAACTCGTCGCTGGCGTCGCCGATGCCCTGCGTGGTGTCGCGCGAGAGCCGTGAAGCGAGCGCGTATGCGATCGTGCAGGCGAGGTCGTTGTGGGTGTGCGTGAACACCATCGGTCCCGTCGGCTTGCCGACTACCGACGGGAAGGCGCCGGTGAGGCCGGGCTTGACCACCCGGGCGAGGGCATTGTGCGAATAAGCGCCCTGCAGGATCGTCACGGAAAACAGCTGCAGGTTGACGGGCGACTTCAGTTGATTGGCGGCGGCTGTCACCAGCCTCCCGCCGAAGCTGTGCCCCACGAGGTGGAGGCGGATCGGCCGGGCCGGTTTGAGTTTCGCGAGAACCGTATCGGCGAGGCTTACGCCGACGATGCCCGCGCGCTTCTTCATTTCGTAGTAGGTCAGCTGGTTGAGAAAGCGGCCAACGGCGGCGCGCGATCCCGCAATCAAGCCCTGCACCGCGGAACCGAGCCCCATGACGGTTCCGACCGTGGGCGCGAGCTTCAATTCGGGGGGATCGACGAGGTTGCCGAGGAGCAATTGCGCCTCAGTGGCGTTGCCTGTCGCCTTGGCGATCGGGGAGGCGTCGCGCGCGAGCTCCGGGTCAGACGATCCGGCGTCGATGCCAACCGCGGTCGCGCCCTGCTTGACCAGCGCTTGGGATGTGGTTCTCGTCAGCTCCTTTGCGGCGATCCGGGCGGCCGCAATCGTCGCCGCGCCTGCGTCTCCGAGCAATCTTTCGAAGTCGGCCAGCAGCCGCTCAAACTCTTGCTCGGAAAGATCGTCCTCCGCAACGCCCGCTGTGACCCCGAGCGTATGGCCGCCTTCGGCGCTCGCCAGTGCTTCCGCGTCGAAATCGGTCTGGAAAGCCTTGGCGGGCCAAAGCACACCGGTGACGATGATCCGCGGCGCTGTGCCGGCCGGGAAATTGCCGATGGTGTTGGCCCACAGCGTCCCGTAGAGCTGGGTTGCGTCGTTCTTGTCGTTCTTCCAGCCGTGCGACATGACCACGAGGTCCTCGACGCCGTCGGCATCGAGAAGCGCCGTAAGTTTCGTCGCAACGCTCGCATCGATCTTCCCCTGCTCGTCGAATTCGAGCCAGATTGCCGGCGACCAACCCTGATCGGTCATGCTCGATCCTCCCTAGACGGATTGAAGGGCGCGCAACAGGTCAACGAGTCCTGCGCCTTGGAACTCCTGGCGGCGCTTCAGGTCGGTAGCCGCGTTCAGGAAGATATCCTTCACCTTCTCGGGCTGGCCCTTGAACTCGCCGCGCACCGACAGGAAGGCTGCGATCGCGCCCGAGACATGCGGTGCCGCCATGCTGGTTCCGGAATCCTCGCGGAACGGCGCCTGGCCCGGCGGGCCGTTTGGGTCCATCACAGCGCACGACACGATGCGCTCGCCCGGCGCGACGAGGTCGGGCTTCATCCGCCCGTCCGCAGTCGGTCCTTTGGCCGAGAAGTAGGAGATGCCATAGGCGTGCGGCATGTCGCGGTGGGTCGAGCCGACAGTTATGGCGAGCGATGCATTTCCGGGATCCGCGATGGTTCCCATGTGGGCCGCCCGCTCGCCCGCCCCCTTGTAGTTGCGCACGATGCCGTAGCCGCCGTTGCCGGCCGCCACCACCACGCAGACGCCGGAACGTACCAGGCGATCGACCTCGGCGCAAAGCGGGCTTTGGCCGGCCGCGAACGACTCGGGGTCGAACGGATATCCGAGGCTGAGGTTGAGTCCGTGAATCTTGAGATTGCGGCCGTTGTCGTTACACTTCTGGATGTAGCCGATCGCCGCCAGCAAATTACTGAGATCTCCGGTTTCGCCGCTCGTGAGGACCTTGAGACTCACGAGTTTGCAGTAGCGCGCCAGCCCGGAGATCGTCCCGGGATATTCCACGTCGACCTGCTTGGGAGCATCGTCGGTGTTGCGCTCCTGCGTCCTGACGATGACCTTCTCGACGTCCGATACGACATCCGGCTCGGTGCCCTTCCGGCACGTGACCCCCGCGATGATGCCAGCCACATGGGTTCCGTGGCCGTCCTGATCGCTCAGGGCTGCGTCCTCCGACGCCTGCTCGTCGTTGCCGTGATCGTGCGTGAAGTCCTTGTGCTGGAGGCCGTCCTCGAGCTTAGTGGTCTTGACGAGACGGAAGTGCGGATGGGTCGTGTCAACTCCCGTATCGGCGATTGCCCAGACTATTCCCTTGCCGGTCGCTGCGAAGGTGACCTTCGCCGCGTCGCACTTGATCGTGCGCACCGACTCGTAGACGCATCGAGCGATCTTGTGATCGCGCCAGATCTTGTAGACGAGCGGGACTTTCTTGTCGGCTTTGTCGGCGTCCTCCGATTCTCGGTGCACCGAGAGCATCCAGTTTGAAAGGGTCTTGATGGTGGCTGTGGATAGCTTGGCGAAGACATAATTGTCGGTAAACATCGATTTGTGGACCGCGACTTTGTCGTCCGGCCCGAACGCCTTGGCCAGGGCGTCATCGTCGCGCGGTGACCCGACTGCGACAGCCCCGCGGTAGTTCGGCGGGATGGCGTCCAGCGCCGCGGTGCCCCGCGCCTTTTCGTAGGCCGAGAGCAGTGTCAGCCGGGCGGTGCTGATGCCGCCCGGGAAGCTTCGGTTGAACTCGATGATGACATCGAAAAACGGTGGCTTCGCGGGGGCGGACTTCGCGGTCGTCGTTGCACGCACCGCATCCATGCCGGCGAGCAAGTCGGGCGCGATGCGGGTCCTGATAAGGTTATCTTGGATGTCGCCCGGACGCGTGCCCTGCTCCGCACCCGAGGGTTTCTTGGTGGAACGCGCCATCTTGTTTGCTCCCGCCCTTTCGCCACCTTATCAAAGGCTCGACAGTCCGAGTGTGAGGAAGATCACCCTCCGAGGCGCGCAGTGGAAAAACGTCCAACATTGCGTCCAACATGGCCCGTCGCGACGCTTATAAGTCACTTGATTTCCCTGCGAAATTCGGCGGTTCGGCGCTCTCCGAGCACGCCACTTTATAGCTAAACCGCGATATCGAGCCTGCTGCCATTCCGACGCAACTGCTATCCGCCACAGCGACAGCGCGGGCGTTCCGGCCTGATTTGCAGGCTGACAACTCCCACTTGAATGTCTAAGCTCAATGCAGGGTGGCAACGCGCTGCGAAATCTCCGCGCGGCACGTTATAATGCGGTGCCTATATGCGGCGCTGGTTTCTGAGCTATACCTCACATGATTTTGTGCTGACGCAGACATTGGCGCTCGGACTCCGACGCAATGATCCTGACGCAAAGATTTTTTTTGCGCCCGAGAGCATGCGTGCCGGCGGGTTCTGGCAGCTGCAGTTGGGCGACGAAATTGCGCGGTCTACTGCCTTTGTCATGCTGGTCGGTGAGACGGGAGTCGGACCATGGCAGGTGATGGAGTACAACGAGGCGCTGGATCGGCGCGCGAAAGAACCACACTATCCTCTTATCTTGATCCTCTCCGAAAAGACCGCGAAACGGGCGGCCCCTGGGTTACCATTCGTACGCCAGTTGCATTGGGTGCTCACTGAGAACCCGGCCTCTGAGGCAACCATAGGCAAGCTGATTGACGCCGTTTCAGGGGCGGCGACGATACCTGGTAAGCTTTGGCGGCACACGCGGCCCTATCGCGGCCTTGAGGCCATGACGGAGGCCAATAGCGAATTTTTCTTTGGGCGTGAACGCGAGACAGCCGAGGTGATCAATGCGCTCGCATCAGACCGCGGCAAGCTGCCAATGCTGCTCGGCAATTCTGGGGTGGGCAAATCTTCGCTGGCGCAGGCGGGCGTGTTGGCGGCGCTGTTGCGGCAAGGGTGGCCCGAGCATGTCAAAGATGCAGGTCCATGGCCGAGCATGTTTGACCGCAGTCGCCATTGGTGCTTCCTACCACTGCGTCCCGGCACGGAACCGGTGCGCGCCGTGGTGGAGGCATTTTATCGGACTTGGCAATACGAGCCGACAGATGAGCAACGAGAAAAGCGTCAGAATAGGTGGATCAGCTCGTTACTGTCGGAAGAATCGACTCTACGTGGATTACTCGATGCGACTGAGGATCGACTTAGGGAATTGGGACAATCTCCACCGCCATGCTTTTTTATCTATATCGATCAAGGTGAAGAGCTTTATGTGCGCGCCGATAAGCATCAGCGCCACCGCTTTTCCGAAGTCATTGCCACTGGTCTTGCCGATCCGCGCCTGCGCGCATTGATGAGCCTGCGTGCCGACTTTTTCGGCGAATTGCTCAACGACGAATCGCTCTATGCAGTACACCGCCTCGTCAAAGTGCCGCCGCTGCGCAAGGCCGACCTGTATCGGGTTGTAAGTACTCCCGCCGAGCTGCTTTCTGCTCGCTTTCGGACCGACACACTTGCCGCCGAAATCGCCCGGCACACTGCGGAGGAATCGGCCGAGGATGCGGGCGCACTGCCGCTCTTATCTTATTTGCTCGACGATATGTGGAGCGAGATGGTTCGGTGCGACGACGGCGTTTTACGATTACCCATGCAAGCCCTTGACCTTGGACGCGTGTTGGTCGACCGGGCGAATAGATTTGTTGAGGAACATCCCGGATCGGACGACGCGCTGCGACGCATCTTCACACTCAAGCTCGCGACCGTGCGGGCGGATGGCGAGCCGATGCGGCGGCGCGCCCCGCGATCCGAGTTCACAGCAGCCGAGTGGCGCTTGGTTTATGAGCTTGCAGACCATCCGAATCGTCTTTTGGTAACTGGCACGCTCGAAAGTGGCACTGGGTTTGCCGAAGTAGCGCATGAGACGATTTTCCGGCGCTGGGAGTAAGCTACGCGAATGGATCGCAATTGAACGCGAGTTCCTTGCCTGGAGAGCGGCGTTCGAAGCAATGCTGGTTCCCTGGGAAGCTGCAGCTGAGAGCGTCAAAAACGATACAGGGCATACGGGGCCTGCGCTGAAGCAGGCTCAGCACTGGTTCAAGAAAGACGCATTGCTGACCGGGCTTGCGCTCAAGCAGGCGCAAAAATGGCGGCAGCTACGCGCGGACGACCTATCGGAAGCGCATCGGGCATTTATTCATCGCAGCATTAAACATCGGCGGGTGAGACAGATGCAGGCCGCCGCAGCTGTGCTGAGCCTTACCATCGTTGTCGGACTTGGTGTCCTAGGGTGGCGGGAAAAAGAATACCTGATATTGCGGTGGAGCGTGTGGCAAAACGTACTGCCGGACAAGACGGAACGGATCTATGCGCAGATGCCCAGACAGGAATTCCGGGAATGCAGCCGATGTCCGCGGATGGTGGTGGTGCCGGCGGGCGAATTCATGATCGGATCGCCCGAGACGGAAAAGGATCGCGAGAAGAACGAAGGCCCGCAGCACAAAGTCACAATAGCAAAACCATTTGCAGTGTCCAAATTTGAGGTCGCGTTCGACGAGTGGGACGCGTGTGCTGCATTTGCCGGCTGCCGTCCGGCCTCTGATAACGGCTGGGGACGAGGCAATCAGCCGGTCATCGATGTTAGTTGGGATGACGCTAGGGCATACACCAATTGGCTCTCCAAGCTCACCGGAAAGCCCTATCAGCTTCTCACGGAGGCTGAATGGGAATATGCGGCGCGTGCGGGGAGCGCGACAGCGTATTCCTGGGGTGATGATATTGGCAAGGGCAACGCCAATTGCAACGGCTGTGGCAGCAAATGGGACAACCAACAAACCGCGCCGGTCGGCTCATTTGCTGCGAATGCCTTTGGCCTCCACGATATGCACGGCAACGTGTGGGAATGGGTTGAGGACTGCTACGCACCCTACGGGGCGAAGCCAACTTGTAAAAGCCATGTCATTCGCGGCGGCTCTTGGGGTTACGTTCCGCGGTTCCTCCGCTCGGCCGTCCGCCAAGGGATCACCGACTTCCGGAGCGCCATCATCGGCTTCCGGGTCGCAAGGGCGCTTCAGGTACCGAACGATTTTATTCAGCGCAGCGATTCTCCATACCGCTCAATACAACAGCCTTTGCAGCAAAATGAAATTTCTCAAATACCTCAAAAGAACCAAACGACGCGCGAGTCAAGCAGAATAAAGGTTATATCTGCTACATTGGGACTAAATTGTGGGGCACCCGAAGGCAATGTTACTGAAAAGGTAGTTGAAATGTGCGATGGGCAGGAGATGTGCTCTCTCCCCGGCGCTAGCATGAACGATCCCGATCCGGCTCCTGGCTGCTGGAAGGCTTTCGCTGTTGAATGGCAATGCTCTGGCAAGAGCGGAGCAAGGGAAAATTCTGTTCCGGCAGTTCCCAATGAGACGCACATCCTGACACTCAGTTGCAGGTAAGCCCATTCTAGCAAGTTATGACAGATCGAAGTCGTTTACGGCGGTTACGGTGATGACTGAGCCCTATTTCCGTTGCTGGCAAATATCGCCGGCGGCGGCGGACAGCAACGGAAAAGGGGCTGAAGGTAACCGGCGCATCGGTACTTATCGCCGCATCTCCCGCCAGAGCGGAGAAACAACGTGTTCAGCCGTGCGCTTATCGCGCCAAGGCAATCGGCGATGAGCGGTTTTGCGTGTAAGAGCTGGGATCACTCGGCCGGCATGCTCCGCCAGAGCAGATCGCCAGCGTCGCCGCGGTCAGCCATGAGGAGTCTCGTGCGGAAGCACCGATCTCGCTCGCCCGCATCGGGGGCGGAATCCAGTCAAATGAGAGTCAGAGGGCTGCGCCTCACTTCGTGACGGGTTGGAAGTCGAAAGAAAGCTTTCGGCGCCCGTCGTGGAGGTAATCCCCATGACTCAGAAAATCACTCCGTCGTCGCGGGCGCATCAAGGCCGGGATTTTCGCGACCGGCATCGCCCGGCGCCACCTACTGAAAAACCTCAATTTCCATCCGCCGCTCAATTTGAACGGCAAGGCAGCAGGCATGTTCGCGGTGCCCGCCAATGGTGTCGCGCCGTGCGTGGTGTGCAATCCGACCACGTTCGATGAAATAAATCGGAATGATTTGTAGATCCCTGTTTTTACAAGGGTTTCTCAATCCAGCCATAGCCGGACAACCTATTATCCCGTTTCCGGGAGGACGGTGCTCATGTCAATCCGCAAGCGTACATGGACCACCAAGGGCCTGAAAAAAACGGCCTGGGTCGTCGACTATTTCGACCAAGGCGGCAAGCGGCGGCTCAAGACTTTCGACCGCAAGAAAGACGCGGAAGACTTCGAGGCGAACTCCAAGGTCGAGATCAAGGCTGGTATTCACACTGCCGACAGCGCCAGCATCACCGTGAGCGAAGCTGGCGAGCGATGGATTGCAGCGTGCATAAACGCCGGGCTCGAACGAACCACGATTGATTCCTACCGCTCCCACCTCGATCTTCACATCGCGCCCTTCCTTGGGCGGCGGAAGCTCTCCGAGTTGACGGTTCCAATGATAAAGGAGTTCGAAACGACGCTGCAAACAGGGGCCGATACCGAGAAGCCGCGCTCACACGCCATGATCAAGCGCGTTCGCAGCGACCTCGGCGCCCTGCTGTCGAACGCGCAAGAGGACGGGCTGGTCGCCCGCAATGTCGTACGCGAGATTCGATCGCGCCGAAGACGGGGCCAGGAGCGTCAGGCCGAGCGCCGCGCCAAACGCAAGCTCAGGGTTGGCGTCGACATTCCGACACCGGAAGAAATCAGAGCAATCGTCGGCGCCCTGGAGGGGCGTTGGCGCCCCCTCCTGCTCACGGCCATCTTTACCGGCTTGCGTGCATCCGAACTCAGAGGTCTGCGCTGGCCCAACATTGACCTCTCCAAGCGCGAACTGCATGTCCGCGAGCGCGCCGACGAATACAACGTGCTAGGGCGGCCGAAATCCGGCTCCGGCGAGCGCACCGTTCCGCTCACGCCCATCGTCGTAGAGGCGCTGCGCGAATGGAAACTACAATGCCCGAAGGGCAAACTCGGCCTGGTCTTTCCAACGCCCAAAGGCCAAGTGCAATCACTATCCATTGTCGTGAAGCGCGGTCACGTCCCCGCACAGATCGCAGCTGGCGTCAGCATCGAGGTTCCGGGCGCCCATGCCAAGCCCGTCAAACGCGCCAAATATCCGGGCCTCCATGCCTTGCGCCACTTCTATGCCAGCTGGTGCATCAACCGACGAGTCGATGGCGGCCTCGAATTGCCGGCCAAAGTGGTGCAGGAACGGCTCGGCCATTCAACAATCGCGATGACGCTCGATATCTATGGGCACCTTTTTCCCCGCCACGACGACAGCAAGGAATTGGCAGCCGCCGAGCGCGCTCTCCTCGCAGAGCCCCGCCGAAAATTCCGTCACCAAGCCGAGTAGTCTCCGCAGACAGATTGGCACATGCTTTGTGCTGGGACATGTTGGCACTACTGATTCCACGGGTTTGCTTACAAGCGCTGCCTTTTAGTCCCAAGCGTTCCATCGAAGTCGGGTGCGACAAGACTGCGACATAAGGCAAATATCCCTTATGTTTCAATGACATTGGGAGGATTTTGATTCCGCCATTCCCAGGTTCGAATCCTGGCGCCCCAGCCAGATTAATTATTTTGCAACAAAAACTTAGTGGGAGCGGCCGATCTCCTCCGACGCGCGAAAACGCCGCATATCGCATCTGTGTCGCGTTCAACTCAGGAGCGCGCGTGCGGCGGCCGCCAATTGCTGGTTGGCGTCATCGCTGGGCGCGAAGAGATGTCCGTTAGGTATCCAAGGTCGTCACGATTGCCGTCTGACAAAGGCGTTGTCGTCGATCATCAACTGCGTTAGACCGGCAAATCTCTGCTAACCCCTCAATTTCAGCAATGCCAGAGCAGCTCATTCTCGCCGTTCACCACGGTCCCCATGACGCGGGCGCCGCGGTGCTGGTTGACTACGAAGTGAAGGCGGCTGTTCAGCTTGAACGCCTGACCCGCGTGAAGGGTGACGGCAGTTATCCCCATCTTTCGATCGAGGAGGCGCTCGGCATCGTCGGCGCCACGCTGCGCGATGTCGACGTGCTCGCGATCAGCCGTTCCGATTTTCCGGTGCAGTATTTTCTCCATTTCCGCCGTTGGCGCTGGTTGCGTGAACAATGGCGGACTCATGTGGAGTGCAAAAAGCTGCGCTCGATGACCCGTGAAACAAGGCGCGCCAATACTCCGCATGCAGAGGACTTCTTCGATGTGGCATCGATGAGGCGGGATCACGGGCTGCGCGACGACGCTGTTGTCCATTTCTACAACCACCATCTGGCGCACGCGCTGCCAGCCGTCTTTTATACCGAATGGGGCAACGCCCTGCTCGTGACCTCTGATGGTGGCGGTGACACGGTTAATCACAGCCATCGTCATTTTGACAACGGCGAGATCAAGACGATCTACGGCGGCGATGAGTGCCTCACGCTGCCGCCACCTATCGACAGTCTCGGTCATGCATATGGCGCCGCGACGCGCGCTCTCGGCTTTCGCGCGAACCGACACGAGGGCAAGGTGACAGGCCTTTCGGCGATGGGGAAACCGATTTACGCCGAGCGAATCGCAAAGCGTTTTCATGTCGATCAGGCCGGTCGGGTGCATTCGAATTTTCGCAACGTCGACGCGATGTTCGACCTCCTGCGCGATATCGCCTCAAACGGTCGGCCCGAGGACGTCGCCGCCTCGATTCAGAAGGTGCTGGAAGATACCATGCTGGTTTCGGTGCGGCGTCTGTTGCGGCAAAATCCCGCGCGCCACCTTGGAGTAGCTGGCGGCGTCTTTTCCAACGTACGCCTCAATCGCGTGCTGGCCGAACAGCTCGACATCGACGAAATTTTTGTATTCCCGCCGATGGGTGACGACGGATTGCCGGTCGGCGGCGCCCTCTCCTATCTGCTCAAGCGGGACGGTCTCAAACGGTGGCTTTCTCAGCGACGCCGTCTGAGCGATGTTTACCTGGGCCGCGATTACAGCAAGGAGTCCGACGACGTCCTTACGGCGATCGACGGGGTAAGACGCGTCCCGGGCGATCCGATTCAAGCCGCCGCGAAGTGTCTCGCTCGCGGCGAGATCGGCGCGATCTACACCGGGCGCATGGAATATGGGCCACGTGCTCTCGGCGCCCGTTCGATCCTTGCCAATCCGTGTCTGCGAGAAACGCACGACCTCCTCAATGAGCGGCTTAGCCGCACTGAGTTCATGCCGTTTGCTCCCGTGGTCCCGGAGGAGAGGGCGGCCGAGGTGTTCGACGTCAATTCCGTTAACGCCTATGCCTGCCGTTTCATGACTATCACGTGCGACGTGCGGCCTGCTTGGCGCGAGCGCATCGCGGCGGTGGTCCATGTGGACGGCTCGGCGCGACCGCAAACCATCAGGCGCGATGCAAATCCGCTCTACTACGACGTGGTTTCAGCGTTCGGCCGTACGACCGGAATTCCGGTACTCGTCAACACGAGTTTCAATGTGCATGAGGAGCCGATCGTCAACACGCCCAATGAATGCGCGAAGGCGCTGGTGGATCGGCGGATAGACTTTGTCGTGACGCAACGGGCGATTTACGAAGCAGCTGCGCCCAGGGACAATAGCCAAGCGGGATTTGCGCGGGTCTGCCCCGTTGCCGTGCACGGACTTGCTCGCTGAATTTTCGACGAGAGGGCCTGGCACGGTCTTTGGCACTGCTCGCTCACCATCGTCGGCTTTCAGCACAAGCACGAGGCGCGGATGTTTCCTTGACGAACTCAGGGAACGAATGCGCCAGTTCAAACTGGCGTTGCACCGGGCTGTTGCGAGCCCGCCGAGGGCGAGGCTCTGAGCTGACGCTCACTCGTACCGTCAGCGGTCAGCAAGAGAAGCCCCGCAAAACATTCGGACCAAAGTAAATGGACGAACGACGAAAGTCCCAGAGCGGAGGTCCAGTTGTATACGACGGCATTCGTAATCTGATTGTATAACAGCAAAGCAACTTTTTACCGTCGACACTTCAATGGAAATCCAGGCGGTTCGGTTGCGACTGCGTGGCCGCAATGCATCTTCAATGGTTTCTCGTTTGCGAATCCACCGCCGGCCACGGTGACGGGTAAGCTCGCAGTCGTCTTCAATGCGCGTAGCGCCAACCATTGCGGCGCTGCCCAGCCCAACGTTGGCCTTTCGATGGCCGGGGTGACCGCGCCAAATGCCATCATCAGGCACGGATCATATATGTATACTCCGATGCTCAATAATACCGTGGTGGTGCAGTTCAAGGTGACTGCCGATTCGATTTCCGGATTGTCACAATATAAGTTCCGGACCTACATAGCCGGGCTCCCGCCTGAGATTACAGGGCTTGGCGTTGCCGATGACCTCCAGTCGCTTATGATTTACATCAACGTGCTGAATCTCGGCGCCGTGGAAAGGGAGAATTTCACCAGGCTGCCACTCTGCGAGGACATGTAAGCGGAGATTTCCGTGGTCGGGGGGCCTCCTCATCCGGAAGCATGTGCTCCGCGTTGCGACAATAGGACAGTGCAACAGTGGACGAAAGCCCGGGAATAAAGTTTTCTTCGCATATTAAACAAAATCAACAAACCTGATTCATATTTTTTATATACCAAGATAAAATACTATTATGAAAACTGGGAATTTGTTTTGCCTTTCATTTTAAAGGTTATAGACAGTTTTTAGTGCTATAATTTGTTGGTCGTTCAAACCAGTACAAATCTCAGACCAGAACCAATCAAGGTGATGGCTTCCAAGATGACGCTCAACCTATCAATAAACCTTATCTCTGTGTTTCCAGGAAGGGGTAAATCATGATACGAAATCGGTGCGACGCAAATGTCAGCACGCGGGCGCGGCGCATAGTTGCGGCTGCGACCGCGTTTACGTTCTTTTGCCAGAACTTTGCCTGGGCCGTATGCGCCGACGGCACGACGTTCCCGGCCCTTGGCTTCGTCAATAGTCAGCCGCCGGCAGCCAATTGGTCGCCGGGCGTCTTTACGGGCACGGCCGGGTCAATCTTCGTTCCCGATAATTCGGTTTTCGAGAATAACGACCCCACGCAACCACTGACCGGCGGCGGACATAACTGGGCGTTCGACCAAGGCACGACAACCTGCAAGGAGACTGACGTCGGACCTGCCGGCGGAACGCCGACCGCACGGGCAATTCCATTGAGCAACCCGACGAACTGCCTTTTACTGCCGGTCATCACGGGCACCACCGGCAATCCGCCCCTTCCGATTATCAAGTCTATTAGCGACGTTCCGTTTCAGGGGCAGACCATCACGCCGACCTGCGATCCGGCGTTGCTGAGCCCGCCCGGCGCTCCTAACCCGACTAACACCAGGTTCAACCAGCTTGGTTGCGCAATTTCCCATGGCGTTGCCACCTCGCCGCAGACTGCCACCACCTTCCTGTTCGTGGCCGGCATCAAGGGCGGCTTGTTCTCGGTGCCGCTCTCCAATGTGGCCAATTCAGTTGTCGGCGGCTCTGCCGGCAAAGTGATCTCCGCCTTCGTCAATTTTTATTCGGACATTCCCCTGGGACAGAAGCTCACCAATGCTGCCGTCAGCCCCGACGGCATGTTCGCCATCGCGACCTCGGACAAAAGGCAGAGTTTCGTCTACGCCTGCCTCAATCCGCTGGGCGATCCTGGTGATCCCGGCCTGCCGATCGATCCCAACTTCGCGGTTCCCCCTGCGAACCTGGTCAAGTGCATGCAGGTCGGCAGCAATGGTCTCGCCGCCGACCTGACGACTGCGTTCGGCCCTGACAACCAGCCCTATTTCGGCGGACAGCGGACCGTGGACAGCTTCAATTTCACTCCTGGCGGCTCGTTAGCCACTGCTTGGCCGCAGTGCACCTTCAACGGCTTCGGCTTCGCGAGCCCGCCGCCGACCACTCTGATGGGCAAATTGCAAGCCGTCTTCAACGCGCACAGCGCCAACCACTGCGGCACTGCCTCACCCAACAGCGGCTTTGTGGTGGCCCCCGTCATCCAGCCGCAAGCCCTCATCACTCACGGATCGTACATGTATGCCTCGACGACTGCCGCGGAAGGAGTCACAACGAGCAACACGGTGGTGCAACTCAAGGTGACCGTCGATCCGGTCTCCGGACTCTCGCAATATCGGATCCGCGGCTATCTAACCGGGGCCCCTCTCATTACCGGGCTCGGCGTAGCCGACGACCTGGGGTCCCTCATGGTGTTCACCGACCCATCGGGCATCGGCGCCGCGGGTCAAGAAGCCATCACCAAGCTGCCGTTGTGCGAAGACTTTTGAGCGGCGCTTTTTTCCCTGCGGGACGCATCTGCGT